>TARA_B100000674_G_scaffold436031_1_pt1 | contig 24580 bp, 11 predicted proteins | sample TARA_B100000674 | Tara Oceans TARA_B100000674 (sample SAMEA2622759) | marine metagenome | biome: marine biome (ENVO:00000447); feature: surface water layer (ENVO:00002042); material: "saline water (ENVO:00002010), including plankton (ENVO:xxxxxxxx)" | depth 5 m
GCGCGCGACGCTCGATGGATGCGTGGATGAGCGTTACGCGGGTGGCGACACACGACGAGTCATGACCCGTCGAGAGTCCCCCCCCGCCGGTCGCGCGCGACCCAACCGTTAGTCGCCGACGCGCGCGAGAGCGTCGGTGGCGACGCGCGAGGCGCGACGAGGGCGCGCGAGGACGGCGCGGACGCGCGAGGAACGACGCGAGGGTGACCGTCGCGCGCCGAGGACGACGATCGCGACGACGCGAGGAACGACGCGAGGGTGAACGTCGACGAACGCCTCGTCGTCGGGCCGCGGGGCGCGCGATGGACGACCGTCGACGCGCGAGGATGACGCGCGGGAGCGCGACGCGAGAGAGACGCGCGGTGGGAGCGATGGTGATGACGCTCGTCGTCGCGTGCGTTACGATGCGGACGAGGGGGGCGAGCGCGCAGAGGATGGCGACGACGATCGCGGCGCCGCAGATTTCTTGGCTCGATCCGCCGCAAGGGCACGTCGCGGGCGGCACGACGGTGTCCATCTACGGCGGCGGTTTCGTGAACTCTCCTCAATTGAAGGTGCGATTCGTTCGAGGGACGGAGTTCACGGAGACGAGCGCGACGTGGCACTCGTCGGTGATGATCAGCGTCGTGACGCCGGCGCGAAACGGCGTCGGGTGGACGCAAGTGACGGTGACGAATGACGGGAATACGTGGAGCGGCTTTCCCAACGTGTACACGAAGGGGTCGGGGACGTTTTTGGCGTTCGTGTACGACGATTCGGCGCCTGGATTTTACAACGGTGTTCGTCAAGACATCAACGTTAACGGGTTTCGCGAGGCGTGGACGGTGACAAACGGCACGGGGCCGTACATCGGCGGGACCAAAGTGCTCGTGGAGGCGGTCGGTTTGGCGGCGGGGTCGACGCCCGGGGCTTCGGACGTGTACAAAGGACCGACGACGGGATCGGGAACGCCTAATCCGGGGTTTCCGGATCCGATGGCCGCCATGAACTCGCCTCCTGTTCGAGGTACGTTTTATCCGGGATCGAATCTGAAGTGTAGAATGACGTGCGACATTGACGTCAACAACGACGGCGCGATAGCCACCGACGGTACGGAGCGGTTCGTCAAGACTGTACCGGCGGTGTGGCATAGTTACAAGATGGTAGAGTTCGAGACACCATCCATGCCCGTCCCCGATGGAGACGCGAGCGGCGGCGTCCCGTCGACTTCGTGTCAGATTCAAGTGACGAACGACGGCGTGACGTACGACCAAACGAACGTCGCTTTCACGTACGATGATCCGATACCGACCGTCACCAGTATCAGCACATCCCAGTCTTCGGTGTGGGGCGCGCGAGGCCCGTTCGATGGAAACACGGAAGTCATCGTGAAGGGTACGAATTTCCTTCCTAGTAAACATCTCAAGTGCAAGTTTGGCGGCATTCCCGATTCGGCCTCTACACCGCTGTGGATGAGCGACGACGTCTCGCACGTTGTCGGAGAACCGGGTGGACGCGCTCGCTGGATTTCATCGACTGAAATCCGATGCATCACGCCAGAGTTTGGTCCAGCATCTCAGAGGCGACAGTATCCGGCGGGATCTGGCGTGTCGGGCGCCGTCGGCTGTTGCGCCGTTATCAGCGTCTCTTTATCGGGCGACGGAATCGGAAGTGCAACAGTCGTCTCTGGGGGCGTCGGTTACGCTTCTGCGCCGACGTTGACCGTATCCGGCGGTGGTGGTAGGGGTGCCTCGCTCACCGCCACAATAAGCAGCGGTGTCGTGACGTCTGTCACCGTCGATAGTGCCGGCTCGGACTACACTCAAGCGCCGTCAGTTGTGGTGCTGGCGACGGAACTTTTAAGCCCAGCAAACGATCCTCCCAACATCGGTGAATACACCATGCAAGGTAAAGGTGAGACAGAGCTTGATCCAGAAGTGTCGCACGGCTCATGGAGCAGTGGCACTTATGACGTGAGCAGCGCCCCGTACGACGTCGTCTCGGTGTCAGGCGTGCCGGGCGCGACTGGTCGAACCTTGTTACAGTTCGACACTGGAGGTCGATACAGTCCGGAAGACCGCGGTGGTCTCTTGCCTCCGCTTGGTGAAGCCGGCTCTGATGGGTCGATCAAACCAGCCCATCAGGATCTCGTTCAGGTTAGTAACAATTACGAAAAGTTTGGAGTCGCCGTTTCCGGGAGCTCGACGCCGAGTCACGTCGGTTATCGGAACAACACCGCCACTCAGAAAGGTTATTGGTTGTGGAGTCGCGATGTAGGCGACGTCAACGACTGTAAAGTTTCAAATAATCCGCCACTCAACTTCTACGACGGCACGACCATCATGGGCCATAACTTGGATAAAGGTTCGGGTTGGTTGGGGAGCGATCCGGCGAGCGAGCTGATCGGCGTCGCCGGCAACGCGGATTTGGGCAACCCGTCGAAATCGTGTTTATATTACCTCTACGGCGATATTTACGTCTCGCCCTCGGGCAGCGATGAAACCGGTCACGGTACCGCTGCTCGCCCGTACGCAACCATTCAAAAGTGCATTGATTCTGCACTTACGAATTCGCGGGAACACAGGACGTCGGCGTCGGGTAAAGGTCTCGCCGGTGGCTACGGGTACACGGTGAATCGGGATAGATGCATTCTCAAGGATGGAACGTATTGGGGCACGGGGAATAGACAGTTACGAGTAAACGGGCGCGTCGTTCAGGTGTGGGCTGAAAACACCGATAAAGCCATCGTCGATTGCGAAGGTTTTCCAGTCGGGAAAAACGTATACTCGCGCAGAGAGCCGACTCGGGTCTATTCGCCTGGCTCCATTCATACTCAAGGAGTCGTCCTCAAGCGATGCGGATTCAAGGTGCCGTATCGCGCAACCGATCGGTAGTCGTTAGTTTTAGATTTGCGCTCGCGGCGTGTTTGCGCTTTGTATTGTAACCTTCTATCTTACAGTAGCTATGGTGAGGTGTCATCGTTCTAGGGCGTTGAATGCTTTTCGCGTTTCCAATCCATTTGATTGAGTGGGTCCAAGAAAGTGTGCGCGGAAGCTTTTACGACTACCGGTCGATCAAAGTCGTGCGCCGCGTCAAAGTCGATAAAGAACTTGCGTTCGGGATCTATCAGCCTCTGTAAAGGAACGGCGAGCTTTTCGTAATTGTGTCGAGAGATGGAGCGACATGTGGCGAATTCGTTCACCCATTTTGACGCGTTTTCACTTATTTCTCGCGCCTTTTCGTCGTTTTCCATCAACCACTGAATCTTCTCTTCTAAGTCGTCCATATTCTCGTTCACCGGTACGTAGTGCACCCACGGCACCAACGAGTCGTAGTACGAATCCACCATGGAAGTTTCGTGATGAAGCAAAACTCCAGGCATCGACAGTTTATGAATGAGCCCGGTCCACGTCGTCCCTCCCCATCCACCGATATCGATTTGGTACTTGTAACGCCCCATTTCGTCGCTGTTCATGCGCCCGTCGACGTCCACGCCGAGACTCCGACCGAGCGTTTCTCGCAAAGAGACGACGTCTTCTCGCTTTCCATTGTATTTTCCCTTCTTGCCCGAAAAGAATTTCGCGTCAACTTTGTCGGGATGTAACGCGGAATAGAGCACGGTGCGCAACCTTGGTGATATTTTATCATCGTTCAATAGTTCTTGAATCTTCGCTTCTTTGTCTCTCGCGCGCGAAATGTCATTCAGAAAACAGTCGTCTTCGCTCGAACACGATTCCTTCTTGAATCCTTCGTACTGTTCGCCGAGGAAGGGATAATCCGTTCCTCTCCACACCACTTTCGGAATCAGCTTGTCCCACGCGTACTCGCTCTCAGCCCCGAGATCCGCGCGAAGGAGAGACTTGTCGAATAACACTTGGCCGTACTCGGTCTCGTTCCACCTGCTTCTCCATCGTCTCGAAAAGGCGCCTGATTCCATACTCTGCAATACTCTCCTCGAAACCGCGTTGAGCGACATCAGAGGCGCCGGAATGACGGACGGCAACACCTTTCTATCCCTCAACGTCGTGCCGAAAGCGAATATCGGCTCCCACTCGTCGACGTGGCACTTGTCGCTTTGACGAGCGTCTCGCCGAACGCAACTCGTCTCCAAGTAATCGCTTATGGTGAACAACACGTCGAAAGGAGGCTCACCTTTCGCCGTTCGCCCCGGCATGTACGTCTCGATCGTTCTCGCGATCATCTCCGCGGCACCGTTCACCTTACCGATAATGTTTCGATTGTAATGTTCGCGACTGTGCCGCGGCACGACGAAACCGCGTCGATCGTCCCATCGCAGCTCATCGATCAATCCACCGTATTCCCGGATCGTCTTCGTCACCGACGCCGACGCGCGAAGAGAATCGAACCGATTTCCGATTCCGAAAACCGAACACGCGCTCATCACCCCCACCACCGCCGCGATCGTCGACGCCCCGATCGTTCGTCTCGAACATCCTGTTACACGCCGCGAGCGCTCACCGCGCTCGGTCGCGTCGTGCGCGTCGTCGTTCACCGACGCGTCGCGCGCATCCGCGCCCGCGTCCGCGTTCGCATCGAGCGTCCCGTACGCGTCGCCCACGCTCGCGGACAACGCGACGGCGGACATCGCGCCTCGCTCTGGCTCCCGCGCCGGCGCGCCGCCCGCGGCGCCCGCGGCGAGCGCTCGCGAAGGAGACGACTCGCGACCGAAGACGCGCGCACGACGCGACGCTCGGTGTGAAATCCTATTCTTTTTTTTTACAAATCGAGAATGAATCGGTCGAGGAGATCACCGCTCGACGCCTCGTCCTCTTCTTTCGCGCGCGCGCGCCGCCGAGGGCGCCCCGCGCGAGGTCCCGCGCGTCCATCCCTCGCGCCCGCGCCCGCGTCACGCGACCCCTTTCCCCCCGCCAGAACTCCCACCCGATCGTCCCTGTTCGAACACGGTGCGCGCCGCCGCCTCCGCGCGTCTCGAAGCCTCCTCCGCCGCGCGTTTCGCCGCCTCCATCGTCTCCCCCTTGGCGGCGTCCTTCACGAACGCGTCCGAGCGCACCGCGAAGCGTTGAAACGTTCGCGAGTTGGCCAGCGCGTTCACCATGAGTTCGTCGAAGACGTACGAGAATAATCTATTCACGAAACTCATCGCGCCGACGTGTGACGCGCGAGTCGTGATTCATCATGGATTCGTCACGAATGCATGATTCGTCGCGCGTGACGATTGATCGTGAATCGCCACTCACCGCCGCCCGCGCCGCGCCGACATGCTGCGCGGCGGTCCGTTCAAACTCCCGAGCGCCGATCCCACCGCCGACGCGGACGCGCGCGCGAAACGCGAGGCGATCGCGCGCGTCAAAACCTGGGTCGAGCATCGACTTCCTCGCGCCCACCTCGACGCGCGCGATTGCGTCGTGGACGTCAGCGAGGCGGCGTGCGGGGACCCACAGTGCGCACCCATCGACACGATCATTCGCATCATCTACCGCGACGGGTGCGGGACCGTGTTCGGGATTCCGTGCGAGGCGGATGAGGTGGAGGAGGAGGACGTCTCCCGGCTCATGCCGCCGAGCGCCGTCGTCGACGACTGGGCCGAGGGGAAACCCACGTCGTGGCCGCCGGAACCGACGCCGCCGGAACCCGGACCGGTGCCGACGACGACGTTACGGTTCGAGGTGGGGACGCGCGTGCGGTGTCGAATCGGACCGGGAGAGGATGGATGGTCGCCGGGCGAAGTCGTCTCGCACTGGTATCGCGGCGCGTCGTGGCCGACGGGACAGTACGCGCCGTATCAGGTGCGTTTAGATCGACGAGACATGGGGAGTGGGTTGATTTTTGCGCCGTACGATGATGATGCGTGCGTGCGCGCGGAGTGAGCGCGTGATGCGCGGAAACATCGCGTCGTGGCGTTTGTCTTTTATTACGTAATACGCGCTTCGGACAATTTTCTCGTACCGTAATCCTGGGAATAATACGTTTTGTCTGAGTCTGTCCTCACACCGCGTCGACGCGATGTTCCCGCGCGCGACGACCACCACTCCCGTCAACGCACGCGCGCACTCGAACACCATCGCTCGTTCGACGAGCTCGCGCGTCGCGCGCATCGCGAGTCCCGCGCGCGTCGCGACGCCGTCCCCGCGCCGCCGACGCCGCCGAGACGCGAACGCGCGCGCGAGAGGCGTCTCCGAATCAGAAGAGAGGACGCGAATCGACGCTATGGGTGACGACGCGTCGGTCGAGGGCGCGAATGATGATGCGAACGACGCGATGGATGACATCGACGCCGTGGAAGAGATGACGCGGGTGTTGCAGACGTCGTTGAGTCCGACGGCGGCGGCCGTCGTGGCGAAAGGATTCAACGATTTAGGCGTCGAGAATCCGCGAGATTTACGCGCGCTCGTGGCGAAGAGAAGTCTCGGAATGATTTTCATCGAATTAGCCGCGACTGTGTTCAACGCGTTGATGGCGGTGTCGATGTTTGTCATCACGTTTTCCGCCGCGAGAGACGCGCCCGCCGTCGCGTCGACGACGGCGTTCGAGTACCTCGTCGAATGCGCCGTCGCGCTCGGCGCCGCCATTTTTAGCGTGGAAGCGATGGCGCACGCCATCATACTCGGCGTGTACGTGTACTCGACGATTCGTTTCGAGACGTCCGATCTTCGCAAATTTACAAAGGCGATGCGGAAAATGGGCGACGTCGATCACGTCGTCGGCGCCGTGCCCGCCGGCGCCGCCGTCCGACGCGCGTCGAGCGTGATTCGCGTCGTCGCCGCGTTAAACAAAATACGCGATGCGCTCATCTCCGAGGCGGAATTGATCGCGCCGGCGGGGAAGTCTACGCTTCACAACCTCGCGGCGTACTTTGAATACAGCAACGCGCGATCCAAGTTTGCGTTCAAGCCCGAGGACTACGGCATCGACCGCGCCGAGGCGATGCCCATCGCGCACGTCTTCTCCGAGTGGGACGCCGACGCCTCGGGCGCGCTCTCACCCGAGGAGTTAAGAAAACTCCTCGGCGCGCTCGGAAGCGACGACGTGAGCGATATCGACGTCAACGTGGCGATGCGCGTGTTGGACGAGAACGAAACGGGCGAGATCAACTTTAACGAATTCGTTCGTTGGTTCACGCGCGGCGTCCGAGTCCCGGATCGACGGGAACCCGCGTCGAAATCCGCCGACGAGGTCACCGAGTCGGCGCTCGACGACGCCGATCCGAACGCACGTTTCGATGACGATCCTCGATGATGGACGCGTCGTTCGCTTTAGACGACGAACGACGCGCGAGACGATGAGACACGACGCTTTAGACGATACGCTTTACCTTTCGCGCAATTTTTGTCCCGCGCCAACTGTAATCCACCGCGCGCGTCACTGTGCGCGTCACACCGACTCCCGCGTCGTCTCGCGCGCGCGAGAGGAGGCGAGGAGGCGGGGAACGTCTCTCGCGGCGCGTTCGTCTCGCGCGTGGACCTCGCGTTCGTCGTCGCGCGCGTGAAAGAGAACGCGAGAGTGATGAACTTCATTCGTCGATTGGCGAGTAATCAAACGTCTCGAACGGACGTCGCGGAGGCGTCGACGTCGACGTCGACGTCGCGCGAGAGAGTGGACGATTCAAGCGTGGGTGATGCGGGCGATGCGCGGGAGGACGTGCCGCGCGTCGTGAACGCGATGTTTCACGAGGGTCGGGATTCTGAGCTCGTGTTTCTGTGGGACGTCGCCGCCGGCGTCGCCGCGGGGGAAGATGACGCGCGGAGGGACGCGTTGAATGCGTTTTTCGGCGCGTTCGCGGACGTGTATGCGGGGTGGAAGCCGAGATGCGATGAATCGCGAGATGAGACGGACATTGGGTGCGCGAGAGCGCATCCGCACGCCGTGATATACGCAGCCGTGGAGGACGCGACGCGACTCCCGGCTCGAGTCGAGCGCTCGCTCTCGGGCACGTTGGACGCGGCGTCGTTGGATGAACGACTGAAACAGTTGGGATTGGAAAGTTTTCAGGCGTTGGAGATCATGGCGAGGTCGCCGCACAACAGAGTGTCGATGGAACAGTGTAACGCGAGCAGGGCGCTGGCGAGCGCGTGCAAGACGTGCTCGCAGCGCGCGCTCGCGTTGAGCGCCACTCTAAGCTCGGCGCGGAACGACGATGAAATTATCGCGTTGTTTCGTTATTTACAGAGGGCGATTGCATGCGCCGTCGGCGCGATCGAATCATTTTTAGGGGATAGATGGGCGCTGCGCTCGCTCAACGAGAACGGCGTTTTGCTCGCATTGATTGACGTGTTGCGCGTCCAGAAGACCGTGATCGCTCGAGTGCACGGAAACGAGCGCGATATCGCGAGGGAAAACGAATTGCGCGCGATGTCAGCGATCGGTCGCATCATGGACGTCGATGCGATGATTCAAAAGAGTTTGATAGCGGCTGGCGGCGTGGACGTCTTTTTCGAAGGTTTAGTCGCTCTAGAGAACGGTGAAGGTCTAATGGACGCGGGGAGTTTTGAATCGTCTCTGAGGACCATCGACGTCGCGCGGCGCCTTTTTCGCGGGAACAAGGTTAACATAGAGCGCGCTCAGCAAATCGGCATGTTCAAACAGCTCGCGAGACTGATTCGCGTGGCGTGCGAATTTAGCCAAATCGACGAGAGCGGCGACACGAAGGACGAATCGATGACGTACGTGGCGGGCGTGCCGTGGTCGAAAGACGTGTTTGATTCGTGTCTTCTACAGCCTCGAGCGCTGGTTGTCGATGAACGCACGCGCGAATTGTTCGCGCGATTGCTTAGCATGCTGCAGGAAGACAGTCACGGCGATGGAGGTTGGTCGACGCAAGGCGCGAACGAGTTGCTCACGAAATGTCTGATCGATTCGGTATTTGACGCGTGTTCGAATTCATCCGAAACGTCTGAGAGCGACGCCGAGCGCTTACACATTCGTGCGATCGTCATGGACTTTTTAGGTCGCGCGATGAATCCCACGGTGTTGCGTGCGATGGGCCGGGCGAGACTGTGGGAATTGCTCTTCGACGACGACACGTTCGGGCCGATCCCGAACACGAACGATAAAGAGACGGATGATGGCGAATCCCACGTTGCCGAGCTCAAGAGCCGCTTACAGACACAAACGACCGCCTTGATTTTACGTGCGTGTCGAATCGCGAGCGATGCAGGCGATTGCACGCACGTGTGTAACGTTCTCGTGAGCGTGATTACGAGTCGAGCGATGCAACCCGCCGTCAGCATCCGATTTTGCCGAGCGCTCGAACTGTTGATTACAAACTCGACGCACAGCGTGTGTAAGGCTTTAGCGGAAGTGGAGGCACCGGGAAGATTGGCGGGCGTGTTACACGCGCAGCTCAAGTGTTGGGGATGCGGCGAAGTCACATTCATCGACCAGCCCACGAGCCGCGCTTCTTCCGCCGCGCTCGGTTCGTCGCTGAGCGCCATGACGACGTGTTTGAATGTCTCGGACGAATTGGCGGTGTCCGCGCTGAATAACGACGGCATCGCGGACGTCATCTTGAATCATTTATTGTGGTGCGACGGCACTCGCGATCTCGCCATATCCGCGGTGGGTTCGCTGGTTGGTTTGTGTTCGCACTCGCCTCACACGACGGCGGCGCATCGCGACGCGTGGTCCACGCTGGTTCGTCGGTTCATACAGACGCTTCCGAAAGCGCGAGGCACGAGCAACGCGTTGGTCGTCGCGATGCTTTCTGGTTTGCGCACCATGCTCAACAACTCAAACGGTTCCGGTCATCGACTTCGCGAATGGATATCATCCGAAGATGGTGCCGAGTTTGTACAAATCGTCGCTCTGTGCGACGGAGACGCCGGAGAAGACATCGCGTTAGAAGTCATCTTGACGATTCAAGTGATCATTTCCGGTTCACGAGCGTCTGCGTCTGTATTTGAACGAGCAGTTGGATACGACACGCTAATTGACGCCATTCAATCGGCGCGAGGCTCAGATGTGATCTCGCGGCAACTCTACGACGCGCTCGTGAATTTCATCGTAGACGGAAACGTGGACGCGCATCGAGGCTTTGTCGACGTCTCGCTTCGAAATTCCGATGCGTTAAAGATGATGTTGACACTTTTCAACAAATTTGGAGCCAGAGATACGCTCAAGGATGAGCTGATTCAGTTGTTACGCACGACGCTCACGTCATCGGTCACGTCCAGGGCGACGGCGAACGCTGCCGACGTTATGGACTTTTTGCTCGAGTGGTACATGGACGCCGACCGTCGTCAAACGGTGCTCGAGGTGATCGCCCTGTGCAGTTCGTTTTCCATATCAACCAGGCACGTGCGGCACATGTTCAAGCTGCTACAGACCGACGAGGTCTCAGAGGATGACAAATTGGGGCTCGTGCGCATGCTCACAAATGCGGCGCTCCACGACGGACCGTCGACATTTTTTGATTTTGGTGGTCCCGGTTGCGGCATTCACATCGACAAGCAGATGAATCTGTCCGCACGCACTGGGTATTCGATTTCAATGTGGTTCAGGGTCGAAAAGTTCCCTTCGTCCGGTGGTCCAGTTCCGCTCTTTTCGTTATTGTCGGCCGCCGGTAACGGCGTGCTCGCCGAGTTGCGCGCAAACAAACTCACGCTTGGAATTCGAGGCACTAAGGGCACAGAAGACGTCGTTTCCATAGAGACCGACACGCCGGAGAACGAATGGAAGCTCTTGACGGTCGTCCATTCATCAGGTCGCATGTCGAGACCGAGCGTGCGCGTGTTCTTCGGACCGAGCGCGGTGTGTCAGGCGAAGCTTCAGTATCCGACGAAATCCAACGAAACGATTTCGCACTGTCGCATCGCATCCGTGACGTTAGACGCGAGCCTGGAGGATCAGAACGCGTCCATGTCCCCGTTTTCCGGTCAAGTCGGCACCATTCACGTGTTCGAGGACGCGATGCCTGAAAATGGAGTCGCCATGATTCACGCGCTCGGACCTGAGTACGCCGGCGTCTTCAACTATACGGAATCGCACATCGAGCAAATCGTCTCCACGGTGAACGTAAACGTCGTCGAAGTGCGGGAGATGCGCGAACATCTCGCCGAACATCGCGCGGTGAGCGTGAGTGCCATTAACTACATAGGACGAGTCGGGCAGACGGATGCGCGTTCCACCTCTCGTTTCGAGTACGCGCTGATGGGCGGCGCGAAGGTGTGCGCCACGAAATCTGTCAAGGACATCATCCACTGTCTCGGAGGCGTGCAGGTCGTGCTTCCTATATTCTCCGACGTGATCGGCGTCTCCACGAATAAGAAGGAGTTCGTGCGCGCGGGGGTCGATCTCTTGGTGGCGCTGCTCGACGGCAGCAGGTTTAATCAGGTGACGTTGAAATCGTGCGAAGGGTATGCGCTCGTCGCCAGTCTCTTGCGCGAGGACGCACTTGGCGCGCTGAGTCCCGAGTTGCTCCCCGCGTTGGATCGACTTCGACGTGCGAGCGGCGTGGAGAATGAATCTGTCTCCGTCGGATTGGTGTTAGACTTGCATCTGTGGTCTCTCGCGGACGATGAGACGCAGAGCGCGCACGCCAAGTACCTCCACAGTCTCGCTTCGGGACACGCCGACGGTTTGCGATATCACTTGTCCCTCAGCGAAATGATAGACGCGCTCGATCTTTCGCCCGGGACGAACGGTAAGTCGCGTCGACGGGCGCTGCTTGGCGTCTTGAAAGCGTTGATGATCAACGCGCAGTACCAAGTCGTTGAACAAACGACGGAGAGCATCGTGCACGTCATCGAAGAATGCGCCGACGAAGAAACGGTGGGTAGTATTTTACGCTGGCTCGTGGAGTGCATGCAACCGGGCGAAGCGCTCCAACCGGCGTTATACCAGGCGTTTAATAAGCTCGGTGGCCCTTTACTCGCACTGTCACCGTTGAGTAGGAGAACGAGCGCCGTGCGATCGTCGGCGTTGCTCTGGCTGGCGAATCTCATGCCTCCTCTCGACGCGCCCAAGAACGCGATATCGTCATCGAACATTTCGACCGCGTTCGGTGCGGCCGCGGGAGCGCTCGCCGCAACTCTCGGCGGTAAATTCACCGCGGCGGCGAGTCAAGACTTTGAGGTTGGATTTTTCACGGCTGTGGCAAACGCGCTCGAAAAGTATCCGCTCGACATCATCGATTCTCGCTCGGCGTTGTTTGAACTTTTACTCGGTGGGCAGGCACTTCCCGCCGAAACGGTCGCCGCCAAGATGAAACTGGACAGAACTTCCAGCGTTCGAGCCGCAGCTGGTCGTTTGTTTGCAAAGGTCACTCGAAGCACGCCAGAGTCGCAACAGAAGGAGAGCGAGTCCGAAAGCGGTATTAGCGTTCCTGGCATCGTCAACGCGGGCGCGGCGGGCGTTTTTCTGCGTCTCATGAACGCAGACGATAGTTCAGAGATGCGTATAAGCGTATTAGAACTGCTTTTGCAGCTCGTTGAAGGAGCTGGCGTGAATGCGCAAGCCGTTCTCGAGCAACGCGGTTGGCAAACGTGGATTCTTCCCATTCTTCGCGAGAGCGACGGTGAATCACGTCGAGAGGAGATGTCTATGGCTCGCCGTTTGATCACCGCTCTTCTCGCGCACGCGGTGCTCAAAACGAACGAAGGGTACCTTCACGTATCGAACACACTGGGAGTGGTCGACATATTGATCAAACGAGGTGTCTTGGCTGATGAATCAGATTTGGCACAAGAGCTCCTTTCGGATCTACTCGCCGTCATTCTTCCGCCTCGCTCGGCGAACGAACACGACGAGTGGTCCGAGGTTCAAAACATCGAATCGCCGACGTGTCGACATAATCTGGCTCAACTGCTGAATATATTTGACTCGATCGTGTCCGATACGGCGTCGACAGCCGCCATGCTCGGCGTTCCTACCGCTTCGGGAGACGCGTTTAATTTCGGCGACGTCTCGTGGAGATTCTACAATCACTTGTGGAACTTACTAGACGCCATCACACCTTCCGGACAGTCCACAGAAAACATCTCCGAGATCAAAGACGCGGCTAAGAATGTGAACGTCGCCAAAAAGTTGCATCGAAGAGCGAAGAGTATGATGCGTGATTTGCCCTTCGCGGGCACCGTCGCGCACGACGTCGATAGCGTCGAGTCCGCCGAAGCGCTGCGAGAAACCTGTCAGCGCTTGGGGTTCAGACTGTCGATGCTCTACGTGCGCGCCGCGCCGATGGAAAGTTTACAAAGAGCCGCAAACGTGTGCACCGGTTTGTTTCCTTCGTTCTTATCGCCGGTTTTGCTCGACCAGAATGGCAAAGAACTCGACACGTCGACACTCAGAAGTAGAGCGCACTTGTTCATCGCCGATCTGTTGAGGTATGCGGAAACGTTTAAGGCGGATAACGCGGAAAGAGTCACCATCGTAATGAACCTCGTCAGACTATCGTCTGAAGTCGGCAGACTCTTGCTCACCGATTCAGATAACGTTGAGGAGTCTGCACATTTGGACGGACGCGACTTGATCTCGGAGCAGATGGTCGCGGAAGCCGCCGCGAACGAGGCGAAAGAATCGAGAAAAGTCAAGGAGCTACGAGCCAAGGTCAGTGAGACGTTTTTAGCGGAACGAACGCGACACGAACAAAGGCAGACACAGGCTGAAGCGGCGTTATTGGAGACGCGGAAATTGAAACTGTCGCCTGTGTGCGAGCGAGAGCGCGCAAGACGCGCGATGTACCGCCTCACCTTTGAAGAGCGATGCGACGTCCTCGCGCGTCGATGGTCGAAAGTTTTGCGTGGTTTACAGAGTGAACGCGGCGCGTGGTCATCGGAATCGAGCGAAAAGTATCATCGATGGAAGCTCGATCTCTCCGAAGACGCGTCGATGCGCCGTCCCCGACTGCAGCGCAACTACGAATTCGTCGAATATCCCGACAATCAAAAGGGGGAATCGAGCGGGCAGTCCGAAGTACAAGACATACAGCCCGTGCGCCTCGCCGGAATGGGTCAAAAGTGGAAGTTAAAGTTGGATAAAGACTTCGTGGACGTTGACGACACGACGGAAGAGTTGGTGGAGAAACTCGCGATGGATAAAGAAGACGCCATGCACAACCAAAGCAAAGTCGTCTTCAGCACCCCCGCGACGCTGGTGACGTTCACTCGCACCGTACCGGGTAAACTCAACATCAGCCGAGACGCGATCGTCTTCGCCGCCGATCGCACAGCGGAGACGACCAAAGAACGCACGGAACATTTCTGGCGCTGGAGCGTGCACAACGTCATCGAAGTCCATCACATGCGCTATCGACTGCAACACAAGGCTTTCGAGATGCACTGTTTCGATCACACGAGCGCGTTCTTCGCGTTCGACTCTAAGAAGTCGGCACGGTATGCGGCGACTCGAGTGGTGTCGGCAACGGGAGCCACGCTCATGAACAGACGCGCGAAAGCCGACGCCGCGCAACGCGCAAAGGAACTCTGGCGCAAACGAGAACTGAGCACGTTTGATTATCTCATGGCGCTCAACATGTACGCCGGTCGAACGCTGCACGATCTGAGTCAGTACCCGATATTCCCTTGGGTGTTGCGAGAGTACGAGGCCGAGACGATCGATCTGGATGATCCGTCCGTGTTTCGAGATCTCGGTAAACCCGTGGGCGCGCTCAACGAAGAGCGATTGAAACAATTCGTCGAGCGGTACGAGTCGCTCGCCGACGACCCAGACACGCCGCCGTTTCACTACGGGAGTCACTATTCGTCGTCGCCAATCGTGCTGTTCTTTCTGTTGCGAATGGAACCGTACACCAAGCTCGCGAGAGCTTTGCAGGGTGATCGTTTCGATCGCGCGGATCGTTTGTTTCACTCCATCGCCGAGACGTACACCGCGTGCAACGAATCCTCCGCCGACGTAAAAGAACTCATCCCAGAGTTTTATTATTCGTCAGAGTTCCTCGCGAATAGTAACTCTTTAAAACTAGGGAAGCGGCAAGACGGACACGCGATCGACGACGTGGTTCTTCCTCCGTGGGCGAAGGGTTCGAGACATGAATTTACGCGCGTCATGCGCGCGGCGCTCGAATCAGACCACGTGAGCGCAAACTTGCATAAATGGATCGATTTGATCTTCGGACACGCACAACGCGGACAAACGGCGGTGGACCGTTTCAACGTGTTTTACTACCTCACGTACGAAGGAGCGGTGGACATGGACGCGTTAGAGGATAAGGAACAGCGGAACGCCATCGAGACGCAAATCGTCAACTTTGGCCAAACGCCAACGCAGATTTTCAGACACGCGCATCCACCTCGCATGCGTCGACACCCGACCGATACTGTGGTGTCGTTGTCGCCGGAATCGCTGAAGTTGGCGTCGGATGTCGGCGCTGGTAGCCGAACGCCGCAGGCTCTCGGTACGCAGAGCGTCGTGGGTGTGTCCGTATTCGGCTCGCGGGTGATGATCATGAATGGTGGACGAGACATCTCTGCGTACAGAATCCATCCCGCCCACGAAAAACAAGCGGGCGGCGATGAAGCCAAGTTCGCGTACACTCTCGAAAGCGAAGCGTCTTTGAGACTTGCGGGTGAATTCGACGTGGGCGTCGATTCGCTTGCGCTCGCGCAAAGCCTCGACTTTGCGCTTCACGGAAAAGTTCTGCTCAGTGTCGGACACTGGGATCGCAGCATGCGCCTGTACGACATTGAGGAACGGCGTGAAATCCAGTGTGTAAGCACGCATCGCGACGTGACGACGTGCGTCGCTGTGTGTGAGTGGACAGGTTACCGAACGTGGGACGAATACGGCAAACAGACGCGCCAAGTCGTCGTGGTCACCGGCAGTCGTGATACGACGCTCGCTATTTGGGAGTTGAAATTCCCACAAAGCGGCTGGAGATTCAGTAAAGGCACGCGTGGCTTCGAAGTCGAACCCAAAATGATCTGTTTCGGTCACGACGAGGCTGTCACGTGCGTCGCCGTGAGCGCGTCGCTTGGATTGATTGCGAGCGGTAGCGCCGACGGAACACTCATTCTACACGACATCAGAGATGGACGCATCGTTCGAGCGCTCGAACGCACTCCACGGGGATTCGTACCCTCGTCGATCGCGTTTCTCTCCACGTCATCTCTCGTCGTGTGCGCGTGCAACGTCGCTGGCGCGCTTTCCGTGCACGACGTCAACGGCGCGACGCTGGCGAAAGTAGCCAATCGCCACGAAGCGTTCGACACCGTGTGCGTCACGCGCGACGAGCGACACGTGCTCATCGGCAATCGTCGAGGAGATATCACCGCGCGCGCGTCTCACGACCTCTCCGTTCGCGCGCAGATCAACGTCTCCAACGTCGGCGTCGCCTCCATACAAACCGTCGGGCGCGACGAGTGCTTACTCGTGGGATTACTCGACGGCCGATTATGTCTTTGGTCTCCCACGCTCACCTAGATTTTACACAACACTTTGTAACATACCGCATCGTACGCGTCGCGTCGGTCGTCCCACCCTTCGTCCCCGACGCGGCGTCTTCCCGCTCGGCTCGCGTAGCGGCGCCGTCCTCCACCCAGTCCCGAGCGCGCGCACCACATCGCGCCTCCCCTCCGTCGACGCCGACGCGAATCGTCATGGCGAAGAAGCCCGCTCGAACGAACAATAAGAAGAAGAAGGTGGCGCCGACGAACCGAGCGACGACGCGCGCGGCGCTCGCGAAGACGCCCACCGGGGGAAAGAAATCGGCACCAACGGCCTCGACGAAGACGGCGAACGGGAAGGCCGCGCCTCGGACGCCCAGGACGCCTAGGACCCCCAAGACGGTCTCGAACGGTGGCGTCAAGAAACCTCGATCGAGCGCGAAGAAGTCCGGGACGAAGCGCACGACGCCGAAGAAGCCGATGAACACGACGGGGTACATCATGAATCAGCGAAAGTACGGCGCCCAGCCGAAGACGCCGCGTCCGTTGTCGTCGATGAAGAGCCCTCGACTGGAGTCGATCGCGACGGCGACTATGAAACCACCGGCATGTGGAATCGACATGTTTGGAAGCATGATCGGGGCGGTGTCGCCGTCGGCGGTGGTGAAGGAAGAGAAGGGGACGGATGCGATGTCGTCGGAAGTCATCAAGTTGTGTTCAATCGTCACGGAACAGGCGAAGACAATCGAGCGACTCGAGTCGGAACTGAATAACGTGAGGGCTCAGTTGCAAGCGCGCATGGTGGCGCCCGTGCCGACGTTGAGGCGTGTACCTTCGACGACGTCCGAGATCGCGGCGCGCATCGCCGGTCTCTTCAAGAGGGACAAGTAACCGTCCGCGTTCTAGATCTCGCGTGTATAGTTTCAATATTCATACATTATACTAGTACATTTCAAATCGCTACTGTGTCGTCGTGATCGTCGCTATTGACGCAGCCGGTGCGTTAGAACGTCATGTACTTGCGCAAAATCGCACGCGCCAAACCGTTTGCGTTCGATTTGCGATAGATGAGTGACAAGTTATACGCAGCTTCGCGCGCGAGATTCACGGACGGACGGATACCATCGCCCTCACCGACCGGAGTCTCTAAACACTTTTCATAAAGCGGACGCGCGAGGTGTGACCAGCCGAGATGGTGGAAACCTCTCGCTAAATTGTACAGGCCTTCCTGAGGGTGCGCAGAATTCAACTCAGCAGAGCGCTCTAAAAGAACGATCGCTCGAAGGGCCAACGCGTGACGCTGGTGTTCATTTGAGTTTCTGGTCGTCATGTGAAGCAAAGAGATCGCCGCTGATAGGCACACTTCTTGGTCGTTCGGCGCGAATGCCAACGCGGTGAGAAAGTTGTGCATGGCGATGGACCACTTTTTGTTCCACGAGTGAACGTGCCCAGAAGCCATGAGTGTTATGACGTGCTTACGCGCTTGTTCGTCCACGCTATTGGCGACCAATCGTTTGGCGAGTTTTGACGTCCCGACACTCAACGCTCGCGGGTAGTTCACCGCCATTTGCATCAGCATGTTCCACACAGTCACCGAAGTCGGGAACACTTCAAGAATGCTTCTACAATTACTCGCCGCTTCAGAAAAATCACACACCTCGTAAGCTATGAGAGCTTTCAAATAGCGCAGTGATGCTGTTTGTTCTCGCGTGAGGACGCTCCCCGCGGAGAATGAAAGTGCGTCATTCACAATTTTTTCAGAGTCCTCGAATTTCCCGAGTCGTAGCGCCACCTCCGCACCACTGATGATGCTCGCGAAAACATCGTCGTCGGATATCCGTACGTTATCATCAACAAAATCTTCGCCTGCTTTACCAGTACGCTGGAGTTTACGCAGCGATCTCTTTTCAATCAAATCTGCCATCAGCTTCAACGCGGACGGAATGAGAACCATGAGTTCGTCTTTGGTTAACAACTTTCGTTGTAAAGCCGTGACGCGCAAAAATATACCATAGTTTTGAACTTCCACTTCATCTAAATTCGAAATGAGTGAAGATGCTCGACGCGCGCACTCCTCATCATCCTGAACGTTCGAGAGGGCATCGGCAAGCGATACCGCTACGAAGACATCGCTGGGATGCTTGTCGTGTAGAGACTCATAGAACTCAATCACACCCTGATTTCCCTTTGACTGTTGAATGCACGTCTCGATTCGTTGCCATATATCAATATTATCGTATTCCTCCACAGTGAGCAGTTCTCGAAACAAAACCTCTGCTTTGGAGGGTAAACCAACTTCCATCATCGTGTTTCCACCGTCGAAAAACAGGTCGTCAAACTCGTTTACGTCGTGTCCCAAGAGTTCAAATATTTGTTTCAAGCCTTCGTCGGTGCGCCCTTCGTAAAGTAGACACTGGCCTAGTTTCACAGAGATATCCAAAGGGATTTTCCCAGCCTCCGCTCTTTCAACGATATTCGCGTGCGCCTTGTCCACTATCGCGAGAACCTCAGCGTACTTGTGAGATTCCATCTTCAGCTCGATCAAGATATTCACGACCGTGGCATCGACATGCTCGAGATGTTTTTCCAGCATCAGCTCGAGTGCGTATTCGGCTCGGTCGCGCATGGCGACAGCGTAGTACGACTTGGCGAGCATCACCGACGCTTCCCGCAACAATTCCCCGTTGAGCAGAGGCAAATCATCTCTGAGCACCCACTCCAGTTGTTCGATCGCCTTCTTCGTATCTCCCAACTCACGATACAGCGTCGCTTGATCCATTTTATTTTCATAATTGTGTGGATCCGCTCTGGAAGCTTTCGATAGACAATGCAACGCGTACTCTTTCTTGTTCAAGTTGACAGCCATGGTCGCCATGCGATACCACATCGAAGGATCCACGCGCCGCTTTACCGCCGTGGCCAGCGAATAACAGTCTAAAGCCTTTTCTAAGTTGTTCGTTTCCTCGTACACGAGCGCCAGCTGCTCGTACGGTTCGCTCGAGTTCGGTATTTTCACCACGGCGGCGTGTAGTTTGTTCACGGCCTCCGCGAACTCGCCTCTAGCGTACAGTATCGTCGCCTCGCTCATCAACTCATCCGCCTCCAACGTGTGCTTCGATCGCGCCGTCTTCCTCTTCCGACTCCTCCGACGTCGTTTACCCACGTCACCGGCTTCACCCATGCGAAGAAACGCCGCCATGGTCGGATTGCGCTTCGCCGCCTCCAAGTCCTCCAACATCTCTCGCGCCTCTTGACGACTCGTCGCGGCGTTCTCTCGCGACGTCGAGCGCTCGTACGCGACCACGGTCTCCGCGAGGCGACCGGCTCTCAACAGCTCCAACCCATCGAAATCGCGGTCCTCCTCCGAGACGCTCTCCTCGTCCTCCTCCGATTCCTCGCTCGCCGATTCGGATTCGTCTTCGACCTCGCGCGCGCGGGCCGAGCTGTGCACGCGCAATCGTCGCGGCTTATCGACGGTCTCGGTCTCTTCCTGGTCCTCGCCCGAGTCGACCGACATGACGCCGCGAGCGTGAAGATGACGACGGGAATGGCGCCGAGGCGCAACTGTCCCGAAAAGTCGCGAAAAGGGGCTGCCGCCGAATTGCTAATAGTCGCGTTTGTTTTACAATGTATGAACGCAAATCCAAGTTTTGTTGGATACGATATTGTCGTTGTTCGTAGATGTGATGCGTGCAAGTGTGCGTTGTACGCTCATCTCGCCGCGTTGAGGTATTGGCGATACTGTTCTCGTCGTCGTTCTTCAATCTTTTCCTGTCCGCGACGACGGTACTCTTTAAGTTCTTTGCACTTTGGCACCGGACAGTTGTCGTCCATGCACTGTTTGGAGTGAATCTGCAACAATGTCCACGTTTTGCGGCAGAGCGGGCAACCACCGGCCGTCTTAATCTGGCACGTAAAGGCGTGGTTGAGAAGTTGCTTAATCTTGGCGCAGTTCGAGTTATCGCATGGGTTCTTTCTGCATGTGACGGCGTGCAGCAAAAGCTCCATGGTACGATCGATTTGCGCCTGTCGACTTTGTCTCTCAGCCTCAGAGATGGCGGAGCGATCGCCGACGGTGCGACCTTGCCGCATGAGTGGATGCTGGTGACCGACGCGCACGCGGCAGGTGTCGCAAATGTCGAAGTCAGGGCACGTCTCGCAGCGCCACCCCTTGCCCGGCTCGAGCTCTCGCGAGCACACGTTGCACGAAGCAACGAACGCCGGCTCGGACGGATTGTTGAGGTGATACAACACCATCATGGTGGTGTGCTTCGCGCGACGAAGCGAGTCAAATTGGAAATGATTCCCTTGGCACAAAGACAAGAAGGCTTGACGCGTGTCAAAGAATTCGCTCTCCATCTTTTCCTCGCTCTCCTCTTCCTCCTTGATGGGTTCAGGAATGTCTTCACACTTTTCGCACTCGAGCGCGCGACCGGCGTATCGCTTTTCGTGTTCGGGAAGCGCGTCTTCGACGCCTTTGCAATCCTCGCACAAAACCAACGGCGTACCCTCCGTGGCATAATATCGATTGGCGCCGGCGATCGTCTTTCGGCAACTCAAACACTGGTGAGCCAAGTGCGCGAGGATGAAATCGTTTCGCATGTTGCTGATCGTCGTCCCGAGCCTCTTCATAAGCTCTTTGTTGAGTTTTGCATCCGGTGCGATGGTTCCGCTCTTCGCCTTCGCGGCTTTTCTCGCGCTAATCTTGACGTTGGACGCCTTAGTCTTCACCTCGAGCTTCTTCGCCTCTTCGAGCTCCTTGTTGATGGACGTGATCCAATCCTCCGCGATACCGGAAAAGTAGTCACCATCAAAGTACGGATACTCGGTCGCGCAACGGATGTCATGATTTTGATTGCCGAGTCTGAATTCATCGTAGACGTTCGATGTCGACATGACGATGCCACGCTTTTGGGCGGATCGGAGCATTTTGAGATACCATTCGCGCAGCTTATCAGCCTTCGGCGTCTTCTGAACCTTAGGGTGACAGTAGAGAATGTAATCGTCCCCTTGGAACGGCGGGCACGCCCAGATGAAACACGAGGTGAAACCGCGCTTCTTCGCGTAGTCCAGGTACGCAATCAAGATGTTGTGATAGACATACGTGCGGAGCGCACAGTTTTCGCCGGTGGCCACGGTGACGTTATCTGGACGGAAATACTTGACGGAATCCAGGTAGGACAGGTAGATTCGTCGGCGGTTCGGTTCGGGACAATCACCGTCGTACTCTTGAACATAAATAGCCATCAAGCACACGTCCACGGCATCCAGATTTTGGAAGAGAAGAATGACGCGCGAGCGATACGGAAAGTGTGCGGGAATGCCGTCGTCTTTGAACGCTGCAAGGTATTGCGGCTTGGTGTCCACTTGCTTCATCGTCTGCGACACGACTCGAATCGTGAGACCCTCCGCAGTCGGTACGTTTTCTACGGGCACGCCGAGCTGCTTCGCGCGCTCTTCGCGTTCGGCGGCGAGAGTCTCCTGAAGGTGCTCCTCCAAAAACGTCGACATCTTTGTCTTCGGAAGCTCGTTCGCTGGTTGCTGGGAAGACGGACGTTCGAGAGTGACTTTGCGATCTCCCTTGTCCAACTGTGAGAGAATACAGTTCGGACACGTGAATGGTGCTGAACCACCCTCGTTCTTTCGGCCGTTGAACAAGACACAGATTTGGTGGTACCAGTCTTCACAGTAATCGCACTGCACCCAAGGTTCCTCCAAATCATCGTCGTTCTTCTTCTTGACGAGCTGTTGCTTCGGGAATTGCTGCCCTTCAACGTTGACATAACCTTGAATCGCGTTGTAACAAGGGTTACACCACGCATCTCTTCGAACTTCGCCCACGACGCTAGGCACGTGGTGGAACACCTGTCCTCGCTTGATGCGTGAGCAACAACTGTAACAGTACAACGGCGGCGGTTCAAACGTCAACCTCTCAACGCCGCATGCCTTGCACGAACTCTCGGTCGCTTTCGCAACCGCGCGCTCGGCTTCCTTTTGGAGTTGACGAGCGCTCGGTTGACCTTGACCTTGAATCTTTTCCTTATCCGCCAACCGCAAAGAGGCGAGGTGCGTACGAATCTCCTCCGGCGTGAAACACTCCATCAGCGACGTTCCTTCTCCGCCCGGTTTGCGCTCCTTGCTAAGACCACTCGTGCCCTTCACCATGAGTTGACCGCGCGTCGGATCATCGTCGAGCTTCATGCGCTTGTTGCCATGCGCCATTTGCATCTGAGCGTGTTGTCGTTGCTTGAGCATGGCATTGCGAACAGGGCCGCACACCGGACAGCCGGCATCCTTGCACGACTGGTGATGCTTCAACAACTCGCGCGACGCAATGCAACGCGGGTAGTTGCATGACGAAAGCGTACACTTCAACACGTGCTCCCAAAGTTGCTTCGCGACGTGGCAGTTGGGCGTGTACGGGCATTCTCCGACAGCTGCTTGGCACTTGCTTGCGTGACGCAAGAAGAGAAGCCATCGTTGCTGCTTGACGATGTACGCCTTTCGCAAGTCAGCGTCATTGATGTCCCGCCAGTTCGCCACATTGATGCCAGCCTGTTGGCGCCCTCTCATCGATGCTTGTTGTTGCGCCATCATCTGCTGCTGCGCCATCATCTGTTGCTGCGCCTTGAGCTCGGCGGCTTGCTGCGCCTTGGTCAACTTTTTCGCCTTCGCCGGCGCCTTCGCTCCTCCCTTCCCACCCGAGCCTCCCTTTGCAGCCGGCGCCTTCGCCGCCGGCACCATCCCAGTCCCCATCATCGCGTTGTTACCGACCCCCGGTGTCGGAATCATCGTTCCAGGCGGCACGCCGGCCATCATCTGGGACGATCCACCCATGTATTGTCCTTGCGCCGCCGCCGCGCCTCGCAAAATGGGCGCTCCATTCGGCAACATTCTATTACCAGCCATCATCATCTGTTGCTGCTGCTGGTGTTGTTGTTGCTGAACGTGCGGCATATTCCCACCTACTCCCGAAAACAACGCTCCCATTTGCTGCCGCGACGCTGTGCTCGCGGCTCCCCCACGTCCCTGCTGCATACCTTGGCGCTGAATCATGATGCGAGCGACGGCTTGAAGTCTCGCTTCCAACGTCACTTGATCGCAGTATTCCTCCTGCTCCATTCAAAATAGATGCGAGTTTATATCATAGTCAGTATTCATCGCTCATAGTTCGCCGAGATCATCGCGGGGGCGCCGATTGGTCGTCGATTTCAAAGTCGGTCGGACAAACTGCGCACCTTGCTTCGCGCGCCGCGGTACACAGCCTCTTCTAATCGCAGCACAAAGTCCGGCAACTTGTGCTGCCACTCCTTCGTGAGGTCTGGCTTTCTCTGTTTGAAGATTTTCAATCTGCACGAGTAAAAAAGAGTGCGAGGTCAGCGATGAATTCCATGCATTCGAGTCGCGCGCGTTCGAGTCGCGCAAAGGAAGCCCTAAACCCCGCGACCCAAGATCGCGCGTTCTTCCGAGTTTCAGCCGTCGACGGACGCCGCACGCACATGTGTTGAATCAATTCCTTGCGCTGAGGAATGTCTTCATCCGATTGCCAGGTTCTCCATCGGTGTTGGCCGCTCGCGCCCGGACCTTTCGACCCGTTTGCGCCGCCCCTGCCCGACATCTCGCCGCGAACAGAACACCTCCTCGAGTCCTGATTCGTCGAAGAGTCCCTCCGACCTTCGCGTGCCCTTCCCCGCGCCGGTGATCTAGGCCTGGTTCTGCCGTGCGCGACGCGCAGTTCCCGGGTGTGAGCGGTGAGAGACAGCCGACGGTCACCGCGCAACCGTCCGGCGAGTCGCCTCGAGCGTCGCGCGCGCGTGCTCGCGACACTGAGGCGCGAGACCCGTCTCGGGCGTGTGAATTTCGGCGCGATCGCCCCGCGCGCGGCACTGAACCCTACTACGTAGGGTTACAACACATACCCTCGAATCCACCACACTACGACCCACGAGACCCACGACGTGGTCCCTCGTACACCCACACACCGCGCGCGATCACCACATAGGCTCGAACACCCGTCCAATACGCACGCCTCCGCCATTCTCCGCGTTTTTATGCCCACGCAGTGGGCCCCACTGGATGAAATCGAATGCTCGCGCGCTCGCGCCCGCCGTCGCCGCGCGCGTCGCGTCGCCACACCTCGACGCCCGTGTCGTCGTGCGTCGTGCGTCGCGCGCGTCCGTCAACATGTCGCTCGTCTCGTTCGTCGTCGCGCGCGGCGTTCGCGCCGTCGGTCAGCGCGTCGGCGCGGAGACGCGCGCGTCCACATCGCCATCCTCGTCGTC
>TARA_B100000674_G_scaffold496475_1_pt1 | contig 24538 bp, 19 predicted proteins | sample TARA_B100000674 | Tara Oceans TARA_B100000674 (sample SAMEA2622759) | marine metagenome | biome: marine biome (ENVO:00000447); feature: surface water layer (ENVO:00002042); material: "saline water (ENVO:00002010), including plankton (ENVO:xxxxxxxx)" | depth 5 m
AAAGAAATCCAGTTGGTTTTCAATGCTCTCAAATAGATGTGTAACATTGTGCTTTGAGCAGCCAACTTTAAACGACATGCCTGAGTGGATTGCAGAACGATTTGCGAGTTATGATAAGAAGATTTCTAGAGAGGCTGCAGCCCTAATTGCCGAGAGGACGGAAGGAAACCTGATGTCCACGGCTCACGAGATAGAAAAGCTTATTCTCTTGATTGATTCTGACAGTATTACTTTGAGTAAAGTAGTTGACTCCGTCTTGGACGGCACTCAGTTTAGTATTTATGATTACAGAGATTCGTTCTTACAAGGAGACTTGGCGAGATCGGTAAAAATAATTAAATATTTGGAAAACGCTGGGGTAGAGCCCCTTGTAGTTAACTGGATTATAAGGAAAGAATTGAAAGATTTGACTCAGATATCGGTTCGTGAAGCCGAAGGTGAATCATTTGCTGTTATTTTCAAGTCGCTCAGGATATGGGGTGATAGGGTGGGTTTGTTAAAAAAGGCACTTAGAAGGGGAAGCGTTAGTAGTTGGTTTGAGTTATTGATAGAGAGCTCAAACATTGGATTAACGATCAAAGGAGCCTTTGATGGCGATCCTTGGGAAAAGTTGGGGATGTTAACTGTCAGGGCATGTAGTTTACGTTCTGAACAGTCTTAATCTTGAGCAAAAGGGCTAGGTGATTATCATGACTAAGGATTTAGATGATTATGTGCAACAGGTCTGTGTCGAGGCTAAATTGGCTTCTAAAAGGATATCGACCGCGGATCATAAAGCTAAGGATCATGCTTTATTAGCCATTGCTGCTAAAATCAGAAAATCGAAAAATGAAATTCTTGCTGCTAACGAAAAGGACTTAAAGGCTGGTGCCAATTTAGAGGATGCTCTTCTAGACAGACTAACTTTAAATCCGAATCGAATAGAGTCTATGGCCTCAGGTCTTGAAGAAGTAGCGGGCATGCCAGATCCCGTTGGTGAAATTTCCAATCTATCTTTTAGGCCGAGTGGTATTCAAGTTGGTAGAATGAGAGTGCCAATAGGGGTGGTGGCCGTGATTTATGAATCCCGACCTAACGTGACTGCAGATGTTTCGGCACTGTGTATTAAGTCCGGAAATGCAGTAATTTTAAAAGGCGGTTCGGAGGCTATACACAGCAATACTTCTATTTTGAAATGTGTCCGCTATGGCTTAGAGAAACATTCGTTACCTCGTAAAGCTGCTCAGTTGGTTAAAAAGGGTCGGGAGGTGACATCCGCTCTTTTAAAAAAAGAAGAGTATATTGATGTGTTAGTTCCTCGTGGCGGGAAAGGTCTGATTGAAGCTGTTTCTAAAAATGCTAGCATGCCGGTCATAAAGCATCTAGATGGTGTCTGCCATGTTTTTGTAGACTCATCCGCCGATTTGTCTAAGGCTTACGATGTGGTAGTGAATTCTAAAACTCAACGTTATGGTACTTGCAATACTATGGAGACACTTTTAGTAAGCGAAACGATAGCAGAAACCTTTTGTTCTACTTTATTTCCTAGGCTTATTGAGATGGGGGTTGAGATCCGTGGTTGCAGTAGGGCAATTCAATTCGACAATAGAGTTAAAGTTGCCTCAAATACCGATTGGTACGAAGAGTACTTAGCTCCTGTTTTGTCAGTAAAGATAGTTGATTCTCTGGATGAGGCGATAGCACATATAGAAAAATATGGTTCAAAGCACACGGATTGCATCGTAACCGAGGATTTTTCGAAAGCAAGATATTTTCTTAAAATGGTTGATTCTAGTTCCGTCATGATTAACACTTCTACTCGTTTTGCTGACGGATATGAATATGGTCTTGGCGCTGAGGTTGGGATTAGTACAGATAAAATTCATGCTAGAGGCCCTGTGGGGCTGGAAGGCTTAACTAGTCAAAAATGGGTGGTTTTTGGTGATGGCCATGTCCGAACATAGTTTTTTAAGTAGCATTTTTCCTAATACTTTGAGCTTTAGATGAAACGCATCGGATTATTTGGCGGTACGTTCGACCCAATACATAACGGACATATTAGAATAGCGGTAGAGGTCGCTGAAAATCTCCAGCTTGATGAGGTAAGGTTAATACCACTTAATCAACCAAGTCATAGGTCTAGGCCGATCGCTTCCGCTGCACAAAGATTAGAAATGATATCATCAGCAATAAAAGTCCCCTTGGTTTTGGATGACATTGAGATCCAGCGAGGTGGTACCAGCTTTACGGTTGATACGCTTAACTATTTAAAAGCGGAGTACCCAAGTTGCTCTCTCCTAATGATTTTAGGAGATGACGCTTTTTGGTCACTGAAGACTTGGCATAAGGCTGAGGACATCTTTAAACTGACCAACATAGTCGTGGTTTCTAGAGATTGCGATGTTAAAGAAAGGCAAGAGAGCCCTCATGTTTCTTTGGGTGGCGTCTTGTCAACCCATGTAACGGATTTGATTGACTCCATTGGTCGCGTCTATTTTTTGAAGACGCCGTTACTTCATATCTCATCAACCGAAATTCGAAGGAAAGTTAGATTGAACAAAAGTATATCTGGGTTGGTCCCGACGGCGGTAGAAAAGATTATTTTGGGAAATAATCTTTACACATCATGAGAGAGCGCGTGGATTCAAATGATATCGTGCGTCTTATTTTGGATGCGTTGGACGACGGGAAAGCTTTGGATACCGTAGTGTTGGATGTGGAAAAGATTTCATCCTTCACTGATTTCATGGTTGTGTCTTCTGGCCGTTCAGTAAGGCAGGTAAAGTCTCTCATAAGAAGGGTGCGAGACACGCTTTCCGAACGGCGACTGCGTCCCATTGGGGTCGAAGGCGAAAAAACCGGAGACTGGGTTTTGTTAGATTATGGGGAGGTCGTGGTACACATAATGCAACCCTCGGCACGTGAATTTTATCAACTTGAGCGCCTTTGGGGCGAATTGGGGAAACCTAATAGCCGAAATCAATAATAAAAATGTCCATTGAAATTCTGTCTGTCTCTAGAAAACCAACTGATTGGGTGAAGCAAGCTTTAGACGATTATCTAGTACGGTTTCCGTCAAATGCTGTCCCTAAATTGACTTTTTTAGCGCCGGAGAGCGGACGACTTTCGAAAAAAGAGAGACTCGCTCGGGAGGGAAAGAATATTCTTGCGAAGTTAAGTCAAAGAGATGTGGTTATCCTTCTGGATTCAAGCGGCTTTTTAATCGATAACTTGGAGTTAGTAAGAAAGCTTAAGGAATTTAGCCAAGCAGCTGGACGTATTAAATTGATAATCGGGGGCTCTGAGGGGATCCACGAATCCGTCAAGAAAAGAGCGTTTGAGACATGGTCACTTTCGGCCTTAGTTATGCCGCACAAAGTTGTACAGGTGTTGCTTTTGGAACAGCTCTATAGGTCTCGGTGTATAATGGTAGGGCATCCTTACCATCGACTTTGACAACGTATAGAGGGACCAAATAGTATGGCCCCTCTATTATTAACTACTTATAATGGCAGGAGAGGTACAATGAGAAGTGCCACGATGTTAATGATTTTAATGAGAGGGTTAACTGCTGGTCCAGCAGTATCCTTGTAGGGATCGCCTACAGTATCACCGGTAACAGCTGCTTTGTGAGCTTCAGAGCCTTTACCGCCGCAGTTTCCGTCTTCGATATACTTTTTGGCATTATCCCAGGCTCCTCCCCCGGTTGTCATTGAAATGGCAACGAAAAGTCCCGTTATAATTGTTCCTAGTAAAAGTCCTCCTAAGGCTTTCCACCCTAAGATAAACCCTACAAGTATTGGTACTAAAACAGGCAAAAGGGAGGGTATAATCATCTCTTTTATTGCAGATCTGGTAAGAAGATCTACCGCTTTAGAATAGTCAGGCTTCGCGGTGCCTTCCATTATTCCTGGAATTTCCTTGAATTGCCTTCTGACTTCTACCACAACCGAACCAGCAGCTCTGCCTACTGCTTCCATTCCCATGGCTGCGAATAGGTAAGGAATTAGGCCACCAATGAAAAGGCCAATAATTACTTCGGGATCAGACAAAAGGAATTGAACTGGTGATCCGATTTCCTCCTCTAATTTGTGAGTATAATCTGCGAAAAGCACCAACGCTGCTAAGCCAGCAGACCCAATTGCATACCCTTTGGTTACTGCTTTAGTAGTATTCCCTACTGCATCGAGGGGGTCTGTTATACCTCTGATTTCATCGGGAAGGTTTGCCATTTCAGCGATACCGCCAGCGTTATCAGTAATTGGTCCAAACGCATCTAGAGCAACAATTATTCCAGTCATGGAAAGCATAGAAGTGGCCGCGATTGCTAGTCCGTACAGGCCTGCTAGTTCGTAGGCAACATAAATGCTTGCGCATACTGCTAAAACTGGAAAAGCACATGCTTTCATTGATACACCGATACCGGCTATGATATTAGTTGCGTGTCCTGTTTCAGATGCTGAGGCTATATGTTTAACTGGGCCGTACTCGGTACCAGTATAGTATTCAGTTATGACAACCATTAAAGCGGTCAGAACTAAACCAACTATCGCGCAACCGAACAAAGCGCCAGCGTTTTCGGGCATCAGTTCCTTGGTAATTGGATAGTAGGCTATTGCAGCTAAGACACCAGATACGATCAATCCTCTATAAAGAGCTCCCATGATGTTGCCTTCGTCTGAGGATTTTACAAAGAAAGTACCGATTATCGAGGCAATTATTGATACTCCACCCAGGACAAGAGGATAGATTATAGCGTTTGTGTTCTCTATCATTAGTCCGCCGAGAAGCATGGTGGCTATAACAGTTACAGCATAGGTTTCGAACAAATCAGCTGCCATTCCCGCGCAGTCACCAACATTGTCTCCAACGTTATCCGCTATCACAGCTGGGTTTCTAGGGTCGTCCTCAGGAATTCCAGCCTCAACCTTGCCCACAAGGTCAGCTCCAACATCTGCCCCTTTGGTAAATATGCCACCTCCTAGCCGAGCAAAAATGGAAATTAGAGAGCCTCCAAAACCCAAACCAAGCAACGGTTGCAACCCTTCTACACCGTTTAACAGAAGGATTTTGTAGTACCCAGCAACTCCGAGCAAACCCAGCCCTACTACTAACATTCCTGTGATAGCTCCTCCTCGAAAAGCTACTTGAAGTGCAGCGTTTAAGCCAGTCTCAGCAGCTGCCGCAGTTCGGGAGTTTGCTCTAACAGAAACGTTCATGCCTATATAGCCCGCGGCTCCGGAGAGAACTGCGCCCACTAAAAATCCTACGGCAGTCCACCAATCCAGCGCCAATCCCAAGGCTAGAAAGAGTATTAGTCCTACCAAAGAAATGGTCGAATATTGGCGGTTGAGGTACGCAGAGGCGCCTTCTTGGACAGCGGTCGCAATTTCTTGCATCCTATCGTTGCCCATTGGAAGCGCAAGAATCCAACGCACAGACAATGCTCCGTAAATGACTGCCCCAAGGCCGCAAAAAATAGAAAACCAAAGTGGATTCAATAAAGACATTAATTCTCCCCTAATCGATACATTTAAAAGTTTAATTATACAAGTAAAATTCTGTCACTAATACTTGTTCTACTCTCAGGCGCTGATTCTACTTGTAAATCATTCAATAGCAAAGTCATCTGTCAGTTTTCTTGGTTCGAATTGTTTCTTTAGAGAAACATAATTGGGGACACCGTCTACATATGGCGGATAGTCTTCACCACCAATTAACGGACGCAAGTATTGGATGCATTCCTCTGTAACGCCGAAACCATCTTTGCTTATAAAATTTGGGGGTAGGGTTTTCTCAATATTCGCGACCTTATTTAAGGGAGTTTCTCCAATAGCCCATTTGTAGGGATTGTCTTGAGTTCTTATAATTATTGGCATGATGGCGTTTTTTCCATTTTTTGCATAACTCACTGCCGCTGCACCTACTTCATAGGCGTGTTCCACATCTGTTTTGGAAGCAAGGTGTCGGGCCGATCTTTGGAGGTAATCTGCCACCGCCCAATGGTACTTAAATCCTAGCTCTGACCGGATTATGTTGGCTATGTTAGGGGCAACCCCTCCTAGTTGAGCGTGACCGAAAGCATCTTTAATTCCCTGCTCTGATACAAAGTTACCGTCCGCATTCCTGATTCCTTCTGAGACAGCTATTGAGCAAAAACCGTAAAGATTGACGCACTCTTTTACCTTTTTCGTGAATTCTGATTTTAGAAAGGGCCTCTCCGGGAATAAGATTATATGAGGGGGATCACCAGGCTTTCTTGCTGCTAAAGCGCCGGAGGCAGCAATCCAACCCGCATGGCGTCCCATCACCTCTAAAATGAATACCTTTGTTGAAGTTTTCGCCATGGAAGCAACGTCTAGGCTAGCCTCCATAACTGAGGTAGCCACATATTTTGCAACTGAGCCAAATCCAGGACACGAATCAGTTATTGGTAGGTCGTTATCTATGGTTTTTGGGATACCGATACAAGTTAAGGGAAAGTTATTCTGTTCGCAATACTTTGCAAGTTGATTTGTTGTATCTTGGGAGTCTCCGCCACCATTATAAAAGAAATAACCAATATTATGAGCTTTGAAGACTTCCAACAGCCTTTGGTAAAGAGCCGGTTTTTGTTTTGGACTTCCCATTTTGAAACGACAGGAGCCAAAGGCGCCACCAGGCGTATGTCTGAGACTGGCAATTGCATCTGCTGACTCGACTGAGGTATCTATGAGTCGCTCATCTAAAACGCCCAAGATCCCATTTTCGCCAGCGAATATTCTTCCAAAGGTCTCTTTGTGTTTTCGAGCAGTCTCAATTACCCCACAAGCAGAAGCGTTAATTACCGCTGTTACTCCCCCTGATTGGGCATAAAGTACATTTCTCTTTTGTTCTTCAGTGGTCATTTTAAATCCAAAATATTAAAAATAATTTAGTATAACTTAACTGATGGTTTGATGTAGATTGGGGTCTCTGCTTTTTTGGTCTTAGCCTTGTTATGATGTCAAATGCCAAGAGAGCTGTTAATGTGAACCGAGTGCGTTTAAAAATATAAAGGAAGGTTTTGGTTTCTATGCGCTATGTTTTTCTTGCAGTTTGCTTGAGTCTGTCAGCAGATATGAGATATCTTTCGGCTGCTGAAATAAATCTTCCAGATCTTGGTGACTCAGCAGGTAGCGTCATTTCGCCTGAACAGGAAAGAAAAATCGCGAAATCATTCCTGCGAGAGCTCAGACGGCAAGCCCCTCTTGAGACAGATGAAGAAATTGTTGATTACTTGAATGAGTTAGGTGATGCACTCAGTAAAAATGCTGATTATGAAGGCGAGTTTGAGATATGCTTAATAAAGAGCAAATCGATTAATGCCTTTGCAGTCCCCGGAGGTTTGATTTGCTTTAATAGCGGGTTGATCCTGGAAAGCCAGAGCGAAGCCGAGTTAGCCTCTGTGATGGCGCATGAAATATCTCATGTTACTCAGAGGCATGGAGCCAGGATGATCGAGGCGGCATCAAAATTAAATATCCCAACTATAGCGGCGCTGGTTGGTTCCATAGCTCTGGCAGCCGCCAATCCACAAGCAGGTTATGCAGCTATTATGGCTACTCAAGCTGCGGCTGTTCAATATCAAATTAATTTTACTCGCGCCAACGAGCGAGAGGCGGACGCTTTAGGTATCAATTTGCTCTCAAAATCAGGCTTTGACCCGAATGGGATGTCAGAGTTTTTTGGTAGAATGATGAAGGCTAGTCGTTATAGCGATCCCAAACTGGTTCCAGAATATCTCAGGACCCATCCACTATCTGTAAATAGAATTGCTGAGGCTAGAAGTAGAGCTGAAAATTTGAAAAGAAAAGTGGCAAGAGAACAGAGTTTTAAGTATTTACTTGTATGGGCGAAGCTGAAGGCGCTTTCGGAACCCGATCCAATTAACGCTTTGCAATTCTTTGAGGATAAATTATCTGACGATGATGAACTCTCTGCCCTGGCGAGCCGGTATGGCCAAGTGATAGCCTACCGATCCAATAATGATTTCTCTTCAGCTCGAAAGGAGATTGCGCAGCTAGTTGGAAACTATCCGACGGAGGTGTCTTTCTTATTGGAGGCTGCGAGAGTGGAAAAGCAAGCTGGTAATTATAGGCAAGCGTTTTTCTATTTTTCAAAGGCATACAAAGAGAATCCTAATTATCGAGCGGCGGTATATGGTTTGGTTGAGTCAGCTTTAATTTTAGACAATGGATCCACTGCAAAAAGAGTTTTGGATGAATACAAATTTTCTGGCTCAACTGATTATAAATTCCACAGGTTATTAGCGGAGGCTTTTAATAGTTTGGATATGATCGTGGACTCAAAAATGGCCATGGCCGAGCATTACGCGGCGATAGGGGAGACTGCACTAGCCACCGAGCAATTGCGAGTAGCGAGAGCAAACCCGAATGTGACTAACTATCAACGACAGAAGATAGTTGCTCGACTATTTCAGTTAGAAAAAGAGTTACTTAAAGAGACTAATAAAAAGAGTAGAGGTCGCTGAATAAAAAGCTGATTGACGTAGATGATGTTGGGTGGTGGGCCGTGTAGGGTTCGAACCTACGACCAACGGGTTAAAAGCCCGGTGCTCTACCAGCTGAGCTAACGGCCCACAGTCAAATCTTAAACCTTTTACAGATTGTAGCGAAGCTGGCTTCACTTTTCTGACTATAATTCTCCCAACCTATCGTTGTAAACAATTTATCCGCTGCAGTTGAGGTGCTCGTAACCGATCTATTATCTTGGAAGTTATAGTATAATAGTTTTTTTACCTATATTGAATAGACCTATTTTTCCTGCCAGTGAGAAGTGAGGGGTTAAAGATGCCGATATATGAGTACCAATGCGCTGATTGTGGTGCTGTGTTTGAAGTCATGCAGAGAATTAGCGCCCCTGCGCCAGACAATTGTCCGGAGTGCTCGGGAACGAACTTAAAAAAGTTAATATCTAAGGTGGGGTTCCAATTAAAAGGTACCGGCTGGTACGAGACTGATTTTAAAAATAAGGATTCAAATACAAAAAAACAGACCGAGGGTGGAGAGGATAAAAAACCAGCAAAATCTGATAAGAAGGAAAAGAAAACGTCGTCCAAAGTAGAAACTGCGAAAACCTCTAAAAGTGAAGCTGCGAAATGAAAGAAATTTGCCCCACTAAGAATAAGTTTAAGAGAAACAAATGAGAACACATTACTGCGGTGAGTTAAATGATAATCTTCTAGGCCAGGAAGTAGTGCTATGTGGTTGGGTGCACAATCGAAGGGATCACGGGGGTGTTATTTTCATAGACCTGAGAGATCTAAGAGGCAAAGCTCAAATAGTTATAGATCCAGACACGCCCGAAAGCTTTAGCATTGCAGAAAATGTTCGCAGTGAATATGTTCTAAAAGTTAAAGGAATCGTTCGGGAACGTCCTAAAGGAACGATTAACGAAGATATGATAACGGGTGCGGTAGAGGTATTAATATCTGATATCACGATATTAAATGCTTCTATTACTCCACCTTTCCCAGTTGATGATGCCCAAACTTACTCTGATACCCGTTTAAGGCACAGAATTATCGATCTACGAAGCGATAGGATGCGAGATAATCTGATTTTAAGAGCCAGGGTCAATGACTTCTTCAGGCGATTTTTAAGCGAAAATCAGTTTCTAGAAGTAGAGACACCTATTCTCACCAAAGCTACTCCTGAGGGCGCCAGAGATTACCTAGTGCCTAGTAGAACTCATCCAGGCAGTTTTTTTGCGCTCCCCCAATCTCCGCAGCTATTCAAGCAACTTCTCATGATGGGTGGTTTAGATAGGTATTATCAAATTGTTCGCTGTTTCAGGGATGAGGATCTCAGGTCAGATAGACAGCCAGAGTTTACACAATTAGATATTGAAATGTCGTTTGTAAATGAGACGGACGTTATAGATTTGATGGAAAGGATGATAAAAAATCTTTTTGGTGCTGTTTTGGGGGTTTCCCTAAAGGATCCTTTTGTTAGGATTTCCTATAAAGATGCTATGGAGAAGTATGGTACCGATCGTCCGGATTTGAGAAACCCCCTAGAGATTGTTGACCTATCTGACATTGTGAAGGATTGCGAGTTTAAAGTATTCGCTGAGCCAGCGGGGAAAAAAAATGGGAGGGTTGCTTTATTAAGAGCACCTGAAGCTAGTAGCATTACCAGGAGTCAAATTGACAGTTACACTAATCTGGTTAGTCAGCATGGCGCCAAAGGATTGGCCTATATAAAGATCAATGATCTTGAAAAAGGCTCTGAGGGTCTTCAATCTCCTATCCTGAAATTCTTGTCCGAGTCAGTTGTGAATGAAATCTTAATGGCTGCTGGTGCGCGAAACGGAGACCTCATATTCTTTGGGGCAGGAGAAAGTAAAATCGTGAACGAGTCTTTAGGCGTGTTGCGTTTGAAGCTAGGGGAGGATTTGGGTCTAACAGAAGATCAGTGGCGATTCTGCTGGGTGCGGGACTTTCCCATGTTTGAACAGAACGATTCTGGAGCACTGACGCCACTTCACCATCCCTTCACAGCATCTCATCAGAGCGTGGAATTTTTGCAAGAAACACCAGAAATGGCTATTTCAAGAGCCTACGATCTTGTCTTAAATGGGCTTGAAATCGGGGGCGGATCCATAAGAATCGATGACGTAGAAACCCAATTATCAGTTCTCAAAGTACTTGGTATCGATCAGCTAGAAGCGGAAGAAAAATTCGGTTTTTTATTAAATTCATTACGCTATGGATGTCCGCCTCACGGGGGTATAGCATTCGGCTTAGACAGATTGGTGATGTTGATGGCTGGTGAGGAGTCTATTAGGGAGGTAATTGCGTTTCCGAAAACTCAAACAGCTACTTGTCCGTTAACTGATGCCCCAGGCATGGTAGATGGGAAGGCCTTGCAAGATCTTTCTTTGAAAACTACTGTAGATAGGTCAAAGGGCTAGGTGTTGTTATCGACTCTACCGTAGGTATCCTCATATCTTATTATGTCGTCTTCCCCTAAATAAGATCCAGTTTGTACTTCTATTATTTCGAGAGTTTCGCGAGTTCTGTTAGATAGTCGGTGTTTGGATCCTGCAGGAATATAGACAGACTCATCGGCCGTCAATTCGAGGATGGTATCATCTAAGTTTACAACCCCTTTACCTACGACAACTGTCCAATGTTCTGAACGAAATTTATGCTTTTGCAAAGACAGTGATTGTCCTGGGTACACAATAATTCGTTTAACTTGATAATTTTTTCCTCGGGCAAGGGGCTCGAAGGTGCCCCAAGGTCGTTGCACAACTAGAGGTTGGTGAGTCTCTGTTCTACCATGTTTCCTAAGCTCGGATACTAAATCTTTCACTTCCTCATCTTTATCTTTCGGAGTCACCATTACAACGTCTGGTGTCTCGACAACAAGGATATTTTCCAAACCACTAACGGCGACTAAGCGAGATTCAGATCGCACAAAAGATTGGCGAGTGTTTCTTAGGAAAACATCGCCATGTTTTGAGTTTCCCGCGTGGTCCTTTTCGTGAAAAACATCGAGGGCGCTCCAAGATCCAATATCAGTCCATTCAATGTCTAAAGGGATGACCGCCACGTTCTTCGATTTTTCCATGATAGCAAAATCTATAGAATCCTCTGGGCAATTCATATAGTCTTGCTGTTCCAATTTTATGAAATCCTCTTCCTGTTTTGAGCTACGATAGGCCTTCTTCGTAAATTCGTAAATATCTGGCGCTAGAAAAGCGACTTGTTTTAAGAGGGAATTGACCGTAAAAAGAAAGATGCCACAGTTCCACATGTAGCCTCCCTGCTCTAAATAGGACCCAGCGATTAATCTATTGGGTTTTTCGGTAAACCGATCAACTTTGAAACCGTTTTGGATAGGTGCGCCAACCTTAATATAGCCAAACCCGGGGTGGGGTTCTGTCGGTTTAATACCAAAGGTGACAAGTTTGCCAGATTGAGCAAGGGGAAAAGCAGAGTTAACCGCATCAAGCAGAGCATCCTGATTTTCGATAAGGTGGTCAGATGGAAGAACTAGCATTACTGCTTCCGGATCTCTGCTCTGAATTTCCATGGCTGCAACTGTTATCGCTGGGCAAGTGTTTTTGCTGACTGGCTCACAGAGAACATTTGCTTTCCCGCCGAGTTTCCCTAATTGCGCCGCAACTATATATTTATGAGTCTCTGCAGTTACTACTATTGGATCTAAATGAGGGCTCAAATCTTTCGCTCTTGCATAAGTTTTTTGAAACAAGGTCTTTTCGTCTATCAAGTTCAGGAACTGCTTCGGAAATCCTGCACGTGAGAGTGGCCATAGTCTTGCGCCGGATCCGCCGCAGAGAATCGTCGGGTATATTTTGGTATTAGATGCACACATTTGGTTATTTACCTATTCCAATCGGACGAGAATGATTCTCATAGTGTTGATAAAAATGCACGGTCGCATAATTCTATAGTAATTTAGAACGAAAGCGAGGTCCTATGTCTTAGCTTCTTATTGTTCCCAAAGGTTCTCCGATTTTATTAGCGGCATAGCCAACAATTCTTGCCGGAAATGAGTTAGACCATGTTTCGTGACAGCATGATATAATCACGAAGAAGAAAGTGTCCATGACTGTGTTGTGCTAAATTTTTACCATCTTGGTTTGGCGTCTCCTCTAGAAGCAAATTGCTTTGCAAGCCCTAGGAAAAATGCTAAATGAAAAGAATTATATTTTTGGTCATTAAACACCTATTCAGGTTGGACCCTAATCGCATACGGGTAATTTGTGATTGGTTCATAAATCAAGTTCGCAGTTAAAAAGATGCTGAGCCCGCTAAGAAAAAAGCTCTGCTCAATACTGGTCTGAGCATTTGGTGCCTCACGAAGATTGGCCAGATGCAAGTGAATCCTTGAATTATTTTTCATGGCGAAATTTACAATATCCTGGTTATATCGAGTTAATGCCGGTCTGTGGCGCGGATAATTTAACAGTAATGGATTATGGGTGTGGGCCCGGCAATGATCTTGTTGGATTCCATGAGTTCTCGAATCCGATCCACTTAATTGGCTTAGATGTGTCTAACAAAGCATTGGCTGTTGCCCACCGTCGAGCATTACTTCATGGCCTAGATGTTAGCTTGATTCGTTTAGAAGAAGAACTAAACGAAATACCCATAGCCTCCAACAGTGTAGATTTGGTGCATTCGAGTGGAGTTTTACATCATGTAAAAAATCTTCCAGCAGTTTTGGCTGAAATTAAAAGAGTGATGAAATGTGGAGCAAGACTTCAGATAATGGTCTACAACTATCAATCCATTTGGCTTCATCTTTACACTGCATATGTGCATCAGATAGAAATGGGTCTTTATAAACATATTCCTCTGCTAGAGGCATTTCGTAGGACCACAGATGGGTCCGAGTGCCCCATTTCGAAATGTTATCGCCCTGCCGAATTTCTCGAACTGATGGCTTCGATGGGTTTTGAAGGTCGTTTCAAGGGCGCGGCAGTTTCATTACTAGAATTAGAACTGATGTCGAAGCGCTTCCAAGCAATTAAGAGTCGTCAACTTGCGAAAGAACATCGTGAGTTTTTGTCTTCACTTACCTTTAATGAGAAAGGATACCCTATGATTGAAGGCCACGTTGCAGATACCGCTGGTTGCTACGAGTTCCGAAAAGCCCCGCCTGAAACTAGTAATGGGAAAACTCTACTAGGGAGTGATTCTTAAAGATTATGGAAAAAGACTGTATACTATCTCTATGGAAGACGCGCCTAATTCAATCGAGAAAGGTTTAATTAATGAAACCCTAGATTTTGTTAAGAGCGACTTTTTGCCTGGAATATTGAACTTTGGTCGGTGGAAAGCGCTCTCGCTGCGTTCGTTAAGGGCGATGAATCGTAGGGCTAAGCTTGGCTTTTTATGGGTCATTATGTCTGCTACTGTCTTTGTAGTAGCAGTCTCGTTAGTCTACTCTCTGGTTTTTAATATAGATGTTGATGTCCTACTACCTTACATTGCTACCGGATACATCACTTGGGCCTTGATCATGAGCGCCCTAACCTCAATGCCGATATTATTTACGACATATGCAGCCTACATTACACAAAAAAATTTGCCTCTAACTGTATACGTAACTGCAAATGCTTTTGAAAAGATGGTAGTTTTCATAGCTCAATCCTTAGTAATACTAGTTACTTGTTGTATTTTTAAAACAGGAGTTTCCCTTGCTCTTTTAATTTTGCCAATCTCTCTGACGCTGATTTTTCTTACTGCAATAGGGGCAAGTTTTTTTATAGGCGTTGCTGCAGTTCGATATCGGGATTTGGGTCAAGTGGTTAATTCATCTCTTTTAATTATTTTTTTATTAACTCCCATAATATGGAAGCCAGAATTTTCTGGAAAACGTGCGCTCATTGTTGAACTGAATCCGATCTATCACTTTATTCACATCATTAGGGCTCCTATCCTTGAACATGAAATTCCTTTGATGTCTCTGCTAGTTACTTCGGGGATTTGCCTAAGTTTTTTTCTTCTAGGTTTTGTGGTGATGGCGGCATATCGACATCGGATTGTTTTTTGGCTATAGATTTATCATGGCTTACATCAAAGTAGATAATCTCCGGCTCTCTTATCACGTGTTAGTTGAAACTGGATCCATAAGAAAAGCAATGATCAGTAATCTTTTGGGCGGGTTTGTCCGGAAAAAAAAAGACAATAAAAATATCGTAACTATCGATGCGATAAGAGGAGTAGATTTAGAATTAGATGATGGGGATCGATTGGCAGTAATAGGTCATAATGGTGCTGGCAAAACTTCATTGCTAAAAGTACTTGCTTCTATATATAAACCTACTTCTGGTAGCGTGAGAATATCTGGAGAGGTCGAAAGTTTAATAAATACCGGATTTGGCCTAGAGATGGAGGAGACGGGACGAGAGAATATTAGATTCATCCTAACTCTCTTGGGGAGGCCGATCAATTCTATCGAGCAAGAGATTGAAGAAATCTCTGAATTCACGGAACTAGGTGAGTTTCTCGATTTACCTGTTAGAACCTATTCCACAGGGATGCAAACAAGACTTTCTTTTGCTATTTCGACAAATATAAAGCCTGAAATCTTATTGATGGATGAAATGATCGGTGCTGGTGATCATCGTTTTCAGGAAAAAGCCCAAAAGCGGATTGAACAAATAGCTAAGCAAACTAAGATCATCGTTCTTGCGTCGCATGCGGAAGCGTTGATTAAAGAATGGTGCAACAAGGCAATCTGGATGGAGCAGGGGAAAATCATTGATGTAGGAGGTCCGGAGGAACTTTGGGCTAGCTATATTAAAAGCATGACAAGTTAACTAACGGCAAGCCTGCCTTAAATCGATTCCAGGAGATAGTCAAGTCTGTGTCTATGGGTATGGTTTTCCAAAACATGGTGATGAGTATAGGATGTTATTTCTTCAATCCTCTTGCGATTATCTAATAAAGATAGAAGATCATCGATATTTGAATGATCCTTTTGAAGTTCGAAGAAATGCTCTCTAGGGTTTAAAATATCATTATATCTACCTGGGTACATAATTTGGAGTGTCTGGGTTCCGACTGCTTCAAAATGTCTAGAAGATATACATTTCGTATATACAGGTGGTAGAGGGGTTTCTGCAAAAAACTTTTCATATATATCTTGAAAATTGGCCTCCTGGTCTGCACTACTTATTTCAGCGACATAATTGCTTTTGAATTTTAGTAAAAGTTTTCTTAAAAAAGATGGTAAAGCAAACCTATACGCTCGTCGCAGAAATGATTCCTCGGGCAGGATAAGTTTGGGTGATGTTTTAATCAAATATTTTTTTATATTCGAAACAATTTCATCACTTGGTTCGAGATAAAAACTACCTGCCTCTGTTGCTAAGGTTGCCTTGCAGCTATTCAGAAAGAGTCGCCACCCATTTCTGTCGAACCGGTTGCTATCTTCGGTATTTAATCCTAAATCAACATTTAGCCCGTGGGGATTGTCGTGAAAATAGTTAATTATGGAATTTCGATCATCATCGCCAAGATATACACCATATTTTGTTGATCTTGTACCAATGTCAATTTTCCGGTCGTTTAGCTTGATAGTATTATAAAATTTTGCTGGGTTAAGGCCGTGTGGTAAAGACAGCACACTCGCGTCTTTGCAACTTTCGTAAAGCCATTTTCCTGCTTCTGGAAGAAGTTGAGTCGCGATAATATCTACTTTTAAATCTTGTAGAAGCTTTATTTTAGGTGCCATGCCGATGTTAAGTAGATTAACCTCATTTCCTACGAAAGAGACTAGTTTGCCTCTACGGTTGCTTAGCGCCGATATGAAAGGTTCAATAAACTTTAATGTGTCTGCATTCATTGAATGGTGCAAGATAATCAAATCGACCTTTTCGATAGTCCGTAGGATCTCTTTGTAAGCCATCGGATGGATGAAATAGTCATCTGAGAAGGCGCCCCAGTTGTCAGAAACATTTATAGAAGTAGTTTCAAATTCCTTATGACTCTCGAAAGCGTCTACCCAATCATCGTAGTAGGATAACTGGTCAGTATAATAAGAATGTAAAAGGAGGGTTTTCATGAAGCTTTAACTGGCAATAGGGGGTCGAAATTTAGGAGCCTCATTTTCCGCACCTATTTTAAACTTGTAATTTCATTTTTAGACGGCTTTCAACGGAAGCGTTTCCCTCTAAGACCCTAAGCGTTCATTAGAGTGTTTAAAATTTTTTTTGCTCCGGTTCCATTCCCATACTCATCTATGGGGTTTCTCGCGTTGTAGTTTTCTACCGTCCACAATCGATTCCATCCACATTCTATAGTTTCTACCCATTCTGTCTCCGATCGCAAAGTAACACAAGGCACGCTATGAAAATAGGCTTCTTTTTGCAAGCCTCCTGAGTCAGTTAGAACGGTGTGAGCCTTGCTGATAGTATATTGAGTTTCGATGTAGCTTAGAGGTTCGAGAAATCTAAACCTTGATTCCTCTCGATATGGATCAACTAACCTCCTTATTCTAGGGTGTACTGGAAAGAGTATCCCTAGATTATGTTCCTCAGCAAAATCGATAGCAAATTGCATAATTTTGGAGAATCTATGAGCGGAAGAGGATTCTTGTCGGTGAATTGTCATCAGCGCAAACTCACCAGAGCGCAGTCTAAGTGTCTTCTGATATTTTTTTTCTTCTTTTACTAAAAACTCTTTTGCGTGCAGAGTTGCGTCATACATTACGTCTCCAACATGAAATATGCCGTTAGAGATTCCTTCATTTCTGAGGTTCTTAACTGATTCTTTGGTAGGGCAAAAAAGAAAATCACTAACATGGTCAGTAAGGACCCTGTTTATCTCCTCTGGCATTCTTTTGTTAAAAGATCTTAGTCCTGCCTCAACATGCGCTATTGGTATATTCAATTTTGCGGCAGCGATAGAACCAGCTAGGGTGGAGTTCGTATCGCCATAGACCAGGACAATATCCGGCTCTTCCTCTGTTAGCACGTCTTCCAATGCTGAGAGCATTTTCCCAGTCATTTTGCCATGACTGCCGCCGTTGATATTCAAGGAGTATTTCGGATTTGGAATATCTAGCTCCTTAAAAAATACTTTCGACATGTTCTCGTCAAAATGTTGGCCTGTATGTACTAGGGTCTCGTCTATCCTACTATCTTTACTTGCTTCTCTAGAAAATGCAGCTGCTTTGATAAACTGCGGGCGGGCTCCTACAATAGTCAAAACTCTTTTGGCCATTAATCGAATGAAGCCTCGGATAAAAGCGCTACATGTTTCTTCATATTCCTAACAATCAGCTCCCGATTCTCCTGAGTCCATTGTATAGTTTTTCTTAGTCCATCTTCTAAAGTCACAACAGCTTTGAAGCCGAGTTCCTGCTCGGCTTTCTCAGTAGATCCAAACCGTTTTCCTGACCTGTCCCATGGGCGGGGGTTTTTATATTCAATCGGGGTCGGGTTTTCTGTTAAATTATTAATAGTCTCCGCAAGGGTCTTAATGCTTGTCTCCACGCCGGATGCTAGATTATAAACCTCTCCATCCTTTCCTTTTAATGCGCAAGCCATAAGTCCAGCTACAATATCATCTACGTATATGAAATCTCTCGATGCCCTTCCTTCGTTTTCTAACGGCAAAGCCTCTTCGAGTAAAGATTTCCATATGAAGGTTGGTGTAACGTTGCGCCAAATGGTTGCTGGTGTTCCTCTCCACTCGCCAGCACCTAATATTTCTCTTGGTCCGTATACATTTTGAAAACGGGCTTTAACAAAAGGCAGACCATGTTTCATCCAATAATAATTGCCGTAAAATTCCCCAACGATTTTTGAGATCTGATATGGACTGTCATGATATAGGCTTACATCGGCATCCTCATCAGTTGCTTTGGCGTCATCGTAAGTCTTTTTCGCAACTGTGCATCCGGCGGAACTGTAAACTAGTTTTTTAAGCTTGTCAGCGCCCTTCAAGTGTTCACACAATTTAAGAGTTGTAATATTGTTATGCTCATGATCTTTAATTGGATCGTGAATGCTAGATTGATTGCCGTGGTAGGTCGCTAAGTGGAAGACATAGTCGAAATTGATGCCAATTCTGCTTAAAATGACATCATCTGCGATGGAGCCTTGAAACAATTCTACTTTATCGTCATCTGGCAGATTCTCGGGTTCTGCCGACAGTAGATTATCCACTACTTTTATCGAGCCAACATTTCTCTCTATCAATTTATGGCACAAGTTGCTTCCGACGAAACCAGCCCCCCCTACTACAAGTATTGCTTGCCCATCAAACGTCATTTTCTAATCCTCTACTTCTTTAAGATGAGTAAACGTTTCTTCGATTCCGTGTTTTTTATAATATTCTATGGTCTGCTCTACTCCACTTTCTAATGAAACCTTTGTTGTCCAATTAAAATCTTTTTCAGTGCGAGTTGGATCTAAAAGAATGGAGTAAACATCATCTGGCTGCCGTTCCCTAACCTCTACCGATATATCCATTCCCAGTGCTGCTGTAGTGGCATCAAATAATTCCTGGATAGAAAAGTCGCTTCCTGAGGATATGTGGTAGGTTCCTTTACCTTTTCCATCAATTGCGCTCATAATACAACTCACCATATCGTCTATGTAGATAAAGTCTCTCCTAGTGTCCATAACGAAGCATTTTAAATCAGAGGTAAGTCGTTTGTAGAAAGTTGGTAATGGTCCGCTAATATTTCTAGGCCCATAGGCATTAGCCAATCGGAAGGTTACAAAATCAAGGCCAGATAAGTGAATATAATCTTCCCCAGCAGTTTTGCTAATGGCATAACTTGACCCGCGAGGTAGGATGGGATGATCAAGCGTAATTGGTTGCTCCAGAGGTTTAAGTCCGTAGCACAAAGCAGTCTGAAAATAAATAATCCGTTTAATGTTGGATTTCGTCATGGCTTGGCAAACTATACTTGTGCCCGCTACATTGGTCTTTGAATCTTCGATCCAGTTCGTAGGATCCTTGTAAGAGGCAGCAGCGTGAATTACAAGATCCGGTTGAAAAGATTCCATCAATTCGTTAACTACTTTTTCGTTGCAGATCGTGTCCTCGACTACCTGCAAATTTTTGTGGGGAGATAAATTGTCTCTCCTGCCGGTAGCAAAGTTGTCTATCACTAACACCTCATCGCCTCTAGCTAAAAGATGGTCGGCCAGATGAGAGCCAATAAAGCCAGATCCGCCAGTTATAAAAATCTTCATATTTATATTCTCCATTAGAACCTATGTTGCGAGTTTTGAGAGTTCGCTTTTTTTGTCATGAAACTGTTGATGCCAGATTTCTAAACTTAATAGTCCCCAAACTTTTCTAGAAAACTGTGACGAATTCTCTAAATTTTCCAAAACTTTCTTCGGATCGTAGAACCCTCTTGTATGCGCATTTTGAGACAAAAAGATATCATGTACGAAATCTCTTAATGGACCCGAGAACCACTCTTTGAGAGGTACAGGAAAGCCCATTTTATCACGACGGTGAAGAATTTTGGTGGAAATTTTCTCTTTAAAAACCTCTTTGATTAAGCTTTTCATTTTTCCGCCTGGGAATTTTATGTCGGCTGGGATAGTGGCTGCGAATTCTACTAAAGGGTGGTCCAAAAACGGGACGCGTGACTCCAAACCGTGGGCCATGCTCATGCGATCTTCAACATGTAAAAGCGCAGGCAAGAGGCATTTAAAGTCAAAATGAGTCATCTTGTCAAAATAGGCCTCTTTAGTTACGTTCTCCGGATTGTTAAATATAGTTTTGAACCTTTCAAGCAATCCATCTTTATCAAATAGGTTCCAGTCAACTTCACCATTTGTATCGTTTGAGCGATCGATAAGTCTGTAGTATCTTTCGTCAATGGGTCCAAAAAGCCCTTCCTTCCAGAATGATGTTATAAGTGGCTTGTATTCTTGAAGTAAGGTTAAATTTGGGATAATCGATTGTGGTGTAACCACGAAGTTACCATTCTCATGTGTCCCCTCTATTGCTGCCTTAATACACTGCTCAAAGTAAGCTATGATGTAACGAGCGTAACCCCCGAAAAGTTCATCACCTCCCTGACCACCAAGGACAACTTTTACATGCTCGGATGCAAGTTTAGAAACCATATACTGGGGAAATGAGCCTGGACCGGCAACTGGTGAATCGAGATGATAGATCACCTTAAATATGTTTTCGGTAAAATCACGAGCGGATATATCAATGGTAAAAAGATCCTTTTTTGAGGCGTGGCTAGCAGACTTTGCAAACTCGCTCTCATCATAGCCGGGATACTGAGTAAAACGCCCATGAAAAGACCCGTAAAAATCCTCATTGCTTTCGGTTGCCAGTGCTACCACCAGCGAAGAGTCGATACCCCCACTCAAATAACCGCCAACAGGGACATCACTAACCTGATGGTATTTGACGGAATCATTCATTAAATATTCGAGTTTTTCTTCAAAGAATTTTTCGCTGTGTTCCTTGTCGATTCTGTAATTAACGTCCCAATATTTTTTCACCGTCAGCGTATCATTCTCCAGTATTAGAAAGTGACCAGGCATCAGTTGAAATATGTTGTTGAAGAGAGTTTGGTCGCCCAGTGTGTACTGGAAAGCGAAATATTCTGAGAGAGCCTCAAAATTGGTGGTGATATCGTTGAGGAAGGGCAAAATGGCTTTCATTTCAGAAGCAAATATAAAAGCTTCATCGGAGTGGTTAAAGTAAATGGGTTTGATACCAAATCTATCTCTTGCGCAGAATAACCTCTGTCTTTTTTCGTCCCATATTGCAAAAGCAAACATTCCCCTTAGATATTGTACACAGTCTGCTCCGTGTTTTTCGTAAAGCGCCAGGATTACTTCTGTATCGGAATTAGACCTAAATTGGTATTCCGATAACTCCTCTGTTTTCAAGTCAGAAAAATTATAGATTTCTCCGTTATAGACGATTTGAGAGCCATCATGTCCCTGCATTGGTTGAGCCGAATTATTATCTAAACCTATGATGCTTAGTCGGTTGTGGCACAAGAATATATTCTCTCCGTCAGTATACTGACCTGAACCATCAGGCCCTCGATGGGAGAGTAGCTCAGATCTCTTGTATAAACGCGTGTTTTTACTTTTTATTCCAAATATTGAACACATTTAATTAATTTTCAGCTGGGGTTTAGTCAATAATAAGGGTGTTTATTCTTGGTCGCCGTGTCGATCACAAAAAGGCAAACGAAATCATATAACACTATTAAATCTTAATCAAATCAGAAGGTTATATCTGGGGTTTAATTTTGAGCTAGAAGTGATTTAGGCAAATTGCTTTAGTAAACTACATTCCGATGAGGAGGTCATTGAAATCAAGGGAAGGACTCATCGGCAAGCTCAAAACGGTTTTAGAGAGAGTCTCACTAGCTTCCAAAGATTTCACAGTAGGATAGTTTTTGTATGCAGTTTGTAGGTGTAATGGTTTTTCGTAATATATCATTGTAGGGACGCCAGCACTCTGAAGACGATCAACTATAGCTTGCCGGTTCATGCCAGGTTTTACTTTTATAGTGTATTGAGCCCAAGCAGACTTATTTTCCCGGCTAATGAGTGGAACATTCATAGTCCCTTCTAAAGCGGCGTTGTACTTATCGGCTATGTGTTGGCGTTCTTCGATTTCTTCATCAAAAATTTTTAATTTCTCAAGTAAAATAGCGGCCTGAAGGGTATCTAAGCGAGCATTGAGGCCTACACGGACGTTGTCATATTTACTACTACCTTTGCCATGCACCCTTATTGACTTGAGGATCTCATTTAAATCTGAGTCGTCGGTGAATATTGCCCCACCGTCTCCATAACATCCTAAAGGTTTTGCCGGAAAAAAACTCGTCGCGGTAGCGAAAGCTAAAGAGCCGACTTTTCTATTATTGCTTGAGGCACCGAAGCTTTGAGCTGCGTCAGCTAATATCCACAAATTATGTTTCTCTGCTATTTTGTGCAAACGTTCATATTCAGCAGGCTGACCAAACAAATCCACGGCTATGATAGCTTTTGGCTTTAACCCTTTGGCCTGCGCAATTTTCACCCCTTCTGAAATATCATCCGGATTTATGTTGAAGGTGTCAGGCAAAACATCTAAAAAAATTGGGGTAGCTCCGAGTAAAGCTACTACCTCTGGGGTGGCGGTATAAGTGAAACTAGGTAGAAAAATAGCATCCCCTCTACCTACATCTTTCGCCATCAGTACCATGAGCAGTGCGTCGGTACCACTAGAGCAACTTATCGCGTATTTTGCCCCACAGTATTCAGACAGGTTTTCCTCTAGCGCGAATACTTCAGGTCCCATAATATATTTTCCGTGGTCAAGCACTCGCATTATAGCTTGCTCTATTTGCGGACGAATTTTATCCTGCTGAGCTTTTAAGTCTATAAATGGCACAGACGGCGTCTTTTCAGAATTTTTTGAAGTGATCGTCATTGTTCTAATCTTCTACTAGATTATTATCGTTGTCTATCCGATACGTCGTTCCTTCGCGGGGGCACGTTAGTTGATCGTCAAGTTTCTCTCCAGAATGAGACATCCAACCTACCTGTTTAGCAGGATTTCCGACCATTAAAGCATGCGGTTTTACGTCTTTGGTAACTACCGCACCAGCTCCAATAAAACTGTAGGCGCCAAGTATGTTACCACAAACGATGGTAGCATTAGCTCCAATAGACACTCCTCTCTCCACCTGGGTTGTTCGGAATTCGTCTTTGCGCTCAACTCCAGCTCTTGGGTTGTGGACATTAGTGAAGACGCAAGAGGGGCCACAGAATACGCTGTCTTCAAGTGTTACACCCTTGTACAGACTAACATTATTTTGAATTTTGCAATTGTCTCCAATAGAGACGTCGGGGCCAATCATTACGTTTTGACCAATGTTGCAATTTTTGCCGATTATTGTTCCGCCTAAAATATGAGAGTAATGCCATATTTTTGTGCCTTTTCCAATTCTGGTACCTTGGTCAACGCACGCTGTCTCGTGGACAAAAAAACTTTTTTTCTCGTCTTTTTTTACCTCTAAGGAAACGGCTTTTCCAAGTACTAGAGACCTTTGAGATGCTCCTAGAACTTTCAGCACATTCAGTCCTTCAAGTCCATCGGTTCTCGGTGCGCTGTTGTTTTTGATGCAATCTAGAAAATGGAGGCATTCTGCCTTCAGAGGCTCAACAGATTCAAGTTCAATATTCTGGAATTCTGCCTTTTGGGGCTGTGGGAGCCCGTTTACCCATTGAACCTGATGGGGATAGACTTTCAATTTTTCATGCCATTCAAGGCCATCATCAAAAACGGCCATACCTCGATCACCGACCACTACTAGTTTTTGTTCCTTGAAAGGATGTAGCCATGATACAAACACATGGGCCTGAATGCCGTTCTCAAAAGAAAACTGAGTAATGGTGACGTCATGAATGTGTTGGTTCAGGTGAGCAGAACCCGTAGCCGTGACTGTCTTGGGGATATCGCCAGCCAACCCTAGAATCATAGAGATATCATGCGGTGCGAAACTCCATAAAATATTTTCTTCGTTACGAAATTTACCTAGGTTTAATCGATTAGAGTAAATGTACTGTAGCTTGCCCAGCCCTCCGTCGCTTACTATGCTTTTGAGCTTCAAAAAAGCGGAGTGATATTGTAAAAGATGTCCTACCATCAAGACTTTCTTTTGTTGCTTGGACAGGGCGCATAATGCCTCAGCCTCCTCTACGTTTAATGCTAATGGTTTCTCTACAAAAACATGTTTTTGGGATTGGAGGGCAGCTTTTGCTATCTCGAAATGTTGGGCAGCCGGTGTTGCGATCACAATACCGTCGACTTCGGTTTCAAAGATATTGTCGAGTTCGGTTGTGCTAACGTTGTGCTGATCCCCGATAGCTTCAGCAGTACTTCTATCGGAGTCGCAAACATATTTTAACGTGCCTAGTTCGGAGAAATTTCGTACTAGATTTCTTCCCCAATAACCACAGCCGACTACAGCTATTTTCAAGCTTTCTTCATCCTTTTGATGATTAGTAAAATACTGATACTTTGCTAAAGTAG
>TARA_B100000674_G_scaffold187045_2_pt1 | contig 24519 bp, 23 predicted proteins | sample TARA_B100000674 | Tara Oceans TARA_B100000674 (sample SAMEA2622759) | marine metagenome | biome: marine biome (ENVO:00000447); feature: surface water layer (ENVO:00002042); material: "saline water (ENVO:00002010), including plankton (ENVO:xxxxxxxx)" | depth 5 m
ACAATGAGGCGCAGTGTCCGTCACTGCCCATGCCCAATACGACGCGATCAAAGCTGGGCATGGCGCCTAAGGTTAGGCTCGCAAGGGCAGCGTCTTGTTCGGCTGACTCAGTGTGCGGCGACTTAAGTGGTACGAAGTGCGCCGCAGCCGCTGGCCCGCGAAACAGCCGCTCTCTCAACAGTCGTTCATTACTATCGCGGTTATCACTATCAACCCAGCGCTCATCGGAGAGCGTCACGGTCACTTTCGACCAATCCACAGCCTCATCGGCCAGCAGTTCCAGCAGACGCTCGGGCGTGGTGCCTCCGGGCAGGACGAGGCTCGCCGCACCGCTCACGCGAATACCCGCCGCCAGCGCCAGACTGAGGTCGTCACACAAAGCCGCGGCCTGCGACTCACGGCAGCTGAAGCTCAACAGCCTTGCCCCTACTTGATTGAGGCGCCGCTCTAACAGGTGCTCATTCATGCCAGCTCCGTCCATCTCTCTCGATCAGCAGCTCGGCCTTAGCCGGCCCCCACGACCCAGCATGGTAGTGCGATACCGGCATGGCCTGGCTCTGCCACGCCTGGATCAGTGCATCACACCACTGCCAGGCCTCCTCAACCTCTTCGCGGCCGACAAAAAGCGAAGGGTCGCCATTAATGACATCCAAAAACAGCCGCTCGTAGGCATCGGGGATACGGTTCATGCCCGACGACCCGAGGAAATCCAAGTTTAAATTTTGGCGAGCCAGGGCCATTTTATTCTTGAGGCTATGCATCTTGGATACCATCTGCATTTCAATCCCTTCATTCGGCTGAAGGCGGATCACCAGTCGATTGGGGATATTTTCGCCAGTGGAAAAGATATTGTGCGGCAGGCTTTTGTAGGTAATCACGATCTCCGTCAATTTTTCCGGCATCCGTTTACCCGTGCGCAGATAAAATGGCACCCCGGCCCATCGCCAATTATCGATATGCGCTTTAATTGCTACGAAGGTTTCGGTATCGCTTTCCGCCCCGTCACTATCGGCTTCCTCCATGTAGGCGGGCACCGCCTCTCCACGGCACCAGCCCTGAGCATACTGGCCACGCACCGCATGCGCGCCGACGCTGGCAGCATCGATGCGGCGCAATGCACGCATAATTTTGACCTTTTCGTCGCGGATGCTCTCCGCCGTCATGGCATTTGGCGGCTCCATCGCCACTAAACAGAGCAATTGCATCAAATGGTTTTGCACCATATCGCGCAGCTGCCCGACACCGTCGTAGTAGGACCAACGCCCCTCTATGCCGACGGTTTCCGCCACCGTAATCTGGATATGATCGATACAGCTTTGGTCCCACTGGGCATTGATAAAACGGTTCGCAAAGCGCAGCACCAGCAGGTTCTGCACCGTTTCTTTGCCGAGGTAATGATCAATGCGATAGATATTCTCTTCACTGAAAAACTGCGCAACCGTCTCGTTTACGGCCTGGCAACTGGCAAGGTCCTGGCCAACGGGCTTTTCAAGTACCAGACGGCTTTGCGGGTCGATAAGCGCATTGGCGCCGAGCTTCTCGCATATCGGGCCAAACAAACTGGGTGGCGTTGCCAGATAAAATATGGCGCGCCGCCCCGGCGACAGGAGCGCCGCCAACTGCTGGTATTCCTCGCACTTGCCGAAGTCAATACAACAGTAGTCCAAGCGCTGACAAAAGCGCGCCCACTGTTCGGCGGCAGGATCGCCCTCACTGGCCTGGGCCACACGATGTTTGATCGCCTCCAGAAATTGCTGCCGATCCTGGTGGCGCCTCGCTAAACCGATAATGCGCATATCAGCAGGCAACAGATCGGCGCAGTGCAGCTGAAAAAGTGCTGGATAGAGCTTACGCCCCGAGAGGTCGCCAGCGGCACCGAATATCAGCAAGTCGCAATCATTACTCACCATTCACCCCCATCGACGCCCGCAAGGTCTGTGCACGCTTGGCTGCCACAGTCGCTCGCTCGCGAATGGCCGGCCAGTTTTCCTCTGCCTGAAGCGCTGGCGGCGCGATCCACGACCCTCCCATACAGGCCACTGATGGCAGGGCCAGGTAGTCCGCCATATTGTCCAGACTGACACCGCCCGTCGGACAAAAACGCATCATTGGCAGCGGCCCGGCAAGCGCCTGCAAAACCTTCGCTCCGCCCATCGCCTCGGCGGGGAAAAACTTCACAAGATCTATGCCCTGCTCCAGACAGCGTATCGCCTCCGTCGCGGTGGCGACCCCAGGCATATAGGGCAAGTCGCTGTCGGCACAGCAAGCCATCAACGCCTCGGTCGCGCCGGGCGTAACAAGAAACTCACTCCCCGCCGCGCGCGCCCGCTTTACATCGTGCGCGTTCAACAGCGTTCCGGCACCAACGCACACGCCGTCGACCCGCTGTCGAATCACATCTATCGCTTCCAGCGCCGCCGATGTTCGCAGCGTCACTTCTAGCACCGGCAGGCCACCATCACGCAAGGCGATAGCCAACGGCTCTGCGTATTCCGGGCGGGCCACGCTCAATACCGGAATAATCGGCGCGCGGCTGACAATCTGCATCATAGTGTTACTCATGGCTACGCCCCTCTTCGCTTGTAAATAGCACCGAGGCTCCCATTTCCGCGCTGGTCACCTGCTGGCGTACCCCGGCAAACATTTCCCGGCCAACCCCGTCCGTCGCCACCGTAGATGCCAGCGGCGTACGCGAGGCCCACTCGTGCTCGTCGACCAGGCAATTCAATTCGCCTGCGTCGGCATCGATGACGACCTCATCGCCATCGCGCAGCCGCGCAATCGCTCCACCGGCTGCCGCTTCGGGCGAAAGGTGAATCGCAGCTGGCACCTTGCCCGAGGCGCCAGACATCCTGCCGTCGGTAAGCAACGCCACGCGATGACCGCGGTCCTGCAAAACGCCAAGCAGCGGCGTGAGTTTGTGCAATTCAGGCATACCATTGGAACGTGGCCCTTGATAAGGCAGCACGACCACACAGTCTTTGTCTAATTCCCCGGCACGAAAGCGGCTTTGCAAGTCATCCTGGCTTTGAATAACCAGCGCGGGCGCGCGAATCTTGCGCCGTGAAGAGGGTACCGCTGACACTTTGATTAACGCGCGCCCGAGATTCCCTGTTACCAGCCTGAGCCCGCCCTCGGCATCGAATGGCGAACTCATCGACGCAATAACGTCGGTGTCCAAGCTTTTCTCGGCAGCCTGCCGCCAGCGCAGCTCGCCCTGTTCCAGGTAGGGCTCACATACATAATCGCTCAGCGTCTCCGCCCACATCGTTCTGGCATCGCCATGCAATAAGCCGGCGCTTAACAGCTCAGAGAACAGCAGCCCGCTGCCCCCCGCGGCGTGAAAATGATTGATATCCGCCTCACCGTTTGGGTAGGCGCGCACCAACAGCGGGACAAGCCGCGACAGCGCATCCAAGTCATCCCAATTCACTAACACGCCGGCAGCTCGCGCTATCGCCGGTATATGTATGCCGTGATTGGTCGATCCACCAGAGGCGAGTAAAACCACCATGGCATTAACGATCGAGCGCTCATCAATCACCTCGGCCAGCGGGCGGCATCGCGGGCCAGCGCGGCTTATTTTGCAGATATGCTGAGCGGCCTCGCCGGTAAGCGCTTCGCGCAGCGCCGACCCCGGGTTGACGAAAGACCCGCCCGGCAATTGCAAGCCAAGGGCCTCAAGTATTAGCTGGTTACTATTGGCAGTACCGTAAAAGGTGCAGGTGCCGGCGCTGTGATAAGACGCAGCCTCGGCGTCGAGCAGGGCCTCGCGATCTATTTTGCCCTCGGCAAATAACTGGCGAACGCGCTGCTTCTCGCTATTTGGAATACCGCTGGGCATCGGGCCAGCCGGAATAAACAGGGTCGGCAAATGGCCAAAATGCAAGGCACCGATAAGCATACCGGGGACAATTTTGTCGCAAATGCCCAGGCACAATACGGCGTCAAACATCTGATGGGAAAGCGCCACCGCCGTTGCCTGGGCGATCACATCACGACTGAACAAGCTCAGTTCCATGCCCGCCTGCCCCTGGGTCACACCGTCACACATCGCCGGCACACCGCCGGCCACCTGGGCGGTGCAACCGAGCTCTCGGACGTAGTTTTTTATGCGCTCTGGGTAATCGCGAAAGGGTTGGTGAGCCGACAACATATCGTTGTAGGCCGTGACAATACCGACATTGGCCGACTCCATCAGCCGAATGCGCGCTTTGTCAGTACTGTCGCAGGCGGCAAAACCGTGGGCAAGGTTGCCACAACTGAGCTGCTGGCGATCGGGCTGTTGCCCCCCCGCCCGACGCTGACGACTCAGGTACGCTGCACGGCAGTCGCGACTGCGGTGTGCAATCGCATTCGTAATGCGCAGCAATTCCGGGTGTATGGAAACCATTGCGGCCTCTCCTGTGGCGCTGGCAAGCGCCCGGCACAGCGTATCAAAAGCCCGTTGATACGGGCCGAACAGCCAGCTGTCTATTCACTATAGATGCCATGCGAGAAGCATACCAGCCCCAATATTCGGGCCTGCAGGAGAGCAGCAATACCTATGACTACGGCGTGCTTAGGTCAATACGCCTTCCGCTCGCAACGCTGCCAATTGCGCCTGATCATAACCGGCCTCGGCCAGTACTTGGTCGGTGTGCTGCCCTTGGCGCGGCGCTGGCTGGGGGACCTCAGGGCAGGAGCGGCTAAACTTCGGTGCAGGACCGGGCTGAACATGGCCGCCGACCTCGACAAAACTTTCCCTGGCTTTATTGTGAGGGTGCAGCGGGGCCTCGCGCATTGATAATACCGGCGCGACACAGGCATCTGTGCCCTCCAATAGTTCACACCAGGCATCGCGCGTACGCGTCTTGAACACCGCCGCCAGTTTTTTCTTCAGTTCCGGCCAGCGGGCCACATCAAACTGACCGCCAAAGGTATCCTCGTCCAGGCCGATCTTTTCTTTGAACAGTTGATAGAACTGTGGCTCGATGGGCCCCACCGACAGATATTTACCATCTTGGGTTTCATACACCTCATAGAAATGCGCCCCGGTGTCCAGCACATTCACGCCGCGCTCGTCCTGCCAATTGAAGGCCTCGGTATTCAAATAGCTGTACATCATATGCATCAGCGCCGCGGAGCCCTCAACCATCGACACATCCACCACTTGGCCAGCACCGCTGCGCTGTGCTTCGAGCATGGCCGACACCACGCCAAACGCCAAAAACATGCCGCCGCCACCAAAGTCGCCTACAAGGTTTAAGGGGGGGACCGGTTTGTCACCCGCACGACCAATCCCGTGCAGGGCGCCGGATAAAGAAATGTAATTGATATCGTGGCCAGCTGCCTGAGAGAGAGGCCCGGTCTGCCCCCAGCCCGTCATGCGGCCGTAGACCAGCTTGGGGTTGCGAGCCATACACTCCTCGGGGCCGATACCCAAGCGCTCGGCGACACCGGGGCGAAAGCCTTCAATTAAGGCATCGGCCGTTTCACATAAATTCAGCAGGGCCTCAACCGCCCGCGGATCTTTCAGATTCAACGCGATCGATTTTTTGCCACGCTCGCTAATGCTGTTTTGAGGCTGGGCGCCGTCAGCCAATGAACGTCGCGTAACCGAGATAACTTCAGCCCCCATGTCGGCAAACATCATCCCCGCGAAGGGGGCAGGCCCTAAACCTTCTATCTCGATAATACGCAGTCCGTGAAGCGGTCCCATTTTTATCCCTCTTAGTATGTGAAACACGTGACGAGCCGCCAATAAAAAGGCGGCTAAAGCCGCCCATTATTGCCCCATTTCCACTGCCCTGCCAACACATCATGCGACGAGCATACGGTGCACACTGTCGATAGTTGCCTTTGCCGTAGCGGCCTCGCCACCGTCTCTCTCGGGAGAGGACGAACAGCCAAAGCGCTGAGAAATGGTGTCTAATGCATTGTGCAGCGCCGCGCCAAGCAACAAGTAGGCGATGGCGCGAGCATTCACCTGCCGGGCAATGCGCCCATCCTCCTGCAGACGCTGCAGGCGCCGACACAGCGCATAGTGGACAAGGAAAAGATTATCGGTGGGTGCACCGCCGTTGTTATCGCGATGACTACCCGTCCAAAATGAGGCCGTCAACGGCGCGCCGGTAATATAAAATCGCTCAGCATGGTGATAAACCAACTCCAGCCACTGGCGCAGATCTTCGGTGGATCCATGCTCAACACAGTCTTTTGCTTCCACCAGCTCCGGTAGACGTTCGTTGATCAGCGCCCGCAACATCCCGGCTTTATCACCAAAATTATTGAATACGCTGGCTTCTGTGGTACCCGCTTTTGCAGCAACGCCGCGCGTGGTCAGCGCTCCCGCCCCCTCATCGCGCAGCAGCATATAGGCCGCGTCCAGCAGCCTTTCTCTTACTCTAGGTCTAGCCACCTTTAATCACTCCATTGATATAGGCTGGCGTTATTACACCCGAGCCATCGCGCAATGTACAAGTCGCTGCGCTAATATCTGGCTGAAATTTCAATAAAAATGCAGGAAACCGCCAATATGAGTATTACCGCGCCCGTTTCATCTCACACTGATGGAGATATTTGCCACATCCGTATACGGCGACCCGCCCACCGCAATGCGGTAGATGGCCCTACTGCCAGAGCCCTGGCCCTGGCAATGCGCAATTTCGACAATGACCCCGAGAGCAAAGTGGCAATTCTCAGCGGCGAAGGCAGCCACTTTTGTGCCGGAGCGGACCTGAAAGCCTTCTCCAGTGAGGACCCTGAGCGGTACAACCCATTAGACGACGACGGCGACGGCCCTATGGGCCCCAGTCGCATGCAGCTACAAAAACCCGTAATCGCCGCCATTGATGGCTATTGCGTGGCGGGTGGCCTGGAGCTGGCCCTGTGGTGTGACCTGAGAGTCGCCACCGAGGACGCGATATTCGGGGTGTTCTGCCGACGGTTCGGCGTGCCGCTTATTGACGGAGGCACCGTTAGACTGCCACGACTGATTGGCCACAGCCGCGCAATGGACATGATTTTAACCGGAAGGCCTGTCGATGCTAATGAGGCACTGGCCTTCGGCTTGGCCAATCGGGTTGTCCCAAAAAATCAGCTGTTAGACAGTGCCGAGGCACTGGCGCAACAAATCGCTCAAACTCCCCAGCAATGCATGCGTAACGACCGTCGCAGCGTTTTAGAGCAGTGGAGCATGGCCGAAACTGACGCGCTGAAAAATGAATTTGCACTGGGGAAAGCCAGCTTAGCGGCCGGTGAAGCACTGAGCGGCGCAAAGGCTTTTAGTCAGGGCGCGGGTCGCCACGGTCAGTCACGAGAGTGAGCTCGGCAAGGCGGACTCAGGCAGCGGCACTAATGCATCGCCCACAGCAACGCGACCGCCACGCACCACCCGCAGGCAAAGACCTCCGTAGCCGAGCATGGCCACTACGGCGCCGTCTCCCAAGGCCTGTTCCATGCGCGAGCAGGGCTGGCAAAGGGCATTGGCTTGGAAAATTGCCTCGCCAATTTGAAAATACTGATACCGCAGAGCATTGAGATTGATACCTGAGACAACCAGATTGCGGCGCAGCAGGGCCGGGTCGACACTGTCTCTCCCCAAATGCGCTGCGATACTACGCATAAATTCTCGGCTGATTAGTGACACCTGGCGACCGGAACCGGCGCGGCCGCGCAAACGGCGGTCGCCCTGTAAGCCCATGCCCTCAAGCGCCTGGCACTGTTCCACCACGACCATCGGTGCCTTGCGCTCCGGGCGCACGCCGATCCACTCCAAGCGTCCCTGCGGAAGGTCGGCCAAGTATCGAGATAACAACCGACCCTGCGCGTTCATGTGTTACTCCTCGGCCCATTACCTTCCCGACGAAACGGCAGAATAAGCAGCGCGAGCAACTGCCCCGCCCGCTGCTGCGCGCCGGGCAGGCCCAAACGCACCGCCGCATCCCCCTCTCGGGCTTGCGCCCGAAAACTCCCAAACAACCAGTCCCACCAGGGCACGCTAAAACCGAAATTACTGTTGGTTTCCTCAACGCGCTGAGAATGGTGAATGCGGTGCAGAGTGGGCGTTATCAATACCCGGCGCAGGCTGTGTTCCAACGTGTTGGGTAGGGCGATATTGCTGTGGTTGAACATAGAGCAGGCATTTAGCACCACCTCAAAGATCAGCACAGCCAAGGCCGGAGCGCCAAGCGCCACAATGAAAACACTTTTTATCACCATGGAAAGCAGCAGCTCGATGGGGTGAAACCGCAGCCCGGTTGTTACATCCAAGGCCGTATCGGCGTGGTGAACGCTGTGCAGCCGCCACAACCAGGGTAGACGGTGAAACACGCGATGCTGCCAGTATATTGCGCAGTCCAACACCGCAACGGCAATGATAATTTCAAGCAGCGCTGGCCACTCAATCTGATTCAACAGCCCCCAGGATTGCTGTTGCGCCCAGAGAGCAACCCCGGTGGCCGCCAAGGGAAAGACAACGCGCAGGGCGACACTGCCTATGGCCAACAAGCCCAGGTTCGCCAACCAGCGGCAGCGAGAGGCCTTGCGAAAGGGCTGCCACACTTCCAGCAGCGCCAGCACGATAAACAGGCTAGAAAACACCCCTAAGCGCAGCGCGCTCTCCCATTCAGCCACTGACACGCTCCCTATACCTGCGCAGCGGCGGGCAGCATTCAATAAACGCCGCGGGCTGTGCTGAAATGTCCGAGGCGACGTCCAGGTCGGGCAGCGGCGTGTGCTCCTGCCAGCGCAAGCCGGCATCAGCCAAACGACGACGTGTTTGCGCAAGAACCTTGTCCGTACTCCACGCCACGCCGTCAAAGACGGCTGCACATTCCCCGGCCAAGGCCAATAGTACATAGCCGCCATCGGTAGCGGGTATCACCGCAGCGTCAACGTTTTGCAGCGCACTCTCGGCCCAGCGCAAATGTGCGGCGGTCAGCGACGGGCAATCTGTTCCAATCAAAATCACCCCGCTTGCCTCGCGAACGCCACGCGACGCCGCCCGCGCCATCCGCTGCCCCAGATCCCCTTCCCCTTGCTCGACACTGGAAAAAGCCGACAAACCGCGAAACGCTTGCCAGCATGCCGCGTCAGGCCCTGGGCTCAACTGGTACTCCACCGCCATTGTCGGTGGCAGCTGTGAGCATAGCTGCGCATTCCAGGCCAACAGCGACTCCGCCACTTTCGCCGCTGCCTTCTCCCCCAGGGCGGGGGCCAGGCGCGTTTTGGCACGACCGGGTAAGGGCGCTTTGGCGAAAACTTTGACTGCTGTGACTGTCACCCCTCCCTCCTTAGCCTTAACCGTAATAGCGGCGCGCAATATCGTCGGCCGAACGACCCATAAAATAGGCAATTCGCAGTCGCCACATCAGCAGAATTGTCGCCCACACGCCCTTTTCATCCCAGCGCCGCCCAGAGGTAATTACCGGCTGGGATAGACAGTGCGGTCGGCCCGTTCGCTTCAGTCGTCGACTGATTTCGATATCCTCCATCAGCGGTTGTTCCGGAAAACCCGACACCGCCGCAAATACCTCTCGGTGGACAAAAATGCCCATATCACCGGTGGCGATACCGGTAATGCGTGACCGCCAGTTCATCATGCTTGCAACCACCTTTAGCATTGACGAGCGCCCGTGTATTCGCACATCAAATCGTCCCCAGCCGGGCGGCCACTGCTCGCAGTGACGGCGCAACGCCGTTAGCGCCTCTGTGCTGAGTAGCGTATCGATATGCAAAAATAACAACCATGCTCCGCTCGCCTGCGCGGCCCCGGCATTCATCTGCCTAGCCCGGCCCGCATCACTGGCAATGACGCGCAAGCCCTGCGCTTGCAAATACTCGACAGAGCCATCGCCACTGCCGCCATCGACAAACAGCCACTCTACGGCGCCGTGGCTTTGCTTCAAATGCAAAATGTTGGGCAGCACAGCAGGCAATAGCGCCCGCTCATTGAGCAGAGGAACGATGATCGACAGCAACGGCGGACCTTGGCAGCTGGACTCAGTCACGCTTATTCAGCGCCCAGTTATAATCGGTATGGCGAATGCGCAAGGCGCCACTGCGCAACTGACGTTGCTGCGCGCTGCTTAAACCGAGCGCGTTACCATAATGGGCAAGAAAATTCGGCAGCGAGTGTAGGCCGCGCCAGCCTTTGGCGAAATCCTCTTCGTACCAATCAAATATTGGCGACACCCGTAACGCCCCCTTGCTCAGGCCGTTGCGCTGACGATCTGATAAAAATCGCTGGGTCGCGGCTTCCAGCTGGTGCTCCAGTTGATCGCCTCGATAAGGCTCCCTGGCCAGCGCGGGACAGCCGATGCTGGCGCAATTTACCGCGAAATGAATACGAGGCTCGGCATAATTTTCTCGAATCATTTCATGCTCCAGCTCATCGAGACTGCAACGCTTGCCAAATAAGTCAAAGAACGACAGCTTCCAGGGCGAGCGAAACCAGCCACCAATCTCTCGAATGGAATCGATGCCGGGGTAATGGCGCAAAATCAGCTCCACTGTCCAGGCGTTATAGGCATTGATCAAAAAAGCCAACTGCCGCGATTCTGACCAGCGATCAAATTCCGCCGGCGACACCGCAGATAACGTTTCGAGGTAACGCGCAAGCACGGCACGGTCTTTGGCAAAGCTGCTGTAATCGACCGTTGTCGCGTAGCCACCCTCAGCCACATAGACATGCTTGGACAACAGGCTTTGCCAGAGCGCGTGCTGATCGTCAGCCCGAGAAAACTGCGCAACTATCGTCAATACCACAAAACCAATCGTCCGCCACCAAACTGACTTTGCCACGCGATCACCCCCCTCTCTGCCAACGGAAAAAACCCGCCATCAGCCGCAGTATTCGCTCCGGCTGATGGGCCTTGCGCCACTCCCCGGCAAGGTATTTATTACCCTCAGCCCAGGTGGGGTAAGGATGAATCGTCGCCAGTATTTTCCCCAAGCCGAGCTTGTGTTTCATCGCCAGCACAAATTCTGCCAGCAAATCACCGCCCTGACTCCCGACAATGCACACGCCCAGAATACGGTCACTGTTCACCGGGGTAAGGACTTTGATAAAGCCCTGCGCGTTGCCGTCGCAAATCGCCCGATCTAAATCGTCCAGCCCGTAGCGCGTGACCTCGTAGTCGATACCCTGCGCTTTGGCTTCCTGCTCATTCAAACCCACGCGCGCCACTTCCGGGTCGACATAGGTCACCCAAGGTATCACTGAATAATCTACGGCAAATTTTTTAAATTGCCCAAACAGGGCATTAACGCTGGCATACCACGCTTGATGCGCTGCGACATGGGTAAACTGATACGGCCCGGCAACATCACCCGCGGCATAGATATTGGGCATCAAGGTCTGCAAGTACTCATTGGTATCCACCGTCCTGTCAGTGGTGATTCCCAATTCTTCCAAACCAAACCCGGTCAATCTGGCACTGCGGCCAACCGCGCAGATCAACAGGTCGTAGGCGACTGCCGATTCGCCCTCCGCATCGCCGTGCTGGACAATCAAACACTTTTCGCCATCGCGCATTTCACAGCGCACGGCCCTGGTATTACACCGCACATCAACCCCGTCGCGGCGCAGTTGCTCGGTAACAAAATCGGCAACATCCTCGTCCTCTTTCAGCAGCAGCCGCGGTAGCATCTCGACCTGGCTTACGGCGCTGCCCAATCGAGCAAAACACTGGCTTAGCTCGCAGCCAATAGGCCCGCCGCCAAGCACGACCACTCGCTGGGGTAGCCGCTCACAGCGCTCCAAGTGATCCCACAGCGTATCGCTGGTAACAAAACCGAGCTCGGCCATACCCTTCAGCGGCGGCACAGTCGGCGACGCTCCCGCCGCGATGACAATTGACCGCGTTGTCAAACGTTGGCTGCCTCCGTCACGATCACGAATTTCCACCGTCCAGGGGTCGACAATCCTGGCGTAGCCCTGAATCACATCAACCCCCAGCTCAGTGTAGCGCTCCACACTGTCGTGGGGGGCAATGGCTGCAATCACGTCCCGTACGCGGGCGATCAAACGCGGGAGATTTAACGCTGGTTTGTGTTCCTCAAAACCATATTCCTCAGCGCGGCGGGCGGTAGCCGCCACCTTGGCCGACTTTATAAGCGCCTTACTCGGCACACAGCCGGTGTTCAGACAGTCCCCGCCCATCTCGTTTGCTTCTATCAGGCTGACCTTCGCCTTGACCGCCGACGCGATATAGGAAGTCACCAGCCCGGCCGCACCGGCACCAATCACCACCAGGTTTCGATCAAAGGATGTTGGTCGCGACCACCCGCGGTACACACGCCGCGCCTTGACGAAAGCGATAATACGCTTGGCAATAAGCGGAAAAACTCCCAGCAGGGTGAAGGACAACAACAGCGCCGGAGATAAAATACCGGAAAGGCTTTCCAGGCTGCCCAACTGAACACCCGCATTCACATAGACCGCGGTGCCGGGCAGCATCCCCAACTGGCTCACCCAGTAAAAGCGTCGCGCCGACATAGCCGTTAAACCCATCAACAGGTTGATTAGGAAAAACGGAAAAATCGGCACCAGGCGCAAGGTAAACAGGTAGAAACCGCCCTCTTTACTCACCCCTTCATCAATACGCTGAAGGCGCTGAGGAAACCGCCGCTTCAGGCTGTCGCGAAGCAGGTAGCGCGCAACGAGAAACGCCAGCGTTGCACCAATCGTCGAGGCGAAAGACACTAACAGCAGCCCCTGGAAAAGGCCGAAAAACGCCCCGCCTGCCAGCGTCATCACCGCCGCGCCAGGCAGAGATAATGCTGTCACCAGCACATAACAGATGAAAAAAAGTGCAAAGAAACCTGCCGGATGAGCCGTTTGAAACGCCGCTACCTGAGACCTTGCCTGCTTGAGGCCATCCAGGCTCAAATAATCCCCGAGCCCGCTGCTTAGCAACAGCACACCGGCTCCAAGCAACAGCAGTATTAGCAGTATTTTCTTTTTCATGACTCACCTAGGGCCTGTTTACACTCATTGGCTTTCGTCAAGCATTCGCTCGACGCTCACCGTTATGACGCACCGAATGCGCTGCCGTTACACTCATCGAACAAGCTATGCACGCATGGCACACAATCGAAAAAGTGCGTATTATCCCCCGCTGCCTTCAACGGAGTATGTGGTACCAGCTGGCGGCAAACGAGAGATGGAACCCTCAATTAATAATAATGTTCAATAGACGCTAGCCATGATTCCACACATTCAAGACCTCTTGTTCAGGGTGATCGACCCCTGGATACCCCCCAGAGTGCCAGCCGGCAGCACCGAGCGATCGCTGTACCGTTTCCTGGCCAGTATTCTGGTTGGCACTTTCGCCTATCTCATTGTCTTGTTAACGGTAAATCAGACACTGCTGCCGCTAACGCAAGACGGTAAACGCCTCATCAATTATTTTTCTCTGGGTCTTACGTTTGGTATCACCATAGCACTGCTGACGCTACGTATTGCCGCAAAACGCCACCTGGCATTGCATATATTTATCACCACCCTCACTGGCGGCCTGGTCTATGTTGCGAGCATCACCGGTGGCTTGGGCTCACCCGCGGTGATCTGCTCGGTGATTATTCCCGCCCTCGCGACACTTAGCATCGGTGCGAAGGCGGGCATTGGCTGGAGCCTTTGTGTTGGTTTAATTGGCTCGGGAATGTTCATTGCTGAACAACAGGGGCACAACTATCGCAACATCATCATCGACGCCAACCAAAGCCTGGCCGAATTTTCCTGCCTGGTGACCACCCATGCCTTTATCATTTTCATCGCCGTTTACTACGAGCTGAACAGCAGAAAACTGAGCAAGCAACTCCGTTTCGAGCAAAGCAAGTACTTCCACCTTGCCCACCATGACAGCCTGACCGGAATCGCCAACCGCCGCCACTTTATTGATGCCATCAATCGGGAAATTTCCCGAGCCAAGCGCAAGGGCGATCAATTCAGCGTTCTTTACTTCGACTTGAATAAATTCAAAGAGGCCAACGACAAACACGGCCACCACTTCGGCGATGAGATTTTGATCGCCTTTGCTAACCGGCTTCGTCAGGAAATCCGCGAAGACGACTTTGTTGCTCGACTGGGTGGTGATGAGTTTGCCTTGCTGCTGCGCTCGCTAGGGCGGGCAGAAGTTGTGGAGCAGCGTTTAGATGCCCTGATCCACAACCTGTCCACGCCGCTGCAACTCGGCGGCGTCGACTATCAGGTAAGTGCCAGCGTCGGTTACGCCATTTACCCTCAACACGGCAGCAATGACGAGGAACTGCTGAAGGTCGCAGACCAAAACATGTACCGGGTGAAGCGCGGCGAGCGCGACAATGTTGCCGCGCCCCAATCGGTGTAGCGCATCGCGTCGCTGGCGCAAGGACTGTTAGCGGTTTAAGGCCCGCAACATCCACGCGGTTTTCTCGTGAATGCGCATGCGGTCTCCAACTAAGGCAACGGTCGATTCGTCGTCGGCTTCAGCGGCCGTGCTGAGCACCTCTCGGCAGGTTTTTACCACTTGTTCATGGCCGCGAGTCAGAATATCGACCATGTCCTCGGCGCTGGGCACGCCATCCACTTCTTGCACTTTGCTCAATGACGCAAAGGCTTTGTAGGTGCCTGGCGCGGCAACATCCAGGGTGCGAATGCGCTCTGCAATATCGTCCACGGCGGTGGCGAGCTCGGTGTAATGCTCTTCAAACATCAAATGCAGGTCGCGAAACCGCGGCCCGGTAACGTTCCAATGAAAGTTGTGCGTTTGCAGGTAGAGGGTGTAGGAATCAGCCAACAGGCGGCTCAGGCCGTCGGCGATCTGCTGTCGATTTGCTTCGTTAATACCGATATCTATCTTTTGCATAATGACTCCTATTGTCGTTTTTGACTCCATATCACCCCGCCTGCAAGGCGACGTCTTTTTCCTACGCGAGATCGACCTCAGCCGATTGTTTCGCTGTCAGTATCGACAGTTCTCAGCTTACGCATTCACACCTGATAGGAATATTCGTTTATATCAATGGAGGTCATTGCCAAAAACAATCGCGACTACCGCAAACGCACCTGCCGCTTTATGATGGCAACACTCTCTTTTTACCGAGCTTATTTATGCAGCGCCCGAACCTTGGACTCTCCGGACTTTTTTTATCGCTCACACTGCTGAGCGCGTGTTCCACCCCACCCGTACAAAGCGACGCATCACGCGAAGGTTTCATCCACTGCGAGTCACCGCGATCAGAAATATGTACTCGCGAGTATCGGCCGGTGTGCGGCCACCTCGACAGCCAAATTCAGTGCGTTACTCAGCCCTGCGCCGCGCCCACCCACAAAACCTATGGCAATGCCTGCAGCGCCTGCGCCGACGAGGCTGTCGTGGGCTATGAGTTTGGCAGTTGTGAGTCGTTTGGAAAGGGACGCCTGTAAGGACGCCAGTAGGGACGCCTGTAAGGACGCCTGCGAAGACATATCAAAGCACTGTTGGCCCGCCCCGCCCCTCGCATAAACAAGGGCAAGGACCAGGCCATAAGCAAAGCGGCACCGCAGGAGCAAAAAAAAACGGGGCCGAAGCCCCGTTTAGTGTAACGCGATGGCTATGCCTTAGCGCTCGACAATCGCCGTTACACCCTGGCCACCGGCGGCACAGATCGAAATAAGGCCTCGACCGCTGCCTTTCTCTTCCAGCATTTTCGCCAGCGTCGCGACAATACGACCACCCGTCGCCGCGAAGGGGTGACCAGCAGCCAAAGAGCTACCATTCACGTTGAGCTTGCTGCGATCAATGCTGCCCAACGCCCGATCCAGACCCAAGCGCTGTTTGCAGAATTCTTCGTCTTCCCAGGCCTTCAGTGTAGCCAGTACCTGGGCCGCAAAAGCCTCGTGAATTTCATAAAAATCGAAGTCTTGCAGCGTTAAACCAGCGCGAGCGAGCATGCGCGGAACGGCATAAGCTGGTGCCAGCAACAGGCCTTCTTTTTCGCTACCCACATCTTTGCCAAAGAAGTCGACCGCTGCCGTTTCCACAAAGCTCAGGTAGGCCTTGATCGGCAGCCCCTGCTCTTTGGCCCACTCTTCACTTGCCAACAACACCGCCGATGCGCCATCGGTGAGTGTTGAAGAGTTGCCTGCGGTCAACGTACCCTGGCCGCTCTCTTTGTCAAAGGCAGGCTTCAGGGTCGACAGTTTCTCGATGGTAGTATCTGCGCGCAAAATATTGTCGCGACCCACCCCATTGAAAGGTGTGATTAAGTCCTCAAACAAGCCGCGCTCATAGGCAGCAGCAAGATTTTTATGGCTGTTGTATGCCAATTCGTCCTGCTCCTGGCGAGGGATGCCCCACTCTTTCGCAGTCACTTCGGTGTGCTCACCCATCGACATGCCAGTACGCGGCTCTGAGTTGACAGGGATCTGTACACCCAGATCTTTGCCTCGCAGCTGCAGGAAGGGCTTAACGCGCTCACCCAGGCTGCGCGCCTTGTTCACTTGCAACAGAATTTTGCGCAGACCCTCGCTCACGCCAATAGGAGCATCAGAAGTGGTATCCACACCACCGGCGATCGCAGCATCGATCTGCCCGAGGGCAATCTTGTTGGCCACCAAATTCAGCGCTTGTAAGCCAGTACCACAGGCCTGCTGTACATCGAAGCAAGGCGTTGCGGGGTCGAGAGAAGTACTCAGTACCGATTCGCGAGTAAGGTTGAAGTCACGGCTGTGCTTCATTACCGCACCAGCGGCAACTTCGCCAAGGCGCTGGCCTTGGAGCTGGTAGCGCTGAACCAAGCCCTCAATCGCTGCGGTTAGCATGTCTTGGTTGCTAGCACCGAAATAAGCGGTATTAGAGCGGCAAAAAGGGATGCGGTTGCCGCCGATAATAGCGACGCGCTTGATGGTTTGAGCCATGACAGGTCCTCAGGTGTTTTGTCAGGTGGCGCAGTGTAACAAGCCGCAGCAAGGCCACATTGGCTGAGGCGACACGGCAGCAGCGGCGGCGATGTCAATTCACCACCGGCGGTCTGCGCGTAGAATTGCCGCCCATAACACAGGGCACACCCTCATTCAGGAGTCATTTTATGTCTGATCGTATCGAGAACTTTATTAATTCCAACGCAGGTAAAAAGGTACTTGGCGCACTGGGCGTCAACGCTCCTCGTGAACTCGCCCGCTACACCCCCTCCCAGCGCAGCTTTTTTAAAGGGCGCCTACTGCTCGGCGCTGGCGACAACGCTGCCTTACTGGCACAGGTATCAAAAATTCTCGCCGAGAGCGACGCAGAGGTATTTGGCGACGACAATGCCCGTCTGCAATGTACTGCCCTGACACAAGACAACGGTAGCGATGCCCCCTTCGCCGCACTGGTATTCGATGCGACCGGCATGCGCGACTCACTGGAGCTGGTTGCAGCCTACCGCTTCTTCAACGCCAACATTCGCAAGCTGGCTCCCGGCGGCCGCATCGTTATTCTGGGCCGTCCGCACATGGGCGCCGATAACGCCGAACAGGCAGCCACCCAGCGTGCACTGGAAGGCTTGAGCCGCTCACTGGCAAAAGAAGTGGGTGCGCGCGGCAGCACTGCACAATTGATTACTGTTGCCAACGGCGCCGAGGGAGACTTCGGCAGCAGCTTGCGCTTTGTCTTGTCGCCGAAATCGGCCTATGTCACTGGCCAGGTCATTGCCGTTAACGCCGTCGAGCAGTCGGGTAATGTCGATTGGCACAAACCTCTGGCAGGCAAAACCGCCCTGGTGACCGGCGCTTCTCGCGGCATTGGTGAAGCGATTGCCGACACGCTGGCGCGCGATGGCGCCACCGTTATCGGTGTCGATGTTGCGCCAATGGAAGACGACCTTGTGAAAGTGATGACCCGCCTGGGTGGTCAGCCCCTGATCGCAGACATCACCGCTGAAGACGCCCCCGCCAAGATTGCCAGCGCCGCTAAACAGGCAGGTGGTATCGATCTTATCGTCCACAATGCCGGTGTTACTCGCGACAAAACCATTGCCAATATGACCGAGCAGCAATGGCAAATGACGCTGGATATCAACTTGGCCGCCGCACAGCGCATTACGCGTGAACTGCTGGACCAAGGCCTTATCCGCAATGGCGGCAGCATCGTTGGCGTGTCGTCAATGAACGGTATTGGCGGTCAGCGCGGGCAAACCAACTACGCCGCATCAAAGGCGGGTGTCATTGGTTACGTTGACTTCATGAAGAATGACGAGCAGCTACGCGCTCACAATATTACGGTCAACGCCGTTGCCCCAGGCTTTATTGAAACCGCAATGACCGCGGCGATTCCGCTATTCACCCGGATGTTCGGCCGACGCCTGAACTCGCTGTCCCAGGGCGGGCTGCCAGTAGACGTTGCCGAGGCGATCGCCTTTTTCGCCAACCCTCTCTCTCGCGGAGTGAGTGGCAATACACTGCGTGTATGCGGCCAGTCCTGGTTCGGCGCCTAAGACGGCTTGAGTGGGCGGGGCATTGCGCGCCGCCTACTGTTGTTTCTGTTGGCGATACTCTATCGGCGTTAGGCCGGTCCAGCGTTTAAATGCCCGATAAAAGGTACTGGGCTCGGAAAACCCCGTCAGATACACCACGTCAGCAATGCTTTCATCGGTGCGCGACAACAAGCGCTTGGCAAGTATGCAGCGATAATCTGCCAACACCTGGTTAAAACTGGTGCCCGCCTCCGTCAAACGCGAGCGCAGTACTCGCTCATTCATCCCTAAGCGTTCTGCCACACTTTCCAAGCTGGGCTGACCCAGCTCAAGCATTTCCGCAATCACTTGCTTAACATCGCCCACAACGTCCTGACGTGAGAGCCGTTCAAGCTGCTTACTGGCGACTTTTTCATGGAGTTTCAGCAAATCCGGCTCGGCATGGCTAGATGGTGTTGCCAAAATATCGGCGGCAAATACCAAGCTCTGCTCTTTGGCATCGAAATGTACCGGGCAATTGAAGTGCTTTTCATACTCGGCAACATCCCCCTGCAGCGGGTGGCCAAGGTTAATCTCTCGGGTTTGAAACGCGCCGTCGGTCAACGCTTCAAAATAGCGCTGCATAAAACGCACAAAGCACTCATCGCGGTGGCGCAGCTCTGCCTCACTGTCGCCAATAAAATCCAGCACCACACGCGCCTCATCGCCTTCCACATGCAACTTAAACTGCATGGCATCGGTCACTAAGCGCTGATAATTTTCCGCCCGCCGCAAACCATCGCCAAAGCTGGGGCTACTCAGAAATAGGTATTCCAGTACCTGGCCACGGTATACCGGTACATGGTTGGCCAGGTGCAAGCCAATGCTTTTGTCGCCGCTGACTTCTTCTAACACGCGCCAAAATTGCACCTGCGCAGCGTGGGGGAAACGCGCGCTGCGATCTTTCAACAACTTGGGAGAAATTTTGCACTCGCTGACGATCCGCTCAACATCCAACCCCAGCTCTTGAATGGCTGGGTAAGCCAGCTGGATCAGGAAGCTGGAATCACTCAGTTCTGAAAAACCTTTTTCCGTGGAATCGCTCATTACACTCGCTATCTATGGCTGTTCTAGACGCTGACTTCATGGCTGGGATTGGCCGGAGCGCAGAATCAATTCTGCCTCATCAGCAAATAATTTACTGCTCAGCATTGATTATACTGTGAAGCTGCACCGAATAAGGAGTAAGAGTAGCATGAGCGTCGCTCAGGAACTAAAAATCAAACGTCTACCGGCCCTCGCCCCCCTCCTCGCCAGAGCGGCATTACCCAAGCGCCAAAGCAAAGCGCTTAACTTCCCCGAGCGCAGCATTGAGCTGGCGCCAGTGCGTTACAGCCAACGACAGCTCAAACGCTATGCCAAATCCTGCGGCTTTAGCTTGGACGGCAACACCCTGCCCGCGAGTTTCTTGCATATTATGGCCTTCCGGCTGCAAATGCAGCTAATGATACAGCGCGACTTTCCCGTTGCGGCAATGGGCTGTGTGCACCTGAACAATGAAATCATTCAGCACCGCGCTATTAACAGCAGCGAAACACTGCGTATGGTGTGCCGCCTGAGTGACCATGAACTCACCGCCAGAGGGGTTGAGTTTACATTTGAATGTCTCGTGTACGCTGGCGATGAGTGTGTCTGGGAAGACCGCAGCCAGTACCTGTCGCGACGCAAGACCGGGATTGCCAAACCCGCCAAGAGCAAGCCGCGCGAAGCCCGGCGCTATGCGAACCAAGAGGCCATGCACATCCCTAACAGCACGGCTCGTCATTACGCCCTTGCCTCGGGCGACTTCAACCCCATTCACTTACACGATCTCAGCGCAAAGGTGCTGGGCTTTAAGAAAATGGTGGTACACGGCATGTGGAGTAAGGCCGCGTGCATGGCGAAGCTCATCGATGGCGGCGACGCCCTGCGCTGTCGCGTGGAATTTAAGACCCCCGTGTTTCTGCCATCAAAAGCCGAACTTCACTACGAAAAAGGCCCCGACAGCACAGTCTTTGAACTGCGTGACGCCGCTAGCGGCAAGCCACACCTGATCGGGGAATTGTCACCGATCAGCGCTTAGGCAAGCAGTAACTCTGGCGCCAGCTGCTCTACCATTTCTCGCAGCCCCTGGCGCCAGTCTTTTTTAGTCGGCCCGATTAATGCGTGCATTTTTTCGGTGTCGATTTGCAAGCTACCAAAGGCTTGTGGGTTGTCTCGGAAGCGCGGCTGCAAGCCACAGAGCTCGCCCAAGTATTCACACCACTGCTCAATACTCACCGCTTCAGAGCCGCCGAAATTTACCGTGCACACCTCTGTGCTGGCCGCCGCCAGCAGGTAGGGCAATTTCTCGATATAGTCACTGCTGTGCAACAAGTTATAGAAGTTCGGCGCCTCAGGGTGGACGTCAATCTCCATGCCCTCTTTCATCATCAACAGGTGGAAAAACGGCCAACCACCATTGTTGCCATAGGGGACACTCAAGCGGGCAATCGTCGTTGGAATACCGTATTGGCGAGCGGCGAAGCGACAGACCGACTCAGCAGCAATCTTCGACAAACTGTAGGTCGGGAACATTGCCCGGTGATTATCGCCCAGCGGCGCACTCTCTTCACGCGGCTGCTGACCGGCGTATTCATAGACGGCCGTTGATGAGAAATGCAGCACGGCTTTGGCACTGCGGCAATGCGCCATCAAATTCCCGATGCCTTCGGCGTTTGCTCTCAGGTCGTAGTCAAAGTCACCACTTTTGACCACCGCCAGGTTGATCACGTAGTCCACATCGCTAGGGCAGGCCTGCAAACTGCGGTGATCAGCAAGGTCTCCTTTGACAGTGTTGACGCCCATTGCCTCGAGCTGCTGACGCTGCTTCTCGTCAGAAAAACGCGCCACCGCGGTCAGCTCACACTGCGCAGCAAGCGCTTCGACAATGGGCGCGGCCACTTGGCCACCGGGGCCAGCAAGAAGGATTCGACTACCGGAAATATCAACAGGAGAAAGGGTCATAGCTGCCTCATTATTCATCTTTGAGGCGAGTGTAGCGTGGGAGGGATCTTCAGCCACCCTCCAAACGGGTGGCTGAAGGCAGGCCTTACAAGTAGCTTTGTAGCTGACGCAACCAGTCTTGCAATGACTTCATGTTATCCGGGCCCAAACGCCACAGCCACTTACTGAGCGGGTCGGCATTTTCCAGAACCGGGTCAGCGTATTCATAGAACACTTTTGGACGGCGCAATTCCGCATCGGCGGGAATCGGCTCAACAATCAGCAAGTGCTCAATCGTGGTGCGCAGCTGATTATCAAAGGACTGTGGATTACCTAATTCGTTGTAGCTCGACTCCAGGAAGGGCGACCATTTTTTATAGTAGATCGCGACTTTTTTCGGATCTAAGGCGGTAACCGCATTTACCAGCGGTTGCCAGCGGCGGAAGTTACCGGGGTCGTTTGCCATGCCCTTTTCAGTCTTAATGACCAAAAAGGCCTCTTTGTCGTAACTGATCGGCAGGTGTTTGTTTGGCAGGCGAAAACGCGCCATTTGATCAACCAAAGCGACCCACTTACGAATTTGATGCTGTGGTTGCAGCCACTGCCCCAATGATGGAGACAGTTCCGTTGCCGCGTCTCGCACCTGGTCATCACTGCCATCTATTTCTCGCGGGGGCGCCGGCGCCTTGGCCGCTTGCTCTTGATAGTCTTGCTCCTGCTCGACCGCCAGCGTTTCTTTGATCGCTGATGTTTTCGGCGGCATCGAGGCCTGCAAATCCTCCGAGCTGGTCTCAGGCTCGTTGAATTCACTGTTTGCCGAGCGCTCGACCACAAACCAGACGAAGGCGCCAACAGCAGCAATGATCACGATCGCAGACAGGGATTTCCAGTTCATTTACGCTTCCTGTTATGTTTTTTGATTGTGCAAGAAATAACGTTGTTGCAGCGACAGCCCAATGACGCTGCAACGTGACATTTGCCCATGGTAGCCCCGCGGACTAACCGCGGCAACTGTGGGGAAGAATATTCGAGGGAAAATAATGCGCCAGCACCCATCGTGACCGCCGACGGGTGCCAGTTAAGAATGGAAGGCCTACAGGTCGAGGTCGTCTAGCAGTTCCAGCTCCTCCATTAGCCTTTTACGTTCGAGCCGCTCTTCAATACGTCGGCGAATACTGTTGTCTCGCCCCCCCATATCAGGACCGTCGTCGTAGTTTGCACCATCGTCAAAGAAGTTGTCATCGAAGTCATCAACACTCTCTGACACTGCCATTTCTCTAGCCATATCAAGCTCACTCCAGCACGATTAAATACGGAAGCAACCATCGGCAATTAGCACGGTTGTTCAGCTGACTATTTATGCTGAGATCGGCAGTCTGTCAATGAAAATTTACCCCTACTTTGGTCTCGGTTTATATCAGCCAGGCGCAGAGCAGCCATAGCCTACAGGCGATTAAGGCCATTCAGCGCCGCGGTGCGATAAGCCTCGGCCATAGTGGGGTAGTTAAAGGTGGTTCCCAGGAAATAACGCAGGCTGTTTCCACCGTTCTTCTGTTTCATTATTGCCTGGCCGATATGAATAATTTCCGCCGCTTCGGCACCGAAACAGTGAATCCCGAGAATCTCCAGGGTTTCTACATTAAACAGCAGCTTCAGCATGCCAACGGTTTCCCCGCTGATCTGCCCCCGGGCGGTGTCTTTAAAAAATGCCCGGCCCACTTCATAGGGTACGCGTTGCTCGGTGAGCTCGCGCTCATTCAGACCCACTGAACTAATTTCCGGCAGGGTGTATATCCCTGTGGGTACGTCGTCGACAAACCGGCACTGCTCCTTACCGCGCGCCGACGCCGATGCCGCCCGCCCCTGGTCGTAGGCAGCGCTGGCCAAGCTCGGCCAGCCAATCACATCGCCGGCGGCGTAGATATTCTCGACATTCGTCTGGTAGTGCTCGTCCACGTTTAACTGGCCGCGATGATCCGGCGTGATGCCCACGGTCTCTAGCCCCAGGCGGTCGGTATTACCGCTGCGTCCGTTACACCACAGCAGGGCGTCGGCGTGAAGGCGCTTGCCACTTTCCATTTTTAGGACGACTTCCTTATCACTGGCCTCTACCTCGCTATAGACTTCGCGGTGGCGAATCATCACGCCGAGGTGGCGCAAGTGATAACTCAGTGCATCGGAGATTTCGTCGTCGAGGAATTCCAACAAGCGGTCACGGGTATTGACCAGTTCCACCTTGATCCCGATACCAGAGAAGATTGAGGCGTACTCACAACCAATCACACCAGCGCCGTAAACAATAATTTTACGGGGCGTATTGGTCATCGCCAGGATACTGTCACTGTCGTAAACACGCGGGTGACTGAAGTCGATATTCGCAGGCCGGTAGGGGCGCGAGCCCGTTGCAATCACAATGTTCTCGGCGCTGTAGTGCTCTTGTTTGCCGTCTTCACCTTCCACAGCCAATGTGTGCGCATCGACAAAGCTCGCCCTGCCGGGAATCACACGAATATTATTGCGATAGTAAAAGCGGCTGCGCATGGCCACTTGGCGGGCGATCACCTCGTTAGCGTGGCTGAGTAAACGCGGATACGTGAGCGTTCGCGGGTCGCCAATTTCCCGGAAAATGGGCATGCGATTAAAGCGGATCGCCTGTCGCACCATATGACGCAGAGCCTTGGAAGGAATGGTTCCCTGGTGGGTGCAAGCCCCCCCAACCTGTGGCTGCTCCTCGATAACAGCAGCACTTTGACCATGTTTGACCGCGTTCAATGCCGCGCTTTCGCCGGCAGGCCCGCTGCCAATTACCAGTACATCAAAATCATAGTTGGCCAATTTACCCTTCCTTATCGCCGCTGCGCGGGGCGTTAACCACTTAGAGCTATTCAGGCAGTATACTACCGCCATCGCAAGAGAAAGGGGATTCGACCTTGGTCTGTCCCCAAACCCAAGAGACCGAGCCGTGCCCACAAGCTCCCACCAACGAGAACACTATGGCCTGCGCTATATGATGGCGAGCGCGCCAGCAATGCGCCGCCTCAAGCGCGGCAACAACAGCCGCTTGCACGGCAGCAAAAATTGGGGAGCGGCATTCTTACTGATGGAATACCTGAGCCA
>TARA_B100000674_G_scaffold350020_1_pt1 | contig 24279 bp, 33 predicted proteins | sample TARA_B100000674 | Tara Oceans TARA_B100000674 (sample SAMEA2622759) | marine metagenome | biome: marine biome (ENVO:00000447); feature: surface water layer (ENVO:00002042); material: "saline water (ENVO:00002010), including plankton (ENVO:xxxxxxxx)" | depth 5 m
ATTATGAACATAGGCACTCAGATGAGTCATGAAACGCGCGCTGTGGTTTCGTTTCATGACTCGTGTTGTCATTCTAGAGAATAAATATAAATTAGGCGCACGCCCCGCGCACGACCGCCAACGCCACGGAAAGGCCGATCGCGTCCAGAATCGTCTTGATCTCCTTAAGCGCGGTCACGTGCTTGACCAAACTATGATTCCAAAGGAAACGAAGGATGATCGCACTCAGCAAAATGCTGATCGCGAACAAAGCGATTTCATGAGCAATTTCAGTTTTCGTCTCAGCCTGTTGAATTCGCGTCAGAAGCATCGGTGTGTGTTTTTTATCTACACAGATAATAATTACGATGGGACCCCTCCCGTTGTCCGGGTCAGAGAAGAGGTTCACGCATCGTCGATGGTCTGCACCAAAGGGAATCAACAACAACAATTGTTACGCGTACGCTGTGGGAGATTATGAAAGCTATCGATGGCAAAAGGCCATCCCGGGTGACCGCTCCGGAATGTCAAATAGACACCACACGTACACGCACTGCGCAACGCTCCCAGAGCGCGTCGTATCAGACAATCCTCGAAAGGTGTTTAAAACGAGAGCGTCGAAGCCGTGCCCTGCTGGGTATTACAAGGTGATGATGTTTGTCTCACCGGGTAGGCCAACCAACTACATTCGACAGGGTGATTTCCACTTTTACAAACAACATGGTGTCGTCGAGTATAAGGTGAAGGGAGGCGACACGGCGGTGTCGATTGCGAAATTCTTCAAAGTACCCATCTCACGCATCCGTCGCGCGGGCGTGGTGAAACGCGGCAAGTGTCTCGTTTTTAAGGCGAATTGTTGGTCACACAAACGGGGCTGGGCCACCGGTCCCCTGCTCACGGATGCATCCGGCAAAATGATCTCTGACCCGAGAATCGCAAACCGTAAGTACCCCGGGTTGAACTACAGTCGACACTGTTCAACTTTCTGCGTCAAGAACAAGGGCATTAAGGTCGGAAAGACTCACCCCAAAGTCAGACAAAAGCGAGTCTAGATCGGCATCGTCTTCAGCCGGAATTTCCATATCAAAACACTCGAGCACACTAAAAATTTGCTCATCGTTCAGCGTTAGTGTGTTTGACGTCGCGTTAAATTGATTCTCGACGGTGAGTGTGATCTTATATTTGGACACATCGAACACTTTCCGACACAGGGGACACGTGTTGTTACCGAGGCTCTTCCATTTTTCTATACAACTACGGTGAAATATATGCCCACACCGAATCGGCGGGTTATGCCTCGTGGCTCGCACAGGGTTCAGGCATATGTTACACGTGTGATCGCCGTCGTGCATCCTAAGCTGTATCTAGGTAAATGTTTTGTTCATTATACGCACTTACTTTCGTCCCGTGTACGTTTCGCGAACCGCGGGTTGAAGTTCGTTAATTTTACTGAGCGCCTCGGGTCCGGTTCGTTGGAGGTATTGGCGCAAACTGTAGTTGTCCTCGGGTTCAATCGCGTTCTGGGCCATCACGAATGAATCGACGAGTTTCGATGAATTTTGAATAGTGTAGCCGCGACCATCGGCCATGCCTTGTCTGGTGCTCATGCTCGCTTATATTACACGTGAAGAAATTATTTCATCCCAACTCGTCAACCCACGACGGCGCAGCTCTGCGCACAGACCGTTGACCTCGTGACCTAAAAATACATCTTCTTGTTTCTCGACACGATGCTCGCGCATGAGAGCGTGTTCCGCACTGGCGACCGCATCAACTATCACCTTGTATCCCCAAGACAACTGTTTCAGTGAGCGCGCGCCCGCGATGATCGATTTACCACTTCCAAAGATCGAGGCCGTGAGGCGTCTACTATCGCCATCGGTTGAGTAGAACTTTACCTTCAGCGCCGCATACACGTCGGGCGTAAAGTTTGGTTCGAACAAACCGTCAAACGCCATGAGATGCGCTTCCAATTTTTTCAAATCAACCCCGTACCCGAGGCTAAAATTACCGTTTATCATCGGTGTTGTGTATTGAACAGGAAGACATATTGGAGTCTCGACAAGCCCAAAATGGTTCAAAATATTCTGTGTAACCTGAGTAGCGATCATCTCACATTCAAAGAGGTCACGCGCACCCGTCACGTGTACCGTGCCCTCCTTGTTTTTAAACACCTTGATCGACTTACCTTTCCCGCCTCGCGCGTCGTGGAGACGCATCGACACCTGACTCGCTTTCGCAAACCTGGACGTGGCAGAAGTCCACGTGAAACGTGGACCTGACTCACCCGCACGCAAGACGATTGGCTCATTGTCGAGCATCACCTGTCTGAGTTTACAAATATCTATGGGCTGTCCCGCTTTAATGTCAACGGTGATCGTGGTGATATTAAGCCACGAAGGACGGTCCTCCTCACGAAAGCGACGACGCAGATCATCGATGGTCAGTATGAACTGAAAGCTCTCCATCTGCTCGCGCCTCTGGAAGACGTCGCCGTCGCTCATCTCGCAGTGACGCGACGCACGACGAAGAGTGACGCGAGCAACGACAAGAGTATGACAACATATTTATCGAATTGCTTGATATTTTTAAGCACCATTTCATCTATATTTTCGAATTTTCGCTTGTAAGTGGGCGGTTTGAACGGTAAATATACCCACCGACCAAAGGGGAAAATGGTCGGGTTCATTCGAAAACTACAATTGAGCAAATAATCGTACCACGCCATTATCAGGTATGGTAGGTATAACAAGACCACGAGCCAATACTTATTTCTGGTGGGCACCTTCCATAGCACGACGGAAGCTATGAGTGCGATGGCCGCGTTAAGGGGAAGCGAGTTGTGTGCGCACTCGTACGAGCTATTGTACCAGTTCGTCAACAGGAAGTTCACGAGCACAAAAAGCGCGGGGCGGTCACGGGGAAAATACCAATATGCGAGTGCAACGTAGAAAGAAAAGACGACGCACTTCAGGTTCAGGTAATCGAGGGGCCACCGATGGTGCATTGTTGATATATATATGTGTATTTTTCTTTTACCGCGCCTGATTATTTGCGCGGGAAAAGAAAAGGTTTATTTTTTGCGTCGCATGTAGAGGAACGCGGCGATGGCCACGACCGCGATAGCCGCGACGACGCGTCTGTCGACACCACCGCGTCTGCTCACACGAGAGTCGAGCACACCCGGAGAAGACGGCGACGGAAGCGTCAAAATCTCTTCGTCGATGTTACGACGCGGGTGAAGAGCATTCTCAGGCTTATCAAGGGGCGGGACGTCACACGGTACACCGATGCGAGTGTCCGACCCACCCGCACCGTACTTACACATGACACTCGCCTCGGACTCGGGAAGACCGCCTTTTGCGTTCACATCGGGTTCGTGTGCCCGATACGGACCGTCTGAGCGCCGCGAACCCGGTGGGTTTTGCACGAAGGGGTTGTGCCTATTCATCCTATTGCTGTCATTGACCATGAGAATCGACGGCATAGTGTCGAGGCTTCGGTATATGTTTTATAGCATATTTTTTTCCAGCGACCTTGATCCTGTGCTCGCGCCACATTTGTTCGAGATCAACATCGAGCATGTGCGCGAGCTGGAACAGGTATGAGAAGACGTCAGCCATTTCAGAGCGAACTTCGCACCCTCCTCGACGTCGACGTGGTCCCATTTTTCGAAACGACCCGCGCTCCTGACGAATCGCAGATGCGAGCTCGCCGAACTCTTCGCTGAGCAGAAGCCAAACGCCGTCCACGGAAGAGGTGTCCCAGCCCTTCGCACGACACATCTGATGTGTTTCCCATTTGAATTCGTTGAGATTCGCCATTTCGTCTTGTATTCAAGGTAACCAATTCTCTAATGGGTGTCATTAAACGAAATCACCCGATTGAGGTATCTTCTTACCAGCCGTGGACGTGTTCACAGATCGATCCATCAGCTGCAGGGGTTGCGACACGGCGTCTCGGTACGCGATATACTGCGCGACGCCCGTCTTTACCTGCGCAGTGGCCGTGTCAATCACGCGCGTGTTCATGGACTTGACCTGTGCGCGCACGTCGGTGAAATGGTCGCCCGAGTTGTTAATGAATACGACGCGCATGATCGAGATGAGATCGGACGTGTCCTGGTAGTCGATCGCGATACCGGTCTTGTTCTTGAAGTCCTGACGGATGGCGCGTTGAAGGAGATTGATGTTGAACTCGCTAAAGAATAAATTGTTCAGAGGGGTCTCAGTCTGTTTCAGCGAATTGATATTCATCCTACTGTGTGCGACGAAAATAAATTTCTCCACACATTGTAATACAAAAATGGACTTCGACGCGTACTACAGTCAGGGGCCGAAAAACACGAAAGAAGCAAAGCCCATGTTCGTCGGCAGCTACCCGGCCGTCGCGAAACAGGGCGAGGAGGGAAAGTTCGGTAACGATTCGAGATACCTGGGAACTCCGCGCGGGGAGATGACAAAACGCGGTGCGACGACCGTCAGAAGTGCTGATTTAGCCAAGTAATGATTCACCTCAAAAATAATCAATATCAATTTTTGATGCGAAAACAAGCTTAGAAGAATATCGTCACCTTGATACAGGAAAAAGTAATGCGTGTAACCAAGAGAAACGGCAAATACGAGGACATCAAGTTCGACAAGGTCACGAAACGGATCTCGAACCTGAGCGATGGATTATCGGATACCGTCGATTGTTCGCGCGTCGCCCATCAGGTGGCGTCGCAAATGTACGATGGGATTCACTCGCACGAGATCGACACCCTGAGTGCCGAGGTATGCGTTGGTTTGATTACCGAGCACCCGGACTACGAGGTGCTCGCGACGAGAATCGTCGCCTCGAATTTGCAAAAGATCTGTCCGGGCACGTTCCTCGCCGCTATGCGCAAATTGCGCGCCGCGGGTGTGGTCACGGACGAGGTCGTCGACGTCGCCGCGCAGGTTAAGGACGCGATCGTCCCCGAGCGCGACTTCGATTTCGGCTACTTCGGACTGAAGACGCTCGAGAAGGGCTATTTACAGCGCGTCGATGGGAACATCATCGAGACGCCGCAATACCTCTTCATGCGTGTGGCGATCGGGATCCATGGGACCGATCTGCCGAGCGTTCACGAGACGTATTTTCACCTGTCGAATGGCCTGTTCACGCACGCGACGCCGACCCTCTTCAATGCCGGCACACCGAGACCGCAGATGAGTTCCTGCTTTCTTATCGCGAACAAAGGCGATAGTATCGACGGGATATATGGAACCATCACGGAAGCCGCGCAAATATCAAAATGGGCGGGTGGGATCGGTGTCCATATCTCGGACGTGCGCGCCAAGGGGTCGCACATCAAGGGGACAAATGGCACGTCCGATGGTATCATTCCGATGTTGCGCGTCTATAACGCCACTGCTCGGTACGTCAATCAAGCCGGTAAAAGGAAAGGTTCCATCGCCGTCTACCTCGAGCCATGGCACGCCGACGTTATGGATTTCCTCGAGTTGCGTTTGAACCAAGGCGACGAGGAGGCGCGGTGTCGTGACCTGTTCCTGGCCCTGTGGATCCCGGACCTGTTCATGCAGCGCGTCGAGGAAGGGGGCAATTGGTCACTCATGTGTCCGTCGGAGTGCCCGGGCCTAAACGACGTGTACGGTGAGGAATTTAACGAGTTGTACCTCAAATACGAATCCGAGGGTCGCGCAAGGAAAACTGTTCCCGCGGTGGACGTGTGGAAATCCATCATCAAGTCGCAAGTTGAGACCGGCAATCCGTACATGTTATACAAGGACAGCATCAACCGGAAGAATGGACAAAAGAATTTGGGTGTCATCAAGAGCTCAAATTTGTGCAGCGAAATCGTCGAGTATACGGACCCCGACGAGACCGCCGTCTGCAACTTGGCGTCGATCGCTTTACCAAAGTACGTGTGCGATGGTAAATTCGATTACCGGCGTTTGCACAATGTCACCAAAATGGTGACGAAAAATTTGAATCGAGTCATCGATCGCAATTTCTATCCGACCGAAACCGCGCGACGATCAAATATGCGTCACAGACCGATCGGGATCGGTGTACAGGGGCTCGCGGATACGTTCCTGCTATGTGACTTGGCGTTTGACAGTGAAGAAGCGCGCACGATGAATGCACACATCTTTGAAACCATCTACAACGCGGCGCTCGAGGCCTCGCACGAGCTCGCGCTCGTCGACGGGTCGTACGAATCGTTCGAAGGGTCACCGGCTTCCCAGGGGATCCTCCAGTTCGATATGTGGCCGACACCCGCGAAGTTTTCGGGTCGGTACGACTGGGACCAATTGAAGGAGAAAATCAAAGCCGGTGGTCTGCGCAACTCTCTTTTGCTCGCGCCCATGCCGACCGCGTCCACGGCACAAATTCTGGGAAATAATGAAGCGTTTGAGCCGTACACGTCACACATTTACCTCCGCCGAACGCTCGCGGGTGAATTTGTCATTGTGAACAAACACCTCGTCAAAGAGCTGCAAGCGATGAACCTGTGGAACCCGCACACGAAAGATATCATCGTGCGCGCGGGTGGATCGATTCAAAACATCAAGGAACTCCCCGACGACATGAAGAATAAGTACAAAACGGTATGGGAGCTCTCACAGAAAGTAATCATCGACATGGCGGCCGATCGAGGCCATTTCGTCGACCAATCACAATCCATGAATCTTTTCGTGGAATCGCCCACCATTGGCAAATTATCATCTATGCATATGTACGCCTGGAAAGCATCTTTGAAAACGGGCATGTACTATTTACGCAGCAAGGCTAAGGCCCGACCGATTCAATTTTCATTAGAACCTGAATGTGAAGCGTGTGGGGCTTAGACAAATAGCGTCAGTGTAATACAGGAAACGCCGCGACATATCATGGCGCTCAAAATCGACAACGCACTCGACCAACTCGCGTTCCGCGAATTTTCCAATAAGAAGATCGTCGTCACGAACGCGGCGCTCGAGACGTTTAAAATCCAGTGTCCGCGCATGTACATGCCGTTCGGCATATCGTGTTTTCAGTCGGAATACGGCACGCCAAAATACACAGTGGATTTTACATTGACGGGGCACGACGATGAATCGTCGTTCGTGCACAAATTCGTCAAAGGGTTCCGCGCGCTCGAGGAGAAGATATGCCAAGAGATCGTCCGTCAGAGTGAATCAATCTTCAACGGTGAAACCAAAAGCATCGATGAAGTCAGGGCCATGTTCACGTCAGCCATTCGGAGCGACGGCGGTGGTTGGCCGCCGAAATTGAAGGCCAAGGTCGAGGTCACTTCGGATGGAGAGGTGTTTAAGACACCGATCTACGACGAGCACGAAAAGTTGCTCACGGATGAGCCAATGCGCGGCATCTACGCGAAAAGCTCGGGTCGTGCGGTTCTCGAATTGACATCGATTTGGTTCTTTAACGGGAAAATCGGTGGACTATGGAAAACCGATCAACTCGTCATATTCCCACCCAGTGAACAAAAGCTTTTCAAAGAATTCGCGTTTAAAAATGTGTAATCAATAACGTGCACTCCTTCACATCGACGCGCGCAGCGCACATGTTTCGCGTCTTACAAAACTTGAACTCCGAGACGAACACGCGCGTTCTTCGTCGAAAGAAAAGTCCGTCGAGTAGTGAACGCCGTCGACGCAGGTTGGCGCGCGCGCAAGCGATCGAGGAACGCGAAAATCAGGTGGAAATCGATGAATTGAGTGCAAAAGATATGTGCCAATTCGACTGGGGTGATCCCTGGGACCAAGACGTGTGGCCGTGCGTGAAAGACGACGACTGTCACCGACTCGTAGACCTCATCAGTCGCGCGTCGGTCGATGAGGTCAACGAGGCGTCGCGAGTGATGAACACGTGGGGCACGTTCATCGACGATTCCTATAAATATGACGTGTGGCGCCCGACTTTGGATTTTCTCTTATGTAGTAATCATTAAATCAGTTATCGATATATAGATAAAGATATCACATTATTGTCATTTCGCGGTGCGCGTGCCGTCATATATCGACGCACGTGTCAGAGATATGGTCCGAGCGCTCCCCGCCTTCGTCGTCGTTCTCGCGCTCGCGCGCGCCGCGGAGGCGACCTCATGCTCTGGTTCAGGTCCCATTGACGTCTCGAGCTCGTGTAGCGAATACAATTGTTACGATGGCGCGCATATCATGGGGTGGGACATCACATGCGACACAGGATTCACCGAGGCGCAGTGCGCCGAAAAGTGCTGCTCACAATCCAACTGCGAAGGATTCGATTACAGCGCGACCGACCACGGCATGGGCGCGGGACGATGCTGTACTTCGCTCATGTCGCGCTACTTTGCAGGTGGGGCGTTTGAACACAACGGAGGAACCTACCGCAGCTGCGAAAAAAACAGCGTCACTTGTCCAACAGATTCAGTCACTGAGTGTTGGATCGACGTTTTAACGGAATCGCACAATGGCAACGACTGTTTTGAAGAAAAATGCCCACCGCTTCACACGAAGGGTGGCAATTGGTGCAAACTACAAGATTCTCTTCAGGCTGAAAAAGTATGTTGTGGTGCTGATTGTTGCGAACCCAACGTCGGTGCAATCGTTGGCGTCGCCATTGGTGTCGTCATCGGTGTCACACTGCTCATCGTGTCGTCCTGCTACTACGGTCGGTGCGGGTGCTTTAGGTACCGACGCGACCAGCTCATCGCCGCCGCAGCAGCGACGCGGCCGCAGCAGCCGCAGGTCGTCTACGTCCAACAGGCGTCACCCGCGAAAGTCGTCGCGTCCGTATAATCACGGGCTATCACATCACATCAAGAAAAATCGTGTATAATCAGGGTACTCGATATAAGATAAGTCACTTTAAATAACAAGAATTTCTCTAAGCTGCATGCTTTATTCCGCGACGCGCGTACCATGAGACGATCGAAAACAACGCACGACTTTGTCAGCGCGAAGGCCGTGCGCGCGGACGGGCATCAAGTTCACACACACCGCGAGGTCGTCGCTACGGAGGACGTCGCGGTGCACGCGGGGAAGGACGCGCACGCGTATCAAGATATCATCAGGGGTATGGATAGGGTAAAGATTTAATTTAGCGCGCGTTTTTCACGTACGTGATCCAAGTATATATCTCTTGAGCTTTCTTGAGTAGTTCACCACGAATCATCACCTGGCGCGATGGATCGATGTTCAATTCTTTTTTGGCGAGCTCGACCGCCTTGAGCCAAGCCTGCATTCTTATTATAATGACCATATTATTATTTTTCATTTACTTCTTCGCGAGGCGAGCACTGCGACGTCGAGCCACCGGCTTCGGGGCGGCCCGCTTGGTGGGCGCGCCCATGAGTTGACGCATGCGCGCCTTGACGGCCTTGTATTTCACTGAGCCCTTTTTCGGGATCTTCGCGAATTCACCCTTCTTGAACCCGACGACCTCGCGGAGCGCGCGGGACCACGCCTTGACGGCGGGAAGTTTCTGGAGCTTCTTACCGATGAGGCACTTCTTACGGGACACAACACCCGACGGGTGCTTCTTGGTGCGACGCTCGAGCGTGATTTTCTTACACGGGGCCATTTTCTTGTTATGTTATATTAAGAGATTTTTTTGCTAGTCGCTGTAATAATCGTCTTCGTCCGGATCGGGGACCACCGAACACGGTGGTTTCGGTTTGAGCGCGCGACGCACGCGAACCTTTGGCTCGGGGATCTTCGCCTGGAGCTCGTCGAGGTTTTGCCTGTAGTATTCAACTTGGTCCCAAAATTCGCGGAAGATGGGAAGGCTTCGAGCCATCCACTCGCGATCACGGGGCACGTGGACGACCGTAAACTCCGGTGGTGCAGGCCAAGTGATCTCTGATGGCTTATACTGAACAAAGTATCCATCGTCGAGGTCGAGGATATCCATGCACAGTTGCAATTGGGGCATGTAGTGCTCTGGAACGGTCTGTCCGTCGCCGATATTGCGCATCAGCGGACACTTGATCTCGACGAGTGAATTCGAAATTTCCGTGACACCGTCCGGCGAACCACCGAGAAATTTGTGCACCGGGTGTTGCACGACGCCAAATTCGTATACTTTGCCAACTTCTGGGTATTTCGACTCGAATATTTCACGCGCTTCGTCCTCGTATTTCTCGCCGTGTTTCGTCGCCTCGTTCCCTGTGAACTTCTCACCAAGCCCACACTTTTTCAGTATGAGGTCGAACGGTGTTTGGTACTTGTTACATCCAAGCGCCGTCGCGGCGTCGCTCGCCGTGAGCATCCCATGGCGAAGATCGAGCCACGCCTGTGACTTTTGCGCGGGTGCGTTCTTGTCGAGTTCGATCAGTCTCGCGACGTTTGGATGCATCTTTCCTGTATCACGCTCGCGCCTTCTGCCTAAATAGCTTTGGGTTCGCGATGATAAATTTGATATCGACCATGATTCGGGCCTTCACCGCTCGAATTCGTCGAATATCGTAAATCATGCGTAATCGATCGATCAATTGCTTTTGCGTCCACCCGCCTTTTCTGTGCGCGCGCACAAGCGCGGCTCGGCGTTTCTTGTGCGATAACGAGGAGATCGACGTTGGGTTCGGTCCCGTGGCGGGTCCACCGTACCCGAACGCGGTCAGAGGGGGCTTTCGAATGCGGTCTTGTTTCGCGCGAGCCTGCCGAATGCAACAGAGCCGTCGGTCGCACACCATTACATTGACCTGAGATAAGAATTCGGTGGTGGTGGTCCGGGTGGGAGCGGGGGTGGCGGCGGAGGCGGGGGTGGAGGCGGCGGTGGTGGCACGTTCACCGTCGGTGGAGGGTGAAAAAACGCGCGCGCCGCGAGTTGTTCGGCTTGCTTTTTGGAACGAGCGCTACCACGACCCATGAAATTACCCTGGACGCACGCGTCTATGGTGAAGACACCGTCGACGTGCGCGGCGACCCGATATTCGGGTAGATCGATTCCAGACGTTTGGCAGTAGCGCATGAGTCGGTCCTTGAAATTATCGTCGACGTCCAACACGCGCATGTCCACCATGGACGGGTCGTTATACACGCGCAGGATGAATTCTTTCGCGTGTAAAAGCCCCAGGTCACAGTATATCGCACCGATGAGTGACTCAAACGCGTCCTCGAGCATGGCCTTATTCTCGTACCAACCGTTCCGCATGCCCTTCTCGTCCATGATGATGAATTCGTTCAGACCGAGCTTGCGCGCGATGTCGGCGAGCATCTCGCCTCGAACGAGCTTCGTGCGGGCCTTGGTGAGAAAACCCTCCTGTCGGTCCTCATACCGATCGAAAAGCATCTTAGTGATGACGAACCCCAGGCAGGAGTCCCCGATGAATTCGAGTGTCTCGTACGACTCGGTCAGTTGTTCGGGGTAATCCTTGAGTGCTGATTTGTGCGTGAAGGCGCGCTGGTACAAACTCGGATTGCCGATTTTTGTACCAACGATGTTTTCGATGTCTTGGCGAGTGATGAAACGTATCATTTGTTGTTCTGTGTATTACATGACTTTATTCTTTAAGGTCGAGTGAGATAAACTTAAACTTTACTTCTTGGACGGGTAGTGACGGCTCAAATACTTTTGAAGGTTGAGGAAGGTCACCTCGATACCTTCATCCGGCTTGAGAAGGTTTCGGAGCGTGTCGTCCATGTTGATCTTACGACCGTTCGACTCATCCTTGAGTCCGTTCGCCTTGATGTATTCGTTGACGAACTTTGTGACCTCGGATCGAGACGCGGTGGCGCCCTCGGGCGCCTTCATGAACGCGCGAAGCTCAGGAGAGATTTCCTGTTGCCTGTTGAATCCATTGTTCGCAGCTCGAGCCTTGCGGATTTCACCGGTCGGGTCCTCGATGTGCGATTTGATCTTGCGACAAATCTTCGCGAGAGACTTGACGTCGGCGCGGAGACCCGCGATATCCTTGGTGAGTTCTTCGATAGTGGTGGACATTGTGTCTGTGTTTCTTCTGGATACTCGTACGGGCTTCCCTCTAAGCCCGTTGAAATATGACTTATTTCACGCGGGCTTAGAGGAATGGTGAACCATTGTTGTAGATACACGACCATGCTGTACAGCACTCAGCCCACCCAATCCGACGACGGCACGTACTTCGTCAAGGCTACGACGGACGAAAAACGCAAGAAGTTTGTCCAGTTGAACCAGGCGACCGTCGTCGACGTCGCCGACGTCGCCGATGTTTCTTTGGAGCTCACGTCCTCCGGAGTTGATAAAATTCTGGACGTCGACGCCGAAAACATCCAGGCCGCGGTGGACAACTCTGAGGCGTGGTTCGGTAAGCAAATGACCGATGCGCAGATCAGGCGCGCCTATCAACCGAGCGCTCCGAGTGATGTTCTCGGATGCGACGTCATCCCGGCGACGAAAATTTTCAACGCTGATCTTGAGACCACGGGCATCGACGCACTCACCGAGGGCAGGCGATGTAAAGTGATCGTCGAGTTCAGTGGACTTTGGTTCGCGAAGAAAACCTTCGGTCCGATTTGGAATCTCGTCCAGGTCAAACTGTTCGCCGACCCGATCGTCGACGATTACCCCGAGGACTACGCGTTCGAGGATACCGACGAGGACGAGGACGTTACCCAGGAAGACACCACCACCGACGAACCGGTGGAGGGCGAAGCCCCAGTCGAAGAACAATCTCCGTAAAAAAAATCGCATTTAATATCATATACCAATCATGATCAAGGGACTCTTGAAAAATCGTATCGCCCAGATCGTCGTCGCGCTCGGCGTCGCGTATTTCCTGTGGACGATGACTAGCACGAAGAAGTCTACGTTCGAAGAAGAGCCGACCGTCGCCACGGCGGCGCCGACGAAGCAAAACAACATGCGCCCGGGCAGTGGACTCGCCAGCGCATTGCTCCCGAAGGAAGTCGCCAAGGGCGATTTCGGTGAATTCGCGCCCAGTGAAATGCTCGCCGGTCAAAATTTCCTCGATCCGCGTCAGCAGATTGGATTCCCGGAAACCATCGGTGGTGCGCTCCGCAATGCGAACCAACAGGTCAGAGCCGAACCGCCGAACCCGAAGGACTCGTTCGTGTGGAACAACTCCACGATCACCGCGGCGGACCAAAGGCGCGCTCTCGAATAAATATATTAATCGACGCGTAGTGTAGCACAAACATTCTAGACATGTCCGAAGAATTGTCGGTCACAGTAAACCGTCTCGTCGAACTGACCAAACAGATCGCCGAGGCGAAAAAAGACATCAAGATCCTGACCCAGGCGGAGAAGGCGCTCAGGGCGCAAGTTCAAGGCTCGATGGAAAAATCAGGCATCGATACAATCAATCTCAAGAAGGGGAAAATCAATTTAAAGCGCTCAAAACGTAAATCAGGGTTTACGAAGGTCACCGTGCGCGAAGGGTTAACCAAATACTTTAACGGTGATGAAACCCAAGTGGAAAATGCATTCACGGCCATCCAGGAAAATTTACCCACGAAAGAGGTATCATCTCTGAGCCTCACCGGTATTAGAGAAAAGACACAAGATTAAGTAAGATGGTATGGTCCCAATATGTGTACGAGGCGACTCATGGGTACGATGCATATTCGAGCGACGAAAACGACGTGAGCGATGACCACGCGCAATTCACCATCGATGACTTTTACGACGAGTTTTCGGACGAACTTCACCGTTTACACGGTATCACTCAAACTCTCGTCCACGACGCGTTCCTCGAGCACACGTACAGGCCGACGCTGAGTGATTTCATTGATTTGTGTTTCTACCAGTTCGAGGACGACCCGATGGCGAATGCCATCGAGGATTGTGAACACCGTTCAAACGCCGAATACATACTATCCAGTCTCAGAGCGAGCGACCCGAAACAACTCGTCAAAAACGTCACAATAGATAATTTCATACGGTTTTTGAAACAAAAATATTGATGTAATGTATACACAACAATGATCGATATCACTACGTCCAAAGTGGCTGTCCCTGCCTCGCTTTTTTTAGCGCTTTCCCCGGGCATCGTCTTGCGCACCGCGGGCAAGACGGTGGCGTTCGCCGACGGCAAGACGTCTCGACCCGAGGTCATGTTCCACGCACTCGTGTTCATGGCCGTGTACCGCATCGTCGCGTACTGCCTCGGTTTGCGTTTGACGAAGGCCGACCTTCTCGTGACGACGGTGCTCTTCATCGCTTTGAATCCGGGTGTGCTGGTGACCTTGCCGCCGAAGTCGAAGGCGGGATCGCTCGTACCCGCCGTGACTCACGCGGTCGTCTTCGCGGTGGTCTTCGCGCTACTTCGCAAGCAATATCCTCGATTCTATTAGGTAAGAGGCGTATGAGGTACCTCGTCATAGGCCCGGCAAGCATGGGTGTGTTCAGTCAGATTGGAATACTGGAAAAACTCAATGATCGCATCGCCGACGTCGAAGAAATCAGTGGAAGTTCCGCGGGCGCGATCATTGGTTTCATGCTCGCGCTCGGCATGTCTTCGGAAGAAATAGCGTCCGCAGCGTTTGACCTGGATATGGGCAATTTCACGGTTCCGCAATTTCGAACGTTCCTGCAACGGTACGGGTTTGTGAACACTCAGCCCATTCGGGACCAGTTCGCGAAAATCGTCGGATGCGATCCAACGTTCGCACAACTCGATAAGAAGTTGTACGTGGCGGCGTTCTGTTTGAATGATGCACAGACTGTGTACTTTTCACGCGATACACATCCGGATATGAAAGTCATCGATGCCGTCATCATGAGCATGAGCATTCCGGTCGTGTTCGCGACGTCCATGTACGACGGTAAAACGTACGTAGATGGCTCGACGACGGAATTCCACCCCGTGGCACCTTTTTATGATAAACGCCCGACAGACGTCGCCGTCGTCGGCGTGAAAATGTCGCGCGCGTACAGGGAAAGCATAGACAATCCGCGACAATTTTTCGAGGCGCTCGTGCGCGCGAGTCTCGCGAACAGAAACACGAACATAGATCCAGAATACGCACTCTATGAATGCGATGTCGCCGAAATGAATATTTTTGATTTTAACATGGATTTTGAAACCAAAGTGCGACTGTATAACATGGGGTACGAGAGCGTGCGAGACTAGATTATTTTGTAAACATAGACTAGAGAGGCTCAGCTTCGATGGACGTCTGCGACCCAAACACGTCCATCAAAGAAATACGAGAGGCCGTCAGGCGAAATACAGGACTCGACGATGTCAACCTGACGCGCGAGCAAATATGTGACATCAAGAGTCGCATAGACGGTGGTTTGATTCTCGCACCACCGCTCATGCTCAGCAGCGATCGAAAATTCATGCGAGACCCCAAGACGCCCTTATCGCGCAGTGATTACGAAAAACTGTTCAATTCGGTGACCAAAAAGGCATCCCTCGTGCGTCTCGCGAAAAAGGTCAGGGTCGCCATTGACGAGGACGAATCGACCAAGGATGAAATTCTCGACGCGATCCATTCCAAGCTCAGATTGTTGAAAATCGCCGATCCCATCGAATTGGCGAAGCGAACGAAGCGGCGCACGCGCGCGGTCAACACCAATGCGAACGTGAACGCGAACGCCAACGCGAACGCCAACAATCGCGTGAACAACAATTCAGCGAAGGAACCAAACACCAACGCCAACAATCGCATGAGCAACAATTCGGCAAGGGAACCGAACGCCAACGCCAACAATCGCATGAGAAACGATTCGGCGAGGGTACCGAACGCCAACGCCAACAATCGGCGACCACCGCGACGGGGTGGGCTCGCCTCGTTTTTGTTCGGGTCCCAGAACCGTCGTCGCCGACAGAACAATAATAACAATAACGGAAATTACAACAATCGCGCGAGACCTCAACCGCGTGAACCGAGACGCTCGCTTTTCGGAGGTCTGTTCGGAGGTAACGCGAACGCCAACGCGAGAAGAGTGTCGTGGGAACAAAACTCGAGGAGGGTTCGCGAGGCTCGACGACGCATCGAACAGCAACAAGACGAGTTCGAGCGTAGGAAACGGGACATGGGCAGAAAAATGAACAACCTCAGGGACGAAACCGCAAAGTTCAAACGCGAACGCGACAGGCGCGACGATGAAATCAGGTACCTTCGAAGGCAGCAGTACAATTCCCGCGAAGAGCGCGCGGTGAAGGACGCAAAGATTAAACAGGCCGAGCAAAAGCTTAAGGAAAGTCAGGTGAAACTCGAAATGGCGAAACAGACGCGCGAAAAGATTCAGAATGACATGAAAGCCCAAAAAGCGCAACTCGATAACAAGAAGCGCGAATTTGAGCGGAACAAGCGTTTGCTCCAAAACAAAATGAAGGAACAGGCTAAGGAGGCTAAGCGTGATAAAAAGAGGCTCGAGGGGGAACTCGCGCGCGCAAAGGATCCCACCGAAAAGCGTGAGCTCGAAGAACGTTTGAAGAACGCGACGAACAAACTCGTGAAGCAGAAATCGGAGTTCGAGAACCAAGAAAAGAGACGTTCGGAAGAGGCGAATCGAAAGCTCAAAAACATGCAGGATAAACTCAATGCCGCGTCTGATCCGACGGAAAAGAACAGTCTGCGTCAAGAACTCACGACCATGAAGGAACGCACTAGACGCGAAAAAGAGGAATCAAACCGTCGCATCAAAGAGCTCGAAGGTGAGATCGCTTCGAGACCGACGGTGTTCGTTCCCACTCCTTCGGCACCGACGCCAGTTGTCACTCCATTGGCACCACCCGCCACTCCTTCGGCACCGACACCATCCGTCGCTCCTTCGGCACCAGCGTCCACCAATAACAACAGTAACAATAACGCGCCACCGACGCCCAAGCCCACCAATAACGCGCGACCGACGCCGAAGCCCGCCAATAACGCGCCCGCCAATAACGCGGAATCAGAAGCGGTTAAAAAGATTCGGGGATTGCGTTTACCGAGGAATTTGGAGAAGAGCATCATCAAGCGCTTCAGATACAACAACGTCAATACTGTCGTGACTCTCGCCCGCGAAACCAAACGTCTCCAAGATCAGGTAAATCGTCTCAGCAATCTGACCCCGAGAGATCGCGCCGAATTCATCGGGAAAATGCTTAAGGATGGGAATTACGACACAGTCTTAGGAGAGGCGCGCAAGAAGAACAACGAGACTCGAGAAGGTAAGAAAAAGAACGCTGCTCGGGCCGAACAAACACTCAAGGAAAGTAAGGAAAAAAGAGTCAAAGAGGCCGAAATGTTGAAGATCGCGAGGGGTGATCGCGCCTACCTCCAATCGTACATGAGTTTTAGAAACTTCGAGTCCGCATCAAACATCGATGAGAAAAAGCTCAGGGCAAAGGTTGTTAAGGATATGAAGGTCGCGGAATTGAAGGCTGCGGTGGCGGAGCCGCGGGGTCTGTTCGGTGCCGCGCCTCGACCGAAACTCGTGTACATTAGTCCGAAGACGTACGATAAGGAGCTTCAAAATGCAGAGAATAAAAAGAAGGAGAAGGAGAATCGAAACAAACAGATAAAGAAGAAGAAAGAGGATAAGGAAACTGAGGCGAAGAGGATTTTGAACGATGAAAAGGGCGATTTACCCCTATACGAACGTCAACGTCTGTACGCCGCATGGAGTCGGAACCGAAACATTGATGAATTGAAGAAACAGGTTGAGAGCCGAGTCAAGGTCTTTCAACTCAGTAAGAATAATACTATCGGGTGGTCCGTCGCGAAGATCGATAAAGAGGCGAAAGGGATGAATGTGTCGGATCCCGAGTTCGGGGCAAAAATTAGGAAACTCAAGATGATAGAGACTGAAAAGGAAGCCAAGAAGAAGAATCAAGCCGAGGCTCGAAAGGTATTCAAGCAGGAAGAGAAGGAAAAGGCTCGAAAAGAGAAGGCCGCGGAAAAGCTTAAAGAGGCTGAGACTCGCGAGCGCGAAAAGAAGGAAAGAAAAAACAAGGAGGAGGCCAACCGCAGTGAGGCTGCGATACAAAAAATAAGAAATCGCGAGGCACGAGGTAAGGAGATTTCCGCCCGTATCAGTGAAAGCCCAAATTTGAACACGGTCGCAAAGAATAGGTTGATCGAGAACATCGCCAAGGATTTCCAGGGTAGGAAAGCCGAACAGTGGATGAAGAATGGTTGGGAAAAGAAGGTCAACGCGCGCATCAAGTCGACCAAACAGAAAGAGAACCGCGAGAAGGCGAAAGCCAACCACAGGAAGAATTCGCTACAACAAGTACGGAATCGCGATGCACGAGGCAAGGAGATTTCCGCCCGTATCGAGGCTCGTACTAATTTGAACGCGGTCGCAAAGAACAAGTTGATCGGGAGCATCGCCAAAGATTTCAAGGGTAAGAAAGCCGATCAGTGGATGAGAAGTGATTGGAATTGGCGCGTTAAGGTCGATGAACGCATAGAGTTGGCCAGAAGGAATGCAAAGCTCGCCGAGCTCAAGAGAAAGGCGGGTGGTCGCGTGAGCAAGGCCGGGCGCGGTGGACAGTGGACGGACAAGACGATTGAGGAAGCTGCAAAAAGCCTCAATAAGAAGGTCGTGAACCTCACCGTCAACGATTTACAGAAGATCGAGGCAAAAGCTCAGAAAACGAACATGGAACAGAGGGCCAAAGAGGAGAACGAAAAGAAACGTGTTCAGGAAGCCGCGGAAAAGGTGCGCGCTACAGCCGAACAAACGGGTGTTTCTGAGCGATTTATAACGAAACTCGTTCGAGAACGCGGGATGACTCGGGAAAATTTTGAACAAAGGATCGCGAAAGAGTCGACTAAGATAGCGAATGCGAAGAAGGCCAAAGAGGCCGCCGACAAGGCGGCATTTTTGCGAAAGCTCAATAAATTTCTGAAAAGCAAGAATACAACTTTTAACCAGCAGTTAAAGCAAATGAGGAACGGCTTTATAACGGACTACGACAGGGATCCGAGTCAGAAGCGTCGCCTTCTCAATGAGGCAAGACGCGAACAGGCAACCAGAGAAAAGAAACTCAAAAGCCAACACGTAAAGAAAACGGCCAAACAGAAAGCCGCCGTCAAACAGGCTGAGCAAAATGAAATTAAAAGGCGTGGAGAACGAGGCGTGGAGATCGCCGCCCGTATCAGCGCTAGTAAAAATTTGAACGCACCCGCGAAGGAAAAGTTGAGAAAGGCTATTGAAAGAAATTTCAAGCGTAAGAGAGTCGAACAATGGATGGCAAACGACTGGCAAGTAAAGGTCAATGGGCGCATCAATGAGGAGGCTAAGAAGGCAGCGGCCAAGGCCGAAAGGGAAGCTAAGAAGGCGGCGGCCAAGGCCGAAAGGGAAGCTAGGAAGGCGGCGGCCAAGGCCCAAAAGGAGGCTAAGGAGGCGGCGGCCAAGGCCCAAAAGGAGGCTAAGGAGGCCAAGGCCACTGCGAACGCGAAGGAAGCTGCTGCAAAGGCCAAGGCCACTGCGAACGCGAAGGAAGCTGCTGCGAAGGCCAATGCCACAATAAAGCAGACCAACAGCTTCAACTTTAGTACAAGGCGTGGACAAGACCAAACTCGGACAGCCAAATCGCGCGAATCATTATTACCGAATAATGGGAATTCCGGTGCGTCGACCAATACCAAAAAGAAACGGTCTCAGGGCCGGGGGTTCAGGGTTGGAGGGTCAAGCGTAAGACCGCGTAAAAAGTCGAGTTCAAGACCGAGCGTACAGGGTCGGGTACAAAGGAGAGTACAGGGATATGAGAAAATGACCAGGGAGGCTCAGAAGCAGTCGAAACAATCAAAGAAAGGCGTGTTAAATTTATTACCAAAAGATACTAAGTTCGGTCTGTAAGCCAATAAATATATAGCGTAATAGTATAGCATACACCGATGGCGGGCCCGAGACGCCGCCGCCCCGCCCGAAACGCAAACGCGCCAAACGTCGCAGCGGCTCGAAGGCGTTTGAATTTTACAGGTGTTGTGAATAATAGGCGAAACAGCAATAACAATCGCAATGCGAGCAATGAAAGCAATAACAATACGAGAAACGTGGCGACGTGGTACAATGAGAACATGTACCCCGGTAAGAGAAGCAACATTCCGAAATCGAAGCGTCGGTTCTTGAGAGTCAACGTCGGCAACTCACCGACGCGCCGCGTGAAAACGGTGTATCACAGGAACGCCCTCGCGCGAATCATCGCTCATAATCCGCGCAACTCACGAAGCCCGCACACGAGACGACCGTTCACGGTTAGAAATGTGCGCAAATTCCCGCAAAATAAAAACAGGTCAGGCCTTAGAGGTAATCAGCGAAAAAAATCAAATAAACGACGATGAGCTGTGAAATATGCTGCGCGACGTTCAATAAAACAAAACACAAGGAGGTCGGGTGTCCTTATTGTGCTTTGCGCGCGTGTCGCTCGTGCACGCAACGATACTTATTAGAGACGAATGAAGATCCACACTGCATGGGGTGTAAGGCGGCGTGGACGAGGGAAACCATGGACACCGCGTGCACGCGCACGTTCGTGGATGTCGATTATAGAAAACGGCGTCGCGATGTTTTGTTCGAGCGCGAGAGGGCCTATTTCAGCGAAGCGCAGGTCGAGGTCGAGGTGATTCGGGCGATAAAACGCGGGCAGGCGATCAGTGATCAAGCTCGTAACGATTTCCACACCGTCTTCCGCGCGCACGGTCTCGAATACGGTCGCGTGACCATTGGAGAGATGCGCGATGGGTATCCGGAGGTGTATCTCGCCCACGAGACGTGGATGCGCGCGCAGCGTGAACTCGAACGCTTGCGCGCGTCCCGATATTCACAGAAAAACCTCGAGCGCGCGCGAAACTTCGCGCGCAGGTGTCCGCGAGAGTCGTGCGAGGGGTTTCTGGATCAAGAGTGGGCGTGTGGTTTGTGCGAAACGCAGTTTTGTCGACACTGTAATGAAGAGATTGACGAGTCGGGGGAACACGAGTGCGATCCCGATGTCGTGAAAACGGTCAGTCTCATCGAATCGGATTCAAAACCGTGCGTCAATTGCGGTGTCATGATCCATCGCACGGAGGGGTGTCTCCAGATGTGGTGTCCACACTGCCAAACGGCGTTCGATTGGCGCACGGGCGAGATTGTGACCGGACGAATACACAACCCGCATTATCTCGAACACAGGCGTCGACACGGCACCGTCGGGCGAGAGCACGGCGACATTCCGTGCGGCGGTGCGCCGACCTACGAGGAAATCACGGACACCGCGCTTCCATTCGGCACGGACGAAGAACTGCGCGATAAGAGGCGGATGATCTTACATTATTACTACGCGCGTTTGGAGATCGAACGAGAACTCGATTGGGAATGGGACCCGAACGATCAGCGCGACGAACAGGCGCGGAGACACCTGCGCGTGTGGTACCTGTTGGGTGATTACCGCGAGGCCATGTTTAAAAATGAACTCTACAGGCGCGAGAAACAGAGAGCGCGTCACCGAGAGGTGCGCGCCATACTACAAACGTACGTCGACACGTCCGCGGACGAACTGCGACAATACGTGCTCGACCCGTCCAGAATAGACGCCGCGTGCGATAACATTAGGAAAATCACCGACATAGTCAATTTGGCGATTCTAGACGTGCGGCGGCGATACAAGTGCACAAGGCCGGGTCTCATCCGACACGTCGTGTAATTAAACCCTAGACCGATTGATTTCTTCGCGACTCGGGTGCTCGTTTTCCCATCACTTGTCCATGAGTCATGACTCGTCCTTTTTTACGGGTCATGACTCGTGAAATTTCACGGACTCCGAATCCATAACATAAACGGTCGGGCGCGCGCCCGCATGCGTCACTTCCCGACGCGCGCGCCTCGATAACCCGACGCGATGGCCGTGTTCCTATCACAGAGGATGACACCAATCTCCCAGCGGTCGTCACCCCCTGCCATCGTCGCACGCGGGACCGCGACGGCCGCGAAAGAAGACTTGGTGCGCGTCGATAGCGAAGGGGAGGAAGAGGTCATGGGGACCGCCACACAGCCCGCACCGTCGCCTCGCGTACGCGCCGAACGCATCGGCGAGGATACTGTTCAGAAAAAGTTGGAGTTTGATAATTCACCCGTTCAGGGGACGCAGGTCGACGTACCCGACAAGAAAGGTGTTCCGGAAGTAGTTTCGGAATTGCCGGGACAACCAACGGTCACACCCCAACAGGTGGTTCGGGTAAAGTCACGCGCAAAGCATGAGAAATGGAGGAAGGAACACGATGAACAGCTCGAAGAAATCGTGAAGCAGCATCTGATGACAAATGTACCCCTGAACGACGCGTTCGAGGAAGCGTGCGTCACAATTGATCGCTTGCATGGACACTCTGTGAAATCGAGCAGACGACCGTGCCCTGCGTGTGAGGATCGATGGCATAAAGTCATCAAGGTGCGCCTCGAGGGCGACGAGACGATGAAAAATTGGTGGTGGACCGAGTCGTACGGGCGTTCTCGTCAGGTCGCGAGAGGGACAAAGCGCAAATTCATCGAAAAGGACGAGTCCGAGTCCGATTCTGAGTACGAAGAACTTACCCCGAACTTACAACAACCCGAGTCCGAGTTCGAGTCCGAGTCCGAGTCCGAAGAAATTACCCCGGTGCCCGAGTCCGAGAAGAATGAGGCACCAGCGCTCGACAAAGGATCCATGCAGGTGTCAGTTGATGATATCAGTATGGAAGTGTACGACAAGATCAGTGATCTCGTCAAGGCGTGGAAACGTATGCTCCCGGTTTTATACTATACTTATGAGCATGATCGAACATGCTGGAATCGCATCGGTGAACGAAAGATCGGTAAACGGGTGGACAGTGACGCGAAACCGGTGGACTTTAAGAAATCATTCCACCACCTGAATTCATTTGAGGTCGCCATGCATCAGATCACGTACCTGCGAGAGGCCATGGATGATCACAAAAAAGCGGCAAAGAATTTTAATGAACGCTTGGAGGAGTTTCGTGTAGATTGCACCCGATTACCACGGGGCGATCCCCACCGTACGGAGAGGTACTGGGAGCTTCACGATCTTCTTCACGAGAAACACAGCATCGATGAGTGGCTTAAACTCGCCGAGAAACACTTTCACGAAAGCATGAAGCATAGGTTTGGACAGGCTTATTACGAAACCACCAAAGACACGACCTTGTCCGAGGGACAGCTTCACGAAATCGAGTTTTACTACACGATGGACAACGCCCTGAGAGCTACAGGCGTGTACGAGGACACGCATCACGCTAAACTCGCACCACACTATCCCCGGGAGGAGTACCAGAGCAAGTGTTACGAGGACAGGCTCAGTGCTCTGTATAAAACGAATGAGGACGCGATACGGTCAGGGAACAATAGAGGGCAGGAACAGCACTGTATTGGTCTGGAGTCAGACACAGATATGAATGAAAAATACTACTAATGTAATGTAATGAATAACACGGTTTTTAAGACCATACTCCGAGCGAGTAAAGTTTTCACGGACATGCGCAAGCACGTCGTTTTCTCAGTCTTGACGGATGGACTCGTTGGATTTTTGCAAAAGCACATCTCACTGTTTAATCACGTACGATTTGCCAAAGTAGAAAAGCGCCGCGGCGACCGCACCCGTGGCCACAAGTCCGACGCCTGAGCGTTGACCCATCTCGTTAAGAAATTTCGGAACGCTCGTGCTCAGTTTCTCTTGCACGGGCTTAGAGATGGCGGCGGCGGTACACGCGGCGACGAGAAGCGCCGTCATTTGATCATCGGTGAGTCCACCGGGATTCTTGGTTTGAATCGGACCGTCTTGACCACCGATAGCCTGGGGTGGGGCCATGGCGACCGAGTTCGGTGCGGGAGCTTGCATTTGCAAGGATTGCATTGGCGCCCGTTGCTCGAGAACGGGCGGGCTCATGACACCTTGCGGCGGGCCCTGATCCATCATAACGTCCGAAATCGGAGTCGAGTCCATCTGTTGTTCTACCCGCACATTTTTTTCACCCGTTTGAAACGCTGTCGAGGCACTCTCGTGCATGGGATGGTGCTCGGGCGCGGGTGGCATCATGTGCGACGGAATCTCGGGCGGTGCGCGCGTCTGCTCCGCCTGTGGTGGCGGTACCGGACCCGAGAGTGGAACATATCCATCGCCGTCGTCGGCGAGGTTGAGCGTTTGGATGTGATCGTGCGACGTCATCTCTTCTGTGGTTCGCGCATGTTTTTCTGACCGCGTTTGGGCGCACCACCGTTATTGTTAGCGTCACGTTTGCGCTTGAGTTTCTCACGCTTCTTCATGTTGATGCGCCTGAGTGCGGCGGCGAGCGTTTTCGCTCGCATGTTTGCGCGGGCGTTGTTGGTGTTGTTGTTCGGTGCCATCCTACTTTATGCGGACATTAATTATTCACTGCGACCGTTTCCGTTTCAGGGCGGCCGCGGCCGCCTTCA
>TARA_B100000674_G_scaffold492664_1_pt1 | contig 24087 bp, 25 predicted proteins | sample TARA_B100000674 | Tara Oceans TARA_B100000674 (sample SAMEA2622759) | marine metagenome | biome: marine biome (ENVO:00000447); feature: surface water layer (ENVO:00002042); material: "saline water (ENVO:00002010), including plankton (ENVO:xxxxxxxx)" | depth 5 m
TATCCATAGTCAGCCGTTACTTTAACGGACCTTAGAAGAACGTGGTCGAAACTTTTCTTGAATCCAGGAGTCGATGTATTTGCTAGGTCATTAGTGAGCTGAGCCCGAATAGTGCCCTGACTCTTTGCAGCCGCTAATGATTGAAATAGTAATCTATCCACAATTAGTCACCTCTTATGAGTGCCTTTAGCCTCTAATATTGATAATGGTTTGCGTTAACGAACTACTGGTTTCAATCGCTTTAGCATTTGCCTGAAAGTTCCGTTGAGCGGTAATCAAATCAACTAGCTCTGCTGTTAAATCCACATTGGATCTTTCCATAGCGCCAGCCCTAATTGTTCCGAAGCCGGCCGATCCTGGCTCGCCATAATTTGCAGCCCCTGATTCAGATGTTTCAAAAAAGCTACTATCCCCCATTTGTCGCAACCCCTTCGGGGTAGAGAAGTTAGCAAGAATAATTTTACCAAGTGAAGACTGTGATCCATTCGAGTAACTTGCGACCACCAAACCATCATCGTTTATCGTCAAACCTACCAAATCACCCTCGGGAGCTCCGTTTTGCGAACTATTAAGAACCGCGAAGGGACTGTTAAACTGGGTGCTATTATTATAATTCACACCTATCTCCTCACCCGTTACGGTACTACTCTTTAGATTGGCGATACCTATCGGTGATACCAATGTTCCACTTGTATCAAAAGTAAGCTCTCCTTTATCTAGAAAAATAGGCGTCCAGTAGGGAATGTTATCTTCATCGAAATCTCCTTTGTCTAGAGTTTCATTCCAGTTACCGTTTTGATCTTCTGAAACATACACCTCACTAGTGCCGCTGGTATCGGGAACAAGTGCAATATAAGTTGAAGGCGAACCAAAACCAGCCTCGATGTCTTCCAGCCCCCAATCAGCATGGCCTGCGATCTGAATAAATGAGTTCTCTGAAGTAGTTGAACCTGTGAAGATCAATCTCTCTTCATCTTCGTTAAAACCAACTTCCACTCCAGATACTGTTCTACCGAGCGAATCAGCCATCAAATTAATTTTGTCTTCTAAATGTTGCGTAAAGGTACCTATAGAATACGCCTTTTGTTCCAGTTCGATTTGCGCGGAAATACCATCCACAATAACCGTAAGGGATTTGTTGTCTTGAGTAACTTCGAATGATTTTCTCGGGTCAACACCCATCGGAGAACCAGTTACGACCGCGGGAGATGATGCTTTACCTCGAACTGCTGGTAGATTATTCACCAATGAAAGTTGTGCTTTAACTTCATACGACACAGCGTCACTAGTCATTCCAAGCAAATCTTGAGAAACACTGCTAGGAGCTTCAATTTTTAAGCTTGACGAGTCACCTGTAGTACCCGAACTGATTGAAAAGGTACCACCACTATATGAAACTGTCATACCCTGTGTTTGATCATTAGCTTGACGCACCGCATTTCCATTAGGCAACACATTGGTAAGTAGTGTCTCTCTATCATCTTGATCAAGAGGGTTCAGCAAAGTGCCTAAAGTACCATTTGCAAAATCAGCTTGACCAACACCCAAAACAGCATTATTGATCCCGCTCAGATTCCCAGTACTTATCCAAAGCTTATCCACTTTAGTATCATCCGTTTGATTGAAGCGAAATGACTGGTTCGCCATATCATAGCTAATTTCAATATCAGAAAAGTCTGGTTTTTTATATTGAAAAGTGTGATTAGAGGAATTACTTGCAGCTGTTAAATTTATAGCTGCCCCAGTTTGAGTTGCGGCCAATGTGATATTGTCACCAGCGACCGATTTCACATAATAATGACGATTTGGATCTAACCCACCAACAGACGTATTCGTTGGAGCCTTCACATATCTGTGATTTGTCGCCACAGCTGTACCTGTTGCAGCTGTAATGTTAATGGCTGCCCCGCCATTCGTAGCGGATAATTTAAATTTATTAGAATCGGAATTCACCACAAAATAATAGGCTCCGTCGGTCAAGCCGGTAATTGCGGTTCCTCCATTCGCGTCATACCAAATTCTGTCACCATTTGATAAACCATGGCTGGCGTGGTTAATAAAATCAGTAGCGCTTGTAATACCTTCAGCTCCCGCTCCTACTGCCACCTCTCCTGTCCTGACGTCAGCGTGAACCGTACCTCCATTTTCGTACCAAACTTTGTCCCCGACAGCCAGGCCATGGCCCGAAATAGTCACAGTGTTTGCAGACGAGCTAACCGCAGAATTAACTGCCACGGTCTGAGCGGCCGGTTGGGCCGCTGGCTGAGCGATAGTGTCTAGATAATTTGTTAGCATCCAGGAAAGGGGTTCCCGTTGCACTTGTCCGTCGGTATCCAACATTCCAGAATTTGCTTGCAAGATATCGTTTATGTTTAACCTGAGGGACTCGTAGCCACCAGATACGGTACCCCTAGTAATCACGAAGTCTCGGTTAGTATTAGCTGAAAAGTCAAACTTTTTTCCGTCTCCAAATCGTTCATTTAAAATATTTGTAAGTTCAAATGCGATTCCCGTACCTGATAATGGAGTACTCGAGCCTGCAAGGTGCTCCAATCCTATGGAAACACTGGATGACCCATCGACGCTTACCTTAAACATGTCGGAAAGCTGCGCTCTGGTCATACCGGAAAAATCGACACCATTACTGTTATTAGTAAGATTAAGCGCATCTACGAAAGAGGAGGTGTTTGGAATACTAAAATCGAGTGTTGCGGGAATAGATTGAGTAGGAGTAGACAGGTTGTCGAAAGAATATTTCTTATACAATGTACCTTTGGTAATTAAGAACTTTTCACTGTCTTCTTCAGTTTTTTGGAGTTGAAGTAATTCAGACTCAGTCCTAACGTCTCCATACTTATTAACAAAAAACTGGTCCCCGGCAGTGTCCGATGCCTGAATTAAGGAATTCTCGATAAATACGTCATCTATGTAGACATAAGTTTGCCATTTATTGAAGGGAACATCAGCCGTAGCATTTGCAGTTTTAACGTAATAGATGGTCGCCAAATGGTCGGATCCTGATGCTCCGAAAACGGTGAGGGAGGTAGTCTTGTGATAAGTGTCTTCCTTAGAAGGGCTAAATGTCGCGGTTATAGGCTCTACTTCAGATGGAAGATTCAAGCCTAGCTCAACTTCAGTTGTCGCCTTGAATTCCGAAACTGTCACTCTTGGTATGGTTAAAGCGTTTAGAGGTTCACCGAAATCTGCCTTATTTGTTGAGTCAACGGGCAAGGCCTGAAGAGCCTGTCCAGCGGCGTTCACCATCTGATTCTGTTCATTAAGACTAAAACCCCCATTTCGCGTAAAAATCTTCGTCCCATCATTAGATTCCAATGGGAAGAAACCGTCCCCTGTTATAGCGATGTCAAGTGAATTAGCCGAGAATTCAATATTACCCTGACTAAACTCCTGACTAACCTCCTTAAGGGATACCCCTCGACCAACGACCGCTGATGCTTTCTGCAAAGGTGACGTCGCGAAAATATCACCAAAATCAGCCTCAGAACGCTTGAATCCTGAGGTACCCGCGTTCGCTATATTGTTAGACGTTACCGACAACTCTGTCGTGGCGGCATTCAAACCAGTTAAAGAGGTATAAAACGACATACTCTATTCTCCTACTTAAACACTCGTTAATTTGCAATCCGGGCTACTTCACCCATGGTGACGGAACTTCCGCCGTCGATTTCTAAGCTAATTTCTTGTGTGTCAGGCTTCCAACTGACACTCTTTACGCCAACTAACGTGGTAACAGGAACAGCGACCAATTTTCCATCGTTTACCACATTAGCTTTAATGATATATTTTCCAGCAGGAACCTTTTGTCCCTCTAGATCACGGCCTTCCCATGGAATTACAGTTTCGCCTGGAGCTTGCGGACCCATGGTCCCTCTAAAAACCGGAGTATCCGTGACCGCATCGTAAACAGCGTAAGCTATTCCTTTTGCGCCACCCGGGAGATCGATAGTTCCTTCAGAGGGTTGGCCGTCACCACCGGATATGTATCCACCAGCAACGGCCACTCTCTTACCCACCAACTGAGATCCGGCAAGCATTTGCTCACCTTTTATCGTGCTGACCAAATCCTCCATGGAAGTTTGCATTCCTTTTATTCCCTCTACTTGAGAGAATTGAGCCAATTGAGCCACAAAAGCTTCATTACCCATCGGATCGAGAGGATTCTGATTCTTTAATTGGGTCGTGAATAACGTCAAAAACGCATCCCTACCCAGCGTTTCTTCTTCTGCCGCCTCCTTCATCTTTTGCTCTTCCAGCATATCCGTAGTCCGGATGTAGCTCTCATTTTTTAGTTCTGAAATCACCATATTCTCCTAAGATTTCAACACGTCTAGAGTTCGCATCAGTAATTCTTTTGCGGTGTTCACTACTTCAACATTATTTTGGTAGCTTCTAGAAGCGTTCATCATTTCAACCATCTCTGTAACCTCATTTACATTTGAGTTATAAACAAAGCCGTCTTTATCTGCTTTGGGATTACCCGGATCGTGAACCTTAGGGTTCACGGTGGTATCGTCCATTATTTTGGCAACCTTGACCCCACCGACGAAATTAGCCCCGGCTGTAGTCATTTCTTTGTCAACCAAAGCTTGAAAAACAGGCCTTTTTGCTTTGAACGCTTTAGCCTCACTTTCCGCTACTGTTCCAGCATTTGCCAAATTTGATGCGGTCGTATTCATTCGTACAAGTTGAGCATTCATCGCTGTGCTAGCTATACCGAAAATGTTATCTAATGGCATATTATTATTCTCCTCTTAGGGCCTTTCTTATCCCGCTCACACGAGACTCAATAAAACGAAGGCTGGCTTGATATTCTGCAGCAGCCTTACCGTATTTAGCCTGCTCAACACTTATTTCCACTGTGTTTCCATCAATGGAAGGGTTAAAAGGAACTGTGTAGTACTCTCCGTTTCCCGTAGAAGCATTGGAATGTGCAATGTGTCGGTTGTGCGTGGTCCTTAAATCAGAAACCATTGCTTCCGATAATACTTGCTTAAAATCAACATCTTTTGCCTTGAATCTGGGAGTATCCGCATTTGCTATATTTTTTGAAATCACGCCCATGCGGTGACTCTTCAAAGCAAGCGCTTTTTCATGTAGCCCAAAAACACTCAAAAATTTCATACTCTTTACCCGAATCCTTAAAGTATTCTTAAATTCAACCGATTTATTTATATAAGCCGGAGTTCCTGTCTTACAATATGCAAATAGAATGCCAACCTTAATTCGCGGAATAAGCATTTCGTTTTATCGGTAATAATCTTAATAAGAGCCTACTTCAGGTATAAATAACGCAAAAGCTTGCCGATGCGGCAAAATAAGTCCGCACTAGTGGCAATAATTGACTACCTTACTTGTGTCTATTTTTTTGACACCGCATAATTTTAAAATGAGACTTCAAACTAATTACTTAGCAAAGATTCTGACCCTGTCGATATTCGTTAACCTAGTGGCGTATGCTGACCCCAGTTCACATGATACCCTAGATACCAACCAGGCAATTCTAACCAAACAATTGAAATTATGGGTAGCTGCGCAACAGAATATCGAACCCGCTAAAGTTCAGCCATCTACCAGTGATCGCAGATTTAAGGTGCCCACTTGCACCAAGGAATATCGTTTTAGTTATCCTTTCTCCAGTAAGGGAACGGTCAAAGCGATTTGCGATGAACCAGCCTGGGAAGCTTTCGTCAGAGTGAGATGGGCCTCCAAAACTAGGTCATACCACGGATTTGTTTACACAAAAGATTTAAAAAAAGGTCATATTTTAGAAGAATCTGATATTGAAATGGCCGCCACAACCCAAAAGCTCAATAAACTGGCCAATCGAGCTGAAACTATCATCGGGAAAAGCCTAACAAGAAACGTTAACCGGTCGGACTTTATCGAGACCAACAACCTGAAACCTACCGTAGAAGTTTTCCAAGTGACTAATTTAATATATAAGGGCGATTTTTTTTCAACTAACAATTACCAACGTGTCACAGTGGGAACACATACCGTCACCCCTCAAAATCGCTTCAAGGAGGCCCTATTAAAAGGATCAAGAACCAATCAATTCCTTGAGGTAGGCGAGATAATCGCCGCAAACTCTATTGATGCTCCTTACCGAGCATTCGTAGCCAAAAATGTTATTCATAAAGGAAACAGGATCACCGAAAAAAACGTCAAGTTAAGGCAGTTCTGGGGGAAAAAGCCAGCAGGATTGGTGTTTAATAGGAAATCACTTCGCCTAACTCAGGCTGGCCGGACAATTCGCGAAGGAGATTTGTTAAGAACGTCAGACTTAAAACCTGCAATTCTCATCAACCGAGGAGATATGGTCGTATTATCAATTAATAAAGGAGTTCTAAAGCTATCCGTTTCGGTCGAAGCGCTCGGGAACGGAAAAAAAGGTGACATCATAGCTTTTAAAAATCCAGAATCAGGAGAGACCATCCGTGGTAAAGTCACCGGCACCAGAACGGCAGTAGGTCTTTGACTGGCTGGCACGATGTTTGCTGCTCTAGTTGGGTAAGTGAACGATAAAAGAAAGCCCTGCTATAGACTTTAATTATTGATTTAACTAAAATTTATGGTACATTCCCGAATCAAAAGGCTTCCGTTACTGACTTATAAGGTGTAACGAAATCAGACAAATAGAAAAAGACAGGCTAAATCTCTGAATAGAAGGTGCTAAGAGCTAAAGAATCAAAGACATTTGTCGATATAAAAAGTACCGACATTGTTATAGGTATTAAGAAGTACCTGATGGAGGATAAAAAATGACAGACGCAATATCGAAATATACGAGATCGGCAGGGACTTTGAACTCCCCAGCAGATAGAGCCAATACTAAACCAGGTCAGGTTGGTGCTGGCGCAAGCAAGACCTCCCCGTCTACCGACGAAGTGGTTTTGAGTGAAGCGGCGGCCTCAGCGTTATCAGCGAACGATTTTGACAACAAAAAAGTTGAGCAAATCAAACAGCAGATTTCTGAGGGTAAATATCCGCTTGATAGTAAAGTAATAGCCGAGAACTTCGTAGCACTGGAGTCTATGATAGAATAACCTTAATATTTTGAGGAACACTTTCTATCTGGCGTAAACCACAACTAAAGAAGCGCTCAAAGCGCTTCTTTTGCTGTATAAAATATTATGAAAATCAGTGACATAAACTATCTTTCCCAGATTCTGCATAAGGTAGAAGCTCTGAAAACTCTCCTCGAACAAGAATTTGAAGCGCTAAAAGAACAGGATTTAAAGCAGTTCGAGAAACTGCAAAACGAAAAAATAAAAATTTTGGAAATCCTATCCGAAGAGGAATTCGTTGCCAAAGCACAAGAGTTTCACGAAAATCAAGGTTTTAATGCGTCTGATGGCGCAAACATCCCTATGGAAAGTTTAGAATTATGGGACCAAATAGTAAAATCCATGACAGAAGGCAGAACCCTCCATCAACGAAATGAAATTCTAATAAATAGCAAAATAGAGTCAATAAGAACCGCTTTGAGAACACTCCAATCTCCGGACCCACTGAATAGTGTCGAAGTTTACGACAGGTTGGGAAAACTTACCGGTGCTAATGATCGGAATAAAGTAGGAGAGGCCTAAATGCTAAGAACTATTATCGGAGCTATCAGCCCTCTCGTCACCGGGGACCATTCCCTTTAACCAATAAACCCAAGACAAGACAACCGCTACAGTTGAATAAAGCTCCTCTGGAATCTCCTCATCTAATTTAAGTTGACTTAGCACCGCCACTAATTGAGGATCTTCAGCTACGTGGACACCTCTTTTTCTAGCCTCTTCGATAATGGCGTAAGCCATCTCCTCTTCCCCTTTAGCCGTTAAAACTGGTACAGGATTGTCTCCATACTCTACTGCCACGGCTTTTTTGATTTTTTCCCTCCTTGTCACGTGCTTACATCCACCACATTGCCAGCACCCCCTGATGCGTTTTCACCGAGAGGTCTCGCGGCATTCAAAACCGTGAATTTGTCCAAATTCAAACCAAAATTCTGAAGTTCATATTCTAACTCGCTTGCCACCAACCTTGCCCCATCAGCAACTTCAGCACGAGGAGCCCACATAATCATTTCAACATCGGCTTGGCTCAGTAAAATTGTCTTCAACCAAACTTCACCTAAAGCCTCAGATTTGGTGTGTAAATTTATGATCCAACGATAATTTGAAGGGTCTTCTAGGTCCAGTTCACGATAAAGCCCAACCTCCACAGGCTCGGCATCCAAGAAAGCCAATGAAAATTGAAAGGACAGGTCCCTGCTATTCTGATTCGAAAGACTTTCAACTTGTCGGCCTTCAATTTCCAAGACAGCTTGTTCAAGATTTTTAGAGATTTGTGAACCATCGGGTATGGCTCTCAATAAACCCCGTAATACTTGTTTTAAATCAGGTTTTATATTGTTTTTACTACTTAGAAGGGCCGCTTCACCAAATAGGCCAGATAGAGAGAAACTTTCTTTCACAGCTCCGGGAGTTAACCGGCTCATCGAAACTTTTAGTTGTTCCAACTTAAAAGCCCATTCCCTCGCCCCAACGTGGGTCAAAATTTGATCCAGTCCTCCCGGTTTTAATACCGAGCTTAAAACCGAGGCCTGACTAGGTCTATGCGCAGCAGTCAGCAAGCCTGTAGGCAACAAATTCTTCACTCCTTTAGCTGGGGAGCTCTGACCTCCCTCTCCAGAAACTGGCGTTAACGTAACAGTCCCTGAACTAAAAGAGACTCTAAGATCGACCTTGTCCCCAGGCTTAAACCGAGAGGCGGAAGTCCAATTCATGTCCCTTTGATTCATTATTAGACGTAAGAGATCACCTCTATTTTCTATCACCGCCCTGACTGTCTGACCATCTTTCAAACCTAACTGCAACGCAACCTCTTCAGTGATACGTAAAGGAGTCGTCCCCTCTAGGAAAATCGGGCTTGGTCTTTGGGCTACATTAATTTGCTCAGGTCCTAACACAATTTTTTAATTTTCCTTCTTATAAAGGCAAAACACCTACAAGTACTCAGGGATACTTAATCCAACTATCTTGATTAGCGGTAAACCCTCCTCGCTCTGGAGCGGCATCCCGAAAAACAACGCTGCGGATATCATCTACGCTTGGAAGTCGCAGGGTCTTACCTGCGTACATCCAATTAGGATTCTTTCTCTTAAAAGCGTGAGGGTTCGCTTTCACTATCGCCATGCGAACAATATTATGCCGTATAGGTAGATCTGGTAGTTGTCTTAAGATTATCTGGTTTAGCGTGTCACCAGGCTTTGTCACATAACTACCCACCACTAACCCCGAGGGATGATCTTTTTTATCTTTTAGTCCGCTTGCTGGTGCTCTTCGCAGCGCTTCAATATCTTTAACCAATTGTTTCAGCGCGTCTTCGGTAGCCCTGTACGTAACTTGCCCTGAAACATCTTTAGCAACAAATGATAAAACAAACACACAAGACAGAAGAACCACCCAATTGGATATATCGTTATTCTTATGTTTCATATCAGTTCCTCTTCAAAATTAGAAAGGGAGAGCCTTGTACCTGGATAACTCTCGTAACGGCGGACCTGCGATCTGCGTAAGAACGGCTGTTCGCTCATTCACTCTTTGTATTTCCGCTAATCCAAGCCCTTGCAATCCTTCCTTGCCGAGAACTTGCTTCAGAATTGCTGGGTTATCACTCAACAAAAATTGATCGCCCTCTTTGACCCCATTAAAAGAACCCGCTTGCAAAACATAACCCATCTCGCCGGCCCCAGCTCTCGTGATCTTGAAATACTCCACACGACACTTAAAAACATCTTGCATTTCAACTATTAGGGACTCAGCAGCCCTCGCTAATTCATCTTGAAATTTGTCAGGCAAAGAAGTCTTTATGTAGGCTGCAGCTTCTTCAGGATACTTGAGTGTATATGACCTTTGCCATAGGGGTGCGACAGAATCACGATGTTTTAGAACTATTTCCAATTCCACCTGTCTTGCAGGTAACATTTTCCCGCTGCCAGTTAATTTTTTTCTCCAAAGCCCCCTTTGGCTTTGCTCTATTCCAGGTAGCAATCGAGAATATATCTCAATTCTATAAGCGGCGTGATTACCGGGACGACCTGAGACTAACCTCATATAGTAGGGCTCCTCAACCGAAAATCCCGATACCGACCAACCTTCGACGGAGGACAGTTTGTCAACAACTGTATTTTCTAGAAGCTCATTAATTTCATTTAAATAATGATTTCCAACCCTATGATTTTTATAGTTTTGTGCGACCTGGACTACGGCTTCACGGATCAAGCTAGATCTACCACCTGGGCATGATTTATCTGATAAAACTTCAGCGTTTAACTCAGCCTCAGCAATACCCGCAGCCGCTTTTACGTAAGATAAGACTCTCACTCCTCGAACTTTCGCATTTGTAGTCATCACAGAAGTTTCCCTAAGTACCCCTGAGTCGTCCAAATAAGCGGCACTACTAAGCTCAATTTCGGAGCCCAAGGTTATATCGACCAATGCTTGTTTAATCGATTCCAATCTAGCCTCTGCATCCAAATCACCACCGCTGTAGACCGGATTGACCGGCTTTTCTGCGCTTATTCGAAGATTCTGTTCCTCCACTTCAGCATTAGAAGCAGTGGAAATCAATGCTAAAAGCCCTATTACAATTACAAAGAGCCCTATACTTTTCGATTTTTCACTCATGTCAATTGAATATCTAAGCATCAACCGAGCTTGCATGAGCTAAGTATAGTAATCGCAGATCTTGAACGGTTTGCTTATCCAGTGTCAGGGTCACTTCATAAGTATCTTCCCCTACTGGAGTAATACTCACCAATCTAGCTCCATAGATTACGCCTTCCACTTTTGACCGAAAGGTATCGCTCTTGACCACCATATCAGCAACCGTCGTGTTAGAATCCAAATATTGTCCGTATACCTGTTCCACCAAATTTCGATACGCATCCAATTTCGATGCCCTAATGGCCAATAGGCGGCGTTGGGCTGCATTCTCATGCCTTTGGATTTCAATAACGGCGTAACCTGTAGCACTAATTGCCTCTCTTTTTTCAACAATAGGCTTCAATCGCTCACTGGTTTGGACGCCTATTGCCGAAACCCCACCAGAGGGTCCAGCACATCCGCTAGTTACCAATAAAATAGCGAGAAAGCTCAATTTGTTTACAATTTGGAAGAATCTCATAAGTAGAACCTATATTTTCTGTTTACTACACCCTATATCAAAAGGGTGAAAATTAAGTTAACGGACATCATTTCTTTGTTTTTTATGGTCATAATATCTATCGACAGTTGTTCAAACCCCTTTAGTCCATAAAAGGCACTTCGATCGCCTAGAGCCTGCTTCCGTAAGAGAGGAGAACGATATTTAGTGGCATTATTTTTGCTAGTTGTTAGTTTAATTATAAAAAAAAATACTGGGTTTTTTTTATTTTGTTTAACTTATTGATTTTAGGAACATAAAATGGCGACAGTAACATTGTCGGGAATTCGTCAGGACTTGTCCAATTTCGATTTTTCAGGCCTGGGCATCCCTGTACTCGTCTTATTGATAATAACAATGTTGGTGTTACCCCTCCCCCCTATGCTGTTGGATGTCCTTTTTACATTCAATATAGTTGTCGGGCTAATAATCATTATGATAGCAGTGAATATCTCAAGACCACTAGATTTCTCTGCCTTCCCTTCAATACTCCTTTTCGCAACCATGCTTAGACTAGGTTTAAATGTTGCCTCTACTAGAGTAGTCCTCGTAAACGGCCACGAAGGTTCAGACGCTGCTGGTAAAGTAATTCAGGCTTTTGGTGACTTCGTTATAGCAGGCAACTATCTGGTAGGTTTTATAATTTTCGGCATTTTAATGATTATCAACTTTATAGTTGTTACGAAGGGTGCCGGACGCGTGTCTGAAGTAATAGCAAGATTCACACTCGACGCATTACCAGGAAAGCAAATGGCCATTGATGCAGATCTAAACGCTGGCGTAATAGATCAGGCTACAGCAAAAGTAAGAAGGGAAGAAATTTCTCAAGAATCGGATTTTTTCGGCTCTATGGACGGTGCCTCCAAATTTGTTAGAGGGGATGCAGTTGCAGGGCTGTTGATACTACTGATAAACATTGTCGGCGGGCTCGCCATAGGTCTGACTCAACATGATTTGTCTCTTTCGGAGGCTGGCCGTATTTATACGCTTTTAACAATTGGAGACGGGTTAGTTGCTCAGATTCCTTCTCTGCTCCTATCTTTAGCTACCGCTATAATCGTTACAAGAGTGACAACTTCCGAATCAATGACTGAACAAGCTAAAGCGCAGCTTTCGAATCCTGGAGCGTTTTTTGTTTCCGGTGGAGTCTTAATTCTTCTGGGTTTAGTTCCAGGTATGCCGCACTTGGTTTTTCTGTCGTTGGGTGCAGGCGCTATAGGGATAGGACAGGCGGCTAGATTGGAGCTACGGAGAAGAGATTTCAGGACATCTCAGGAGGCTGAAATATCGGCTGGTGATGCTGCAACAGAAGAACTAGATTGGGATGACGTGGATCAAGTTGACCTTATAGGACTTGATATTGGCTATGGTTTAATTCCTTTAGTAAATACTGAGACAGGAGGTCAATTGTTATCAAGAGTAAAGGGCGTGCGCAAGAAATTGTCTGCAGAACTCGGTTTCCTAATTCAACCTATCCGAATTAGGGATAACCTAGACTTGCAACCTGAAGTTTATCATCTCGTAATTAATGGTGTCGTCAGAGGTAAAGGAGAAATAAAGGTGGGACAGGAATTGGCAATCAATCCTGGCCACGTCCATGCTCAATTGGAAGGCACCCCTACTAAGGAACCCGCCTTTGGGTTAGATGCCATGTGGATTGATCCAAATCAGAAAGACTATGCGCGAACCTTGGGCTACACCGTAGTTGATGCTGCAACCGCGATTGCAACCCACCTAAATACTCTACTGAGAGCCAGTGCTTCTGAACTAATCAGTCATGATGAAACTCAGCAGTTACTCGACAAAGTGGCAGACAAAGCACCAAAATTAGTGGAAGACCTAGTTCCTGGGAAACTGCCGTTGTCCACAATAACTAAAACTCTTCAAAATATTCTGGACGAAGACATACCCTTGAAGGATATGAGAACTATTTTAGAAGTCCTCTCTACCGCAAGCAGCGGTACACAAGACCCAGATGCGCTCACCGCCGCAGTCCGACCGAGATTGGGCAGAATGATCGTGCAAAGTTTAGTCGATATAGAAAGAACTCTCCCAGTCATAACTTTAGACCCTGGATTAGAACAAATGTTGCACAACGTTCTTCAACAAAGCGCTGAAAACCAAGGGCTAGTAATTGAACCTTCCTTAGCTGAGAGCCTTTTTAGCTCACTTGGGGAACATAGTAACAAAATCGAAAATGAGGGTAATCCTGCGGTGTTAGTGGTATCTCCTTCGATACGTCCGTGGTTAGCAAAGATAATTAAGCACCGTGTGAGGGACCTCACAGTATTATCCTACAACGAAATCCCGGATGACCAACCTATTAAAGTTGTAGCAACAGTAGAGAATCAAAACACGCCGTAAATAATGAGGTTTAAACAGTGGAACTAAAAAGAATACTAGCGAAAGACTCCAGGCGAGCGCTTGAAAAGGTGTCTGATGAGTACGGGAACGATGCCCTGGTTATATCCAGCGCTAAAGTCAATGGACAAACAGAAGTTATCGTCGCGATCGATCTTCATTCAGAAAATAGTACTGATAGCGTCGAAACAACAGACTCAACCAAAAAAGAAACCAACCAAAGTTTCGAGAAATTTTTAAAACAAGAAATTGCCGCTGATTCAAAAAATGGATATATACCAAAAGTTTCTGAAGACAAGCTAGAGAAAAAGGCTGGAGACATTGAATATATTAGGATGCGAGAAATCGTTGATCTAATAAAACTTGAGTTAGCCTCCATCAGAAAAGAATTTAGCTTATCAAAGAAGCTTAACTTAACAGACGGTAATCTGCCTATCTCGAATGAAGTTACTCCACTTGTTAGCTTCTTCGAGGAAAGTGGGATGCCCTCTTCCCTGAAAGCACTGCTCAGCAGGGAATTAATTGAAGAAAAAAGCCTAAGAGATGCAATCAAAAAAACCCAGGACACGCTACAAAATGGTTTAAACAAAGTCGAAATAGACTGGGAACAGGAAAAAATACACGTGCTGGCAGGTACTTCAGGGTGCGGAAAAAGTTTGATGGCAGGCAAATTAGCAATCAAGACGGCTAGTGAACGATCTCCTGAACAAGTCGCTATTATTAGCTATAGGGATGAAAAATTAGGTTCCTGGGCTCAAACTCAACTTATAGGTGCAGAGTCAGGGGTTTCAACCTACAAGGCTGACAGTTTTGAGGTTTTAAGGACCCTGGTAGAGGAATTAGGTCAAAATAAAACAATTATTATTGACACTCCAGGAGTAAATATCGAAGAGCATTTGAAAGAAATCAAAAATCTTGACAGAGACGCACTATTTCACTTAGTTGTGCCTTTTGATGCGTCCGAATCATCTATCAATCATGCTATCTCAAAATTTGAGAAATCTTGGTATTCTGTAATGATTTCAAGATCTGATGAAAAAGTATATCCCTGGCCTTTGATCAGTGTATTGACAAATACTCGCCTCCCAATTTCTTATATAGGTGACGGGAGCGCCTCGCTAAAGGCTATATCCATAGCAAGACCAGAGGGGTTAGTGAGGCAAGCGTTATCAGGAGTCTCATCAGATTTTGACTGTAATAGCTTAATAATTGAAAATGAACCAAGTAGAGAGTTAAAAAATATCAAAAGCATGAAAAAACAGGACAATTTAGAGCTTAAAACTGGACAAATAGATCCGGAGATGATGTTATCAGATCCTCTCCTGATGATTTCTAAAATGGTTGAAAAGAGGCAAGGAGCGACAGAGGTAAATTAGGTATGTCAAGTAAGCCAACGACCAGAGTAATTGCTATCGCTAGCGGCAAAGGCGGCGTAGGTAAAACCATGATTTCTGCGAACCTAGCCGCTACTTTAGCATCCATGAAAAAAAATGTTTTACTCTTTGATGCTGATTTAGGTCTTGCGAATGCCCAGTTGGCGCTAGGTTGTCGGGCTCCCTTCAATTTCAGTCACGTGTTATCAGGGGAAAAATCTCTGAGTGAAATTATAGTCAAGGCTTCAGAAAACTTAGCACTTGTTCCTGGCGCTAGTGGTATCCAACGAATGGCCACCTTAAATTCTATTGAAGTCGGAGGTATAATCAGCGCCTTTTCAGAGATCACCCAAGAGATTGATTATATGTTAGTCGATGCCGCCGCCGGGATATCGGAAGCAGTGATGATGTTCCTGGCGGCCTGTCAAGAGAGGTATATTGTGGTAAACAACGATCCTTCCTCTATCGCAGATGCCTATGGCACTATCAAAGTAATGATAGAAGACCACGGGTTAGACAACATTTTTTTAATTCCCAATAAAGTGAAAACTCAAAAAGAGGGGGAAAGTTTATTTACCAAAATAAATTCAGTGGTTAAAAGATATTTAGACAGGGATCTTAGATACCTCCACTCTATACGAACAGATGAAATGATAGAGCGGTCGTTAAAGGCTAACAATCCCGTGTTGTCCTTTGCTCCCACTAGTCAATCTACTCGCGACTTCAAAGATTTGGCTCAGCAAATTACTGGACTAACCTTTGAAGAATCTGATCTAGGAGGGGTAAAGTTTTTTATGGACCGCTTAACTTTACCCAAGACAGCGTAGGCGAGGAAACTAGCATCATGTCTGACGTTAAGCTCTATCAAGACATCCAAGACGGGAAGAATGAACATGAGGGAATAATGGCTCATATAGGCATGGTTAAGAAAGTAGCAAGCCATTTGAGGGGAAGACTACCAGAATACATGGATCTGGATGAATTGGTTCAGGTGGGCATGATAGGGCTAATTGAAGCGACCAAAACTTTTGACAAAACGAAAGGGGTCGAATTTGAAATTTTTGCTAAAAACAGAATAAGAGGCGCTATTTTAGACGAGGTAAGAAAACTCTCTCCCTTACCCAGGTCTGCCATTTCAACCGTTCGCGAACATAACGAGGCCACTCAAATCTTGACAAGCGAGTTGGGCAGACAACCTTCCAATGCTGAGATGGCAAAATATTTGGGAAAAGATCTAGAGGCCTTTGAAAAAGATAGAACTCACGCGAATCGATTTCAAACGGAATCTTTGGAATCCCAACCGCTTGAACAAGTTGATCAGCCGGCAAGTCACGCTAACGAACCAGAGAACCTGGTAGAAAAAGAAGAATTAGTCGAAGAAGTAGCCGCTGCAATAGATCAACTGCCCGAACGAGAGAGAATGGTAATGTCTTTATACTATGTTGAAGAAATGAACCTCAAAGAGATTGGGGCAGTACTCGATGTAAGCGAATCACGCGTCAGCCAAATTCTATCCGCCTGCGTAAAAACCTTGCGCGGACAGTTAAAAGATGAAAATTCCTAGTGAGTTGATGGAGTAAAAGAGGCATTAAATGGGAATATTTAAAAGCAATGCGGCCAAAGGTGCTATGAAAGCTGCTCAGGCTGCCTACCTAAAAGCCAAAAAAGGAAATCCAGAAAGCAGAGAGGACCGCTCTTTAAAGGTACGAATCGCTTTGAGGAGCAGAGCTCATCTAGATAAAACATTTATAGACGGTGCAAAAAAAACCGAGATTTTTCAAGAAGCAATGATGCAGGCAATAGCATCTGAATCAGAGAAACCTACCCCCCCGAAAGGCAACCCTTATCAGCTTGTCAAGACCGTGAATGGTGAAGTGTTCGCTTACATTCCGCAAGCCTTCGTAGATGAAATGTTCTCATTAGGCGGAAGATATCAGACCATGCAATTAAATGCTGAAGGGGCGGTTGAAGCAGCTCAAATAATTGCAGACAGGGTATATGATGATCTTGGCCTTGACGACTCTTTTGAAGCATTAGGATTTTTGCGAGAAGAGCTCTCTGGAGAACAGCCCTCTTCTGCTTGATTATTTAAATCAAAAGCATTTTGAGTTTATCAGCATGACAACCATACTATTAATCACAGTCCTAATTGGAATTACAGCAGCAGTTGTATTGATGGTTTACCTTATTGATCGTATCAATCATTTAGAGCAATACACTATTGATAATTTACATACAGCTCAGACAACCAGGATTCCCGAGGCAAAGGATCTGCCAGCAAACCAAGCATCGAAGAATAGTTTATCCGGACTATCAGGCAAAAGTCTTTGGGACGCTATGTGCGGGAAGGAACCAGAAGGGATAGATTCATCAGAGATATCCAGCATTAGAAGTAGATATGAGATCGTTTTACAAAAGCATATCGAGAGAATTTTTGCAGACGGACGAAACGATGCGGGCAACGGTTTACCTCAAAAGACACCAAAAAATCCCATTGATGTATCAACTTTGAGGGGTGTAATTAACTCTTGGATACCCCCCCAGCATGCGTCAACGATATACAAAGTTGGGTATGAATTCGACAAGGCCCAAGAAGGCGATATGAATCGCTTATCTTCATCTTTAGATGAATCGTGTGCCGTGCTCTATTCAAGAACTGACTTGAGTCTGACAGAGCCTTACTCTTCTAAGCTCCTTGGCTCCTCTGAGCAGCAGGATGCCGAAGAAATGCCAACCACAGATGCGGAACAAACAATATAGCCCTATAGTTTTAAAATCAACTCTCGTTAGCAGAGATAGGTTTCGGATACTTTATAATAGATGGGTCCAGAAGTTCTTCTTTCTCTAGCTGCGAACGTAGCTGAGCTTCTTCAATCGCAGTTTTCTTTTGAAGTGCCTCCAAATATCGTTCTCTCTCTAATTTAACGAGCGCTGCTACATCAAGGTTCAGATTTTTTACATCCGACAATTTACGCTCAAAAGAACTCATTCGGTTGCTCAACTCCCCTACTGACTTGTTAAATTTTGCGGCTTCTACACTGTGATCGTCCACTTTCTGTTTCAACTTGTTGATTTGAATAGCCACTTTATCGGTATTTTTACCAACCCGTTCTGCCGCCTGCTCCGGCACAGTTCTCCTTAGCTCCGCGACTGTTTTTTCGGCCTTCTCTACAGCTTCAATAACTGAAGATTGGGCTTCCTCAAATGATTTTTGCTGGCCAGCTAATTTGTCTATCGATACATTAATTTGTTCAAAAGTGGCCAAGGCTGAGTTCATTTTCACAATTCTTTTCCCTACAGCCATCAACATCGCATCTATTTGCGATGTCCTAGTCGCCAATTGATAAGCCATGAATCCATATACGAAAGCTGAGACTACCAAAGCTGTTACAGAACCAATCAAAATCCTGGTACTCAATACGGTACTGCGTCTACCTGCTTCGGTGAGCACATCGGCTCTTTCGTGAAGCCTATCTAAACCCTCTTGAAGACTGCTAGCCGCTTTCGCTGTTACCTCTGCAGCAGCATTTGTAGCCTCTGCACTATCAAGCACATTGGGAATGAGGAGCTCAAGGCGGTCCGCGATGACCTCCGGTTCCTCCGTAGAGTTTAAGGTTCCCGAGTTTTCTGGATCGGAAATCTCTGATTCCGGAGCAACCTCAGGGCTATCCGAATTTTTTACCAGAACAGATTCGTCTCCTTCAGGAAGTAGAGCCTCAGCAGGTATCTCTTGTTGTACCTCGGAGCCTTCGAGAGACTCTGATTCTACATCATCAACACTTTCTATTTTTTCAGATTCACTCATGCTCTACCTTCATTTTTTTAGATTTTTCACCGCCTCTAGCCTATTCTTTATATCGGCAGTCTTAGTCTTCACTTTAGCAATTCTTTTCTTATAAAGATCTTTATAGGAGAAACTATTCAATCTATCCATCAAAGTTCCAGTCCAGCCAGCACTTTGAAAGGCAAAAGCCAATCTAATTTCACTATCTACGGAATTACTTTCCTTCACTATCTCTGGTTTTACAATAGGCTCTTTTTCAGAATTTTCTGTTGGATTATTAAGTATCGTTGAGGAACCTAGATTCTGTTCTAGTTTAGGTCCTGCTTTCTTCTTTCGCTTAACAATTTCTGAAACTGCATAACCTTCTACTTCCACCCTACCCGAGCTTCCATATCGGCTAAATAACTCATCTGCTCTACTCATAATAAAGTACTATTTCCTATTTTTTCAATCGCTAGGGGCAACTACTCTCTTTAATAAACCTGCGCTTCTTATCCAAAAATCGGCAGGGAGCCCGAATTCTTTAGCCCAAATATCGGCACTTTCTCTACTTTGAAAAGGACCCGATATCACAGCAAGGAACCGATTTTCACCAGAAAGGATGGGAACTATCAGCGCATTTTGCAATCCAGAGTAACTAACCACAAAATCTTCTGCCTGAGTTCGTTCCGAGAAGACAATATGTTGAATAAAGAACTGCGAATCATCTGCGCCCAAAATAATTTCGACCGGACTTGCTATTTTGGAGGCTGACACTGTCTCATCTTCTTCTCTATCGTCTTCTGTTACTGAACTGGCTGAAACCTCGTTTGTCAAAAGTTCATTTTCGACCGAGGACAATGTAGTGCTTTCATCCTCTTCTGGCTCTGGTTCTGCTATCAAGTCTTGGGACGACTCTGGGTCTTCATTTTTTGAATATATCAATTGAATATCGACACTGGTTCCCTTGCTCACTACTGAATGGCTCATTAAATCTTTAGAGTAAATATCGAGCTGGATCTGATTGTTTTTTTCGGCAATCTCTATTTTCTGCAAGCCCAATAGAGAAACTTCTTGTTCGAACTCTTGAACGAGATTTTTCCTAGTGTCCGTAAATATTAATATTAACTTTTCGTTATCATTGGATTGGAGCACCTCTGGATTAATAAGAACTGGTTCAGAAAATTTCAATTTGACCAATACAGTGCTTTCACTGAGGTTAGGATCAATGAGAATAGACTCAAGAGTATTGGTGGAACCTATCTTTTGAGTTTCATTAGAAACAGCCTCCGACTCTAAAATCTGCCCACCTTCGGTGTCAGGTTTTTGAAAGAGGAATGAATCCAGTACAACCGACCAAGTGCTACTCCAGTCGTAGATTTTTGTAGGCTGTTGTTGACTTAGTAACAATAAGCTAGCGGCGAGTGCAAGTAACAACAGTAGAGAGCGTCTTAAAAATGGAGGACCAGGCTTCTTTTCGTTGACTTTCCTATCGCCCTTCTCATCTGTTGTCGAGACTACAGGCTCCTCTTTAAGCTCAGCCTCTTCATTGACAGAGGGTTGAATGATCAAACTTTCTGGGATGACCTCCTCCTTTAAAATGGGCTCGGTTTTATCCTTCTCCTCAGCCTCAAGGCCAGCTATCAATAACATCTTATTGACTTCGGAGGTATACCCTTTTAATTTCCCTATTTCTCGAAGCTTCTTTACTTCATCAAGGGTTGGAGCATGGACGGTCCATCGATGGACTCTTCTACCTAGCTTCTCAAACCTATTCTCAAATTCAGAGAGTGAAGACTTATCCACGAACAGTGCCACCCTCACATTAGCCCCTGGGAAATCACGAATCAATCTAATAAGCAACGTCCATTCTTCATCTTTTACCGCACTAGCATCGTTAACTACTAAAAGATGCACCGAAGTATCAGCGCTCGCAGGCTTTCTCGCTTCATCAATGCTCAAATTTGCCAACATCTGATTGAACCGCTTCAGAAGGCCGTCTTTGCTGGTTGAGAGAAAAACTTCTAAGTGAAATTGTTCATTATCTTTTATACGACTAATTAACATTCGACAATAGTGATCGAGCACACCTTCATCGCCTACAACAATTAAACTTTTTTCTTGCTGCTCGACTGCCTGCACCGCCCCAAGAAAAGGTTTTTTATCTTCTTTTCTATAGAAAAGATCACCGTTAAGTGACCATGCCTCTGTATCTTTGTTGACCTCTATTGGATGTTCTCTCATTTTCGTAGCTCTTAAATTTTTTAAGATTGAAGGTTACCATTTGAATCGAATCGTAAGTCACCAGGAATATCTGGATTTGGCTTCGGAATGCCTTGCCCACCGGCCTCAAACGTACTGAGGCTAAACACGTAAGCGATGACTTGAGCAACAGCATAATAAAGCGACTCTGGTACCGGCTCATTAATCTCAGTAGTGAAATAGAGGGCTCTAGCTAGCAATGGAGACGCGAACAAAGGTACACTCGCATCGGCACCCCTTTCTCGAATAGCTAACGCAACCAAGTCGCCTCCTTTAGCTACCACCGTGGGAGCAGAATCTCTAGAAGGATCATATACGAGCGCCACCGAAAAATGTTCTGGATTCGTAATTATCACATCAGCATCAGCAACTGCGTCCATCATTCGACCCATTGACATTTCTCTCTGTTTGCGTCGAATTTGAGCTCTCACCTCAGGCCTACCCTCTGTTTCCTTTAATTCATCCTTAATCTCCTGTTTTGTCATTTTAAGTTTTTTCTTATATTCAAATAATTGATATGGAACGTCTATTCCAGCAATTATCAAGAGCGGTAAGGTAACCCAAAGAACTCCAACTGCGATCAAATTGCCGGCTTCCTCCAGTGCTGGACCCAAACCTTGATACCCGATCTGAATCAATTCGTCTAAACTGCCGCTTAATGTTGCATACAACACACCTCCAACTAGCGAAAATTTTGCTAGCGCCTTTAACAATTCTATCACTGCTCTTATTCCAAAAATTCGTTTAATGCCTTCTATAGGATTGATTTTACTCAGCTTCGGGGCTAAGGCCTCTATTGAAAAAACAAACCCACCCAAGGCTCCAGAGGAGATAACGGCTATTAGAAAGGTTAAAATGAATATCGGTACTAAGATAATGAAACTTTCAGCTGCAAAAGACCCGAACGTGCTCAATGAATTTTCTTCTGTGAAGATTAGTCGCCTATCAAAGATAAAACCAGATGCAAATACATCCGCAATTCTTTTGATGAAATAGCCGCCCATAAAGTAGAGAAAAATAGCTGTGCCAATCAACATCGCTGCGACTGAAAGCTCTTGAGATCTGGCGACACGGCCTTCGGACCTAGCCTTTTCTAACCTCTTAGCCGTCGGTTCCTCGGTTCGTTCTTCGGCGGTATCATTTTCGGCCATTATACTAACCCAAAACCCTCTTTTATAGTTTCCAACGACTTAAGCCAAAGCCATTGTACCCGATACCCAATACTAGTCATCGACACAGAAAATAAGATTATGCCTGCAATGATCATGGCAGGAAACCCTACTGCAAATATATTTAATGCTGGCGCAGTCCGAGTGATTACTCCGATTCCTAGGTTTATAAATAAAAGGGATACCATAACAGGCAGAGCAATCAATACAGCTCCCAGAAAAGTCATGGAACTCCATTTGATGATAAAAGCGAATAACTCTGATGGAACCACTGTTTGACCGATTGGCAGCACTGAAAAGGTTTCAATCAGTAGTGACAACATTATGATATGCCCACCTAGTCCAAGAAAAATTAATGTGGAAAAAATGAGTAAAAAAACCGATAGTAAGGGCACGTTACCCACATTTGGATCTATCATGTTGGCCATACCTAGGCCCATAGACATTGATATGGTTTGTCCCCCAACCACTAGTGCTGCAGTCACTACCTGCAATATTAACCCCATAATAGCTCCGACTAGGACCTGGTTAAAGACTTCCACTAAACCAGTCACGGTAGACGGGTCTATTGCTGGAATCTCTACAAATGGATAAATCATCCAAGAAAGCAGAGCCGCGAGTAAAACCCTTATTCGAACTGTTACCACTTGAAGGGAAAAAAATGGGGCAACTAAAAAAAAGGCCGATATTCTAAGCATCGGCCATACAAAACTATAAAAGCGCTCTACGACTTCTGTAATTAGAAGTTCCATCACACAAATAAGGTTGGAATTCGATCAAAAATATCCCGAAAAAACTCCGTCAGAACATTTAATTGCCAACCTCCGAAAAGGGCCATCGCCAAAATCATAGCTCCTAGCTTTGGAATAAAACTTAGTGTCATTTCTTGGACTGATGTTGCCGCCTGTAGCACTCCAATAAGAATTCCGACCAGTAACGCCGTGCCTAAAATCGGTCCAGCCACTAACGTCGCAACCCAAAGCGCCTCTCTCGCTAAATCGATAACCTCGGACACCTCCATGTGACCCTCCTATAGCATTGTAAAGCTGGATGTGAGAGATCCCATAATGAGAGTCCAACCATCAACCAGTACAAATAACATTAATTTAAAAGGCAAAGAAATCATCATTGGAGACAACATCATCATACCCATAGACATTAAAACGCTGGCTACAACAAGATCAATAATGACAAAAGGTATATATATTAAAAACCCAATAATAAAAGCGCTCTTTAGCTCAGAGGTAATGAAAGCTGGTGCTAAAACTGTGAACGGCACATCTGCGGGTTCAACGGAACTTTGCAGACCCGCAATTTGACCAAACATTGCTATATCTTCCTTCCTAGTCTGATTAAGCATGAAATTTCGAATCGGAATCTCAGCTTCCTTAATAGCTTCCTCTATGCCGATTTCTTCATTTTGATAGGGCAGCATAGCTTTATCATATATGACACTAAACACCGGACTCATTATGAAAAAGGTCAAAAATAAAGCCACCCCTATGATGACCTGATTCGGAGGAGTTTGCGCAGTGCCTAAAGCCTGTCTGAGTAGAGACATTACGATTACTATGCGAACGAAGGAAGTCATCATCAAGAGCAGGGACGGTAATAAAGTCAAGACCGTCATGAGGGCAAGGAGTTGCAAAGTTAAGCTATATCTGGTGGCACCGTTCTCATCCTGAAGAACGCTAACAATTGGCAACCCAGTTTCCGCCAACAAAGAGGGCGGGAAAAGGAGACCGGTCACCAAGATAATAATTAACTTAGCTATAGACATAGCGGCATAACACCTGCATACCAAATATTAGTTTAAATCATACTACCTCAGCGACGATTTTTCAGTCACTAAATCTATTTAAATCGACAGCCTCTATTGTTTGCTTTTCTATTTTAGAAAGCAGAGAGATTTGATTAGGCCCTACGCCTACGAGGAACCTCT
>TARA_B100000674_G_scaffold150897_2_pt1 | contig 24084 bp, 17 predicted proteins | sample TARA_B100000674 | Tara Oceans TARA_B100000674 (sample SAMEA2622759) | marine metagenome | biome: marine biome (ENVO:00000447); feature: surface water layer (ENVO:00002042); material: "saline water (ENVO:00002010), including plankton (ENVO:xxxxxxxx)" | depth 5 m
AAGGCTGTCCCACCGCAGATGATTCTCTGCTTCGAATTGCTGCACGTGCTTTGGTGCCGAACCCCCTGCCCCAGTTTCAAATAGTCCACCGCCGTTCATCAAAGGAACGATTGAAAGCATCTTGGCTGAGGTCCCAACTTCGAGTATGGGGAATAGATCGGTGTTGTAGTCACGCAACACATTGCCTGTTACTGAGATGGTGTCTTCTCCGGCTCTGATCCGTTGAAGGGAAAGCTTGGTGGCATCAACGGGGGAGAGGATCTCTATCTCCAGTCCTTCTGTGTCATGATCAGCGAGGTAAGTGTTGACCTTTTCGATCAACTGAGCATCGTGTGAGCGCTGGGCATCTAGCCAGAACACGACAGTTGCCCCGGTAGCTCGACCGCGAGAGACAGCAAGCTTCACCCAATCTTTAATGGCGGCATCCTTGACTGTGCACATCCTCCAGATGTCACCTGTCTCAACCTGGTGTTGAAGTAGCACATCACCATTCGCGGCAATGACGGAGATGGTTCCGGGCTGATTGACTTCGTATGTTCTGTCGTGGCTGCCGTATTCCTCGGCCTTTTGTGCCATCAGGCCGACGTTGGGTACTGAGCCCATAGTGGTGGGGTCGTAAGCTCCGTGGGCGACGCAGTCGTCGATGACAGCCTGGTAGATGCCGGCGTAGCTGCTATCGGGTATGACTGCTTTCGTGTCTTGCATCTCACCGTCGGAGTTCCACATTTGCCCCGACGATCGAAGCATGGCTGGCATCGAGGCATCGACAATGATGTCGCTCGGGACGTGCAAATTAGTTATGCCACGGTCGGAATCCACCATGGCTAGCGACGGGCCGTTGGCGTATGCCTCTGAGATCGAGGCCTCAATTGTGGCCCGTTCGTCGGCGCTTAGAGATTCGAGCTTCTCGATGAGGTCGCCGAAACCGTTGTTTACGTTGACTCCGAGGGCTTCGAGCTTTTCTCCGTGCTTCTCAAACACCGTAGAGAAATAGGCACGAACGCAGTGTCCAAAGATTATTGGGTCCGAAACCTTCATCATGGTGGCCTTCAGATGCAAGGAAAACAGCACGCCTTGTGCTTTGCTGTCTTCAATTTGCTCCTTGAGAAATGCTTGTAGGTGGCGCACGGACATAAATGTGGCGTCAACAACTTCACCCGCCGATAGAGCGACTTCTTTAAGGGTGATGCGCTCTCCGTCTTCGGTCAAGTGCTCGATCTGAACTGTTGTCTCTGAGTCAACCGTGGTCGATAGCTCGTTCGAGCGAAAATCGTGTGTACCCATGGTCGCGACGTGAGTTTTCGAATTCGGCGACCAGGCACCCATGGAATGAGGGAACTTTTGAGCAAATGCTTTGACGGCCTTTGGCGCCCTGCGGTCAGAGTTTCCTTCGCGCAAAACCGGATTCACAGCGGAACCCTTGATGCGGTCATAGCGCCCCTGAATTTCCTGTTCTTCTGCTGTCGATGCCTCCGTGGGGTAGTTCGGCACGTTGAAACCAGCACTCTGGAGCTCGGCGATCGTTGCTTGGAGCTGAGGTATCGACGCCGAAATATTGGGCAGCTTGATGATGTTGGCGTCCGGCAAGAGGGTCATTTCGCCTAGCTCGGCGAGATGATCGGAGATTTTCTGATCGTCGTTGAGAAGCTCAGGGAAAGCTGCAATCACGCGGCCAGCCAAAGAAATGTCACGAGTTTCAACTGAAATTCCAGCAGCCTTTGCAAATGCTTGGATGATGGGCAGAAAGGAATACGTAGCGAGAGCCGGTGCCTCGTCTGTGTGGGTGTAAACAATTTTGGACATGTCACTCCATTAAATGGATTGATGAACGGTCTAAAGGTACCGCTTAAACACCTGCTCTACCGAGTCATGATCGTCATCTAAGTGGCTATCGTTCCCGGGTACGCCCTTAGATAGGAAATGAGGCCACCACCAATGTCGACTATCTCATCCATAGCAGATATAGCGCGAGTGCATGCTGAAGCGCGACCTGACAAGGTTGCGATGATCTACCAAGGAGCCGAATGGACCTACGCGCAACTGGATTCAGAGTCAAACCGTGTTGCCAACGCCTTACTTGATGCGGGAGTCTCGCCACAAGATCGGGTAGCTCACTTGGACAAAAATGGACCCGAGTATTTCACCTATCTCATAGGGGCAAGCAAAATTAACGCGGTCAGCGTTTCGGTAAATTGGCGGCTGGCCGCCCCCGAGATGGAATACGTCCTCAACCACGCCGAGGCCAAGGTTCTGCTCATAGGCGAAGAGTTTCTTGGTCATCTCGAGCAGATGAGCTTAGAGACCATCAAGAAGGTTGTCGTTGTGGGAACAGGGGGAGAGCACCAGTCGTATTCCGATTGGCTGTCTGGTTGCGTTGAAGAAGATCCACAAATTCCCGTTGGATGGACTGACACTTGCTATCAGCTGTACACGTCGGGCACTACTGGGCTACCAAAGGGAGTCGAGTTAACTAACCGTAATTTCTTTTCGTTTTTGCCAGTCGCTAGCGAAGAGTGGTCGTTTGACGCAGACAGCGTCAATCTCGTGGCAATGCCTCTCTTCCATATCGCCGGCAGCGGGTGGGGTGTCGTGGGCCTCTTTAACGGAGGAACCAATGTACTGCTTCGAGAAGCAGACCTCGTTGAGCTCCTTCGTTTGGTTGAAACCTATTCAGTTACCAACGCTTTATTAGTACCGGCAATTCTGCAGTTCCTCCTTATTACACCAGAAGCCCAGGAAACCGATTTTTCGAGTCTCCGCACAATGATCTACGGCGCCTCTCCTATAACTGAAGAAGTTCTTGTGGGAAGCATGGAGCTGATGGGGTGCGATTTCGTCGGTGCATACGGTTTGACTGAAACCACAGGTGGCGGAACAATTTTGCGAGCTGAACACCATGACCCTGGGGGCCCTAACGCTCACCTCTTAAGGTCTGCTGGACAGCCTTGGGCTGATATCGAACTTCGCATAGTCGACCCTGAAACTTTTGAGGATTTAGGCGAAGGCGAGGTTGGAGAGATATGGCTTAAGTCCGCAGTCACATTGAAGGGATATTGGGGTGATCCTGAAGCCACGGCTGAGGTTTATCCAGAAGGGCGTGACGAGGATGGGGTCGGCTGGTTTCGGACCGGTGATGCCGGATACCTGTCAGAAGGATTTCTGTTTATTCACGATCGTGTTAAGGACATGATCATTTCCGGGGCCGAGAACATCTACCCGGCTGAAGTTGAGAATGCGTTGATGAGTCATCCCGAAGTCGCCGACGTTGCTGTTATCGGAGTCCCACATGAGAAGTGGGGTGAAACAGTGAAAGCGATCATTACCGTCACTCCCGACGGTGATCCAACCGAAGAGTCCTTAATCGAGTATTGCCGCGAGCGCCTCGCTCACTATAAGTGCCCGACGTCTGTTGACCGGATGGATATCATTCCGCGTAATCCGTCAGGAAAGATTCTTAAGACCGAATTACGGGCGCCTTACTGGGAAGGTAAGGAGCGAGGGGTCAACTAGCGCTCGCTGAGCCGGCACTCTCGCCTGCGAGTCTGCCGAACACGGCGCCTGCCATTAGGCCCGTGCCGCCAGGGTAATTGCCATAAAAGAGGCCGCCCACCAGTTCTCCAGCGGCGTACAAGCCGGGAATTTCTTCTAGCCCAGTATCTAAGACCTGGCCATTAGCATCGATTCTGAGACCACCGAAGGTAAACGTCAGCCCGCAGGTCACGTTGTACGCCTGGAATGGCGGCTCGTCGATGGTGTTAGCCCAGTTGGTTTTATTGACCGCGAGTCCTTTAGTTGATCGTCCATCTTTAACGTTCGGATCGAAGGGAATGGCTGTTTGCACTGCCGCGTTGTACTCGGCGATGGTGTTTAGTGCTGCCTCAGTGTCGACGCCGTCCATCCGAGCACACAACTCTTCAATCGAGTCGGCCTGCACTTTTGTGACCTGCTTTATTCGATACTCGTCTCTCAGAAGGTGATCTACTTTGGCGTCAAAGAGTTGCCAGGCTGAGTGGTCAGGTTGGTTCAGGATTTCGCGACCATATTTTGCGTAGGTGTAGTTTCTAAAGTCCGCGCCTTCGTCGAGAAAGCGCTCCCCTTTGGTGTTGATCACGAGCCCGAAGGGGTAACTGTGTTTTTGGAAAGCATCGCCGACGGCCAGGTCCCCGAACTCTGGAGCGTTGTATTCCCAAGCGACTGCGTGAGCGCCACTCCAGTTGCCGTATGGCATAGCTCCTACGTCTAAGGCCATTCGAATGCCATCTCCCGTGTTGAAACGGGTGCCGCGCACCTTCGCTAGGTCCCACCCAGGGCCCAAATATCGCGTACGCCATTCAGCATTGGCTTGAAAGCCGCCAGCAGCGAGGATCACTGCTTTTGCCGGAATTTCCATGATCTGAGCTTCACGGCGCACTCGGACACCAGTAACGGCTTGACCGTCGAACAACAGCTCTTGAACGGTGGCGCCGAATTGAAGCTCGATGCCGTTCTTTGTCAAGGCCGCATGTAACGCCTCCACGAGGCCTTCCCCGCCTCCCCAGGCTTCTACCGTAAGGCCGCCCCAGAATTTAAACTTTCCGTCTACCTTGAAGGCTTGACGCCCCCATATAGGAGCAAAGCGGACACCATTTTTCTGCATCCACATTACGGTTGGGTTGCTTTGAGAAACTAGATAATGAGCTAATTCTGGGTCTGTTCGGTAGTCGGTTACGCGACCCATGTCGTCGTAGAACTGCTCTTCGGTGTAGGTGCCGAAGTCCGTACTTGCAATTTCCGTTTCAGTCAGATCAGGCATCAAAGCCGTTAAGTCTTGTACGCCTGAATAGGCGAACCTAATTGCTCCAGCGGTGAAGCGGCTGTTACCTCCGGCTTCAGCTTCAGGGGCTCGCTCAAGGACTAGTACCTTGGCACCCTGTTCGGCGGCCGCCAATGCTGCGCAACACGCCGCATTGCCTGCTCCAACTACCACTACGTCGACGTCGGTTGTGTAAGTCATACTTCTGATCAACCTACTGCGCAGGGATCGCTTAGGCGGGAACGGACAAGCCACTGGAACACGTGCCAGCCGTGGAGTTCTGGTCCAACTGATTCATGCGCCTTGGCCGCGGATTCGGGACTTATCTCTCGGCCTAACGGTGCTTTGATACACACTTCTGCGGCTCTCTCCGCGTTGAGATAAAACCCGACCGCAGAGGCAACTGAGGAACCGACAGTCAGAAACCCGTGGTTGGCCAGAACTACCAAACGGCCGGGGCCGAGCGCCTCTGCTATTCGCTGCCCCGTAGCGAGGTCGGTCACATTCACTTCTTCTCCATGGAAGACGCTCTGAAGTTGATAAAAGGCGGCGGCCTCTTGACTGCTCATCGCTAACGGCTCTGCCAATGCAGAGTAGGGGGTGCCATAAGGTGTGTGGGCGTGGATTGCGCCGATGACGTCTGGGCGGTGAGCGTGGATTGGTGCATGAATGTAAAAGGCTGCCGGGTTGATCTCGCCATTTCCTTGGATGACTTCTCCCTGTTCGTTAACGAGGACCAAGTTGTTGACAGTTGCCTGGTCGAAGGGGATGCCGTAGGCAAGTAGCCAAAAACAATCAGTGTGCTCAGGGTCGCGAGCTGTGATGTGGCCCGAACCATCCGCGCCCCAACCCCAGGAAGCCATAATTCGGTAACCCAAGGCCGCTTCGCGTTTTCGGGTCAGTCGTTCGGCCTCAAGGTCACTTGCAGGAGTCGGTGTTGAGTTCAAAGAGAACTCGCCAAGAGTATTCGGTTGGCTCATCGCTAGAGGACGTTTCTAAGGTTCATTGTTCTGATTCTTATAACCCGGGTGCGTTGTTGTCGACGCCCGTCATTACGCGTCCAGCTAGTTCTAGGACGGGTTCGGCGACCATCATGTGTTGCGAAGCGACGTGGACGTCACGGAAGTGGCGCTGAAGAGCTGATTCTTCGTAAACAGAGGTGCCGCCAACCGTTGTATACATTCGGTCGATGACGTCGATTGAGGTCGCGACGGCGTGGGCTGTTGAGGTGCGAAGAAGTCTTCGTGTTTCTAGGGAACCTTCGCCTTGCTGTGCCTCTGTCCAGGCTGTTGAAATGTCACCGTAGAAGGAAGCTCTAGCGGCGCGGAGTGAGGCGTCCGCTGCGGCAACGTCTCGTTGGAATGCGGGGCGAGCAGCGAGCGTTCGAGCAGAACCAGTTGGGGTTTTGGACTTTGCGACGCCCAAAGCTTCATCGATCGCGTCGCGAGCCATTCCGAGGGCAATCGCTCCGATGGGTAACGCCAGATACCCAAAGCGGGGGAACCGGTAAATCGGTAATTGCGAAAGAGGGGATGACCTAAGTGCTTCGACGGTCGCTATTCGGTAGCTATCCAATGTGACATTGTCTGCGGTGAAAGAGTTGGAGCCGGAACCGCGCAGCCCAGTCGTGTGCCAGTTGTCAAGGACGTTTATTTCGTCGGGTCGAAAAAAGGCGCGAGCTTCAGTGGGTCGGTCATTGGAGTCGAGCAGTGGTTCACCGTTTTCGGCGCACAAGATCACGCCCCCGGAGATCCATCCGGCATTGAGGCAGCCCGACCCCCAGTCCCAATGGCCGCTGATGCTCCAGTTCTCACCTGATGAATCAGTTTTTGTGGCCGTGCCGGAATATGCGAACACCCCACTGGTAATGAGATTTGAGGATTCTGTTAGTTCCGCGAGGAGCGTCGGTGAGGCGGCCGGAAACATGTATTGGGACGTTGCTCCGATGAACACACACCAAGCTACTGAACCATTACCGGCGGCCAGTGCTTCGCAAACAAGAGCTAATTCTTCCGGTGATGCTCCGACGCCGCCAATTTCTTGTGGTGTGCAGAGGCGGTAAAAGCCGTCCTCGGCGAGTCGGTCCGCGATGTCTTGCGGAAGTTTTCGAGCTGCATCGATTTCTCGGCCGCGTGCCCGTAGCTCGGCCACGTAGCTGTTGGCTAGCTCGCAAAAGTCAGTTGGCATAGTTGGTATCAATTCGTATACGTGCTTAGTGAACCTTGTTCGGAAACTAGTTGCTCGATCAGTGGTGAGATTGACCAGTGGGCGCCACCGATAGTAGATGCGTAGTGGTTAATTCGTTCCGCTACTTCTTCCAACCCGATCGTATCTGCCCAAAACATTGGGCCGCCGGTGTACATGGGCCACCCGTATCCGTTGATCCAGACAACATCGACATCGCTTCCCCGAATAGCGATTTCTTCAGAAAGAATTTTGGCGCCCTCATTGACCATCGGGTACAGGCAGCGTTCGAGAATTTCCTGGTCGCTGATTTCGCGTCGTTCTATGCCCTGACGTTCGGCAAAAGCTGCGATGATCTCTTCTACCTCTGGGTCGGGGGTAGCGGCGCGCGTATCGGGGTCATACGTGTAATAGCCTCGGCCGTTTTTTTGGCCTCTGCGGCCGCTTTCGCATAAAAGTTCCCTGACGGTGGCGCCTGATGAGGTGGTTTCGTCCCATCCGATGTCTAGACCTGCTAGATCACTCATGGCGAATGGTCCCATTGGTAGACCAAAATCGAAAAGGACCTGATCGACGCGAGAAGGGGCAGCGCCCTCAAGGATCATCTTTTCCGCTTCTATTCCCCGCATGAACAGCATTCTGTTGCCCACGAAGCCGTGACATACGCCACACAACACCGGTGTTTTGCCGATTGAACGGCCGATCTTCATGGCAGTCGTGATTGCGATATCGGAGGTTGCGTCTCCGCGTACTACCTCAAGCATCTTCATAACGTTTGCTGGTGAAAAGAAGTGCATCCCGATGACGGCTTCAGGGCGGCTGGTCGCTGAAGCGATTTCATTGATGTCTAGTGCCGAGGTATTTGAAGCCAAAATCGCGCCGGACTTACAAATTGCGTCTAGCTCAGCGAAGATAGATTTCTTAAGGTCCATGTTTTCGAACACTGCCTCGATGACCAGATCGCAGTCTGCAAAGTTGCCCATATCGGTGGAACCAGATATGAGACCCATGCGAGTCTCGACGTCGTCGCTGGTGATGCCGCCTCGAGCAGCAGTTCTTTCGTAGTTGGCGCGCACAACTGCCAGGCCTCGATCAAGCGATTCCTGGTCTCGTTCGACGATGGTCACGGGAATTCCGACGTTCGCGAAGTTCATTGCTATGCCCCCGCCCATTGTTCCGGCCCCAAGGATGCCGCAGCGGGCGATGTCCACCGGTTCGGTCTCTTTGGGAAGCCCCGGGATCTTGAGCGCCGCCCGTTCGGCAAAGAAGTAGTACTGCTGAGCCTTTGATTGCGTGCCTGTCATTAGGTCACGAAACAATTCCTGCTCGCGTTTCAATCCGTCTTCAAAGTCAAGATTTACTGCAGCTTCAATGCAACGAATGTTGTATTCGGGGGCTAGAAAACCGCGAGTTTTTCGGGCGATACCCGCGCGAAAGTCATCAAAGAGAGACGGTGGGGTATCAGCTAGCTTGTCGTTTCTATCGCGGATTCGCAGGAGGGGCATTTGCTCAGAAACCGCCCGTCGAGCGAAAGCCACAGCGCCCTGCTCCAGGTCGTCAACAATCTCGTCTATCAGGCCGCAAGCAAGGGCCTCGTCTGCCGGTATCGGATCACCGCTCGTCATCATTTGGAGTGCCTTGGCTGCACCGGTGATGCGAGGTAAACGTTGAGTGCCGCCGGCTCCGGGTAAGAGACCTAGTTTTACTTCGGGAAGCCCGTATTGACTGGAGGTGACTCCGACTCGGTAGTGGGCGCACAAGGCAACCTCTAGCCCTCCACCTAGTGCGGTGCCGTGCACAGCGGCTATGACGGGTTTGGAGCAGTTCTCCATAGCATCTTGCGCTTCTTGAAGGGAGGGCGGCTGAGGCTTACCTGAGAATTCGGTGATGTCTGCTCCGGCGATAAACGTGCGTCCTTCGCAAATAAGGACTATGGCGGTAGCGTCGCTCTTTTCCGCCTCAGTGACGCCATCCAAAAGGCCCTGTCGGACGTGGAAGCTGAGTGCGTTTACTGGTGGATTCTCGACACGGATAATCGCAATGTCGTCTTCAAAGTCAAGTCGTACAGACTGGGAAAGTTGAGTCATATGCACAAGGTAGGGGACAGACGGCCTCAAAGTCGTATCGAGTGATGATTCCAATCTAAATCTGATCTTCCCCGCTTCGCGGTGAGGTAAAGTTTCAACTCTGAATGGAGATGCCATGAGTGAAAAGCCCGATCCCATGACGGTGCCGTTTGGCACAGTCTTTTGCGACTGGATGGCCACTGCGCCCACTGCTGATGGCGTCTATGGATACGGGGGTAAAGTCGAACCATACGGTGACTTCACGTTGAGCCCAGCGGCCCATGCACTGCATTATGGGAGCGCGATATTCGAAGGTTTAAAGGCTCACTGGCAGGTCGACGGTTCACTAGCGATTTTCCGCCTTGATGACCATGTCGCCCGTATGTGTCAGAGCGCTTCTCTGCTGAGACTCCCGATTCCGGACGCGACCGTTCTCCGTCAGATGATTATTGACACGGTGGAGGCAAATGTTGACGAGGTTCCCCCGCCTCCTGGGTCCCTTTACATAAGACCAACCCTTATCGGTACAGAACCAAATATTGGGGCTGCTGCGACGCCATCATCCGAGGCGCTGCTTTTCGTGGTGAACTGTCCAGTTGGTGATTACTTTAAGGGCGGGGTCAGGCCTCTGACCCTGCTGATAGAGGAAGAGATTCCTCGCACCACGCCCCAGTTCGGAATGGTGAAATCAGGTGCGAATTACGCGATGGCGTTGTCACCCACTTTGGACGCTATGGCAGAGAACGCTGCGGTTGATCAAATACTCTTCGCTACTGGCGGTGACATTACCGAAACGGGTGCCGCCAATTTCTTCCTTGCCGACGATAAACGAGTGGTTACTCGCCAGTTAGATAGCTCTTTCTTGCATGGCGTAACGCGGTCTTCGGTGCTCGCTCTAGCAAATGACTTGGGTTATGAGGTGGAAGAACGACCCATTGAACTCGACGAACTCCAGGATTGGGCGGCGCGAGGCGAAGCGTTTCTGTCAGGCACGGCGGCAGTTTTGTCACCGGTCGGAACAGTCTTGCGAGGCGACTCGCAAATTATCTTCGGTGATGGGGAACCGGGAAGCAACACCCTTCGACTCCGAGAAAGTTTGGTTGCGATCCAAAATGGCAGTGGAGATGACGCCCATGGTTGGCGTACCGCCGTTCAAAGTTGATGCGGTGAGGCGTCGCGAAGGGTGCTGGGATGGCTGCTAGCTCTCAAGGGCTCAGTTTTGGATGGCTTTCCCCCGTGATTGGGAATAAGTGGAGCGACTATCAGCCAATTGTGCAATACCAGTGTGACCACGTTTTGCCCGAGGTGACCGAACAGTTCGACAGTTTGTGGATAGCAGACCACTTCTATGGCTTCGACCAAAAGACAGATCCGTTTCTTGAAGCTTGGACGACTTTGACTTGGTGTGCTGCGAAATTCCCTGATGTCGACTTATGCCACCACGTATTGGGTGTGGGCTATCGGCCACCTGCCCTGACGGCAAAGATGGCAAGCACGCTCCAGTTTCTTAGCGGAAACCGGTTTATTTTGGGCATTGGTGCTGGTTGGCGAGAAGAGGAATACCAGTCCTACGGCTATGAGTTTCCAAAGCCAAGCGTCCGTTTCAAGCAGTTGGAAGAAACCATAGAGATTTGCAGGCTGATGTGGTCCCAAGATGAGCCCCGATTTGAGGGAGATCTCTTCGCCATTGACGGCGCGGCAGCTCCACCGAGACCCGAGGTGATTCCGCCTGTCTGTTTGGGTACTTCAGGAGAGCAGATAGGCATACCTCTAGCGGCTCGTCAAGCAGATATTTGGAACACGGTCTGGCGAGGTAGCCGTGACTCGCTCGAACGTAAATGCAACGTGATGCACAAGCATCTGGAGCTTGGGGAACGTGAGCGGAGCGAAATTCAGTTTTCGTTAACTATTGAACGTGCCCTACCAAACACGAAACCCGAAGCAAGTGAATTTATCGACTTGCTGACTGGTTTCATTGAACTTGGATTCGAACACTTCGTTCTAGATTTCGGTAACCCATCGTCAGCGGCAGAAGCGGACCTTTTCATTGCTGAGGTGCTGACTCCGCTTCGCAGAGAGTTTGAGGGGTCCTGATGGATTTACGTTTGCGGCAAGTCGCTATGGTTGGAAATGAATACGACTTGACGGAACGAGCGTTGCGCGAGGTCTTTGGTCTGGAGGTTGCCTATAGGGACCCCGGGACGCGCCCTGGCCGTGAAGCAGGTGTAAGTATCTTCGGACTTAAGAACTTCGTTATGCCAATTGGGAATCAGTTCTTGGAGTTGGTGTCGCCTTTGAAACCTGGCCCCGAATCGGCTGGTGGTCGCTACATAGCTCGCCGTCAAGGCGCCGGTGGATACATGCTCCTTTTTCAGGTCGCCCGATCTGATTATGAGACGCACCGTCAACATCTTGAAAGTCAAGGGGTGAGGCTGGTGGCAGGTGGTGAAATCAGTGAAGCTGATAGTGATGCTCTTCACATTCACCCCAAAGATCTGCCTGGCTGCTTGGTGGAGCTTCGCTGGTGCATGAACGAGGAGGCACCCGACGGCGATTGGTGGCCAGTGGAAAAAGACTGGAAAGAGCATCGCAACACCGAAGTCATTGAGGCGATTGTTGGAGCTGAAATTCAGACGCCGGAACCAAGGCGTCTAGCTGCACAGTGGGCTGACCGACTTCAGCAAACTCTCAATCAGGACTATGACGACCCAACCATATTGACCACAGATGGCCCGATCCGATTCGTCATACCTACCGATGGTCGACCTGAGGGGCTTGGAGGCATCGATGTAAAGGCCGCCGACCCTATGTCTTTGGTTAAAAATGCTTCAGACTTCGGCCTACGTTGTGAAGGACACACGATTGAGGTTTGTGGCCTCAGGTTCAATGTCGTTTCGTAAGGTCAGTTGATATACATCTCAGTGTGTTCACCCAAGAATGGTGCACGGCTGGTGGACCACCACTGTGCGTTTGTTCTAAAGGGAGCTCCAGGCACTGTGACAGTCTGGCCATCGTGAAGCTCAGTGGAGGACCAGTATTCCGCGGCCTCTAAGTGAGGATCGTCAACTAGCGCATCTACGGTGTTAACGGGAGTGATGGGTATGCCCCGTCGTTGACCCTCTTGGAACAACTCAAGGCGAGTTCCTTGTCTAGTGAGCTCTTCGACCCATTCGTCGATGAGGTCTTTAGCCTCAATTCGAACTGCGTTTTCTTCGAAGACAGGCTCGGTGATGCTTTCGTTTCCCGTTACCTCGGCGACCCACTCTGCCATGGCAACCCAATGCCTTGGCATTAGGACGATGATGGAAACGAAACCGTCGCTGCACGGATACAACCCGAAAGGTCGACCTAAGTCCCGCCGGTTGCCTGTGCGCTCTCTGTGCACTCTGTCGTCAAGCAACATGGGCACCCCGGTTTCAGGTGCGATCGTCAACGCCGCCTCTTGCATAGAGATCTCAACGTTTTGGGCTACGCCGCTGAGTCGCCGAACGCGAAGCGCGAGAAGCGTTCCGACAAGAGCCGAAGCTCCGGCTGCATGGCAAGCAAGCTGAACAGGAGCTGCAGGAGCGACAGGGGGACGGTCGGTAAATCCCGTGGTGTAGAGAATTCCTGACCCGGCCCAGGCCACAAGGTTGGAGCTCTTCCAACCCCGCTTTGGGCCACTAAGTCCGAATGGCAAGATTCTGGTTCGGATGGTGGAGGAGTCAATCATTTCTGATGGAACGCCCGAGTGTTCGGGGAGTTGGTCCTCAAAGAGCACATCTGCTTGTGAGATGACCTGCTCCATAGAGTCCGTGTCCCCGGGTTCGACAACGACGCTGTGGGTGCCCATGGCTAAATAGCTCCACCACAAGCTGCTCTCTGGTGGGTCGATACTCTCGACGAAGGGCGTCAATCGCCGAAGGGCAGACCCTTGCGGCGGCTCTAGGTGAATGACTTCAGCGCCCAGACCAGCAAAGAGTCGAGTTGCGTAGGCGCCTGTAAGCCCGGTGGTGTCTACTACAGTGACGCCTTCGTAGGGACCCGCCATTAGAGGTCCCTCGCATCATCGACTCCAGGAATGAGCATATGTATCCAGTCGTCCCAAGGCCGATTTGTTGTTGTGTCAGGATCAATGGATTCGAAGGCAGCTTCAACCTTGATTAGCCCGTCGATCTGTGCGTCGCTCAGCCCTGCGTAGCTCTTTAGCACTTCTCGAGTGTGCTGACCCATTGACGGACCTGCATGGGTCCAACGCCCAGGGGTCTGATCTAACCGCACAAGACAGTTGCTGAAGACGTCGCGACCTAGGCGCTTTGAAGGTGCGATTTGGTACCAGCCTCGGCTCATCACATGCGTGTCGCGAAGAAGGTCTTCATTTCGCGAAACAGTGTGTGCGGCAACGCCAACCGTCTGAAGGCGATCAGCCAGATCATCGACTTGGTAATTTATGGTCCAATCCGCAATCTGTTTGTCAAGTAAATCCTGTTGTTCTACGCGGAGGTCAGGGTTATCAAAGGAGTCATCGATGGCATTGCCAGCCAACGCTTTCAATGCGTCCCAGTCTTCGTTCTTTGTGGCGCTGATGGCTATCCAGTTTTCCGAGCCGGAGCATGGGTAAACGCCCTGTGGGGCTCCCCACATAGAGCGATTGCCTATGCGACTGGGAACGGTGCCGGTTAGGTCGTAATCCATTACGAAGGGGCCTAAAAGAGCCAAGGTTGTCTCGAATTGGCTGATGTCTACGTGAACCCCTTGGCCGGTTAGGTCCCTTTGTTCGAGGCCGGTGAGGGTAGCGATCGCAGCATGGAGTGCTGACATGTAGTCGGGCGGGGCGACAGTAGCGATGCCTGCCGGTGGGTCGTCGTTGTGGCCCGTGAAGTCATCCATTCCTACCAGCGGCGCTTGGTTGGGGCCCCAGGCGACGAATGGGTAATAGGGCATATCTGGATTGCTTCCAAAACCGGGCAATTGGACGTAGACAATGTCAGGTTTCACGGCTTTAACTGACTCATAGTCAAAGCCAAGGTCGGCTAGGGCTCGGGCGCCAAAGTTGGCTATGAAAACGTCGCATTGCGCGAGGATTTGCATAGCGGCCGTTTTCCCTTGTTCGGTTTTAAGTTCTAGGCCCACGCTACGTTTCGAAGCGTTCATTTCTGAAACGTAGGGGCTCGTATCGGAAGCGATTGACGCAAGGTCCTCTCGGTCTTTAAGCCACGCTGAGCCAAGTAACCGAACCACATCGGGGCTAGTGCGAGATTCGATTTTGATGACATCCGCGCCGAAGTGCGCCATCAATTTGCCGCAAAACGGAGACGCTATCGCTATCCCCAACTCGAATACCTTTATGCCATCCAGTGGCAGATACTTTTCGGACGCTGTCACGCCGACCCCCCGGCCTAAGACGTTACGTACCCTAATCTCCGATCACGCAGCCGCGCTTCTTTCATTCGACGCTCGGGCTTGCCGAGGCCGCCACCCCCCGGGAATTCGACAATCAGATGTCTGCCGCCCGGCACCAGCGTGTTGCCTTTGGCGGGAACAGGAGTCCCGTCGTCGAGAGAAAGCCGTCCAGGTAACCCATCACTTCCGCCGTGGCGACCTCGAGCAGGGTGTTGAACCCTTTCGTAGGTTGCGCTGAAGAGGAACTCTCCGCCGCTTCGATGAGCCAACTCAACTATTTGTCCTAACCCTCCGCGGAATTCCCCATCCCCTCCGGAATCGGGTCGGAATTCCTTACGCCAGAAGATAAGCGGTGAAACCACTTCATTTATTTCTACAGGCATATTGCGCACTCCGCTGGGAAAGGCAGTCGCCGACAGTCCGTCTTGACCAGGTCGAGCGCCTGCTCCACCAGAATTAAAGCTCATCATCATGAAGCTGTTATCCCTGTGGTCGTCCCACTTGCCACTTGCTAACAAGTTCCAGAGAGAGCTTGTGCCCTCTGCCGGAACTTTGTTTGGAATAACTTGGGCGAGGCAGCCGTAGACGGCGTCGGGCAGCATTTGGCCCATAACGTGGCGAATATTGACGGCTGCGGGCCGTGGCGCGTTGAGGATGCATCCTGATGGGGCCGAAACGGCAACAACTTCGAGAGATCCTGCGTTGTTAGGGATGTTGGGTCCGACAATGCAACGCACCCCAAAAGAGGTGTAGGCATCGGTGTAGGACATAGGAACGTTGATGCCGTGGGGTTGCACAGGGCTTGTTCCATCGAAACTGACCTTGATGCCCTCGGCGGTAATTTCTAATTGAGCGACGATATCCAAAGGCTCGTCGACTCCATCGACCCGCATCGAGGCATTCCAGGTGCCCTCGGGCAGCTTTCCGATTTCTTTGAGCATCGCAAAGCGAGAAGTTTCAATTATGTATTGCCCAAGATCATCAAGATCTGTTAATTGGTACTCCTCCATCATTTCAGTTAGACGAAGAGCCCCCACTCGATTGCACGCAGCTAGCGAATAAATATCTCCCATGACCTGGACGCCATCTCGAACATTTTCTTCGATGATCTTCACAACATTGGGATCGAACACTTCGTTAGTGGCGAACCGCATAATTGGCAGCTGCAATCCCTCATGAAAGATCTCGCTCGACGCAGAACTAAATCCGACTCCACCGATATCAACCACGTGACTGGTGCAAGCAAAGAGTGCGATCACCTGGTTGTCGCGAAATACCGGTGTAACAACGACGACGTCAAACAGGTGGCCTGTGCCTTTCCAGGGATCGTTGGTGAGATAAATGTCCCCAGGGCGCATCGTTTGAACCGGGAATTCCTCTAAGAAATGGCCAACTGAGGCCGCCATTGAGTTGACGTGTCCTGGCGTGCCCGTAACTGATTGGGCCAACATCCTGCCCTGTGGATCAAAGACGCCTGCAGAAAGATCACCTGCTTCGCGGGTGGAGGTAGAAAAGGCTGAACGAACGAGAGTTGTAGCTTGCTCTTGAACGACCGCGATTAATCGATTCCACATGATGTCTCGATGTAGCGACCTTAAGCCTGCTGAGGTTTCGTCTGGCGATCTGTCTGTGTTGGTGTCTTCTCCCTGCATTCGAAGATGACCACTTGCGGATAGCCAAGCCTTGTATGACGCCGGGACAAAAGTTGTGGTTTGGTTTTCGGTAACTAATGCAGGGCCGACCACATAGCCATTATTTAACTCACTTCGCGCTACAACAGCCGTCGTCGTCATTTCACCTGTGGTGTTGTCGGCGGCGAGGGTAGTTAGGGTTCCGTCAACTCTATGTTCTGGGGGCTCTGACGCTTCGAAAGTGGATGCCTCCGTCGGAGAGCTCACTGTTGCTACCCAGCTCAGAGTCTCTACCCCCAATCCGGTAATCTCACGTCCGTAGAGGCGACGATATTCTTCGACGAATGCCTCCTCTAAAACCTTTTGTAAATGAGCGGCATCGGGGCGTGGGTCACAGAGGATTTCGTCAAGGTCCAAATCAACGGTTATCTCGTGACCTTGACCTGCGTACCGCATAAAGGCCTTGGCGCTTCGGAGCAAACCTTCATGAGGTGCCGCTCGTCGGACGATTTCCTGGGACTCTTCCAGCATTTCCTCAAGCATGGTTGCTAGCTCATCAACGTTGAGGGAGTCGAGATGGAGGTATCGGGTGCGAACGTTCTCGTGTGATGCCGGAGCGTGCAAGAACCCAATAGCTGAACCAACGCCTGCTCCATTGGGCACTATCACGTCCGAGATCCCCAGCTTTTCAGCGACACGGGCTGCGTGGAGAGGAGCGGCTCCACCGAAAGCGATCAACGTACCATCGGTGATATCGCAGCCTTGTTCGATGGCGTGTACTCGACCAGCGCTAGCCATGTTCTCGTCAACTGTTTCAACAATTCCGAGAGCTGCCAGAATGGGGTCTTGCGTTTCAGTGCTCAGCATCGCGTCATTAATCGCGTGGACTGCCGCTTTTTTTGAGAACTCCAATTCGGATCTACCAAAACCGTCCGCAAGGATCCGACCTAAAGCAACATCGGCATCAGTCACTGTCGGGGCATCACCGCCTCTTCCGTAGCAGGCGGGGCCGGGTTCGCTGCCGGCGCTAGTTGGGCCAACAGCGATTCGACCAAGCGCATCGAGCTGTGCGATCGAGGACCCTCCGGCCCCGATTTCGACCATTTCGATAACCGGCAAACGCAAAGGGAGGCCGCTACCCGCCAGGAACCGGTATTCGCGCCCTACTTCGAACTCGCGGGATGTTCTGGGGTAACCATCGTTGATAATGCAGAGTTTTGCGGTGGTGCCACCCATGTCGAAGCTGAGGGCTTTCTCCAACTGGAAGGAGCGAGCCAACTCTGCCGATAAAAGGGCGCCACCAGCGGGACCGCTTTCGACTAGGCGGACTGGAAATCGCAGGGCATCGTCTAGGGTTCCGAGCCCTCCACTGGACTGCATCAGGAGCATTGGGCATGTCATCGATAGTGCGCGCCGACGAGATTCCAGATCCTGAAGGTATCTCCTAACTAGCGGCTGGATGTAAGCGTTTGCACATGCGGTGGAGAAGCGTTCGTATTCTCTAATTTCGGGACAAACTTCGCTAGAGAGTGTTACGGATACCTCAGGCCAGAGTTCTTGGACAACCTTTGCGGCCTGTCGCTCGTGGCTGTTGTTTGCGTAACTATGTAGAAATCCTATGGCGACGCTTTCGACGTTCTGCTCCTTCATTGCTTGGACAGCAGTTTCTAACGCGTTGGTATCCAGCTCTTTGAGGACGCGCCCATTTGAATCGAGTCTCTCGGGTATGCCGAAGCGCAAGTCGCGAGGAACGAGTGGTTCTGGACGTGTCATGGCGAGGTCGTATTGCTCGAATCTGTTCTCGTGAGCCATTTCGACCGAGTCGCGCAAGCCCTCTGTGGTGAGTAGAGCCGTTATCGCTCCTCGACGCTCAATTAACGCATTAGTAGCCAACGTCGTGCCATGGATGAAAACATCGATATCGCTTGCGTTGATTCCTGCCTCGTTGAGAACTTCCTCGATCCCGCGCAGGACTCCGGTAGCAGGTTCTTGTGCTGTGGTTAGGACTTTGCTGGTGTGCAGACCAGTGGGTGTCTCAAGGGCTATGTCGGTAAATGTGCCCCCGATGTCCGCTGCAACACGAATCAGTGTCATATCGAGAGCCTAGAGCACTGTTGAGCTCTCACAATTCGAGTGAGTCCAGGTTACGGGAGATAACGATTTTTTGGACTTCGGAGGTTCCTTCATAAATCTGGTAGACGCGAACGTCACGGTAGATTTTTTCGACGAGGTGGTCTTCAAGAAAACCGGCTCCTCCGTGCACTTGAATCGCTTTCGATGCAACGCGTTCCGCCATTTCAGAAGCAAATAGTTTCGCCATTGATGCTGCGGTTGCTGAATCCTTGCCTGCATCATGCAGAGATGCGGCATGTAAGTACATGTGGCGAGCGGCCTCAACCTCGGTAGCCATTTCGGCAAGAGTGAAAGCGACGCTTTGGTGTCCAATTATGGGCTTACCAAAGGTTTCGCGCTGAGAAGCGTAATCCTTTGAAAGCTGTAGGGCCTGACGAGCCCCACCAACTGCCTGAGCGGCTGTCGCTATCCGACCCAAGGAAAGGCCCCCGAGAGCAATTGAGAGCCCGCGGCCTTCATCTCCTAAAAGGTCTGTGGCAGGGACACGCATCGAATCAAAGCGGACCTGGCATAGATCGTTAGTCCTGTGTCCTAGTTTTCGTTCGGTGTTAATTACTTGGTAGCCGGGATTGTCAGTCGGCGTCACAAAGACGCTGATTTCGGGGCTGTCTGCTTGTGGGCCTGTTACGGCGACAATCATCGCTATGTCCGAGGTTGATCCTGCTGTGATGAAGGCCTTGTGTCCGTTGAGGACGTACTCGTTACCGTCCTTAACAGCTCGAGTGGTAATTGAGGAAGCATCAGATCCGGTGTGCGGTTCGGTTAAGTGAAAGGAACCAAGCCACTCTCCTGCGCACAAACGCGGTAAGAATCGATCCTTTTGCTTATCTGTGCCATGCGTTGCTATTCCGATGGCGACTGGCGAGTTGTTAGCTGACATCATGTTGCTGATGCCGCCGTCGACTGCAGCAATTTCTTCCATTGCGAGTGCATAGGACACAAAATCCAACCCCGAGCCGCCGTACTTGGGATCAATGGTCATGCCGAGTAGACCGACTTTCGCCATAGCTTGGTACAAAGCTTTTGGCGCTCCACCTTGCGCTTCCCACTCTCTGACATTGGGTGCGATTTCGCTAGATGCGAAAGCGCGAGCGACTTCGCGAATTTGATTGTGTTCAGGGCTGAGGATCACATGAAGACGATACGTCGTTGATAGCAACACGTGCCGGCGTTCTCTAGAGTTTGATGTATGGCTTCTGGTGAAAATCGTGCTTCAGCATCTGAGGGATTAGATGGCGGCGGGCTTCGAATAGCGATTATTCATGCGCGATGGAACACGCCGATCGTTGACCGGTTGCTGGAAGGAGCTCTACGGGGTTTACAGGCCTTCGGCGCTAAGGCCGTCGGTCCGATTGCGGTTCCTGGCTGCTTTGAGCTGCCGATGGCATGTCAGGCAGTGGCTTCCTCGGACGATGTAGACGCAGTGGTCGCTATTGGCGCGGTGATTCGGGGAGAAACGACCCACTACGAGATTGTTTCCGAAGGCTGTGCATCTGGAATCCAACAGGCGCAGCTTCAAACTGGAGTCCCAATTACTTTTGGGGTGTTGACTGTCGAATCCATTGAGCAGGCGACTGAGCGTTCTCAGGGCTCGGGATCACACAACGTTGGTGAGGAAGCTGCTTTGGCTGCTATTGAGATGGCGCGACTCGTCAAAGATTGGCGTTGAGCCAGAGCGGTGTTCTGACCGCAAGAGTTCGGAGAGCTCCGAGAAGTCAGCCCTGCGGTCCTGCTACGGTTTGACATAGTGAGTGCTGATATCTGGACGGTTTAAAAGGGGAATTTATGCGCTACTTTTCTTGCGACTCCCATGTCGTTGAGGCTGCCGAAATCTACGATGGCTTAACTGACAAATTTGGTGATCGGGCGCCGTTCATCGAAAAGGACTACCAGGGGAAACCGGGAACTTGGCTGGTCCTTCCCGGAGGGATGCAAACCCTGCCGGTTGGCCGACTGGGTATCGCTGGAGCGCGACTTGATGATCCGGCCACTCATGAACGAATCGCTATGGGTTATGAAGGATTTAACCCTGGTGTCATGGACCCTGTAGCTCGCTTGGAGGAGCAGACCACAGACGGAATTGTGGGCGAAGTTATGTATCCGAGCCTGAGCATGTTCACCTTCGCGATTCCCGACCCGGAAGTGCGAGATATGGCCTTTCGTCAACACAATGACTGGGTTCTGGACTATTGCTCGGTCGACCGAAATCGTTTGATAGGAGTTGGGTGTTTGCCGCTGCCGGATGTTGATCGCGCATTGGTTGAAATTGACCGATCTGCTGCACTGGGCGTAAGAGGCTTCGCTATTCCCGCCCATGTGGATCCCTCGCTTCCCTACAGCGATCCAGCATTCGACCCATTTTGGGCTCGGGCTCAGGAGTATGGCGTCCCACTCACAATGCATATTTTTACGGGTCAAACCTTAGATGGAGGACTCCCAAAACATTGGGGGACCCCAGGTGGAAACCTTAAGGGTTACACGCTTGCGCACACGACAGCTGTGAACACCATGATTGACATCATTTGTGGCGGTGTGGTGGAACGCTTTCCGGAACTTAAGTTTGTAATCAGTGAATACGAAACTGGGTGGGTTGCTCATACGCTGCAACGTTTGGATCACGCAGCGTACCGAACCCCTTGGGAGTTAGCGGATGGCTTAACTATGAAGCCATCGGAGTATTTCGACCGGAACTTCTGGGTGACTTTCGAGGATGATCAAGAAGGCATAGCAACCCGGCACGCGATTGGAGTCAGCAACCTTCTTTGGGGCAACGACTATCCGCACCATGATTCGATTTGGCCTAACTCTCGGCCAATTCTGGACGACATTTTAGCTGATGTTCCAGACGACGAAAGAGAGGCGATGGTGTGGGGAAACGTCCTTGACCTCTACGAGATAGACCCTGACTCTCTTCCGGCAGTGGCCTAACTGTTACAACAAGTGTTGCAGTATGGCTTGACCGATCGTGGCTCCGTCCTCCATCGGCCCGAAGTGAGTAAGGCCCTCCATTGGTAAGAGTTGACCATTTCCAAGATGCGATGCTATTGGGGCTGCCATCTCGGGTGGAAGCTCATTTCCATTAGCCACAGCTTCACCTCGGGCGATAATAGTTGGGCTGCTGATCGATCTAAGCTGCTTGAAGTCAGTCGTGGTCCCTGATCCAAAAATTCGGGCTTCGGTATCCCCTGAACAGCTCAGACACACACCAGCGCTGCTTTCGTAAGTGCCAAGCTCGGCATAGGCCCGAACGGCTTCTTCCTCGCAGTTTGAGAACGGGGGTTTACCCAGCAGGCGCTCAGTGAACGCCTCTAGCGAAGGAAATTCGGTACGGCGTCGTCGAGCAGCGATCACCAGCGGATGGTCGTCGTTGGGTCGTAAATGACCGTCAGGTACCATCACCGGCTCAAACAGCCAGAGCCTTCGAAAGGTGCCAGGGTTCTCGAGTTCGGTGCGCAATAGCGTCGCTCCGCCCAGGGAGTGGCCCACCGCATCAATTGGCCCGCTGTCGATGGCAGCCACGGCATTGAGTACCTCCTCTACCAAGCGTGCTCGGTCAACATCCAATGGTGGCGCAACAATGCGGGAAGCGCCGTGACCGCGAAAATCGAGACCAAAGCATTGCCGGTGTTGTCGCAGGGTGGGAATGACCGTCGCCCACATGCCCGCGTTGAGGCCATTCCCGTGAGTCAGAAGCACCGGTGGGCCATCGCCACCGAAATCATGTAGCGCACAAACTTCGTGATCAGTTCCAGGTAAGAGCAACATCACCGATGAGAATACCGACGTGTCACAATGTGCGTATGGCTACTTTCGTTTCTGATGATATTGAGATCCATTTTGATGAATATGGCAGCGGTTTTCCGGTACTGCTGATTGCCCCAGGTGGTATGAAATCCGAAGCTTCATTCTGGGAATCCACCCCTTGGAATCCGATACCGCAGTTAAGTGACCGTTTCCGCGTGATTGCCATGGATCAGCGGAACGCTGGGCGATCTAAAGGCCCAATCGCAGGTGACCACGGATGGCAGACCTATACAGCGGACCAGCTGGCACTTCTCGACTACCTCGGGGTTGAACGTTTTCATGTGGTGGGAATGTGCATAGGTGGCCCCTATGTAATGGGTTTGATACAGCAGGCGCCCGAGCGAGTTGCCTCCGGTGTCCTTTTTCAGACAATTGGGCTGAGCAACAACAGATCCGCGTTTTTTGATATGTACGACGCGTGGGCAGACGAGCTTCGGCCTCAACGACCCGAAGTCTCTGAAGATGATTGGGTGGGTTTTAGATCCAACATGTACGAATCAGACAAGTTTCTGTTCAACGTTGATAAAGATTTTGTGCAGACAGTTACGACGCCACTCCTTGTACTAGAGGGCAACGATTTGTACCACCCGTCAGAATCATCTTTAACCGTAAACGAACTAGCGCAGAACGCAACGCTGATTCGAGAGTGGAAGAGTGGAGCCGCAATGGAGTTAGCAGCCCAGCAGTTTTCAGAGTTTCTGGAACTTCATCAGGATTGAAATCCATGAACGACATAAAAAGAGGAGTACTAAATGTTTGATCTGTCTGGAAAGGTCGCGGTCGTCACCGGCGCCAGTCGAGGCATTGGTGAATCAAGCGCACGCGTGTTGGATTCCTCTGGTGCGCAAGTGGTTCTGACTGGGAGAACCGTTTCTGATTTGGAACGCGTCGCTGCTGATCTTGCCAATACGCCAATAGTGATTCCGTGCGACCTTTCCCAACAAGGAGCAGGCACCCAGCTAGCGGACGAGATACTCCAGCGGGTCCCAGGGGTTGACGTCCTTGTAAACAATGCAGGCATCCCGATGCGTCGCATGCCAGAGAAACTGACAGAAGAAGAGATTGATCTGGTTTTCGCTATAAATGTGCGCTCGCTCCTCACTTTGTCAATTGCCTTAGCGCCTTCGATGAAGGCCCGAGGGGGCGGATCGATGATCAACGTGAGCTCGGTGGCAGGGATTCGAGGACCAGGAGCGCGAGTAGCTTATGCCGGCACTAAAGGTGCTGTTGATGCCATGACTCGCGCGTTGGCGTCGGACTGGGGGCCAGACGGCATCCGCGTCAACTCCATTGCACCGGGCCTGATAGCGACTGCGATTTGGGAAGAAAGCCGTAATACGGTCCCCGGTCTTATAGAAGACATGGAAGGTCAGATTGCCCTCAAAAGATGGGGATTCGGCGATGATATCGCTGACGTTGTGCTGTTCTTCGCGTCAGATGCATCCCGCTATGTGACAGGCGAGACGCTAGTAGTAGACGGGGGTCTCGCTCGCGTTACAGCATCAGCTCAAACGCAAGTACTGCCGGAACTTCTGGAATGACCTCGTCTCTGCATTTTGGGATCTTCGATCAGCTCGAAAATGATGGCAAGACCGATATAGCTTCCCAATACCGTTCGCATCTCGAACTCGCGCGTCTGGCTGACGAAGGCGGCTTCAGCCATTGGTTTAAGTCGGAACACCACAACGTTCCGTTAGACATTGCCCCCAGCATCAATGTGTTTCTTAGCGCCGTCACTCAGGTAACTCAGAGAATACGGATTGCTTCGCTTGTGCACTTATTGCCATTTTATGAGCCTCTTCGGTTATACGAAGAGTTGTGCATGCTGGACCAGCTCAGCCACGGCCGTTTAGATATCGGTTTCGGAAAGGGTGTAAGCCCACCAGAACAACTCCTGTGGGGTGTTCCCGCAGATGAGGCGGTAGCTCGAACGAACGAAGCCCTGACGTTTGTGCTTGCAGCCATGGAACTAGTTACTAGCGAAGGCCTTGGTTGCCTGTTCTCCTTCGATGGAGAATTTTGGTCCGCGAGTGACCACCCCTTAGAAATCGGTCCCTTCCAAACACCGCATCCGCCGTTGTGGCGGCCAGGC
>TARA_B100000674_G_scaffold300753_1_pt1 | contig 24058 bp, 17 predicted proteins | sample TARA_B100000674 | Tara Oceans TARA_B100000674 (sample SAMEA2622759) | marine metagenome | biome: marine biome (ENVO:00000447); feature: surface water layer (ENVO:00002042); material: "saline water (ENVO:00002010), including plankton (ENVO:xxxxxxxx)" | depth 5 m
TTTGATAATGAGTTTTTTTACTTTTAGCCCACCTGATTTAAATGATACTTCATTTTTAGGTGTTCGTTCAATTGTCAAAAGAGATTCAAGTCCAGATACGTCTATCGTAATCTTTTTTTCATCCATGTATTTTGCTATGTAATCCATTACATTGTTTCCAGGAGTAAAGCAATCGTAGGCCACTTGCCAAATCATTAACCCTGAACCTTTTTCGAATAGGTAATCCATTTTTTTGTAATAGGTTTCAAGAGAGTTAATATATATAACAGAACTGTCTCTGGTAACTATTGTATCGGCATGTAGTGCATTTATGTTTCCATAGTCTGACCGATTATAAACTTTACAATTTTTTTGATTGTACATCCAGTATGTGCTCTGTTTTGTTTTTGGAAATTCTACAGCATAAAAAGGAATTCCTCCACAAACTTGATGCGAATCCATTCCTCTGCTGATTAGTTTTGTAACATCAGAAACCATTTTGTCATAGGTTCCTTCATCAGGTCTTTTGTCCCAGTTCCAATCGCCAACGCCACCATAGCTCATTGTGGATACAAAGTCAAACTTTTCCAATGTGGTGTCATTTACATAGGCTTCTCCAATCCAGGCGTCTACACCAACAGCCATACTGTATTCAAGATTTGATGCGTGTAAGCTGTCTCCCAATTCCTGACTAAACGCATTGAAATTTGCTAATTTCATAGCAAAGCCTTCGATGTCGTTGTCCAGCCCGTCCAGCTTATGTTTTCTTACAAAGTTCATGATTTTGTGAACGAAATCAGTTCTACTGGCGTCAGACTCCCAGAGCTTTTCGTATATCTTGTGTTTGTCACCCCAGGAGTAATCACCACCACCGCCAATCGATAGTATTGCTTTTACATTCCCTCTGTGAACAGCAGAAACAAATGTACTTAAGTCCTGATCAAAAAACAGTTCTCCATCCTCTGTTGGATTCGCAAAAGAAGCACACAGATGTGATAGATGGTCTAAGTCGACTTGATATAAATTGTTCCAGTGGGAAGTAGGGAAGTAGCCTACAACTTTAACTTGAGAATATGCAGTAAACCATACGAATGTGATTAAGACTGCAACAAGGTTCTTTTTCATTTTGCAATTATAGGTATTGAACCAAAGAAAATGAAAAATTCCATTGACTATTCATTAATGTGTCAAAAAAAAGCCGTTGATTTCTCAACGGCTTTTTAATTCAGCTTTGTTTACTTATTTCTTTATCAATTTAAAAACCTCTTTTTTACTTTCTGAAGTGATTTCAATAAAGTACAATCCTGGTTTACTATTTAATTCAAATTGATGAATACCGGAAAGACCTATTTGTTCGTATACAATTTGCCCACTTGAATTAGATACTCGAATGGTAGCATTCTTTAGGTTTCCTAAATCAACATTTACCATTCCTGAACTTGGGTTGGGATAAGTTGATATTTGATGACTTTGTTCTTCTTGAACTTCATTTGAATCGTGTGATCTTGATTCAAAACTTCTGTTTTTAGTCACCTTAATATTAACAACAGTTATAGATACAAAAACACCATTTTTATATGCCTCAGCTTTCAATTTATAATTTCCAGCCTCTTTAGGAACCCATGTTTTGTTGTATGCTTTTTTTGATGGATTAACTTTGTAAGATCGGACTACCTGGTTTACACCTCCATCTTTTTGAACAACAAACTTGATTTGATCAGCCTCAGTCATGTTACCAGATGCACGAATATGCATTTTTACTTTATTACCTACTTTATAGGACTGACCGTTCTTAACAAATCTAAATGTTAACTTAGGAGGGTTTTCAACAGTAACGTTAGCCCTTACGTTAGCAACTATAACACCTTTTGAGAAGGCCGCTACTTTTAATGTGTAATTCCCCGCTTTAGCAGTCCACTTGTAACCATAAGCTGATTGGTTTTGTCTAACCTTTGAAGTCCTTACAACAGTTCCCGTTTCTCCGATTTTTTGAGCAACGAACTTGAGCTGATCTACCTTCGAATAATCTCCCAATAGTTTAACGGTCATTTTAACCTTATTTCCAACCTTGAATTTTGCTCCATCTTCAAGAAGAGTGTACTCTAAATTTAAATTGGATTCAATTTCAATACCTCCAATTACAGTATGAGTAACATAACTGCCATTTTTCTTAGCAGTTACTCTCAGTGAGTAGGTACCTGCTTCGCTTGGAGTCCAATTGTATGTGTAATCGGATGCTTCATTAACGCTTACTGTATGTTTAACTGTCCATGCATCACTTTCCTCTCGAACTAAAAATAGAACTTCATCCGCATCTGAAAGATCACCAGATAATGCAATTTTTACGGGTATTTGAGTTGATGCCTTATAGATATCGCCAGATTTAACAGAAGTAAAACTCATACTTAAAGGAGGTAGTACTTCTTCTACTGTAACCTCTCCAATTAAAACTTGCGTAACCAACTGGCTATTATTTAAAGCCATTACCTTTAAAGTGTAATTACCAGCCTCAGTTGTTGTCCACTTGTAATTATAATCTGTTAACTCTGTTATCGCTTCTGTTTTTGCAATTGCAAAATCACCATCGTCTTTTTTGATTAAGTACTGTATTTCATCTGCATCTGTGAGGTCACCTGCCAATGCAACACTTAAGTTTAGAGCATCCCCAACTTTATAATTGTCAGGTGAAATTATAGAAGTTGAGCTCATACTTATTGGTTCAATTATTTTTTCCACAAGGACTCCACCTGCAACAACATGTGTAACGTATTTTCCACCTTTTAAAGCGGTAACTCTAAAAGCATATTCACCCGCTTCGGTTGCTATCCAGTTGTAGTTGTATTCGGTTGAACCGGTTAGGTTTTGAGTTTCTTGAACTTCAAAAACACCGTCCATAGTTCTTGATAAGAATTGTATTTGATCAGCCTCTGAAAAATCTCCAGACAATGTAACACCAATATTAACAAGATCTCCAACTTTATGATTGGCTCCTGATTTCAAAGAGCTAAAACGTAAGCTTAGCGGCTCTATTTTTTCTTCAACAGTAATATTGTTAGCAGTAACCTGCGTAACGTTTTGACCATTTTTTAAAGCTGTTATTTTAAGGGTGTAATTTCCTGCATCGGTAGAGGTCCAATTGTAATTGTATGCGGACGATCCTGTTAAATTGGTAGTTTTTTGAACTTCAAAAGTACCATTGTTCTTTTTAACCAGGAATTGAATTTTTTCTGCCTCAGAAAGGTCGCCCGTTAACTTAACGTTCATACTTACAGGATCTCCAACTGTAAAATTATCGCCTGAATTTAGCGTGCTGAAACTTAGGCTTAGTGGTTCTACTTTTGCCTCAATAATAACTCCACCTTCAACAACGTGAGTAACGTATTGATCATTTTTTAAAGCGGTTATTCTAAATGTATAAGTACCAGCATTTGTTGGTGTATAACTGTGTTTATAGGTAGAAGCATTACTCAAATTAGTACTTTTAACTACCTGAAAATCATTTCCGTCCTTCTTTACTAAAAATTGAATTTCATCAGCTTGAGAAAGACTTCCCGATAAATTAACGTCCATATTCACAGCATCACCAACGCTAAAAACATCACCAGAATTTAATGAGGTGAAGTTTAAATCCAGAGGTCCTAAGTCAAGATTAACTGTTATATTTACTTCTTCACCAGTTACCTTGTTTCCGTTTTTATACCCTTCAACCTTTAATTTATAATTGCCAGGCAGAGAGGGAGAGTAGTTGTACCAATAGGTTGTCGCTGTATTGATTGTAGATGTTTTTCTTAATACATAGGATTCGTTTCCTTTTTTAGTGTAGAACCTAAGTTCATCTAATTGTGATAAAGTTCCATTTACGTCAGTATGCATTTGAACCTGATCCCCTACATTAAATGTTTGATTGTTTGTTAGTGAGGTGAATTCCAGGTTTACATTTTCCTCTTCAACAGGTTGGTAGTCATAAACTCTAACATAATCAATTAACCAATGAATTGGCTTTACTTTCTGTTCTTTCCAATCACCAGGCCAGGTCGATCCTGAAACTTCCAATGTTAATTTAAGGTATTGTTTCACGTCTGCAACGCCACCTATAGAGGTTCTCCAGGTTTCTTTATTGTCGATGTAAAAAATATATTCCTTAGGTGTCCACATCATACCAAAAACATGATATTTATCATCATATAAATCAGGTCTTTGGAATTTTTTTGCCTCGTGCTTGTGTTCCGGCCCGTATCCATCCCAATGTAAAGCATGGTTTATTTGTCCCTTCCATCCATTGATTGATTCGAAAATATCAATTTCGGTTCCATCATTACCTGCATTACCAGGTTTGTTTCCATAAGGCATCATCCAAAAGGCAGCCCATCCTCCTTTCATTTGGGGAACTTTACATCGAACCTCAAAGTATCCATATTTTTTATCAAATAGGTTATGTGTTCTAAGCGCACCACAATATACTTTTCCATTTTTTTCTGTTACACTTAATCTTACCTGACCATTACCAGTCATCTCATAATTATCGGCAGACCAATAACTACCACCTTGTCTGTTCCAAGCTGGTGGAACTTTCCATTTTGATGCGTCAAGCGTATTGCCGTTAAATTCATCGTTCCAAACCATTCGTAGGTTTTTGCTTACTTGAGAGTTTGCGCTTACACAAGCGAAAAGTAACATTAAATTTAAAATCCAGTATTTTCTCATGTTAATTTGTTTAAAAAGAATCGTTTAAATAAAAATTTAAATTCCTCGATAACTCTTGATAAATCCAGGGTCGATTATACCAATGATTGCCAAGTGTTAATGTTTAGGCCGCTGCAAAAATAGGCAAAAGAAACACGCTTGTAAAGTCTAAATTGTTTAAACACAGAAATTTGCCCTTATTACAGGTAATAAAAGCTGTGGTTATTTGTTCCTTTTAAAGGAAAAAAGTTTTGGGTTTTATTCCAGTTTTATCTTGAAAATTCAGAAAATAATTATATTCTATTTTAAAACCGATTTGAGTAGGTAGAGTCGTTATTTATTTCAATTATTCTGTCCCCTATATTTATTCTTCCTCTTCCAGGAATGAACATTTCAATATCTTTTAATAATAGTACAAAAGCGCTGGTGGTTTTATGAATCTCACGAATCAGTTCTGGAGGAAATACGTTTCCATTTATTTTATACCCTTTGGGTTTTTCAGTTGCATTTTTAAATGTAATGTATACTGTACCGTTTACTATTGGTATTTCCCTGTTTATGTTTTGATAAACAGCAGTAATGTTGGGCGATTTTATAAGCTTGTATTTATCAATTTTTTTCGGCCATGCCTTTTTTGAAACAAATAGAGTAGGGAGTTTTATAATTTCATTATCGGGTTTTTCATTCAAAGTGTACCAGGGTTCATTTTGATCTTTTTCCTTTGAAAAAACGGTTTCGGTTTTAAGTTCCTTTTTCTCAGACTCTATATTCTTTGATGATTCTTTTTTTACTGTTGAAATAGATTTTTCTTTACTCTTTTTTTCTTTTGGTTTGATTTTACTTTTTTGGGTCGAAACAATTTTTTTATTGTCGATTGGTTTTTTATCGGGGGATAAAGTGTTGTTTATTTCATTTGAATTTTCCGTGAATTCAATGCTGGAGTTTTCAATTTTGTTTTTTTTGTCTTGAGGATAAAAAATCAGAGCTAAACAAATTGACCCAGCTAACACGGATGTTATTATAGAATATTTCCATACTGATTTGTAGGCGGATGAAATGTTTTTATGCTTCTGTATAACCTCATCAAAATTCTTAAACGAATTCATCGTTTCTTCAGATAGCTTGGTTTTTCTTTTGTATTTAAAATTGTTCATCTCTAAATCGCTTTAAATGTTTTTTGAAGCTTTTTGAGAGCTCTGTGTGTTTTTACTCTTGCATTTTCAGTTGTCAATTCCAGGATTTCTCCTATTTCCTTAAAAGGTCTGTCTTCAAAAAATCTCATTTCAATTAATTCTACTTCGTTCGGTTTCAATTTTTGCAAACAATGTTTAAGCTTTTTAATAGATTTTGAATTATCCTCAATATCATCGTCATCACTGTTTTCAAAAAGGCCCCAAGAGTTCTCTGGGATATTTACAGTTCTGGTTCTTTTTTGTTTTCTGAATTTTGTAATAATTTCATTGTAGGCAACTCTATAAAGCCATGCACTAAAAGGGGTGCCTTTGAACTTGTATTTTTTTAAGTTAAAAATTGCTTTTGCAAAAACATCGCTTACAATCTCAGAGGCAATATGCTCATTTTCTACTCTTTGTAAAACGAACTTAAAAATTCCTAGGTAATATTTTTCGTAAATGGGAGCAAATGCATTTGGGTTATTAATGGATTTTCTTAAAATTTTCTCTTCCTTCTGAATTTCTGTCTCAGATTGATGGTATATATTTTTGTTCTGCTCCAATTTTACTAATTCTTTATCAGCATAACGCTCTAAAGTTGAAGCGTTACATTTTTTTTTGATTTTGTGAAATAACTTTGAAAACTAACAAGCAAAAGTGAAGAAAAGAAATAAATTTTATTATAAATTTGCTATTGCTAATAATATAAAGCAATAAGTCATGATGAAGAGCTTGTTTTTAATTGGGTCTATAGCTTGTATTCTTTTCGTTTCTTGTAAAGGATCTTCAGAGTATCCTGGTCAAGAAGGTAATAGATTAAGATTAGATATATATCATCAACAGAAAAAGGTGAAATAGGCGCTTGCGTGTTGCTGAGTCAATTTTTTACTTAAATTTCCCATACTTCTAAAATAACTTTCTTTTATTTCAAGGGGCAGTTTCTTCTTCTTTTTTTCTCTAAAGTCAACCTTGTGACCTATATTGGAGTATAACACATAATGCTTCGATAAATAAATGTGTTGGAGAGTTAAAAAAATAGTATCTTAAATTCTCTGTTTGAAGTGGTGTAGTAAATAATTTATGGGTGTAAATATGAAAAAAGTTTTAGCTGTATTGAGTGGTGTTTCTATAGCGTTAGTAGTTGCGTGTAGTGCTATTTCTGCCAAAGAAAAAGATAAGAAAAGTATTGAGCCTAAGGTATTTGAGCTCACCAATAAAATTGTTGAAAATGTACATTACAATAAGCAGGTTTTAAACGATGATTTTTCTAAGAAAGTCTTTGAGGTTTTTTTGGGAAACATTGACCCTAATAAACGTTTCTTATTTAAAAAAGATGTTGACCAGCTTTCGAAAGATAAGTTCAAATGGGACGATGCTATTCTTAAAAAAGATTTAACATTTTTCAATAGCTATGTAGCTTTGATTGAAAAAAGAGAAAAGTCTGCTCAAAAAATAGTTCTTCAAATTCTTAAAGAAGACTTTAACATTCAATCAAAAGATTCCATTGAACTGGATGCAGATAAGTATGATTTTGTTTCTACACCCAAAGAACTCAAAGAAAGATGGTCAAAATATGTCCAGTCTCGTGTGGTGAACGAAATGTATTTTTTATTAAAAAATCAAGAAGAAAACGACACAGTTCCACAGAAATCAATAGAAGATTTAGAGGTTGAGGCCAGAGAAAAAGTTTCAGGAAGACTTAAAGATTGGTTTAATCGTTTAAGCCAGCTTGAACGAACAGACCGATTTAGTGTTTATATGAACTCTATACTTTCTTTATATGGTCCTCACACAAATTATTTCCCTCCAAAAGATAAAGAAGATTTCGACATTACAATGAGTGGAAAGCTGGAAGGAATAGGAGCAACACTTTCAGTTAAAGATGGATACATAAAAGTTTCTAAGATTATTGCTGGTAGTGCCAGTTGGAAACAAGGTCAGCTGAAGGCTGGAGATTTAATTACGGCTGTAGCTCAGGGTGATTCAACTCCGGTTGATGTTGTTAATATGCGTTTGGACAAAGCTGTTCGTTTGATCAGAGGTCCAAAAGGAACAGAGGTTCGGCTTACCGTAAAAAAAATGGACGGTTCAATTGTAGTTGTTCCGATTATTAGAGATGTAGTTATAATTGAAGAGACTTATGCTAAATCTTTATTGCTGAATCAAGATGGGGACACTTGTAATTACGGATACATACACCTGGGTAGTTTTTATGCTGAGTTTGGTAAAAGAAATGGTAAAAGATGTTCTGTTGATGTTCTTAAACAAATAGAAGCATTGAAAGCCAGTAACGTAAAAGGTATAATTATTGATTTAAGGAATAACGGAGGAGGATCGCTTAGCGATGCTGTTGATATGGTAGGTTATTTCATCAAGTCAGGACCCGTTGTTCAGGTAGATGGTGCAGGCCAGCCAGCCACAAGTTATAAGGATAGAGATCCTGATCAGCAATTTGATAAACCAATCGTTGTGATGGTAAATGAATTTAGTGCCTCTGCTTCTGAGATTTTTGCTGCTGCAATCCAGGATTATGGAAGAGGTGTAATTGTAGGAAGTAATACGTTCGGAAAAGGGACTGTGCAACGATTTTTCTCTCTGACTGAAGCAGCTCAACAGTTTAGAATTAAAACGGACAGTGATGATTTGGGAGCTGTAAAGCAAACAGTTGCAAAGTTTTTTAGGATAAATGGTGGGGCTACTCAGCTTAGGGGAGTTACTCCAGATGTGAAACTTCCTGGTATCTACGAGTTTATTGATGTTGGGGAAAAGGAGTATGATTATGCATTACCTTGGTCCTCTATAGATCCAGCTTTTTTTAACAAGTATCAAACTAAGTATAATTTGAATGAATTGAATGAAAAAACACAAAACAGATTGGATACTTCAGGTTATTTCAAGTCGGTGATAAAAAATGCTAAATTGATAAAAGAGACAAAAGATCTTACTAAGATCCCGATTGGATTGGACGCTTATAAAGCATACAAAAATGAACGTAAAGAAATCAGTGAAGCGGCTAAAGTCAAGGAAGTTTCAATAAATGATATGAGTGTTGAACTAAATAAAATTGACTTGTATAAGGCAAAATCAGATACGATTTTACAATCACGGTTAAAGAAATTTAAAGAAGAAACCGCTGATGATCATTATATAAGAGAGTCCTTAAGAGTACTTTCTGAAATGATTAAAATGTAATTTATGAGAAAACTTTTAGCTTTTATACTCATAATCAATGTTGGTCAGATGAAATCGCAGGACAGCATTTCCACTAACATTCATCCGAAGCTTCTTGTGGGTATTGTGGTTGATCAGATGCGCTATGATTATTTGTTTCGCTACTGGGATAAATTGGGAGAAGGAGGATTTAAGAGAATGATTAAAAACGGTTATCTGTTTAAAAATGCTAATTATTCTTACATACCCACATACACGGCTCCAGGTCATGCTTCCATATATACAGGTTGTACGCCTTCTCAACACGGAATAGTGGCAAATGAGTGGTACGATGAATCGTTTAAAGTAACTCGTTATTGTGTTTCTGACAAAAGGTTTAACTCTGTGGGTGTTGCCACCGAAGAGGGGGAGATGAGTCCCAAAAACATGCTGGTAACAACGATAGGCGATGAATTGAAATTAAGCAACAACAATCATTCTAAAGTAATTTCAATTGCTTTGAAAGATCGTTCAGCAATTTTACCTGGTGGTCACAAAGCCGATGCGGCATATTGGATTGATAAACAAGGAAAGTGGATTACAAGTTCTTATTATATGAAAACTTTGCCCAGCTGGGTCGAAGAAATGAATAAAAGTCGACCGGGTAAGTTTTATCTTGGTTCCAAATGGGAACCCATATTCCCTTTAATGGAGTACGAAGAAAGTTTTAGCGATAATAATGATTACGAAGAAACTCATTTATGGGAAGATTCACCTGTGTTTCCGCATGATTACTCTGGAGTCAATTCCGAAATTGGATATGGTATTGTGAAGTATACCCCAATGGGAAATACTATGACAAAAGATTTTGCACAAAAAGCAATTGTCAAGGAAAGACTTGGGCAAGATAAATACACTGATTTTTTAGCAGTTAGTTTTTCACCCATCGACTACATCGGCCACTTTTATGGACCACATTCCGTTGAAATGCAAGATGCCATTATTCAATTGGATGGTGATTTAGCCTCCTTTTTTACTTTTATTGAAAAGTATGTAGGAAAAGATGTTCTTTATTTTTTAACCGCCGACCATGGCGCAGTAAATGTTCCAAGGTATTTGTCTGATCAAAAAGTTCCATCAGGTTACTTTGATTCAAAAGCTTGTGTGAATTTGATTAATGCTCAATTTAAATCTTCCTACGGTATTGATTCAATTGTTGAAAATTACAGCAATTCACAAATCAAAATTGCTCAAAATATGGTTCAAAAATATCGTCTCAATCCTGACTTTGTTCAGGAAAACATCATTCAAATTATTAAAGGGTTTTCAGGAGTAAAAGAAGTGCTTGTTACAAAAAAGTTAAACGATGGAAATTCTTCAAACATGGCCACTAAGGTAATAAACGGTTATTTTGAGGGCAGATCTGGTGACCTCTATATAATTTTGAAGCCGGGTTGGATTCACGATCAAAATAAAGGAACCACTCATGGTTCTGGTTATTCGTATGATACTCATGTGCCTCTGATTTTCATGGGGTCAGGAGTAAAAACAGGAAGTTCCAACCAAATGGTCAATATAAAAGATATAGCCCCAACCATATCGACATTAATTAATGTTTCTTTTCCAAATGGAACAACAGGTAAACCATTAAGATTTGAATAAGCAATTACTCATCATAGGTCATGTGTGGCCTGAGCCAAAATCTTCCGCGGCTGGTAGAAGAATGATGCAGTTGATTGAGTTTTTTAAAGTTTCAAATTACGATGTTTGTTTTGCAACACCATGTTCTAAAAAAGAACATTCATACCCTTTAGAGAAAATTAATGTCTCAACTTTATCGATTGAGGTAAACAACAGTTCATTTAATGATTTTATTCAAAAACTAAATCCGGAGGTAGTTATTTACGACCGATTTATGATGGAGGAACAGTTTGGTTGGCGTGTTCAGGATTATTGTCCAAAGGCGATTACTCTCTTGAATACAGAGGACCTTCATTCACTCAGAAGAAAAAGAAAATCTGCTGTTTCAGGTAAGCCTTCTTCAAAAAATGATGAATTGGAATTAAGAGAATTGGCCAGTATTTACAGGTGTGACCTTTCGTTAATTATTTCAAAATTCGAAATAGAGTATTTGAAGGAGAAAGGAGTATATGAAGATTTGTTGTTCTATCTACCCTTTATGGAGGATGTGCCCAATCAAAAAAACATTTTAAAATATGAGGAAAGAGCCCATATGGTTACGGTTGGTAGTTTCCTTCATGATCCTAATGTTGATGGGATTCGTTACCTCAAAGATAACGTCTGGCCTCTTATCCGTAAAAAACTTCCCGATGTTGAAATGCATATATACGGAAGTTATCCGACATCAAAAATTGAACAACTTACCAACCTTACGGAGGGTTTTATAATTAAAGGCTGGGCCGATGATGTGAAAAATGTCATGAGCAAAGCAAGAGTTTGTCTTTCTCCATTAAGATTTGGAGCAGGACTTAAGGGTAAGTTTATTGATGCTATGCGAACGGGAACCCCCTCAGTGACAACTCAGATAGGTTCCGAAGGAATGCCTCAGGGAGATAATTGGCCCGGGTTTATCTCTGATTCCCCAAATGAGTTAGCGAATAAAGCAGTGTTGCTTTACAGTAAAAAAGAAATTTGGAGAGAAAAACAATCCATAGGCATTCGAGTTTTATCTACAGAATTTTCAAAAGAGGAAAATCAACAAAAATTCAAGGAGAAATTGTTTAGTCTAAAGGCAGGTTTAGCAAAGCATCGCTCAAAAAATATTATTGGAAAAATGTTAAGACTTAATAATCTTCGGTCAACAAAATTTATGAGTAAATGGATTGAAGAGAAAAATAGACGAACTTAACGTTTTTAAAAAGGGTATCCAACACCAAAATTAAGTTGAGTTTTATTTGTTTCCAAGTTCCAAACTGATGGTGTGTATGCTTGTTTGAGAGGAACACCTAAATCGACCCTGAAAAGAAAGAAGTCAAAATCTAATCGAACACCAATACCCGGTGAAACTGCGAATTCTTTATGGAATCTATTCACATCAAAGTTTTTACGTCCATAAATCTCTGTATCGATATCGGGTTTTTCCGTCCAAACGTTACCAGCGTCAATAAATAGAGCTCCTTTTATAATGGAAGTAACGGGAAATCGATATTCTACATTGAGCTCAATTTTTATTTCTCCTAATTTATCGACATTATCGTCAGGTTGTAAATATGAACCTTGACCCAATGTTCTTTGTCTCCAGCCTCTAATTGAATTCGCCCCTCCCACAAAATATAACTGATCAAAGGGAATTACACCATGCTTATCTAATGGAATCCCGGCACCAAGAAAAGTTCGAAGAGCGATTTGCTGCTCATTTGTAAAGTTTAAAAACTTTCTTAAATCCCCTTGAAGCTTAAAAAATGTTGCATATCGGATTTTAGCCAATGTAATAGCGTTGCTACCAGGGTTTCTCTCCTCAAAACCAAAAGCTTTGGCTACTAAAGCTGATGTTCCGATAAGCCAACTTTTAGCAACGAAATAAGTTGGGTTTTTTATTTTTTTATTTCCTTGATTGTTGAATAAAAAATTGTATTTCACTCCCGACGAAATAGCGTCCTCAAACTTAAATCGTTGAGCTGGTGAAAGACTGGATAACGTTGTTAGAATTTTACTGTCTTTTGTAATAAAAGCAAAGTTCATATCCAGTATACTTAGTGTATGTGTTTTGTATTTACCCTCGTTCCAGGTATATGTTAATCCAATATTTGTAAGATATCGCTTGAATTCAATCCGCTCTTGAAAATTATAATATGCCGAAAAAGTTGTTTTCGGAAAAGAACTTTTACGTATGCTTTTTGTGATTTTTGGAAACATAAACAGCCTTGGAAATGTGAGTGATAATCTAGGCCCAACGGTTGAAACAATGTTGAAATCATCCTCATCACCTTGCTTTAAGTTTTCAAGACCACCATAGAAGGTGAAATTCAGAATTTCCGAGTTTCCAAAAGCATTCTTTTTATTGAATGAAAGCTGAGCCGTACCACCAAAACCCTCTCGAAAAATCCCCATAAGTTCTCCAGACACAGACATTCTTTTTGAGGGTTTTAAAAGGACATAAGCATCAAGTTTCTTATCTCCGTTTTCATTTTTAACTTCCTTAAATTCAATTTTAATGAAGCTGAACATTTGAAGGTTTGCAAACTGTCGAAAAGTTAAACTCTCTTTTTTGTGATCGTAGAGTTCATTGGGGTGTATGAATAAGCTTCGGTAAAGAGGGTTTGGTTTAAAATGGGATTTACCCTTGCTGATCATATAAACTCCTTGATAAAGAATAGTATCGGTTGTTTCATTGTTACTGCTGTAAGGGTCGTAGCTTGTGTTTACATAAATATTATTTAAGTAGTATTTATAATGAATAGAGTCTGATTTGGGCTGTTTTATTTTTGTAACAATAATCGCGCTGTCGCATCCCCGGGTGGAATCAATATCAAAACTTATGAAGTTTTCGGCAAATTTGTAATACCCATTGTTGTTTAAGTGTTCTGTAATCCGATTTCGTTCATCTTCAAGATCTTCAATTCTAAGTATTGTATTTTGAATAATATGACTTTCATTTAATATTTCATTGTAATGTTTGTTTATGTCATTTTGTTTTATACTAACATCTGTACTATCAATAACAAGAGGATTTTTGGGATTTACGGTATAGTAAATTTTCACCTTTTTTGTTTCCCATTTTTTATTACCTAAGAAATAAATGGGTTTAATCTCTGCTGTGACTTCAGCATTGTAATAACCCTCATTTTTCATAAATAAAGTCATTTGATTTTCGGATCTTCTCACTAAACTTGAGTCAAGAATAACAGCAGGACGCTTTTTGCCGGATTTTTCTCTGTACCAAAGGTTTCTCCATTGTAAACCAAATTTCCAGGTTCCGAAAAGAATAGCATGATTTGGTTTTTGTCGGATGTATGAAGCCAGGTCTTCTTTATCAATATCTATTTTTGAATTGACTTCTAATTTATTTTTACTTATCAGTTTTTCATGAGGCCCTAAATGCAATGTAGATAGCTGATGTTTGGCGCATCCAAACAAAAGAAGAGCTATGAGTTGAAAAAGAATGTATTTAAAAAGCTTTTCTTTCAAGAAAAATACCGTTTAGAATCTTTAATTTAGCTTCAAATTGTAAGTTAACTAAATGCTTTCCAAAAATAAGATAAAGTTCATTAAGTCACTTCAGCAAAAAAAAAATAGAATTCAATCTGATGTTTTCGTTGTTGAGGGAAGAAAAGGTGTTTTATCTTTATTGAACAGTGATTTTGAAATTAAAGAAATTTATTGTTCAGAGTCAGCACTTAAAAAGTCTCCCGATTTAAATGCATTAAACCCTACTATTGCAGATGAATTATCTATTGAGAAGGCAAGTGGATTAAAGTCTAATAAAGAGGCTATTGCTGTTGTAAGTCAAAAACTTTCTGAGCAAATAAACTGGAATAAAACTATTTTGTTTTTGGACGGAATATCTGATCCTGGTAATTTAGGAACAATAATCAGAACCATAGATTGGTTTGGTATTGACCAGGTTGTATGCTCGGAAGAGTGCGTTGAATTTTACAATCCTAAAGTTATTCAAAGTACGATGGGAAGTTTTTCTCGAAAAATCCCTGTTGTTAAAACTGTTGAGTCGTTTTTACGCGAAAAGCCAAAAGGTGTCCGTATATTTTTGACTTGCCTTAATGGAGAGTCTCTTGATGCTGTTTCGAGTATGTCCTCGGGGGTATTAGTAATGGGAAGTGAATCGCATGGTGTGTCAAATTTGTGGGAAACTACAGAGCATACTAAAATTACGATAGCCTCTTCACCTAATAGCAAGGCCGATTCACTCAATGTTGCTGTTGCAACTTCAATTTTATGTTTTAAAATAAAACAAGGATAGATGTGTGGTATAAATGGCGTTTTCTCTCGTAAACCTGGAACTGATTTAATTTCATTAGCTTCCAGAATGAACGCTTTAATTCAGCACAGAGGACCTGATGATGAAGGAATCGTTCTTTTTGATGATGCAAAAGCGTATCCTAAAGCCACACCGAAATCCGTGACGAGAGAAGATGGGATTAATTACCTCGAATATATAAATGAACAATCAAACGAAACATTCGGAGTATTCGGACATCAAAGACTATCAATAATTGATTTATCGGCATTGGGACACGAACCTTTAGCGGATGAAACCGGTAATTATTGGCTGACTTACAATGGAGAACTTTACAACTATCTTGAGATAAGACAGGAATTAAAAGAGTTGGGTGTTTTCTTTAGATCCAGCACAGATGCGGAAGTTGTTCTCAAAGCCTTCATTTATTGGGGAAAAGAATGTGTTTTAAAGTTCAATGGAATGTGGGCGTTTTCCATTTATAACCTCAAAAAGAAAGAAGTTTTTTCATCGAGAGATCGCTTTGGAGTAAAGCCGTTTTATTATACAATCGATCGGGAAAATTTTGCTTTTTCATCAGAGCAAAAAGCAATAGTTATGAGTGGATTAATTCCCAGGAAAATAAATAAGAAAGCAGCTTTTGACTATTTGGCTTTTGCCAGCCTCGAACAAGAACCAAATGGAATGTTTGAGAATATTGTTGAGCTTGAACCGGGATATAATCTTGTTTTTAATTACAAAACCTGGACAGTAAAAACGGAGCAGTTTTATAATTTAAAATTTAACAGAAGAAAAGAATCAATTAATTCCGAAAAGGAAAATACATATATTGAAAACATTTCGCATTTATTCAAATCAGCGATTGACTTGAGGCTTCGTTCTGATGTTTCCGTGGGTGCATGCTTAAGTGGGGGTATCGATAGCTCTGCAATAGTTTGTCAAATGGCAGATTTGGGAAATACAGATATGCATACATTTACGGCCTCGTCAAAAGATCCTGAATTTGATGAAACTAAGTTTGCAAATTTAGTCAACCAAAAAATCGGAGCGCAATCAAATTTAATTTATCCAAAGTCAGAGGAGCTTTTAAAAGATATAGAGGAGCTTATTTATGCTCAGGACATACCTTTATTTTCTACAAGTACCTATGCCCAATTTCGAGTAATGAAAAAGGTAAAGGAAACTGGAATTAAAGTTGTTTTAGATGGACAGGGTGGAGACGAATTATTTGGAGGATATTTACCATATCACATTAATCAATGGATGGACGATTTACGTTCGGGTAATATCATTCGATTGGTTCGGGAGTTGAAAGGTTTTGATTCTTTATCTACTGGAATACAGTATTTTACTAAAGAGTACTTAAAGAATTACGGCATAAAAGAAATGCCCTCAGTTATTTATAAACGACTGATTAAGAAAGTACAAAAAGAGCATCAATACATTTCAGATGATTTGATGAAAAATCACGGTAATTTAGGTTACAAAAAATCTCGTAAGCGTCCACCCAAATCTCTTAATGGAATATTAAAACATCAATTTTATAATACTCGATTGAAACAGTATTTAAAGTGTGAGGATAGATGCAGCATGTGGCACAGTGTAGAAGCAAGAGTACCGTTTTCGGACGACATCAACCTTATTGAATATGTTTTTAATATTCCAGGAAGCTATAAAATTCAAAAGGGAAATAAAAAGTATTTATTGAAAGAAGCAACAGAGCATTTGTTGCCCGAAGCTATCTACAATCGAAAAGATAAGATGGGATATGTAACCCCGAATAATCAGTGGATATTTGCCATTAAAGACGATTTAAAAAAGTACTTCACTCCCGATTTAGAGGAATATTTTAATTACGGAGCTCTCATGAAAGATTATGATGAATTTTTTAATCAAGTAACCATTCCAGAAAATCAGAGAATGTTTAAATTTATTGCATTTGCTGTTTGGAAAAAAACCTATGGATTATAATGTTTAAATGGTTTTGTAATCGGCTTTATCTTATTGGGATAATCATTACTCTGGTTAACCTTTCCTGTGGAGAAGAAAAATCCAATTCGGAAGAAATTTCAAATCAGCTATTTTCGATAGCGGAAGAAACAATTTCCACACATTCTAAAAATGGACGTGTTGTTTCTGAAATTGAAAAAAAAGAATACAAACGAGTTGTGCTTTTAGCTACTCCATTTTATACCTATTTTGAAGTACTTAATGCTGAGAACAGCATAGTTGGTCTATTCAATAGAGAGAGGGTGAAAAAGGTACCCAAAAGTATTAAATCGGTTGGTGAAGGAGCTCATTTAAATCTTGAGAAAATCATTCAGCTTAAACCGGATTTAATTATTTGTAATTCGCATCAGTTGGAAGATTTAAAATCTTTAACAATTCCAATAATGGCGTGTGATGAATACCTTGAGGCACAACCCAGGGGCAGATTAAAATTTTTGACGATGATTTCCGCAATAACAAATACAGGTCAAAAAGCAGAAAAGATATTAAAGGATTTCTCATTGAAATATCAAAATCACGAAACTTTGAATATATCCGTTTTGAAGTTGGATAATTTCGGAGATGGATGGTATCAACCGGGTTGTAACACCTATATAAGCGAAGTAATTCGTATGGCTGGAGCTACACCAGTATGTATTGAAGAAAGTAATATAAGTGAAAAAATCGCCTACGAATCTGCTGTTTTTAAACTCAGTGAAAACAATGTTTTTCTGTTTATGGACTGGGGGAAGAAAAAAAGAGGGTGGAAAAAACGTATGAAACACATATTGGAATTGGACAATTACCCTAAAAAAATAGTGTATTGCAATACAACTCAAACAAACTATTATAAAGAAAGTGCTTTAAATTCTCATTTAATAATAGATGACTTAAACGCTGTATTGAAAACAGAAAAAAAAGGTCGTTTTTTTGAAATAAAAACTTTTGAAAAATAGTTGGTTAATCATATTAGTAGTTTTGCTTTTTACTCTTTTTGTACTGGAGCTCATATTGGGTACAGTTACAATCGATATTATTAAGGGCTTTACTGAGTTTAATTCTGTTGACGGAAATATTTTAGAATCCAGACTCATTAGAGCATCAGTATCTGTTTTAGTAGGAGCAAGTTGTGGATTGGCTGGGTTGGGAATTCAAACATTATTTAAAAACCCTCTGGCTGGTCCAACAACCCTTGGTGTGAATTCTGGCGCGAGTTTAGGAGTTGGAATGTTTTATTTAATCCCTGGCGTATCAATGCATATGGAATGGCTTGGGCTTAGCTTTTTTGCTGTATTGGGAGCATTGGCATTTTTATTTCTTTTGATTGTTGTTTCGGGTAAGTCATTGAATTTAACATTTGTATTAATTGTTGGGTTGTTGCTTAGCTATGCAAGCTACGCAATCTTAGAAGTTCTCCTGCAGTTGAGCGATTCCGTAGGCATTAAGAGTTATGTTTTCTGGGGTATGGGGAGCTTTAATAGAGCGAATGTATATTCACTTATCGCACTACTGCTTGTTAGCGTTATGGGATTTGTCGTTATGAAAAAATATGCAACATGGCTCAACATATACTCACTGGGAGATACCGAGTTAAAACTGCTAACCAGAAAGTCCATTACATTTAATAAGCGATTGTTGTTGATTGTATTCGGAATTTGGATTGGCTTAATTACCAGTATTGTCGGCCCAATTGCTTTTGTTGGTGTTGTTGTGCCCAATGTTTTGAAAATGGTCATCAAGTCTTCCAATTTAAATGCGCTTTTGCCCTTAACAGCACTATTGGGAGCAATAATGGTACTTTTGGCAGATTTAATTGCAAGAGGAGCAATTGGAGGGTTTGTGCTACCGGTTAATGCTGTTTTAAGTGTTTTGGGAGTTCCAATCATTATTTATTTTCTCGTAAAAAGGATATCGGGTGCTAGAGGCTAGTTCAATACATATAGGATATCAAAAACCTTTGCTTTCTGAAACCATATCTGGTTCATGGAATAAGGGAGAGGTAATTGTTTTGTTGGGAGACAATGGAGTAGGGAAGTCTACCTTTTTAAAAACCCTGGCAAAACTTCAAAAACCAATTTCAGGATCAGTTGAATTGACTACCGATAAAATTGGTTGGGTTGACGCATCCATTTCTAAAGGAGTTTATTTGTCAGTATTTGATTTTATTAGTTTTGGGATAAGCTCTACAAAAGAAGATATCGACTACTGGTTTAATAGGTTTGAGATCAATATTGAAACCAGTCGATTTGTAGATGAGTTGAGTGATGGTCAGTTCAGGAAATTATGCATTATTCGTCAACTCTTAAAAAGACCGGAAGTTTTATTTTTAGATGAACCAACGGTTTATTTAGATGTGAAAAGTAAAAAGCAATTGGCTTTGATTATACAGGAACTAAAGGAAAGTTGTTTGATTTTCTGCACCACACACGATTTACTTTTTGCAGAAGAAATTAAAACATCAACCATTGAATTTTAAAGCAAAAAAAGCCCAACACAGTTGGGCTTTTTTTTTAAGCGTAAGTAATATACTACTTAATTTCTTTCAATTCTACTATAAAAATTAATGCCGCGTAAGGAGGAATGTTTGCTCCAGTCCCTTGTGCACCATATCCCAAATCGAAAGGGATGTAAAATTTATATTTCGCTCCAATACTCATCAGCTGCAACCCTTCAGTCCACCCTTTGATTACTCTGTTTAATGGGAATTCTGTTGGCTCACCTCTGTCGTATGATGAATCGAATTTAGTTCCATCAATTAAAGTTCCTTCATAATGAGCTACAACGGTTTGTTCGGCTGTTGGTTTCGGTCCTTCAGCATCTTCAAGAATTTCGTACTGTAATCCAGATTCTGTTACCTGCACTTCAGGTCGCTTTGCATTTTCAGCTAAAAATTGAATTCCTTCCTTTGCACCAATTTCAGCCATAAATTCAGAGTACTCCTGAATTTCTTCTTGCGAAGGCATTTTTTCATTTTTCCAAAAATCCACGAAACCTTCCTCGAATTTTTGAGCCACTAAATCATCACCCAACAGAGATTTGTCGATATCCATGAAGAATAGTTTAGAGAAAGTATCAATTGCTTTTGCTTTGTCTTCACCTTCTACTTTTGTAAAGTTTTCAGATCGAGCGGCAATTTCTCTTAACTCGGCAACTGCTGATTGAGGTTCAAAATTTCCAATACCGTTTGCTCTGTATTCTGCAAACAATCCCACCAATTCGTCAGGATTGAAAAATGTAAGTTGTTGTTGCTTTAATTGACTAGCGAATGAAACACCATGAACAAATGATATTACATTGATGTCGGCTGATTTTACTTCAGACATATTTGTTGTTTTAAATTGAATCTTAGATTCGTAATTACTCAGTCTTTCTGAGTTTTACGTTATTATCTAATGTCTTTTAATTCTACTGTGAAAATCAAGGTAGAGAAAGGAGGAATCCCTCTTGTTCCTCGTTCACCGTAACCTAGATTATATGGAATATAAAACTTATATTTTGCACCCACCTGCATAAGTTGAAGACCTTCAGTCCAACCTGCAATTACACCATTTAAAGGGAACTCTGAAGGCTCGCCTCTATCGTAAGATGAATCAAATTTTTGACCGTTAAGCAGCTTTCCTTCATAATGTGCAAGAACAATGCTGGTATCAGAAGGCGATTCACCATTACCTTCTTCTAGGACTTCATACTGTAACCCTGAAGGTGTTACCGTAACATTTTCATTTCTTGAGTTTTCAGCTAAAAAATCATCTCCAATTTTGATAATCGCATTACGCATGAAGTTTGTGAAAATAGTTATTGAATCTTGAGAAGGTAATTTACCATCTTTCCAATACGTAAGCATACCTTCCTCAAACTTTTCAAAATTCATTTGATCAGCAATTGGAGACTGATTAATGTCTTTATAATATAATTTTGAAAAAATTGATTTTGCTCTATCCATTTCGGTTCCCTCTAATGAAGCAAAGTTTTGAGTCAACTCAGCTATTTTTCTTAGTTCAGCTATTGCTTCATCCGGATTAAAATTTCCCAACCCATTTTTTTTGAACTCATTAAAATCCTTTATCATATCCTCAGGATTAATAAAAGGTAGCTTTTGGTTTTTAAGTTGGTTTGAAAACATTATACCATGAACGTATGAAATCAAGTCTAAATCTTCTGAGTTGTTTAAACTTGAATCATCAATACTTCCAGATTCAATACTTTCAGATTCAATACTTTCAGATTCGGAATTCGAATTTTCTTTTGATTCACCACAACTTAATAATGCTGTTGTAATTATTGCAAGAGTTAAAAATTTTATTTTCATTTGAGTAAGTTTTTCCTGTTTAAAATTGTGCTTATAAGCTTGATGTCGTTTTCTTTTTTAAAAATTGAAAAAGGCAGGTAAATAAATTGTGCCTTGCTCATAGTTAAAATAAAACCGCTTTTTGTTTTAAAGGCTTTTTTAAAACTTTTCCATTCAATGGGCATTCCGTGTTTAGCATCCATTTTTAATAAAAATTGACGACCATCAATTTCATAATTCATTTTGTAGAAAAACATTTTTCCCATTTCGTGCTGAGTAAATCCAGCAAATTGAATCATCCAAAACCCAACATACAATAAGGGAACCAAAAAACCTATTAAAAAGAAAGTCCAAAACCAACTTGTTACAATAAAGCTCAAAGCAAGAAGAACTATACACGGTATACCGTAAAACCATTCTTTTTTTAATAAAGCTATTGTAGCTACAGAAATGTATTTCTTTTTTTCGAGTTCGTATTTTTTCGTAATTACTTTCATTAGCGAAAAATTTATCGGGCAAAGATAGCATATTTAAAACCGCTAGTACCAAAAGGACATCATGTATTTTTATAAACAATGTTAATATAGCCACTAAAAAGGCTGTTTTGGAATAAAATCACTCTCGATATCGTAATTTAGACGTTGTGGAAAAACACTATTATTTTATAATCAATAAACCTCCAAAATACCTTTCTCAGTTTGTTCGTAATCAAAAAAGAGCGAAAAAACTACTGGGAGAGCTTCATGACTTTCCAGAGGGAACCATGTCTGTTGGTAGGTTGGATGAAAATTCTGAGGGACTTTTATTGTTGACAACTAATGGAAAAGAGAGTTTTCGAATCTGCAATGGAGGAATAGAAAAAGAATACTATGCACAAGTAAATGGTGCAATTACTGAAAAAGCTGCCAAGCAATTAAGGTTGGGAGTAGAGATAGGATTTAATGGTGTTAAATACCAAACCAAACCCTGTAAGGTTAAGTTGTTTTCAAAAGCACCATATCATGAAGCGGGCTTGAAAGTAAGAGATGAAAGGCACGGACCAACTTCATGGATATCTATTACCATTACTGAAGGGAAGTTTCGTCAGGTCCGAAAAATGACTGCAGCAGTCGGGTTTCCTACGTTAAGATTGATTCGTCATCGAATAGGGAATATTACTTTAGAAGATTTAAAGCCCGGTGAAGTGAAAGAAGTAGAGTATTTTGATGCTTAAAAAAAGTGTATCTTTTATAAAATTCTACATTATACAATTGGTTAAATAGCCAATACCTTATACACACAATTAAGAAGCGCCTGTGCCAGGGCGCTTTTTTTATGATTTTTAATCTTAAAATAGAATTTCAATCAACTAATTATATAAAGATTTGAATGGTATTAAATATTTGATCCAAACATTAGTATTTACAATCAGAAACCTAACTATATTTGCAATTCAAAAGTTAAGTTATGAGCAGTTTAGCAAAAACCTATGATCCATCAAAAGTTGAGGAGAAGTGGTACGATTACTGGTTGAAGAATGATTTATTCAGCAGTAAGCCAGACGAAAGAGAAGCCTATACCATAGTTATCCCTCCACCAAACGTCACCGGTCAATTGCACTTAGGTCATACACTTAACAATACTTTACAGGACGCTTTGATTCGAAAAGCAAGACTGGAAGGGAAAAATGCATGTTGGGTGCCAGGTACCGATCACGCATCCATTGCTACCGAAAATAAAGTTTTGGACCTTTTAGCAGAACAAGGAATTAAAAAAGAAGACCTCACTCGAGATGAGTTTTTGAAGCACGCGTGGGATTGGACGGATAAATATGGAGGAATTATATTAAAGCAGTTGAGAAAACTGGGAGCTTCATGCGATTGGGACAGAACGGCATTTACGATGGATAAGAATTTGCACGATTCTGTTGTAAAAGTTTTTGTTGACTTATTCAACAAAGGATACATCTACCGAGGAGCAAGAATGGTGAATTGGGATCCAATGCGTAAAACAGCACTTTCCGATGAAGAAGTTTACCATACGGAAGAGAACTCAAGACTATTTCACATTAAATACCAAATCGCAGGAAGTAATGAATTTTTAACCATTGCAACAACACGTCCTGAAACCTTGTTGGGAGATACGGCCATTTGTGTACATCCCGATGACGAAAGATACAGGCACTTAAAAGGAGCAAAAGCAATTGTTCCATTAGTGAATCGAGAGGTTCCTGTTATTTTTGATGCGTATGTAGATATGGAGTTTGGTACAGGAGCTCTAAAAGTAACACCAGCTCATGATATTAATGATTACAACCTGGGCGCTAAGCACGATTTGGAATCTATTGAAATATTAAATGATGATGGTACTTTAAGTGAAGCCGCTCAGGTTTATGTTGGAGTAGATCGTTTTGAAGCACGAAAAAAAATAGCCAAAGAACTTGAGGAAAATGGCCAACTGGAAAAGATAGAAGATATTCGCAATAAAGTTGCTCGTTCAGAAAGAAGCAAAGTTGTGATAGAGCCAAAACTATCCACACAGTGGTTTTGTAAAATGGAAGACATTGCAAAACCAGCATTGGATCAGGTATTGGATAATACCATTGAATTTTTCCCAAAGAATGCAGTAAATACATACAAGCATTGGTTGGAAAACATTAACGACTGGTGTATTTCTCGTCAGTTGTGGTGGGGACAACAAATCCCAGCCTATTTCTACGGAAAGGGACAAAATGATTTTGTTGTCGCTGAAACTGCAGAAGAGGCATTAAAACTAGCTCAAGAAAAAACAGGGAATGCTGATTTAAAAGCTGAAGACTTAACCCAGGAAACGGATGTAGTAGACACCTGGTTCTCATCGTGGCTGTGGCCAATGACTGTATTT
>TARA_B100000674_G_scaffold224112_1_pt1 | contig 23964 bp, 21 predicted proteins | sample TARA_B100000674 | Tara Oceans TARA_B100000674 (sample SAMEA2622759) | marine metagenome | biome: marine biome (ENVO:00000447); feature: surface water layer (ENVO:00002042); material: "saline water (ENVO:00002010), including plankton (ENVO:xxxxxxxx)" | depth 5 m
ATTGTTAAGCATAATTTTTTTTGTCTTAGATTTCTCTTGATCTGAAATTAGATATTCTAGTGGCCTATCTCCTGACCTTATTTCACCGATTGACCATTCGCAATTAAACTCTGAACACCAAACATCTAAAATTCTGCTGACCTGTACTCCTTTCATTGGAATAGATAGAATTTTTCCATAAATTTGGCTTTGATTCTCAATTGAATCCTCAATTAATTTTGTAGCATCATCGATTGAAAAAAAGAATCTACTCATTTCTGGACCTGTTGACACAACGTGTTTTTCCTTTTTTGTCATTTCTTCCCATATAGGAAATACTGAACCTGTTGACCAAGTAACATTGCCATAACGAACACAGCTAAATCTAGTACCATATTCTCCATCACTGAGGGTAAACAGTTTTTCCATTACCGCTTTTGAATGACCATAAAAGTTTTCTATTGGAGACGTAGCCTTATCAGTAGATATTCCTAATACATATTCAACACCATTATTTATTGATGATCTCAGAACGTTCTGACTTCCTAAGATATTTACGTCAATACATTCGTTAGGAAACCGTTCTGATAGCCCCACAAATTTTGTTGCTGCTGCATGTATTACGATTTCTGGTTTAACACGACTTATAACCTCATTAATTGAATGATAATTTGTTACATCTCCTGGTAAAGTTTCGAGATCAATATGACTTTTTAATTGTTGTAGTTGTTTTTGATTGCGTGCTGTACAATAAATTTCATAATTTTTTGATAAGTTTTTTGATAAGTTTTTACCTAAAAAACCACTTCCACCAGTAATAAGTACTTTTTTCATTATTTATAAACAATAATAACTTTAATTTTTTAAATTAAGCACTTATCCAACATAAGCTTATAGAATCTTTTTTCGTCTTTATCTTTGATTAAGTCAAGAATTTTGTATTGATTATTCTTGAAATCAGTATATTTTGGAGTTCCTATTTTCCACTGACCCAAAACTAATTGATTTAATTTTAAATATCCCAATGTGATTAAATCTGATATATCTTCTTCTTGATTGCCCAATACAGAGATCTTGTTTTTATTTCTATTTGATAATGAAGATATTTCTGGATAGTTTAATACATCAGAGCAATGAGAAATGCTGAAACAATTAGAATTATTTAAGTATTTTGAGCCTTCTATTTCAAAACTCCAAGGATTTGATGTATTTTTTAATATCTCTAATAAAAATTCTCTTTTCCATATTCTCCATTGTGTATTTACTGTAAAACTATAATTATTTTGGTAAACATAAATATCACTGCTACTAAATTTTTTATTATATTTTTCTTCTGGAGAAATTGATAACTCTGCACTTACAAAATTTGTATTATTTTTTAAAGCTTTATGTAGAGTATTGAAATTTTCAATATTTAAATTTTTACTTAAAAAGTAATCATCCAATGAAAAAATAATAAATTCATCATCTATATTCTGAAAAGTTTTATATAAATACGACGACCAGCTATCGACTCCTCCTTTTCTAAAATTACCTAAATTTATATATTGACACCCATGTAAATTTTTATAATTGTAAGTTCCATAGTTTAAATAATTTATTTCAAATTGAACAGGTAGATATTTTTTTACTAGATAAGAGCTCGCTTTTAAAATTTTCTTACTACCTCGGTGACCTGCCAAAAAAACTTTCATAATTTATAAAATTCTACAAATATTTTACGTTGGGTCCATCAACAGTTGAGTAAAGTACAGGATCTTTTATTTTGTCATAAATACTTGAATTTTTAATCCGATAGTTGACCCAATCACCATAATAAGGTCTATAAATATCGATCACACCTGCAATAGCATCTATACCACTTCCTACCGATACTAGTGGAGCTGAAGCAACTTCTTTAAGATAATACATTAGAGTATTCTGTGAAAGCCCAATCCCTAATAAAAAAATATCAGGATTTGAATTTTCCACTTGTTTTTTAATAGATTTAAATATTTTTTTGCTATTAGTCAAAGCACCTTTTTGCGGTATTGGAATAAGTTCATGAAATTTATCTATACCTAGATATTCTTTATATTCTGGAAATTTCATCAATTGGTCAATCAAGTTCAATTTTGTTTCAGAACCAATTATTGTAATTTTTTTAAATGATTCAAGAAACCACTTATTAGCAATGCTTGCATAAAGGTATTCAGCAGGATAATCTACTACTCTGTTTAAAACTTCTTCTATCATCTTAAAATTTATTATTTCACAAAAATATTTATCATGTAAATTTCCATATTTCTTAATCTCTTCAATATTCAAAGATTTAATACTTCTCTTTATGTCTCGAACTCCAGGTTTAGTTGTTCCAAATTTTTCATTCTTAAAAAGTAAATAATCGCCATCTCCAAATTTGTAATAAGTTTTATTCATTGAATTTTTGGAATCCTCTAAAATTTCTTTTTTAAATTTAATATAATTATTTTGAAAATTTGGATAAATGTCTGGATTTAAATAATCTTTTTCAAAATTTAAGTATTTAGTATTTTCAATATTATAAATATTATGCATTAATAAATAATGATACACTTTTTAGACACATTAATAAGATAAACAGATGATATATAAATTTATAAATTAAAATTTATATTGTAAAGAAAGAATATAAATGTGTGGATTTATTGGAGCAATTTCAAATAGTATTATTGATGATTCTAAATTTCAAGAAGCGGATAAATTTTTAGAATGTAGAGGTCCTGATGACCATAAATGGATGGAAAAAAAATTAAATAAGAAAAAGAATCTTTTATTTTCGTTTCATAGACTTTCTATAATTGATTTATCTGAAAATGCTTCTCAGCCAATGAGTTCCAATAAATACGAATCTGAAATTATGTTTAATGGTGAGATTTACAATTACCCATCATTAAGAAAAGAAATAGAAAAATCAGGGGAACAATTTACTACTTCACATTCTGATACAGAAACTTTGCTTTTGGGATTTTCATTAAAGGGGAAATCTTTTGTTAATGAATTGGAAGGTCAATTTTCAATAGCTTTTGTTAATAGTAAAAACAATACTCTTACACTTTTCCGGGATCGATTGGGTCAAAAACCTATGTATTACTCAATAAATAAAGATGGGATTGTATTTTCATCAAATTTTAAATCAATATTGTCCTATAAAAAAAATTTAAATTTAGATATTGAACAAATGACTAATTTTATCGAACTAGGTATTGTTCCATCGCCAAATACTCTTGATAAAGATATTTTTAAACTTTGTCCTGGCGAATTGATTGAAATTTCACTTGATGACTTTACAATTTTAGAACAGTACAGGTACTGGCAAATAGAAGATTTTATTGACAATAAAAACTTTGATGAAAAGGAATTTTTTAAGCTATTTCATAGTGCAGTTAAAAAACGTTTAATTTCAGATGTGCCAGTTGCCAGTCTCCTCTCAGGAGGTATTGATTCAACTTCAATATTAAAGTCTCTTACTGAAATAAATGATGAACCTGTAAATACTTATAGTATTAATAATACTGATCAAAAGTATGATGAATCTTATTGGTCATTTTTAGCCTCAAAGACTTTTAATTCAAACCATATGTTTGAAATTATAGATGGCAATAATCTACAAATTAATCCTGTTGAAGTTATAAAGTCTTTTGACGAACCTTATGCAGATCCATCAATATTTCCATCTAACTTGGTGTATAGAACTATTTCAAATAACTATAAAGTTGCAATTTCGGGAGATGGAGGAGATGAGCTTATAGGTGGTTATGAAAAAATTCATCAATCTATAAACAAAGGGTTCATTAGTTCAAAATTAATTTTTATTTTAAAAAAATTAATTCCTAGTTTTTTTGGAACTGCAAATAATTTAGAAAAGTTTTCAAACTCTCCTATAGGGCAATATAAATCATTAACAATTGATAATCGCTTGTTAAATGTTTTATCATTAAATTCCCAAAACACTTTTGAAAATTTTTTAATCAAAGAAGATATACCAATTCTTAAGAAACTTTTGATTGCTGATTATAAATTTTATCTTTCAGAATTAATGATGCACAAAGTTGATAGAACTTCAATGGCTAATTCTGTAGAAATAAGATCTCCTTTTTTAGATCATAAATTGGTAGAGTATGTTATATCTTCAAATTTAAGCTTTTTTGAAAAAAGTAATCCAAAAAAAATATTAAAAAATTATTTGAAAGAAGACTTTGACGATGAATTTTTGGAAAGAAAAAAAATGGGATTTGTGTTTGATCTAGAAAGCTGGATATTTGGAAACAAAGATATGATTTTATCCGAGATTGATACTATTAATTATTTACAGATTCAAAAAGTAAAAAAATTATTTAAATATAAAAGTAGAATAAATTCAATACGTATTTTAAAACTTTTTACATTGTCTGTTTTGATTAATGAATATAAATCAATTACAGATTAAATTTTTCTAATAACTTTTCAGAAAAATTAGTAATATTATGATTTTCTATTATTAAGTCTTTTCCATTTTTAGCTACCTCATATATAAGCTCTGGATTTTCATTGAGTTCGTTTATCTTTTTTTGCCATGATTCTAGTGTGTTTTCATAAACAAAAAAAATATTTTTTAAATCTATGAATAAATTTGGATCCCAAAATCCTTCAGTCTTAGTAATCATTACAGGAGTTCCTGCACTCATCGCTTGTAACGCTACACTTTGTCCACTTGGTTGGGTTGTTTCTTTGATTGGAAGAACAACTAAATCAGAATCTAAATAAAAATTTAAAATATCTTTATCGGAAATTACTTGTTTTCGCCAGTCTCCCTTAATCTTTTTAACATTATCTAATTCAACATTCAGAAGTAAGTCATTACTTGTCACAAAGTAGAAATTATATTGTTTGTTTAAGCTAGCAAATAAATTCATAAATTTAAAGTCTCTATTTACATCATTACCAATGAATAGAATATTTCTAATATTGTGTATTTTTTTATCTATTGATTTCCAAAATTTAGTGTCAACAGAAAAAGGAAGATATTCATACTTTTGCGAAAAATTTTTTATTAAGTTACTAAATAAATTTAACTCTCCTTTGCCAATAAAAATGACTCTATCTGATAATTTAATTGATGATTTAATTATCTTTTTTGAAATGAAACCGGATTTCAAATACCTGTCTCCAAGACCCATTGGGAAGAATAAAATAGTACATTTTTTAAAAAGTTTTATTAAAGCAACTATTAGTAGGTGAGAAAGATATGCGCTTTCGTTTATAAAAACTATATTTTTTGAATTGAATAATATACGAAAATTTTTGACATTTATTGTCTTTAAAAAATATATGGGGAGTCTTAAGGTCCTGATTATTAATTTATCAAATATTCCAGTTTTTTTATCAGGAATCTCAATAAATGTAGTATCTATACCATTTTTCTTTAACTCTAAAAACCCATAAAAAAAATCAGAGGCTGATGTATCTATTGTTTTAAGCTTTTCACTTCTACTACCAGCATACACAAATGTTACATCATATATTTTTTTCACTTTAATTGCAGGATATGTCTTTGTTGATTTTCATGTATATCTATCATATAGTGATGATCAAATTGAAACTCTTCTGGATTATGCGTTGAGTTAATAATCGTTAAATTTCCTGATTTTAGCCTTGTTGATAAAATTTCCGATATTTGCTTTTTTGCTTCGACATCTAAGTTTGCAGTTGACTCATCTAAAAATATAATCTCACAGCCTCCTACTAGTGCTCTAATGAAAGATACTTTCTGCATTTGTCCGGAAGACAATGTTTTGTTTGTTATTTTTGTTTCTAATACATTTTCTTTGTCTTCATTAAAAATTTTAAATTCTTTAATAAGCTCATATAATATTTGATCTGGAACATTTTCTTTTGAACCATATGTTAAATTCTCACGCAAAGTGTCTTCTAATATTAATGGAGTAGCACCAACATAGCCTACTTTTTGACTTGAGCTTATTATTTTTCCACTTGTAGGGTTTAATGCGCCCGATAAAATTCCCAATAATGTACTTTTTCCAGTTCCATTTATTCCAGTAATTATGTAGTGTTTATTTTTTTTAAATTCAAGATTTAAATTACTAAAAAACAATTCATTACTATTCATAAATTTAAAATTTAAATTTGTAACTTTTATTGCATCGCTACTAGATGGATCATTTTCTATTATTACATCTTTGTTTGTTTCTTCATTTTCTTCAACTAAAAAAAGCTTTTCTAGGTGAACATGTGAGCCAACAAGCATTGATAAAGCAGAGTTGACTGAAGCAAGGGTTTGCACAAGTCTTAAAGTCACGCCAATAAACTCCAAGGAAATTAAAGATTTAAATCTTGAAACAACTAACAACAGTGAAAAAGTAAAGATTGCCACAAAATTAGGAACTGTAGCGTTTACATCTGAATAAATAAACTTTTTCTTTTCTGCTCTATACAGATTTGATAAATTATTATTAAAATTTGATAATTCGTTTTCTTGTGTTTTTAAAATTTTAACTAAATATAAATTATCAATTATTCTCTGAATATTTCTTAAAGTTGTTCTTGAAAAATTAAAAGAGTCCTCCATAGCTAATCTTCCCTTTGATAGTAATAATTTTGTAGGATAGTAAAGTAGAAGAACCAAAACGCCGAAAACACTTATCGTTTGAAAATTATCATAAGATAAATATGCTAAAAATATAACAACCTGTATAAAGCTAGAGGCAATATTTGCAAATGCATTAAAAAAGTATGCTATGTGAACACTCAATGTCTCAATGTAGTATGTGGCGTCCGAAAGTGAGTAGTTTCCTTTTTTATATACTTCTTCAAGTAAGTAAACTTTTAGGCTTTGTTCAACATCTTTACTCAAGGAAAAAATATTATATTTCCCAACAAAATTTAAAATATACCTGAAAATAACGATTATTGGTATAAATACTGGGTTATCAAAAATGATTTGTAAATATTCGTTTTCAATATTTACAGTATCTGTCAAAATATTTGAAAATGATAAAATTATTAGAATGTCTGCAAGACTGATACTATTTGAAACTACTGCTGAAAATAATATTCTTACTTTCTTTTTTTTAATTTTCGTTAATCTTGAAACATAAAAAATATCTTCGATTATTTTTTTAAAATTTTTCACAATAAGTTTTTCATCATTTATTTAATCTTTTCAATTCTATTATGATTGCAAATTTTAACAATACCTCATACTCACTAATCTAAAACCTATATAAAAAATTTATATTTTTTAGTGTTAAAATCGTGTATAATTTTCAAATTAATAATATATGATCAAAAAATTTTATAAATTAAATGAAATTTCAACAATCATCTTGGTCTAAATAATTTAATTGATTTAATTTACATTAAGTTTGAAAAATAATTCTTTTTTTGAAATTAACAAAACTAAAATGGTTAAGTGCAAGATTTATATTTAATCGTCAAATATCTTAAGACTAAAAAATATAAGAATTTGAATTCACTGCAAAATATAATAAATTTAACAAAATTATTCTTATCAGTTTTTCAAAAAAAATTAAATTTAAAGCTTCTAAAAATTTCATTGGGGAGTGTAAAAAATTAATACTAAAAAAAATATATCCATGTTACTAATGGGTGGGTTGGGAAATCAAATCTTCCAAATTTGTAAAAGTAAAGAACTTCAAGATTCTGGTTATGAAGTATCGATTGACACATCTAACTTTAAAAAATATAAGAGCTCTGAGGAAGATCTTTTTATCCATAGAGAGCAAATTTTAAACATTAAGGATTTCGGCTTTAAAGAAAGTAGTAAACTAAGCAAAATTTTATTAAATTCATTTATCAATTTAGAAAAAAAAAGGCTAGTTCCAAATTTTTTAAATCCTTGTGTTTTAATTCATGACAATAATATAAAAACTGCTGATTTTAAAAAGTTCAACAAAATGATTGGTTACTTTCAAGATGCAAATTTGATTTACAAGTACAGAGAGTTTTTAATAAACTCATTATCAAAGAATGAAATCATTAGAAATTCCTTCAACCAAACTTCAATTAAAGGCTCAACTATGCTTCATGTAAGGAGGGGTGATTATTTAAATTTGGATGAAGCGCTAAATTTGAATTTTTATAAAGAAGCTATTGATTATTGCTCAAAGAATATTGAAGACTTTACATTTGAGGTATTTACGGATGATTCTGAATGGGTCAAAAGACAAAATATTTTTGATAAAGCTTTAGAGATTCACAATGATGACATTTCTATAGAAAATACCATTATTTCATTTTCAAATATGATTGAAAAAGAAAATTTTATTATAGGTAATAGTACATTTTCTTTAATAGCTGCTATTTTGGGCTCAACAGATAGCTCAAAATTTATAATTGCTGATCCATGGTTTAGAAACAAAAATAAAGATCTCAATTTAAAAAATAATTGGATAAAAATTAAAAATCAGAAATATACTTAACTCAGAATATAAATACCAGTGAGTATAAATTGATAAAAAAAGCAATAAAAAAAGATGACTTAAATCATCTTCAAACAAGAGATATTGTCAATATACTTGGTTTTTTTGATTCAATTAACGAAACAAAGTATTGCATAATAAAAGAAAACTTTGAATTTCCGCAATTAAAGCTTCAATCCGATATTGACGTTATAGTTGAAAACTTTGAATTGTTTGAACAGCTTTTAAATGAATACTTTCACCAATTTAAAAATTATTCAATAAATAAGATCGAAAAAAGTGAATGGAAAACATTTTTTGATATATATATTGATAATGAATTTGTTATTAGATTAGATGTTTATTTTAAAAAACACCCAACTGGTAGTTTGATTTTAAAAAAAAATTTTTACGATGATCTTTTTTCTCAAAAAACTATTAAAAAAATTAAATTTAATAGCCTAGAGTTTAATATAAATACAGCAAGTTTAAGTTATGACATATTAATTCGAATCATCGAACTATATTTGTATCCTTTTAAAACTCACCATAAAAAATATTTAAATCAAAACATAAAAAAAGTAAAAAAACTTGAATTATTTATTCAGGAGTATATTGATGTAGATGTAAATAAAGTTTTACGTCGCAACTTAGTTTTTTTTCTTGTCAAAAAATATCTATACAAATTTAAAAACTTAGTAAAAAGGAAATTTTTGTTCAATAAATTTATTGAACAATTTTTTTTAAAATCATTAAATTTTAAATACGAAGAAAAGAAAGTTATTGATATTGGTTGGACAAAAGTTAAAGTCTCGTCTTCAATAAAAGTTCCGATTGAAACTATAAATATTAATTTGCGAACTCATAATAAATTGGTGGTTAGTAATATCGAAAATTCTCCTCATTATCAGTTTATTCGTGGGTACTCAGCTGATAAAAATTTTCCAAGAGATAATTACAAAAATTACCTTTTAGACCAATCAAAAGAAAGCAGCTCTAAAAGCTTAGAATTAAAAATAGACTCTTTTATAAGGCTATATGATACTTATCAAAAAGGAGATGCGGTTTTTGAATTGATAGTTCAACGAAACAAGAGTTTGTATTTTAGAAAATCTCCTATTTTGCTTGATGGTGTTCATAGATTAGCTATCTTATTACTTGATGATGTAAAATTTGTAAAATGCTACATCAGTGACAATTAATGAATAATAAAAAATTAGATAAGTTAGATATTTTTCTAAATAAGGCAAGTTGGAGCCATAAAAAATATAAATTATATTTTAATTTGCGAGAAAAATTTACTCTTGAATTAATAAATATATTTGAGAATAACGAAATTGATTATTATTTGTATTCAGAATTTAGCAGCAAAAACAAACATAAGTTTCATAAGAGAGAGTTTGATAAATTTTATATAAAAAAATTTAATAGCCTTAAGGGGTTACGAACGGATTTAATTAAAAAAGAATATGAAATATTTGATTTTCAAGACAATTTGCTATATTTAAAAAAACAAGATGTTATTTTTATAGTTGACCAATTTTCTAAATTAAGAACATTAACAATAAAAAAACAAGTAACCTTGGGAAGCAAAAATATTTATATCGTTTACGAACCATTAATTAACAATAAATTGTTATCAAAAATAAAAAATTTTGTAACTACCTTTTATAAATTTTATTTTAGAATCAGAATCTTAGGATTTAAAAATACTTTTTTTTATGATAATGACAAAGTATATAAACTTTCTTATTCAAAATTCTTAAAATTAAGATTTGAACCAGAAAACTCTGTTAATTGGTTATTACGTTCGCGTCACTTAAATTTGATAACAAATAACAAGGAATTTATAAAAATAAAAGACATAGTTAGTCACCTAAAAACAAATAATAATTTAGAAAACAAGATGAATCATGTCGTTGAAGTAAACACTCAATACGAATTTGATGAGCCGGTTCATTTAAATAGAAGATTTTGGGAAAGTGGAAATAATTTTTTCATATACCCTATCTATTTCAGATATAGAAAAAATGTAATTCCATATAAAGAAAGTAATCAATACATTAAAGCGGATCCTGGTATCAATCTTTATTCATTTGAATACTTCGATAATCTTGAGAGTATGACTGACAAGGAAGTTGAAGATTTTTTGCTTAAAAACCCTATCGAAATTACTAAAGATTATATAACTAGTGGAAGGCACAGAGTTGCGGCAATGATTGGTAGATTAGTTATAGATCAGAAATATTTAACAATGTATTTTAAACTAAAGTAGTTTTTTTAAACTTTTATGAATTTTTTAATTTTTTGTGTATAAAACCTAGCTTTTTTTATATTTTTTTCAAAGAAACCAAACAAGATTGACTTAAATTTAAATTTTATTTCTATAAACCAGTCTTCTTTTATTTCGTAAGTATTACCAGGCCCTTCTTTTTTAAATTTATTAATTTCATCAACCCAATATTGAATTTCTAGTTTATTAAGATTCTCAAAATTTAATTCATTGGCCTTTGTTTTTAAAAAATCAATATTGATATCTTTAATTTCATCAAAAAATATAACTGGTAACCCTTCTAGGTTTTTATAAGTTGAGTGATACTTTGTAACAGGAATAGATCCGGAATAGAGAGTTTCCCAAAATCGATGTGTATCATAACCATTTCCCCATGGGCAAAATACAAATTTATATTTGTTTAAATCATTTGCATACTCTTCAAGGGTTAGAGTGGGTTCTTTGACAATTGCCCAATCTAAATCTTCAAAATATTTTAAGGCAACTTCTCTTTCTTTATAATTTGTACTCTTTACAAGATTTATATATAACTTTTCTTCCTTTTTTTCTAAAATATTGAGCTTTTCGAAATGACTTGGCAGTAAATTGTTAGTCGTATAATTATTTGCAATCCCTAACGGTATAGGAATTAAGTCTCTGTTGTCATAGTCTGTATTTATTGCAAACCATTTTGATATTGAATGTGGTTTTGTTTTAAATAATTTTTGTTCAATCGGATAATCTGCTTGATGTGATAAAAGTATTATATTTTTTAAATCTTTCTCTTTCTTTAGGTATTGAAACAAAAGTTTAATAGAACCTGAATGAACAAATACAACATCACCATCTTTTAATCTAAAATTAGTTTGTCTATATAAGGTAATATTTTCATTAGACTTTTTGGAAATTTTAACATTGTTTATATGAAGGTCTTGAAATAATTTAGTTGGTAAAGCCTCTGAAAATACAACATCTGCATAACGCGCCAAATTGTTACTTGTTATATAGTTTTCAGCCTGAAGTTTTTCTGCCATATTAATTAAAATTTTTCCAAGGTATATTTCCTGAATTGTAAAGTTTATTCATGTTCAAATATTCTCTGTAAGTATCCATCGGTTCAAAAAACCCGAAATGTTTAAATGCGTAAAGCTCTCCATCCTTAGATAATTCAGCAAGAGGTTTAGATTCTAGGGTTGATTCATAATTAAGATATTTAAGGAATTTTTTTTCAAAAATCATAAACCCAATGTTAACAAAACCATCTAATTTGGGTTTTTCTATAAAACTTTCAACTCTAGATTCTTTATTGAAATTTACTAAACCAAATCTAGACACTGGATTTGTTACAGTCATTGTGCCAATACTGTTATTTTTTTTATGAAAATCGATCAATTTATTTATATTGACATTTGCTAGACCGTCTCCATAAGTAACAAGAAATCTTTCTTCTAAAATATCTTCAATCTTTTTAATTCTTCCACCTGTGTTTGTATCTAACCCAGTTTCAACAACCCTAACATTTTTTTTATTTTTAAAGTGTTCATCAATTATATTTCCAAGGTAACCAGTTGGAATTACAAATTCAAAATTCCCAAAATATTCAAAAATCTCAATTAAATGATCAATTACTGGCTTATCTCCAATACTTACCATTGGCTTTGGAAGGTCTGTTGTCATTTCACGCATTCGCGTTCCTTTACCGCCAGCTAAAATAACAACTTGTTTTAAAAAAGGCATTAATATTATTTTATCGAATACTTATTATTGAAATGTTAAATAATAATCTAATTATTTCAGGGTCTTCTGGATTTATAGGAACTAATTTATTAAATTATCTTCAAAATCAAAATATATACAGAGTCAAAAAAGATAAAAGTAATGAAGAAATTTATTTTTTAGATTCTTTAAATAACAAAATAAATAAATTAGAAAGCAGTAACAACTTTACATTTATACACTTGGCTACTTTTTTTACAAAAGATATTTCATTAGATAAATTTGTTTATGAATCAAATTATCGATACGGTAAAAGAATATTAAATAAGTTAGAAAATGTAAATTTAGAAAAAATTATTTATACCAATTCTATGTATTGCTATTATCCAGACAGCAAAACAAGAGAATTACAGTACACAAAAAGTAAACTTGAATTTTCAGGTTATTTAAATAAATATTGTGTTGATAAGAAAATTTCATATGAAGAAATCTTTCTCGACAACACATACGGACCAAATGACTCTAGAGACAAAATATTACCAAATATAGCAAAGAGTATTATAAATTTCCAAGAAAATCCTATACTGAATCCAAACAATTTAGTAAATCTAATCCATGTCAATGATGTGGTTTCCCAACTCATAGATGCTGCAAATAGGAGTGGTAGTTATAAGTATGCAATGTTAAATAAAAAATCCATCTTACTTATATCTATTTACGAATATCTAAATGAATATTTTACAAAAGGAATAGCAAATAAACATTTGCTTAAATATTCTAAAAACAATTATTTAGAGTTTCCATTTGAAAATATTTTTGAAACAAAAGACAAAGTTAAAGACGCCGAAGGATTGCTAGAATTAATTAATAATGTTAATTGAAAATTTTTCTGCTCAATTTAGTGAAGTGAAGATTGCATCTGGAGTATTTTTTGAAGATGACAGAGGTTCTTTAAAAAAATCTATGCATACTAAAAAAATTAATGAACTTATGGGTCAAGTCAATGAAGTTTTATGTACTACATCTAAAAAAAATGTAATTAGAGGTTTACATTTTCAAGAACAACCTCATGAAATAAGTAAATTCGTAACTTGTGTTAAAGGAAAAATATTAGATGTATTTGTAGATCTAAGAAAAGATTCAAAAAATTTTGGAAAGTTTGGTTCTAAAATTTTAAATGAAAGTGATAAACTTGCTCTTTTTGTGCCTGAGGGGTTTGCTCACGGGTTTTCAACTTTATCTGATGAATCTATAGTAGTTTATTTGCAATCTGGTGATTTCAATTTAAATTATGATAGATCTATAAACCCTCTTAGCCTGGATGTTGATTGGCATGTAGAGAAACCCATAATTTCAGACAAAGACAAAAATGCAATCAATTTTGTGGATTACGCTAATTTAAATTAATTATTTCCATATCAAAGCCATTTTTATAAACTTTAATTTTTATTATTTTGTCACTATCTTGGTCGTATATGCCGTTTCCAATAAAAAGAATATTTTGTGAATCTATATACTCACAAAATAAACTTTCTTCACCCCGTCCAAAATCTCCTGATATAAATATTGTTGGTTTTCCAGGAATCCTGTCCATCCAATCTAAATGATTTTCTGTTAATTCAACTTTTAAAAAATTGTAGCCATTTGGTCTAATTTCTTTTTTAACTATATTTTCCCAAAATATTTGGTGATTAAAAAAAATATCTATTTGACTACTGCTTTTATTCAATCGCTCATTTATTTTAAACTGATCATTTGGTGTTGGTTTCCAGTTGTCTGTTGTTGTATTTATTATGTAAAAATCAACTAAACCATAAGATAAATAATTTAAATCTTTTTTAAAAATTTTATAATATTCTTCAGCATTAACTATTTCGTGATTACCGGGAGCAATATAATATTCATTAAAATATAAATTGAGTTGAGATAGTAAGAGCTCTAGGTTTTCTTTATTAGATTCTCTAATTACATCGCCAGTAAAAATAATATTTGGTTTGTAATCAAAATCTTTGAAGTGGTTGATTATCTTATTTGACAGTCCCAAGTTATTACCGTCATGATTGCCATAACCATGACCAACTACATAAAAACTTGTAATCGGTTCAGTTTTTTCAGTGTTGAACATTGATAGTGAATTTATACATTCACTTTGCGCTGAACTTAAGTTATCAGAATTACTACAGTATGAAAATACCAGTAAATAAATAAAAAAAACAATTTTTGTTTTCATATATTATAAATCTCACCAACAGCAGTTCTAAATTTTGAAAATCCTTGAGGGTTTTTGAAAAAGTTTTTTTCTATATCTAGGCTTTCACCATCGTCCAGTAGTTTAAACTCCAAAATATTAAAGTTTAATACCTTTGACTTTTGAACTTTTGTTCTAAATTTATGAGATGAAAATTTTATGTTTTTATCAACTGTCACCCTAGTGTTCTTTAAGCTTAAATAACTTCTGTAATATTCTGTAAAAACAGTTGGGTAGAGTAATTTATTTTCATAAGTAGTATATTGAATTTCATTAAGATTATTATATTTTGTTTCCGCAGTGATTTTTAATTTTTTTTCTTTGTTAATTTTTATTTCTTTATAAATACTCTGAGTGTTATATTTCCTAAACCGAAAAGTAAATTTATTCGAATCATTAAAAAGGTTGTTTGAATACACATTAAAACCTAGTGTATCAAAATATAGATTTGAAATTTTTCTACTTGCATAAATAGAATTTAAATTTTGATAGTTTTGCTTGAAAAACTCATTTAATTCTTCATTAGACATAATAAATTTGTATTCTTTTCTATTCATTTTTGATCATTTCAGAACCTCTTTGTATAAAATAATTATCTGTATCACAATCAATTTTCGTATAAGATATTATTGCTGGACCAAACTCTTGTTTTTTTCTATAAGCTGAGATACACAATTGAGTATTTTCAATATTTCCATTTTTAATATTTAATTTTGAACTATCTTTTACCGCTATTCCATTAAAAATATTTGATGCAAAATAATAATTTAATTCAAAATTTGAGGCTTCACCAATTGATAGGCCCTTATCTCCACATTCATTAACTGATGCCTGAGAAATTTTATAATTTCCATAAGAGAAATCTAGACAATCATTTCCGGATTTAAATATTTCTAGATTGTCAATTTCTATATTTGAAAAATCTACATCAAGAGCATCTGAAGAGCTATTTTTAATTTTAATCTGTTTAATAAAACCAGTTGAATTTACTATGTTTACAGAATCTTCACATTTTTGATCTTGAGCGTGAATAGAATTATTATCAAACTGAACTTTATAAAAATTTAAACAACCAGTAAACAAATTGGGATCTAGGATATTATTTTTTTCTTCAGAATTTGAATTATGGATATATACATCGTAATTAATTTTTGAATAATCTGATGTAATTAGTACAGAACTATTCTCACCGAGATAAAAATGTAGCTCATTTTTAATTTCATCAAATTCAAAACTACTTTTCCCAAAAAGATAAATTTTTGAAGCATCAATTAATACGTATTCGTACTCAGTAAAATTAAGAAAAGCTGTACTAAAACTTTCAGCTGATTTTCCAATCACAATATTTCTGTCAGAGCCAAAATCATCATCAAGAATACTTTTAATGTTGTTGGTATTGAAATCGATTTCAATACATTTTGAATTGTTATTCAAGGTACAACTTTGGATATCTAAATTTTTTTCATCGATAAATATGTAATTTACATTCAATAAATCTTTGACTTGTTCTAAATTTTCAGAAGCAGAAGCTAATAAGTTATTAGTATTATAGATATCTTTATCATTGATACTAGAAAAATATGTGTCAATTTCTAAATTACTAATATAGTTTAAATTTTTATAAAATTTTTCCAAGTTAGAAACAACTTGTTCTAAATTGATATCAAGATTATTTTTGAGTAGTTTTTCTTGGAAGTCTTGGGGATCTATTAATTGTTTTTTTAATAATGTCGATGCTCCTGATTTAAGAAGAGGAAGATTAGTATATATTTTTGTATTGTTTGATGAATTATAATTTTCTAAATCTAACTTAAGATTCATTTGTCTTGAATCACTACTTGATAAGTCTTTAGTGAAATCTGGCATTCCATCGTAATAAACTGGAAAAAATTTATTACTGTAATAATCAAAATAAAATTTTCTATTATGGATTACTAAACCATGATCAGCACCGCCAGAGATCATTGCAGCATCATATTGATAAAAAGTTGAAGTATCTGTTGTTAAAAACTCTGGATTTATATTCCACCAACTGCTGCTAGTTATCAAGCTCAAATTTAATCTTTCTAAAGCAGATAATGTAACATTTAAGTTTTGATAATTTCTTATTGCCCAATTAGAGTTTAAAACTTTTCCAAAAATTAATGTTTTGTAAATATTCTTATCAAAATTTAGATTATTGTTCTTAATTTCCCAATATATATTTTCATTTGATTCAAATAGTGCTGACTCTCTCAAATTGTTACTCTCAATAAATTCTTTATTAATTTTTTCTTGAAAAATATATTTATGAGTTGAATTATTATTAATAGTTACATTCACATAAAATGTTTTTGGACTTAAAAAGCCAAGTTCTTTCATTAAATTTGCAAAAAATACTTCATCATTACTGTTTCTTGTTGAGGGGAGAAATAACTTAAACTTTGTTACATTTAATATATTCCCTTCAAGCAACCTAACATCAAGTGATGGGTTAAAGTTTTCACCGTAAAGATGGTCTTTAAAGTCACCGGAAATCCTTACCTCCGAACTGTAAGAGCAACTAAAATCATGAAAATAAAATATAATTTTTGCAGAATACCTTTTTTTATATTTATCTTTAATAATGTTTCCTTCTTCGAGGTAAGCAGATAAAAAATTCTGATACCAATCCCTAGATTGACTTATTTCAATATCAATATTTTTAATTTCATTTGGCTCAGATGGTGTAGAAGAATAATTAATGCCATCACAATATGGATCAATTTCGTCCAATCTTTGTAATTCTGGTTCTTCATTTGAATTATTTTGAATGTCTAAAGAAATTTGTTCATTATTGTTGGAGCTATTCACGAAAAATAGAAAAATACTTATTACTAGAATGAAATTTATATTTTTTTTAATTTTAAAAATCAATTGATATATTTATGAGATCTTCTTTTGGAATACTATCTTTGATAGTATTCAATTCATCAATATTATTTGATTCAAATATATAAAGACAATATCCATCTTCACTTTTTGAAAAATGTTTAAGTGATTTGTGTCTGTATAAATCAAAATTTTCACTTCTTAAATTAACTTGTAAAAAATAATTCTTGTCGGAATATTTCATACTTTCTTTTCCGAAGATTTTACTTGCAAATTTTTTGTAAATATCTACTAAAAGAAGTAATAGAGAAATAAACAAAATGAAGTTTATAGCAAGGCTTGGATTAACATTTATTACGATTCCTAAAGTAATCAGAATAAAATATAAAACTAATTCTGATGGGTTTTTGACAGGTGTTCTAAACCTTACAATTGATAAGGCTCCTACCATCCCAAGGGAAAGTGCTATATTATTTGATATAACCGAGGTAATAATTAATCCTGCCAAAGGAAGAAATAGGAAACTAAAAAGTTTTTCAGGCGATTCAACACTTAAATAATCCGCAAAAATTGTAAGTAAAAATTTTAAATATAGTGAAAGAGCAACAGTAAGTACCATGATTAGAAAATATTCAAAGTCGAAAGTATAATCAAACCCAAGTATCGAAGAAATCATATCTATAATCTTACTTCAAGTTTCTGATATATACACTGATTAAAGCATTTAATAAAAACTTTTATTAATTTCACCGTTTTCCAACAAAAATTTTAATTTTTTAATTCTTTTTGAATCTAAAGTTTCAACGTATTTGTCAAAATTATCAATTAAATTAGCCACGCCATTTTCTAAGTTATATTTAAATGAAAAAGAAGGTAAAAATTCATTTAATTTATTGAAGTTTACATTATAAGATCTTTGATCAGGGTCATATTTTCCATACTTTACCTCCTCGGTTTTCAAATAGTTTTTCAGAAACTCTGCTAACTCCTTAATTGAATAATTCATTAAATTACTACCTGCATTAAAAATTTCATATTGGTAATTTGATTCATTATTCAAAAAATATTCTATTAAGCGTGATAGATCGTGTACGTGGATAAATGGTCTAATTGGCTTTCCATCAGAAATTAATTCAATCTTTCCAGTTTTATAAGCATTGTAAGAAATGTCATTTATAACCAAGTCCAATCTCATATTGGGTGCATATCCAAAGACTGTGGCATTTCTTAAAATTGTTGTCTGAAAACTAAAGTTATTTTTGATAATAAAATTTTCGTTTAGTATTTTTGATTTTGAATAATTTGTAAGTGGGTTAACTGATGAATTTTCATCAACTATATTCTCATTAAAGCCATACACACTGCATGAGGACATATATATAAACTTTTTTACTGAAGATTCTTCACACATATTTAATAAACGTACTGTTGCCAAATGGTTTATTTCATTTGTAATTTCACCCTGCAGTTCTCCAAGAGGATCGTTTGAAAGTTCTGCCATGTGAATAACATACTCTATATTTTCTAAATCTTTTATAGATACCTCTCTAATATCTTTTACGATTGGAGTAACTCTTGTATTTATGTAATTTCCAAATAGGCCCTTGTCTAAAACTTTTATATCATATTTATCTTGATATAAATTGCAAAACATTGATCCAATATAACCAAACCCACCTGTAACCAAAATCTTTTTCATATTTATCGATCTATATTAATTTTATTCAAAGTAAAAAGATTAATATAAGGTTATGAAAATTGCGATTTGTTTATTTGGAGGAATTGGAACTAAGGAAAGTCTTGGTAGGTCTACAAATAAGAAATTTCAAGATATTGAATATTTAGAATTCAAAACACCGCTTGAAAGTTTAAATAAGTTTGTAATTGAACCAAATAAATGTGATGTTTTTATTCACTCATGGTCAATAGAAAAAGAAAATGAAATTTCAAAGATTTTAAATCCAAAAAAGACAAAATTTGAAAATTTTAAAACTTTTTCTGAGCCTTTTCACAGCAGAAAAAATCATATATGGAGCAGATTCTATACAGGCTTTCAAAGTAATTTGCTTAAACTTGATTATGAACTAAAAAATAATTTCCAATATGATGTTGTGATGTCTTGCAGAATGGACTTGCTTTGGTTTAATGAAATTACACTGAAAAGAAATGTAAAAAATACAATTTATGCCTCCCATTGGAATGGAAGTGTGAAAGATAATATGCTAGGACCATATGATAAAAACAATCATGGTGTAGGTTGGGGCGTAATCGATCCATGGTTTTTTTCTTCGTCAAAAAACATGGACAAGTTTACAAACATTTATAATAAGAAAAATTTTGTTGCGTTTAAGTCTTACTTTAAGTACATGAATATTAGTGAAAGATTTAAAAAGTTAGATTTTCGAACAAACAATTACTACATAAGTACCCATCATTTTTATCACCAACACGCTATAAATAATAAGCTTGATTTTAACTTTGCATATTATCGTGGATTAGATTACGAGTTGTATAGACATACACTCAAACCTGGTTGGGATAACTCTTTCGCAAATAAAAACTAAGTTAGAACCTCAAAAATTTTTAGATTATTTGAGCTAGAGAATTCTTTAAAATTTTTACTATTTTTATTTATAAATCTTAAAACCTCAAATTGTTTATAGGTATTTATATCATCAAGAGCAAAATATTTTGTTTTCATATATAATTTTTTAAATTCTGCAAATGTTGAAAATTCACCGCCATCAAATAAAATAAAATCAAATTTTGGTGGAAGTTCTTCATAAATATTTTTAATTTTTTTATACCTTCTTAAATCTTGATAGAACCATTCAACATTTTCTTTTATTAATCCATGTTTTTGAAAGTCAATACTTGAAATTTCTGGTAACTCGTTTAATTCAAATAATCTGCCAAGTTTAATATCAATCATTGACTTACCTTTAAAATTATTTTTTGCTTCTCTATAAAAATATTTATCTGATTCGATAGATATAAAGTGGAAGCTATTCTGTACGTTATCTAAACAGTCATATATAGTTGTTGTTGAACCAAGGCCATTCCAGGTTCCTATCTCAAGAACAGAGTTTATTTCTTTGCTAGTTATCAAATTACAAATTAATTCAGCACTCGAGGTATTTTGATTGATTTGACCTTTGCTATTTTTAGCTAAATTTTTAGATCTTTGATTGTTTCTTAAATTTTTAAAAAAACGAAAATTGGTAACTTTCTTTATAAATTTTTTTACCAATCTTTTCCTTTAGTTAAATTAAAAGTAACTTGAGGTGAATGATTTAGTTCTGAAATAAATTCTTTATGCATATAGAAAGTTTCAGAAATGACATTTTTGACCTGAACATAATTGTTTTGATCTAAAAGTATATTTAATTTATTTGTAGGACGCTCAATTGTCATGAATTTAAATTTATATTTTTCAAAATTAAATGAAGATAAAATAAATTCTTCCGCACCTTCAACATCAAGACTAAGATAATCAATAATTTTTGGGGTATTATTTTCATCTAAAATTGTTTCAAGTTTTCTAGTTTTTAAATTTATAATTTCTGCAGTTTTTAATTCCTCTTCTCTCAAGAAATGATTGTTATCAAACTGTTCGCCTACAATTCCGGCCAATAGTTTATTATCAATTCTAAATTCTACTTCTTGTCCATCTGTTGAACCTATACACTCTTTAATAATTTCAGACACTCTGTTTTTTTTCAATGAATCGTGAAAATAAGGGTTTGGTTCAATCAGTAGGCCTTTCCAGTTCAATTCCCTTTCTAGAAACAATGTGTTGCTATGTGTTATCCCATCTCCAGCTGCACAGTCAATGAAATATTTTTTGAATGGTAACCCTTTATTTTCGTAATCACATATATTGTTTATTAAAAATTCGACTTGGCCTTTCTGACTTCCAAAGCTGTCTGAAAAATCTTTTTTTGATGTTTCTTTTTCTAAAAATTCTTGAAACATGTAATATGTCTTTTTTAAATTTTTAAATTTTTTAATCACATAAACATTGTATTAAAAATAAATACTAGATGTTTATAATTATCAATATTTACTCATTAATTTTAAGAAATAACAAATTTCCTTCAAAAGTGCTTGCTACTAGGTCTGAGAGCCCATTAGAAAAAGATCTTATAGAGGTGGTTGAACCAATTTTTTCGATTGGAGGTATTAAAGTTAGCTCTCTACTTGTTAAATTATACAAAAAAAGTTCATTTGTATTTATATCTACAGTTACGATATTAAAAATATATTTTGAATCATTATCCAATATGATATCTCCACCAATAATTGCAGCCCTATAGTCATTTTCAGTAGGATAATGATTGTAAAAAAATGAAGGATTTACAGATTCTTTATAAAGCTTGTTAAATGTCTCTTCTGTACTAATTTTATTTGAATTTATATAATAATTAATGTCTAGTTTATAATCCTCAATATTATCAATATCTTTAGAAGTACTTCCTCCTTCAAAAATTGGCCAACCAAAAGAAGCTGGTAAATTGGCTAGTTTTACTACATTTAATTCTTCGTTAATACTCAACCCAACGTCTGCAATTATTAAATAATCTCTATACTCAAAAAATTGCCAGGGATTTCTTAATCCAAAAGCTAATGCGTTTACAATTTTATCTTCTTCTGAATGACGAATAATTGGAACATCTATATCTAAATCTTTTAAAGCTACAATCTTTCCCAAATTACTATCTGTTGCTAACGGAACTGGATTTACTCTTGAAAACTCATTTGGTTCTTGATTATCACCAACACTTAAAAGGTATGATTGAAAATATTTAGACCAAATTATATTTCCTCCTATGTGGGTATAAGGATTTTTCATTTCTTGCTCAAATAATCTTTTATCAAACACAAATTGATTGATCTTTTCATAAGACTCATATTTATATCTATCAACAACAAGCAGTGAATCAGAATTAACATACGAGATTGCTAATGTATTATTGCTGTCACTAATTGCTATACCTAGCAAACCTGCTTCTTGTTTATTTAAGATATTTTCAGATTCAAAAAATATTGATTTATTGTCATTCTCATAATCATATTTGTAAATTACTCCTTTTTTAATAACAACATATATATGATTATTGTGAATTAAGGTATTTACCATTCCCTCCTCAAAAACTACTGATTTGATGCTTTCGTAACTTCCCTCACAAGAAACTTTTTGATTGCTTCCGAGAAAATCAATACAAGAATCAAAGGATGTGTGGTAAAGATCATTTTGAATTGGAATATTTTTTTCATTTAAATAGTATGTTGGCACATCCACTGTAGAAATAGTGGTCTCTGTAGGTTCAATAAGATTATCTACTTGACCTTCACTTACTCTTACAACTTGTTCTTGATTAGATTGATTGCAGCTTATAAAAAATAAAAGTATCAAAGGAAATAAAGTTTTGTATTTCATTTAATAAATATAGTGTACCTATTTTTAAAGGAGAATTTAATAATCTATGTTATTGTAGACGTTTGAATAAAATTCTATATTTGTCTGTTTAGATAAATAATTAATTTCCATAATTTGGCTGCTGGAAAAATCAAGGTATCAAATCATTCTTTTTAAGTTAAAACCTATCAAGTTTTTTACAAAGCTTATTATGCATTATTCATATTGATTTATTCTTTTTAATATAGTTAGGCCGTTACAATTCTCATACCTTTTTTCTAATTCCCAATTGTTATTATTATCTAAAAATTCTAATATGGCTGGCCACAATCCAATCTCAATTTCTTCTACTGGAAAACCCGATTCTTTTGATTGAGCAATAGAATTCCATTTTCTTCTTATAGTTTCTCCTAATTCACCATCTACCGTTGTGTCGTGCATAATAATGTATTTGTTTGTATGTTTAGAAAACTTTTCAAGCTCTCTTTTTAATTGGGCATAAACATGCCAAGTGTCTATAAAAGTAAGGTCATACATTTTGTTAATTTCAATTTCTAAATTATTTTTCCAAATGTAATTAATATCAACTAATAAATTACTTGAATGAAATTCAATTTCTGCAGTATCGCAAACATTTATATCATTTAAAAAAAAATATTTTTCTTTAGAGCCGTTATCTATTAAACCTTTCAAAAATGCCCATGAAGAAACAACTCCTCTTACTCCTGTTTCAAAAATTGATTCACACTCTTTTGAGTAAATATAGAGGGTTTGTAAGTGTTTATAAATATCCGATTTTTTGTGTTTCAGATAAAAAAACTTTAAGTTTACATAAACCTTTGAATTATTTTTAAACAAACTGAGTGCAATTTTAAAAAACTGATCATAAATATATCTGTAGCTTATAAGATACATTCTTATAATTTTATCGATACCAAGTTTCCAAAAAATATATTTCTTAAGTTCTTTGTTTTGAAATTTATAAATTAATTTTTTTATCAATTTGTGGCCAGAGGCAGAATCGAACTGCCGACCCCTTGTT
>TARA_B100000674_G_scaffold124799_1_pt1 | contig 23693 bp, 18 predicted proteins | sample TARA_B100000674 | Tara Oceans TARA_B100000674 (sample SAMEA2622759) | marine metagenome | biome: marine biome (ENVO:00000447); feature: surface water layer (ENVO:00002042); material: "saline water (ENVO:00002010), including plankton (ENVO:xxxxxxxx)" | depth 5 m
TGTGGATTCACAGCTTAACCCGAACTACGCAATTGAAAACTTTGTAGAAGGAGATTGTAACCGTTTAGCCCGTTCGGCAGGATATGCGGTTGCAAATAAACCAGGAGGCACAGCCTTTAACCCCTTATTAATTTATGGAGGTGTTGGTTTAGGAAAAACCCATTTAGCAAACGCTATTGGTATTGAAATCAAAAAGAACCACCCTAACAAAACTGTTCTTTACGTTTCATCAGAGAAGTTTACACATCAATTTATTGACTCTGTAAAAAACAATACTCAAAACGATTTTATTCACTTCTATCAAATGATTGATGTGTTAATAATTGACGACGTTCAGTTTTTTGCAGGTAAAGAGAAAACACAAGACGTATTCTTTCACATTTTTAATCACTTACATCAAAACGGTTCTCAACTTGTTTTAACATCGGACAAACCTCCTGTTGAACTACAAGGCATGGAGCAAAGACTTCTTTCTAGATTCAAGTGGGGGTTGTCTGCAGACTTACAAGCTCCTGATCTGGAAACCAGAATCGCTGTATTGAACAAAAAAATGTATCAAGATGGTATTGATTTACCAAAAGATGTTGTTGAATATCTTGCCTATTCGATAACGACAAACATAAGAGAACTGGAAGGCGCTCTTATCTCTTTGATTGCTCAATCGAGTTTAAATAAAAAATCAATCACTTTAGATCTTGCTAAGCAAATGATTGATAAGTTTGTTAAAAATACGGCTCGAGAGGTATCAATTGATTATATCCAGAAAGTAGTTTGTGACTATTTTAATTTACCTCTTGAATTAATGAAAAGCAAAACTCGTAAAAGAGAGGTTGTTCAAGCACGTCAAATAGCGATGTATTTTTCAAAACAACTGACAAAATCCTCTTTAGCTACCATTGGTGCTCATTGTGGAGGTAAAGATCATGCTACTGTTTTACACGCGTGCAGAACGGTTAACAATTTAATTGATACCGATAAGCGTTTCAGAGTATACATTAGTGATATTGAAAAGAAAATTAATCTAAGTTAATTTTCATAAATAGCAATTTATATAAAGGCAACTCAAAAATAGAGTTGCCTTTTTTTATTGTACATGTTACTTTTTAACTGGCTGACATTATACTTTTATGAAGCCGTTTATATTTCTTTTTACAACTATAATACTGAATTCATGTTGCTCTCCTTACTATGTAAAATATGTAAATCCACTTTTTCTGGAAGAAACTGGATATGAAAAATCCTGTCTTTTACGACCTTGTAAAAACAACGAAGATTGCAACCCCTATATTCCTTGGTTAAATTACGAATATGAATATGCCACTAACCATTTTTCAAAATTCGGACTTACTTATATCGGATACAGCAATGTTGCTCTCGTAAATTTTACAGGAAACTTTATTACAAAAACAAACAACAATTCATCCAATAATAAATTATATGGGATGGGTATGGAAACTCAATTAGGTGTCCTGGATTTTAACGAGTATTATTCCTCGTTTATTGGTCTGGAATTTAATCATTTTTTCAGCAATAGAAAATATAACCAATTTCATCCAACAATTGGTTTTGCTTTACCTTTAAAATATATTAATGCTTTCCAAATTAAGGGAGGCTATCAATTCAACACATCCAAAGAATACAACTACTGGACCTTAGGCATAAATTTCAAAATGCCCATATACCCACTTTATTGATAATATTTTATTTCATTTTTTTTATCACAAAGTATCCTATGAGCATGAACAGCAACCCCACTCCGAGAAGAATGGGAACTAATTTTGGGTCAACTTTTTGATATTTTTTTGGAAGCAACTCTTTTTCTCCAAAAGACTTAAGAGTAAAGTTTTCTTTTAAAAAGGCCAAGTCGTCTTTAAAACTACTTCCTCGAATGTCTTGAAAATAATCGATTTGATCTTCCGGAATTTGTTTTCTACTATGACCACAAATCGAAAGTCTTAATTCCTGTGCATTATTCAAAAAACCATATATTATCCAATATTCTCCCTTTGAAACATGAAGGCCCCCATCGGAGCAAGGAGTATACAAAACAATATTTTTTTCCTTCGAAAACCCTTTAAATATGAAAATTGGCTGAAACGAAAATTTTTCATTTTCACAATCAAAATCAGTTTCGACTTTACCGTAAGCAATAAAGTCATAATGTCCACACTGCTCTAAACTGAGCTTTGGTAAAACATCACAAACAACTGCGTAAGAGGAATGATAAAAAAGTACTAAAAAAAATAAACTACCTAACCATAAATTGTTTAACTGAACTTTTTTCCTCATTACTAACTTTTACATAATAAATACCAGATGCAAAATTACTTACGGCAATTAAATCATCCAATTGATTACCTGCTAGAAATTGCTTCGTATATACAATTTGTCCATTACCATTGAGCAATTCCAGGCTGAAATCTTCATTCAATGTTTGTGAGGAGATTACACGAATTGAGTTGGATTCATTTAAAACTTCAAATTCAAAACCGTTTAGTTCCTCTGTAGAATTGGAAGTTACGATTTTAACTGTGTAATCTTCTGTTTCACCGTAATCAATTGCTGCACAAGGGTCATCACTATCCTCTCGCCAAGCTGTTCTTACCCGCATTAAATGTTCTCCAACTTCTGCATCATTAGGTATATCAACAGTAAATTCAGCTGACCAATCATAATTTTCATTTTTTAAAATCAACTCACTATCTTGAAAAACCTTATCATCGTTATAATCAATCCATGCCGACAAAGCATGTGCATTATAAGCGCAGGTTACTTTCAACTCATAAGATTCCCCTTGCTCCAAATCGGTGCTCTGACTTGTATAATCTCCATACCCATTTGCTGAGCAGGCTGAATAATTGTTTATGTCCTCAATTTTTAATGAACTGATATAATCCTCTTCACAATCAGAAGTTGGGTTACAATTATAAGTTTCAACACTCTTTTTAGCTGTATCATTGCTGTGTTTTTGATCACCGGAGAGATTAGTATAAGCCATCAGTTGATAAGTTTTCACTGTTGAAAAATCGATTTTATTTCCAAAACTGAAATCCTTAATCTCACCACTTTCTATTTCATCAGTTAAAGTATCTCTATGTATGGCACCATCAACAACCAACACCAATGGAATATCTTGTAATTTTTGTATTCCATAATTTTTAACCGATATCGTTACGGTTTCATCTTTCAATCCTACATCAGATGAAGGGGATTTAATTTGAGTCACACCTGCATCTTTCTGATAGGGAATTTCAATTACGGATAAAAGTGTATCATTTGATCGATCACCATCACCTGAATGACCTGAAAAAACAGTTAAATTGTATTCACCCGAAACAGATAAATCGACTGTTGAAGCAAAAGTGAACGATGCTGTATCTCCAGGTTGAAGGGTATTTGAAAAAATCTCTGTGACTGTATTTCCTTCAAAGAAATAACTAAGATTAAAGTTAGATAGAGGGTTTTTACCTATATTCTTAATCAGAATTTTAACTGCCTCGGCCCCCGTTAAGTGTCCACTTTCTGGAGAAACAACCTTAACTAAAGAAACATCGTAATCATTTTCGGTACCAATTTTAAAACTAAAAATACCAGTTTCCCAACCAGAAGACCCTATAAATTCTCCTGTATACCAAAAAGTTATTCCATCGGTAGGATCTACTGTCATTTGAGAGTAATCACCAAATCTATTGGTATTTGTTTGTACGCCTGAGCCGTCAAAGGCATTTGATTCAGATATAGTCATCTGAGACAAGTTATCGTCTTTTTTTCTTCCTGTAAAACGAATACCTGGATAAGTTGTTGAACTTGAAACTGAATAAGCCAAACCAATATTCCCCTGTTTATCCAATGCAATACTTCCCATCCACCTATTGTCACTATCGGGAGCATAAGTACTTTGTTGATTTATTTTCCAGGTACCACTTTCTTCATGAAGTTCGTACCATCTTACGGCAGATTTTATTGAGGAGGACTGATCAACATCAACTGAATGACATAACGTTAAAGCATTGTAATCTTCAAACGAACGATAATGAGCCATATACATAAAAGCCCCAGGTACTCCATCTAACTTTTCTGAAACTCCCGGTTGGGTAATATCATCCCAGTTTTCGTCAAATTCCGCATCAAAAGGAGCAACATTCAACTCTTGTTTCAATTCAATTTTTGAGTTTGAAGTGTTGTTCCAATCTACTGTCATCTCCCAAATTTTAATTCTATCACTGCCTTGAGCCCATCCATCATCCTGAAAATAAAAAAAGTTAATTGGAGTGCTGGGCAAATCGTCTCCACTTGCATGAGCAGGAAGGGCACTAAAAAACCCATTTGTTTGTAGATTTGGGAAAGTCAAGGCTACCATTCTTGCGGAGGCATCTCCCGCCAGCATTTTAGTCCTTTCAAAGCATACTGCATTTTGCACACTCATATTTGCTGTCATATAATACCCATCTCCCCATATTGAAAACTTTGGATAGTCTGGAAAATCATCAAATTGATATTCGTAGTAATACCATTCACCCAGGGGATCGCTTGTTTTCGATATAGCAATTAAAACTTTATTACTGGACGTTTGAAACTGACTTATGAACCATCGATCAGCAAATTGATCATACATAACAATTGGATCACCATCGTCTGAACTTCCCGGAAAAACAGAGGACAAAGAGGTTGGCCCCCACAAACTGTTTCCATTCTTATCAAAAACCTGCATTGCACAGTTAACCATTTGAACATAATGATTTATTCCAACCGCTCCACTGGGATCAGGAGGAGTCGCACCCTGAGAGGACTGATCAATACCCTGCCATGATTTTATAGGAGTTAAAGCCAAAGACCTTTTATGGCCAACCTGAATGACAGGGTCTTCTTTTGTAGGTTTTGCGTTGGCATTTATATACTTGTACCTACGCAATTTATTTTTTACTATTTTATTTTTACGAAACATAGGTCGAGCTTTTTCCTTAATTTCTCGAAGCGACTCAACCACACCAAAATCACATGGTGTTTTAACTGATTTTTCCGGATACAAAGGTTTACTTTTTTTTATTTCAACTTGGGCCTGAAGGGCTAAACTCGCGATAAAAAAAACAAAAATTAAATTTCTCATAGTTAGGGTTTTTAGTAGGACTGTTTTTTACTTATATAGTTGCCTTTAAACTACTCCTTGAAGCAGTTTTAATACAGATGATTTTTTTCTCGTTGAGATCGGAACGGAGGAACCATCAAACATTTTTAAATATCCTCCATCTATTTTAATATATTCTTTTAAGTGATCAATATTAATTAAATGACTCTGATGAACTCTGTAGAAACCAAAATCCGACAACATCCTGTCATATTCCTTTAAGGTTTTTGTTACCAACATCTTACTTCCATCAACAAAGTAAAACTGTGTGTAGTTGATGTTGGACTCACACCTGATTATATTTCCTATTTCAACAACTTCAATTTTATCCTGAGAATGAAGAGCCAAACGCTTGTTCGACTTATCCTCCTCTTTAATGTTCGCCTTCAACAATTGATAATCATCATTATTTATGGACTTAACCTTATCCACTGAAGATTTTAATTCATCCAGGTCAATAGGCTTTAGTAAATAATCAACAGCGGACAATTTAAAAGCCTTAATAGCATATTCATCTGAGGCCGTTGTGAAAATTATTTTAAAATTAATTTCTCCCAATAATTCTAGCAGATCAAACGCTGTACCCTGATTGATTTGAATATCAAGAAAAACAACATCTGGCGATTTTGATTTGATTACTTTGGCTGCAGAAACAACTCCGTCTGCTGTTCCAACCACCTCAACTTCAGGACAAAACTCATTTAAATCTTGAATTAAATTGTCTCGAAACTTTTCAATGTCATCTACTACAACTGCTCTCATTTTTATTCGTTTTAACACAGTTTATAACCTTGCAAACTCTTTTCAAACATTTCAGTTCAATAAAGTTTGTTTTTTTCAAATCGAGATTCAATTTACTAATAAATTAGCTCAATTAGTAAATAGTTATGATAAAAAATCAATTTATTTTATATTTCACCTTTTTAATAACAGGAATATCGCAGGCCGAAATTATTGAAACTCATCGATCCGGTAAATGGACAGACTCGGAAACATGGATAAACGGAGTTAAACCGGGTCCTTCAGATTCTGTCCTGATAAATATAGGAGATACTGTTTTCATAAACTCTTCCAACACCCAATGTTTTTATTTAAAAAACATGGGCATTCTTTTCTTTAAATCTCAAACAAATTTTTTAAAATGTAAAAATGCTTTTTTTGATGATAGCGAAATCACAGGAAGTTATTCAGGCACATTTGAAACTGAAAATTTATATATCGAAGGGGGTACCATTTTTGGTCAATTCAACCTCAAAGTGTCCAATAAACTACTCATTAAAGACTCTCTTTCTCTAAAAAGCAGAATTGGCAGTAAAAAAATTAATGATTTTATTAACCTCGGAACTCTCTTAAACCCGGCAAACGAAAACATTATTCTATTTGGTAATTTACAAAACACAGGAACTATACTATTGAATGAAGGAACCTTAACTTTCATGAATCCAAGCGTTATAAATGGGTACCTTTCTGTATCTAAACTCAAAATGAACAATAGCTTAGTCGTCATGGACACATTAATAGTCAGTGAAGAGCTGGGAGGTGAAGGCGAGTTAATCAATAAAGGCGTTATTAAACTTGGAATGATGAATACAAATTTCAAAATTGACTCATTAAATCTAAGTTACCCCAACAATGAACTTCATCTCATTCGAAATGGACACCAAAAAATCCCGAAAATCAGTAAGAATAGAGCAGAAAAAATAGTGCTTTCAGGGAAAACAAAATACACACTAAATACAGTAAATTATATTCGTACTCTAGATATAAAAAGCAAATCTTCAATAGAATTGAAAAAACCCTTAAGCCTGGTTTCCCTTTATTGTAATGATACTTCTCACCTCAGCGTATCTGATGATTTCACATTCGACAACACTCAAAACTTCTATTTTGGAAAAAAATCAACACTTGAAATTAATAACAATCAAAGTTTTAATCACTCTATACAAGTGGGCAACCTTTCAATACCTAATTCAGGAAAATTGACTTTAAATTCCGACGATACTTTAAAAATCGGTGGAAACTTTACAGGAGAAGGAATTGTTAATGGAAATCCGATTATTGAATACAATGGAAGCAACAGGCAAAAGATCAAAAAAAAAGATTATGGAACAATGATTTATAACAATTACAGCAACGACTCGTCGACAATCTATAGTAACATTTCAATTGAGAATCTTAAGATTATGAAAGGTAAACTTAAAGTTGGTGACCTTAAATTAAACAAATGCACAATAGATTCCTTAGGAAAACTAATAATTGGAGGGCACAAACCTATTTTTATGGACACAACTAAAATTAAGGGTTGTCTCATAATTCAATCCGACGATGCCCTTCCACAGTTTTACTTTATATCAATTCAAAAAAACGGAAAATTTATAAACAACTCCAGTTCTGATGTTGTAATTACAAAAGGTATAGAAAACGACGGAGCACTCAAAGGCTGCAAAGGAACTGCCTGTGATTATCTTTTTTTAAACGATTCCGTTTTCATTTTAGGAAAAGACACTGCATTTATACCCAGAGTAAAAGCTAACAACTTATACAATAGAGGGATTGTTTCAATAAATAAAAAAATCGACGTAGATTCTTTATTTAATCTTGGAGGAGGGGTACTTGTATTATCTACCGACACTCAAAACACACTTGGCTTTATGGACTTCAGCTCTGATTCAAACACCGTTGTCTTTAATAAAAAAGGAAACCAAATTTTCGCAAAGTCGCTAGGTGTTTTTCAAAATTTAACAATTCAAAACGAAGGAAGTAAATCAATTTCCTCAAACATTATTGTTCACGGGAATTTAGTAATACAAAAATATTCGCATTTAAAGACTGACTCATTCCAAATTATAGGAAACCCCTACGGTTTGCTAAAAATTGATTCTCTTGCAAAACTGACTGTTGGTGATAACTTTAGTCGTAAACCAATAGAATTCCCATTATTCTTTTCAAAAATAAATTGTCATGACTCCTCTGTGGTTATATATGCCTCTATGGCAGATCAAAATATCTCATCTCTTCCCCATTACGGCTGCTTAACAATAGATGATGGTGCAATCGCTTCATGCAAAAAATATATTTCAGGAGATTCATTAATCGTAAAAGGAAATTTAAAATTGTCAGAATCTTCACTTCAACTTTTTATAGATGATAAAACGGTGTATTTAAAAGGAGATTGGAATGGACCTGGTGATGTAATACTTACAACAGGTAAATTTTATATTGGCGGTGATGGCAATTCGAGTGGTCAAATTCAGCCTGGAAATTCTGAATTTATTTACAATGGGTTAAAATCACAGAAAATTAAAATTTCGGACTATCACACTTTAACAATCGATAAAATAGGTAAAGCATCTACGAGAGCAAATTCGGGAAGTTTACAAGTCAAAAATAAAGTGTTGGTAAAAAATGGAAATTTGAATTTTAACAGTGAAAAATCAAACATATATAATTTGATTGTAGAAGACAGTGTAACCTTCAGTTCAAAGTATCAGGAAAAATCATTCGAAAATATCTCCATAAGCTCCAACGGAATCTTTTTACTCAATTACGATGAGGAAATATACGTATATGGAAATATTGATTGCGAAGGGTACTTTATTTGCAGCAAAGGAAAAATATTATTTTTAGACTCCACAAAAGATCAATCGATAAACGGGACAGGAAATATAACCCTCAATCAAATTGATATTTCAAAAAATTTCAATTCTCTAGAAATTAATTCTGATGTATTACTCAAGGATACTCTTTTTATGACCGATGGAAGACTCATTTTAAATGCAGAGGTTAAAATTGAAGAATCAGGATATATAAGTGGCGAAACTTTAAACAACCCGATTACAGGAGTAGGGAAACTATCACTAAATGAAGATATACCCTCTGGAACACATAAAAACATAAAGGGTTTAGGAGTATCCTTAAACTCATCTACTGATTTAGGCAAAACTTTAATTGAACGAGAATTTGAAGCTTTAGATTTAGGGAACTCAGAAAGCATCAATAGGGTTTATACAATAGAGCCATCTTACAACTACAATTTAAATGTAAACCTGTCTTTCAATTATTTCGAATCAGAATTGAACAACAACAACGAAAATGAATTAATAGTATTTAAATCCAGTGATGGAGGAATCAGCTGGAATAATCAAAGTAGTTTTTCGAACCCTCTAAACAACTGTATTTCTCTCAATAATATTAGTAGCTTTTCAAAGTGGACTGCTGGAACATCAAACGACCGTATTCTAACGGTTGAACTACTTTATTTTGAAGCAAGAAGAGAAGATCAAAATAATGATATTATAATCAAATGGGAAGTTTTAGCTGAACTAAATACACAGGCGTACCAAATTAATTATTCTTTCGATGGTCTTAACTTCGACTCATTAACCACATGCTATCCAAACAACAGTTTATTTTACTCCTATAATTGGCTCGATGCGCCCATTGGAACGGTTTATTTCGAATTGATTGAAGTTGAAACGGACAATACGCGAATTTTGTTGGACACTGCTGTAGTTTCTGCATTACTTGGAGAAAATCCAAAAGCCTGGGTTGTTAATAATAAAATTCACACTCGATACTTCCCTACGGGAACATTAAATGTTTATAATGCCGGTGGTCGAATAATCATGAAAAATGAATACGAAATCTCTCATCTACCTCCCGGAATGTATTACATTGAATTGCTGAATGAGATTGGTCGATGGACCTTTGAGTTTTTAAAATAATTTGGTTGAAATTTCCAATTATAAGTCGAAAATCGATTTAATCTCGTGTTTTGCCAATACACCTGAAGTATTTTTAATCAGCTTTCCCTCTTTGTAAAAGAATAAGCCTGGAACTCCTCTCACTCCCATTTGAGCAGCAAATTTCTGATGACGATCAACATCAATTTTAATAATTCTTAATTTCTCACCAAGCTCTTCTTTGAGCTCTTCCAATATAGGCATAAGTGTTTGGCAGGGACCGCACCAAGTCGCATAGAAATCTACCAAAACATTCTCACTGCTCTTAATTAACTCATCAAAATTTGCCATTAAAATTTAACTTTTTAGTATGTTCCTAAAGGTAAGATTCATTCGTGGAGTTTTTACCTTTTTAGTTTTAGGCAAACAATGCTTCCAATAATGTTGTATTTCACCAACCATCAATAGTAAACTACCATTCACCAGATGTAAATCCAACTTTTCTTTGGTTTTTACGTGCTTGAAACTAAATTTTCTGTCCGAACCTAAACTTAAGGAAGCTATGGACGGATTTAAACCCAATTCTTTTTCATTATCGGAATGCCAGCCCATTCCATCTTCTCCTGTTGGATAATAATTAAGCAAGCAGGAATTAAACTTTGTTTGGGTTGCATTTTCTACTAGATCCTTTAATTTTAAAAGGCTTTCTGTCCATGGCTCTGCATCCCTTCTTATCTGAGCGTATCCATACGAGAAACGTTCGTCTCCAACCCATCCCACAAGACGATTCATAGTATAATGCTTTCCAAAAACAATCGACTCATCGTTTTTAAAGCTTACTTGTTCTAATAATTTTGGAATATATTGCAAGGCGGAATTGGGATCAAGAAAATCTTGATTGTAGTACAACTCCCCATTTTTTGGAAGTAAATTTCTATTTTTTTCAATCGGGAAAAACATAATTTTTCACCTTTTCGCGAAGCCCATTTAATTTTCAAAGAAAAACGAATGAACTAAAAAAGGAATCAATTGAACAAAGAGTCTACAAATTCTTTTCTATCAAAAACCTGTAAATCCTCCATACCCTCTCCCACTCCTATAAATCGAACTGGAATTTTAAACTGATCAGAAATCCCAATAACAACACCTCCTTTTGCAGAACCGTCAAGTTTAGTTAGTGCCAAAGACGTTATTTCAGTAGCTAAAGTAAATTGCTTAGCTTGCTCAAATGCATTCTGACCGGTTGATCCATCAAGAACCAAAAGAACCTCATGAGGAGCCCCTGGAACAACTTTATCCATAACTCGCTTAATTTTTGTTAATTCCTCCATTAAATGAGACTTGTTATGCAACCGTCCTGCCGTATCAATCAAAACAACATCTGTACCTTTTGATTTTGCGGATTGCAGTGTATCAAATGCAACCGAGGCCGGGTCGGCATTCATCCCTTGTTCAACAATAGGAACATCAACTCTTCCTGCCCATATTTTCAATTGATCAACGGCTGCCGCCCTAAAAGTATCAGAAGCACCTAACATAACAGACTTGCCAGCATTTTTAAATTGATTGGCCAGTTTTCCGATTGTTGTTGTTTTTCCAACTCCATTTACGCCAACAATCATCATAACGTATGGCTTCTTGTCTTCAGGAAGTGAATAACCGGCATTATCTGAAGAATTATTCTCTTCCAATAATGCAGCAATTTCCTCCCTCAAAATTGAATTAAGCTGATCGGTTCCCAGGTACTTATCTTTTGAAACTCTATCCTCTATTCGTTCAATAATTTTAAGCGTTGTTTCAACACCTACGTCTGATGTAATCAACACCTCCTCTAAATCATCTAAAACATCATCATCAACCTTACTTTTTCCAACTACAGTTTTAGCTAGTTTTGAAAAAATACTATCCTTTGTTTTTGAAAGACCGCTGTCCAGTTTTTCTTTCTTCTCTTTTGAAAATAAACCAAATATCCCCATTCTTTACAGTGTGTATATACAGAAAAAGCTTTCACTATAAGTGAAAGCTTTATGAATGCTTAAAACCATTTTTTTACTTGCTAAGAAAGTCTTTTACTTTCTCATTAGGAACCATTTCTTCTTTGAAGATGTAAGCTCCTGTTTTAGCCGACTTAACAGTCTTTATAACTTTTGTATAAGTCTTTCCTCCTTTTTGTAAAGTTGCTACCGTTTTCTTAGCCATATCTTAATTATTTAATTTCTTTGTGAACTGTCATCTTCTTCAAGATAGGGTTGTATTTTTTCAACTCTAATCTCTCAGGAGAATTCTTTCTATTCTTTGTTGTAATGTATCTTGAAGTACCAGGTTGTCCTGACTCCTTGTGCTCAGTGCACTCCATTATCACCTGTACTCTGTCTCCTTTCTTAGCCATTTTATAAATTCTTAAAAATTGCGGAAGGCAAAATTACAGTTTTTTTTTATTATCAGCAACCCTATTCCTCTAAAAGTACATCTTATTTACAATAGGTATTTAAATAAAGAGGATAAACACATTAAATGGTCTTTAAAAAAGAGAACCTCCATTTTTCTGCCTAAAAACACTTTAACTACTGAAAAATGAATAAATTTCATAACCTTTTATTAATCCACCCTACTCACGTCTCTTTATTTCCTTTTTTGGACAACAATTAAAAAAAATCAATCTTCTTTACTCAATTGCTCAATATCGTACAAAGCAAATTTCCAATCAAATTGCTTCCTTAACTTTTTAAAATTCTTCAACTTAATTTTTTGCCATTCATTCGTTGGCTTAATTATTTCATCGTTCACTCTTATTGGTAAATTAAAGTTTTGTGTTTCCGCTTTCCATTTATAATTTACTCGCTTAAACCATAAAAACTTTTTCTTTTCATATTGTAAAACAGGTATATCTGCCTGGTATAAATAACGAATCATTAATTTTTTCACATCATTACCCAGTTTGATTTCAAACCATTTTAATACTTCTTCGGTATTTGTATTGCTCAGCTCAAAGTACATGTGAAACTCTTTTAATGTAGCAAACCACAATGAATCGTTATCCAAAAAATTTCTTACTGTGTGTAACATCCATGAACCTTTACAGTACATATCCCCACTACCCTCTTCATTTATCCCGTATTCACCAATAATTGGTTTATCATTTTTCATTCTTCTTTGGGACCGCAAATAATTTATTGAGGCCTCATATCCATACATTTTTTCGGTATATAAAACTTCGGTATAGGTACAGAATCCCTCGTGTATCCACATATCAGCGAGATCCTCCATACTCACACTATTGCCCCAATACTCATGACCGGATTCATGAATAATTATGTAATCAAACTCAATTCCTTCAGGATGATAGCCTAAATATCCCTTTTTGTACTGATTACCATAGGCGATTGCGGACTGATGTTCCATTCCAAGATAAGGTGCCTCAACAAGTTTAAAGCCGTCATTCCAAAATGGATACTTACCAAATAAATCCTCATATATTTTCAACATCGGGTTAACTTGTTGAAATTGACTCTTAGCTTTATCAACATTATAATCAAGAGCATAAAACTCTGTTTTAAGGGAGTCGTTGCCCGAGACATACCATCCTTGAATTTTTTCATAACTGCCCAAATAAAAACTCACATTATAGGTGTTTATTGGATATGTTACTTTCCATGAATACTTTTCATAAGTTTTATTATTAAGCTTAATTTGACTTGCATCCGTTAATTGACCGTTACTGATGCACTGATATCCCTCGGGAACAAAGAATGTTAATTTCATCGAATCAGGCTCATCGTATAAATGGTCTTTACAAGGCCACCAACTGCTTGCTCCCCAGCCTTCACAAGCAACACCACAAAAATGCCGATCCATTGAATCCTTATCCCACACAAACCCTCCATCCCAAGGTGCTTTTTTTGCCACATTTGGATAACCACTATAAGCTATTTTCAGTCTGTAACTCAACCCCTCACGAATGGTATCGAGAAACGAAATAAAAAGCGCATCTTCAATCTTTTTAAATTCTACGGGGAATTCTTCCTCAACGCCTGAAGAATCAATTGGTGCATATAAATAAATACTTTCCACTGTAAAGTGCCTGAATAAGTCAATCTGTATTGTTTTTGAATTTTCCAAAACAGTAAAATAAATATCGTTTTGACCTGAAATCATTTTCTTTTCGGGGTCAATATTAATACTTAAATCATATGAAGTAACGTCATAGCAAAGTCTCTCCGGTCGAAGTGAACCACGAATTGAATCAGGATTGGTTGTAAGTATTGCAAAAGAATTGGTAGCGATAAATAACATTAAAACGAGTAAGATTTTCTTCATGACACAAGTATAAAAACGTTTAAAAAAAATTACCTAGTAGACTTAAAAATTAATTTTTGAAATTTTCTTAAACAAAAAAAAACGTCAACGATTTTAACCGATGACGCTTTAAGTTCAATTTTCAATAATTTATTTCAAAAAACCTGCATTTTTAGCTTCTTTCAAGGCTATTTCAATTCCTTTCTTATCGATTTCTCTTAATCCTGCTTTTGATACTCTCAACTTAATCCACTCATTTGTACTGGGTACAAAGAATTTCTTATCGAATAAATTCGGTTCAAAAGTTCTTTTAGTTCTATTTAAAGCGTGAGAAACGTTGTTCCCAACCATAACTTTCTTTCCTGTAATTTGACAAACTTTAGACATAGCTTAATCTATTTATATAAACGGGAGTGCAAAAATATGTATTAATTTCTAATTAGTAAACCTTTTTGTCATTTAATTGTTACTTTGTTACGAGTAACGATTAAAGTTTCAATTTAAAAAATCTTCAATTGTATTCCAATAAAACAAACATCATCAACTTGTTCCTCGCCTTGTTTCCAATCAAAAAACGTTTCTCTTAACATCCCTTTTTGTTGATTAATATCGTGTTGAGACAATTCAACGAGCAATCTTTTCAATCTTCTTATTTTAAACTTCTTCCCTTTGGATCCTCCAAATTGATCTTGTATTCCATCCGAACACATATAAATATTGTCGACGCCGTCAAGATTAATAATGTGGTTCGAGAAAGGTTTTCTGTAATCGTATCGACCTATCGGTTGTTTGTCCGCTTTAGTTACTTGAAGTTCATTACCTTTCACCATATAAAGAGGAATATTGGCACCCGCATATTCAACCTCATTTTTTTCAAAATCAAATAAACAAAGCGCAATATCCATACCGTCGTTTACGGTATCGTTACTTTTATCAAAAGTTTCCTCTACATATTTGTTTAGTGCATCTAGGATTTGGGAGGGTTTTGTTAACCCGTATTCATTTACACAGGTGTCTAAACCATTGTTTCCTATCATACTCACTATCGCCCCAGGGACACCATGACCTGTTGAATCGGCACATGCAACAAGTACCCTTTGGCCCACGGAGTGCACCCAATAAAAGTCACCACTAACGATATCTCTTGGTTTGTAAAAAACATAAGAAAAGGGCAAACAAATCTTCATCAACTCGTTTGAAGGTAAAATAGCTTTTTGTATTTTTTTTGCGTACTCAATACTGGATGTTATTTGGTCTCTCTGTTCAGCAATTGTTGAGTTCATTTTCAACAACTGTTTATTGGTTCGGTTTTGACGTTGATTGAACAAGAAAAGCATCAGCGCAATTATTCCAACAGCAAAAATTCCTACACCCAAATAGGTTAATTGAGCATCCTTAAACTCTTGATGTTTTTCTTGACGCAATATTTCTCGCTCTTTTTCATCGTTTTCCATATGCAGTAAGTCAATATCTTTTAGAAAAATATCGTGCTGCTTCCTTGCTTCTCGATTTAAATTATCAATATAAGCCCTGTATTTTTCTGAAACATTAAATGCTTTTTGATACAACCCTGCCTTTTGGTATGTTTGTAACATATTATCGTACAAAAAAGACTTATTAAATCCAATATTTTTTGGGTTGTTCAAAATCTTATCCGCAGCCACAAAAAGAACGTCTGCAGCTTTATAATTCCCAAGCTCATAATACAGCTTACCAAGCCTTATATTGGTGACGTATTCTAAATCAGAATGCTCTATACCTCCTCTATCATGAAATTTTTTCACACTATCGATACACGTCTTAAAATAACGTTCTGACTTACTGAAATCCCCTTGGTTGAAATATATAAATGCCTTTAATTGTATGAACCAGAAAGACCATTTTGTTGAATGGGTAATGTTATTCCTCAATTCAAAATCATGAATTAAATCATACCCCATGTCCGATATACTGTCGGCAGATTTAAAACGACCTTCTTTATTGAGCAAATCTGAAAAGTCCAATAAATTAATGGCATATTCAATCGTATCCCGAAAAGCACGAGAAATAGGAAGAGATATTTTGTTGATTCGGATTGCGTTTTTATTATCATAATTGTCCATGTAGTAAAGAGCAAAACTTTTGTACAATTTCAACAATGTTAATGTATCGGCATCGATTTTAGTTTGCTCAATTCCTGATTCATGCCAAAAAATGGATTTATCACTTAGGTTTTGACGAAGATGATTGCAAAGATTTAAGTATGCTAAGTTTCTGTCTTTATATGTGTATGGAATTTTTAATTTATATTTTATTCTCAAATTTAGCGCTGCAATATATATTTCAGAAGCATAGTCCAGCTTACCTGCATCCGACGCCATTTTCCCAACCTCGGTATACTTGATATAAGCTTCAATAAACTTTCCAGAATGCTCTAATTCATCAGCAATCAATAAGGCTTTTTTTAATTTATCCTTTACCTTATTATTTGAGTTGATCTTGAAGGAGTCAGCAGAGTTTCCACAGCAAGGAAACGTGAAAGAAATCATGCAACAAAAGAAAAAGAATTTCTTGATGAGTTCAACCATGATTTTATATCCGATTATTTAGGCCAAATGTTTGATAAGCAATCATAACAACCATAACTGCTTTAGGGTTCTGTTTAAATTAACAAAAATTGAAACAACAAAAAAATAAATACGAATGATTTAAATGTGATTTAAAAAAACAGATAAAAATTAAAATAGAAATTGTCATAAAAAAAGGAGGTTTAAAACCTCCTTTTTTTAACTCATTCCCTCTAATACTGCACCGAAGGCAGCTCCTCCTTTTATTAACGAGTATAGTAGTAATAGTATATAAATTATTAACACAACACCCCAAACTATAAAATAGTTCTTACATTTTGAAAAAAAGGAATCAATAGACTGAGAACTCATATTCATACTACTGATACTTGCACCCATTCCCAATAACTGAATACTGGTGTAGATAAAAACACCCGTAATTACTAAAGAAATAAATCCTTGCAATGGGATTGAACCTAAAAGATAAAATGAGGCTATCAACATGAAAAATGAAAAAACGAAAAATACAATCGCAATAAATTTCATCCAAGGCCCAGCGGCCTTCATTGCATTAATGGCTTTTTGTGAAAAAAGAGTGTTTGTTTGGTCTAGTGTTTCCATAATTTTTTTTTGTAAAAGTAATTAAGATTTTTCGATAGCCAAACAAAAGAAGAAAAGAGTTAATTACTAGATAAAACTAAATTTTGTTTTATTATTGAAAAATTTATTTGCAAAAAAATCAACATAAGAATAACTTAAGATGAGTCAGGAAAATCCTAATTTAATCTTTTGTTTCTATTGGAGTTTTATCAAGAATTAACCCGCCATGTTTTAACTAATTTGAAACGACTGATAAACGTTAAAATTGTTACCAAAAGTTTAAAACTAAGTAATTAACAAGGAAAAAATGTTAACAAAAAAAGCCCCTAATTTTTAGGGGCTTTTGATATTTATTGAAAGAACTATGCCTCTTTAGGAGATTGCTCTTGCTCTTTTTTCTCCGGCTTTGGTAAAAGCGCCTTTCTCGATAATTTAAACTTACCAGAGCGCTTATCAATTTCTAGAATCTTTATTTCAAGTTCTTGACCTTCTTCCAGCTCATCTTTCACATCCTTAATTCGCTTATGTGCAATTTCAGAAATGTGAAGTAACCCTTCTTTTCCTGGTAAGAACTCAATAATTGCTCCAAAGTCAAGTATTACCTTTACCTTACCCTTGTAGGTTTCACCTGCTTCCGGTACAGTTGTAATTCCTTTAATGGCTGCAACAGCTTTATCAATTCCTTCCTTGTTGCTACCGGCAACAGCAACAGATGCAATTTTATCTGTTTTCTCTTCCAGCACAATGGTAGTTTCTGTTTCTTTCTGTAATTCCTGGATAACCTTTCCTCCAGGCCCTATAACAGCTCCCATAAATTCAGTCGGAATGGTGAATCCAACTATTCTTGGTGCATGCGACTTAAAGTCCTCGTTTGGTTTTTCAATGGTTTTTGCCATTTCATTTAGTATATGTAACCTACCTTCTTTCGCTTGATATAGTGCTTTAACCAATACTTCATAAGAAAGTCCATCAATTTTGATATCCATTTGAGTAGCGGTAATACCATCCTCAGTACCTGTTACTTTAAAGTCCATATCTCCCAAATGATCTTCATCTCCAAGGATATCTGAAAGTACAGCATAATTTCCTGACTCATTATCATAAATCAGACCCATTGCAATTCCTGATACAGGTTTAGTAATTTGAATACCTGCATCCATTAAGGCCAACGTTCCTGCACATACTGAAGCCATCGATGAAGAACCGTTTGACTCTAAAATGTCCGAGATGATTCTAATGGTATATGGAAAATCCTCTCCGCTCGGAACAACAGGCTTTAAGCCTCTCCAAGCTAAATTACCATGTCCAATTTCTCTTCTTGAAGTACCACGAACTGGACGGGCTTCTCCCGTTGAAAATGGTGGGAAATTATAGTGTAAATAAAATTGGTCTTCTCTTTGAACAGAAACGCCATCAGAAGACTGGGCATCTAATTTTGTCCCCAACGCTAAAGACGCTAATGATTGAGTCTCCCCTCTTGTAAATATAGCTGAACCATGAGCTCCTGGCAAATAGTCAACTTCAGTCCATATGTCTCTAATTTTATCAGTCGCTCTCCCATCTAAACGAGTTCCTTCATTTAAAACACAGTCTCTAACTGCAGCTTTTTGAGCTTTTTTAAACCCTGTAGATATATGACCTCCTAACTCCTCTAAATCCTCTTCAGAGTATGTGGACTTCAACTCTTCATATACTTCATTAAAAGCAGCAGATCTTTCCTTTTTTGAAGATCCCTTCTTAGCAATATCATATATCTTTTGATAAACCGCTTCCTTTACTGAAGCATATACTTCTTCATTACTTTCTGGAGCAGAATATTCTCTTTTTGTTTGAGCTTTTTCAACTTGTGCGGCTAAATCCAATTGAGCTTGACACTGTAGTTTAATAACCTCGTGAGCTGTTTTGATGGCTTCAATCATGTCTTCTTCAGATACCTCGCTCATTTCACCCTCAACCATCATGATGTTGTCCATGGTTGCAGCAATAACCATATCCATATCGGCTTCGGCTAACTCTGCTTTGTTTGGATTAACGATGAATTCACCATTTACTCTGGCAACCTGAGCTTCAGAAACTGGTCCCATAAAGGGAATATCTGAAACGGCAATTGCAGCTGATGCCGCCAAACCTGCCAATGATTCAGGAGTTGAGGCATTCTCATCATATGAGATTAACTGTAACATCACCTGAGTTTCTAACCTATAATCATCTGCAAATAATGGACGTAATGCCCTATCAACCAATCTACAAATTAAAATTTCTGTTTCAGTTGGCCGAGCTTCTCTTTTAATATATCCCCCTGGAAATTTACCAGCAGCAGTCCATTTTTCTCTGTAATCAACTGATAGTGGAAAGAAATCTATTCCATCTCTTAACTCTGTTGAAGAAACAACAGTAGCTAAAAGCATTGTTCCACCTTGTTTAATAACCACAGATCCGTCAGCTTGTTTAGCCAATTTACCTGTTTCGATGGTAATCGTTTTACCACCTGCCAACTCTATAGTTTGGCTTTTTGCTTGAATACTCATTATATAATTTCTGTTTATTTTATGGCAAAGATATGATTTTTTAAACGAAGGAGGCTCTAAAAGGGCGGAAGGGTTTTTAATTATCTTTAAATATTTATTAAAAAACAGCATAAAAAAAGGGCCTCTTTGAGAAGCCCTTTTATAAAATAACTTAAGTGTATATTACTTTCTTAGTCCCAATTCTGAAATTAAGGATCTATATTTCTGAATATCTTTAGCTTTTAAATAATCTAATAAAGACCGTCTTTTACCAACAGCTCTGATTAATGATCTTTTTGTAACAAAATCTTTTTTGTTTTCCTTTAAATGATCAGTCAAATGAGTGATTCTTGCAGTAAACAACGCTATTTGTCCCTCTGTAGAACCAGTATCAGTGTCGCTTTTACCAAATTTGGCAAAAATTTCTTTCTTCTTTTCAGCAGTAACAGTTAATGACATAACTAAATTTTATCTAAAAATTGGAGTGCAAAGATATCAATTCTTTTTGAACAAGCAACTCTCTTTGAAATAAAATTTAGAAAAAGAAGTTATATTTGGAAGAATAAATTGATTTTTTGGACATATCTTTCCTATATCCTTCATTTTTATGGGCCTTACTCCTGGTGAGTATACCTATTTTACTTCATCTCTTTAATTTTAGAAAACATAAGATTCTATATTTCTCAAATGTTAGTCTATTAAAGGAAATTAAAGAGGAATCAAAAAAAGCAAGAAAGCTCAAAAACTGGCTAATTCTTTTATTTAGGATATTGTTTATTACTTTTTTAGTTCTGGCATTTTCCTTTCCCTATTCAGGTGAAAAATTAAGTACTCAAAATGAAACGGTTAGCATATATATAGACAACTCCTTGAGCATGGATAGTGAGGGTGTAGAAGGAAATAAATTAAACAACGCTAAAGCATATGCTGATCAAGTTATTCAGCAACTTTCACCCAATACAAAAATCCACATTGTCACGAATGACTTTAAGGGCAAACATCAACTTACTTATAACAAAAGAAAGGCTCAGGAAGAAATATCAAAAATATCACCCAGCCATTACACGAGGTCACTCAATTCCATAATGAATCGACAATCTTTATTTTTTCAGGGAAAAAACATTAAGAATACTGAGCTCTATTGGATATCTGATTTTCAACAATTGAATTCAAATAAAATTGAGAATCCGGATAGTTTTAAAATCCATTTGGCGATATTAAAAAGTAGTGAAGAAACCAATTTATCCATAGATTCGGTTTGGTTTGAATCGCCTGTCAGAAAAAAAATAGGAACTGAGGTTTTAAAATTCAGTGTTTCAAACTACGGAACAACTGCTTTGGAAAACCTAAATATTAATTTAAGTATAAACAATAGAATAAATTCATTAACAATTCCTAACCTTACTGTTGGTAAGAGTATTCACGACTACAAATTTCAAATACCCGAGGACAGTATAATTAAAGGTGTTATTCAACTAGAAGATCAGGGGCTTTTATTCGACAATGAACTTATGTTTTCTTATTTGATACCCAATCAACAAAAAGTTTGCTTAATTACCCCAAAAAAATCAGATGTAATAGCAACCCTTACCAAAATATTTAAAGGAGATACCTCTGTTGAATTATCGATTTTATCCCCTTTTGAAATTGATTACAAAATGCTTTCAGAGCAAGATTTGATTTTATTAGGAGAACTGGATGAAATATCGCAAAATCTGGCTATTGAATTATTAAAGCTGAGTAAATCAGGGAAAATCATCGGTGTAATCCCGGGAAACAATACCAATTTATTCAATTACAATGAGGCTTTTCAACTTTGGGGTAATGTATCAATCCTCTCAAAAGACACTCTAACTATGGGTATTGGAGATTTACAAAAATCTCATTCATTTTTTAAAGACGTTTTTGAAAAAAAGAAAAAAAGAAAAAATTTGAAGGAAAATTTCCCTTCTCTTTATATACATTATGACTTATCAACAGGTTCAAACTGTGAGTCAATAATTTACAAGGAAGATAATTCTCCATTCCTGGTAGAGCATAACAACTTTTACTATTTGGCCAGTGGTTTATCAAAAACTCAATCAAATTTTTCAAAAAAAGCTTTGATTGTTCCTTTAATTTATCAAATGTTATTCAAATCTATTAATACGACACCGATTCAATACTTCATAACCTCGAAAACAAAATTAGTTTCTCCATCCTCAGTAGATCGATTTATAAATGTTAAATCAAAGAACTCTAATTCGCAATTAAGAGTTAACAATCATCTTTCCTCAATTCCTACCAACTTCCAAAAAGGGTATTATCAATTGCTAAAGTCTCAGAAAATTGTTGGTGCTTTCGGTTTAAATTATGACCGAACAGAAAATTCTTTAATAAAGGATCAGCTTCAAAATTTAAGTCAAGTCGAAAGCTCTCCTTTAATTTCAAGCTTTGAGGTTTCGGGCAACCAATCCAGTAACTTAAATCAGTTGTCCGACAATAAAAACACACATTGGTTAGCATGCTTGGTTCTATCTTTAACATGTCTTTTCTTTGAAATGATTTTAATACGAATTAAAATTTAACTTCTTATTAGGTTAAGCCAACCAAATTTGGCTATTTTTACTCAAATTATTCTTCTATGGATGTACTGATCAAATCTGCAAAAATCATTAGTCCGAAATCGCCTCATCATTTAAAAACAAAAGACGTTTTAATTGAAAAGGGTAAGATTGTTAAAATTGGAAAAAACTTAGGTAAGGCAAGAAATGTCATCGAAGAGAAAAACCTTTGCATTTCTGATGGGTGGGTTGACTTATTCAGTGTAATAAGAGAGCCCGGAAATGAACATCAAGACAACATAGAAAACCTTTTAAAAAGTGCTGCTAAAGGAGGTTTTACGTCTGTTTTAGGAGTATCAGGAACAACTCCACCACTGGACAATAAATCTCAAATTAAATTTGTTCGTAACAGTTCAACCAACAGTATTGTTAACTTATTACCTGCTGGCACAATTACAGAAAATCAAGAAGGCAAAGAAATAACAGAAATGTATGATATGCACCTTGCTGGGGCAGCTGCATTTACCGATGGAAAAAAAGTTTTAAAAAACCCAGAACTACTTAAGAGAGCTTTACTTTACTCGAAACCATTTGGAGGAAAAATCATTTGTTATTGTGAAGACCAAACTGTCGCCAACGGCGGAATGATTAATGAAGGTGAAGTTGCTGCTTCTTTGGGTATGAAAGTTCGTCCTTCTCTGGCAGAAGAACTTGCTGTAATAAGGGATTTATATATAGCTGAATATACTGAATCTCCTATTCATATAACTGGCGTATCTACTAAAAAGAGTATTGAAATTATTAAAGAAGCAAAGTCAAAAGGAATTCAAGTAACTTGTGATGTAAATGTTGCTAATTTATATTTCACAGACCAAGAAACTACTTCCTTTGACGCCAATTATAAGTTATTACCCCCCTTGCGCTCAGAACAAGATCGACTTGCTTTAATTCAAGGTCTAAAAGACGGAACAATAGATGTTGTTTCAAGCGGTCATACACCCAAAAATATAGAAACAAAATTTTGCGAATTTGACAATGCAGACTTTGGAGGTGTAAGTTTAGAAGCATCTTTTGGTGCTTTAAACAAAATTCTAGGGGATGATTTTTCCGAAGAAGAGATTACTCAACTAATTTCATCGAATCCTGCTCGTATTTTAGGACTTAACTATAAAATCGTTGAAGGAGAATCTGCCAATATTACAATTTTCAGTTCAAACGGAAATTATACTTTTGAAAAATCCGAAATTGAGTGTCTATCCAAAAACTCTCCTTTCATAGGAGCTGAACTAAAAGGTAAGGTTATAGGGATTGTAAATAACAAGAAAGTTAAATTAAACTAGTTTAGGGGAAGATGAGTATTGTGAAAAATATTTTCATTTTCCCTAAACGCTTGC
>TARA_B100000674_G_scaffold148334_1_pt1 | contig 23645 bp, 14 predicted proteins | sample TARA_B100000674 | Tara Oceans TARA_B100000674 (sample SAMEA2622759) | marine metagenome | biome: marine biome (ENVO:00000447); feature: surface water layer (ENVO:00002042); material: "saline water (ENVO:00002010), including plankton (ENVO:xxxxxxxx)" | depth 5 m
TGGAGATATTTGAGATAACCATTTCGGAATGCTTAGGTTTTCCCTGTCGTGCTATTGCTAGGAGCTTGCACAGATTAGCCTCGGGCCCATCTGCCGCACGGTCAATCCAACTCTCCACAGGCTGGTGTTCGATGGCGATGCGTGCAGCGAATCGGACAAAGCGGTCGCCATGACCAATATATGGCCAAACCGCCTTGATCGCATCAGAATCTTTGCGGTGATAAGCTTCCAGTGACTTTCTGAGAGCCCGCAGCTTGGCAAATTTTCCCGGCTTCGCCGGAGCCGGAGATGTGGATTGCTTTCCGATGTACTTCACCCGATAGACGGCAGAGGGCGTGCCGCGTCCACCGACTGCGAAGTAGAGATTCCCATCAGGTGAAACCACGCCATCTGTAAGGGGCAAGGGAGCCCCCGTCACGAATTCCTCTTTTTCTAACCGATAGCTTGCCCCTTCAGCATGCTGGTGTAGAGCGTAGATCGTGCCGTATGTCCAATCGAATGCGTAGATTGCATTCTGGTACTTGGCAGGGAACTTTGCGCCGAGTCCGGACACCATTCCGGTGGGAGATCCGGGACCAATATCAAGCGCAGGAGGAAGAACGTCAGGGAACCACTCGGGAAATTTCCCGCTCCCCTTGCGCCAGCCAAATTCGGATCCGCTGGTTACATGATAAATGCGCGTCGGGCGATACCAGGGTGCACCCAGATCCCACTCCATGTCGGCATCATAGGTAAATAGCTCGCCGTGAGCATTGAACGCAGCATCATACTGGTTGCGAAAGCCGGCGGAGAAAAGGCGATAGTTCTTGCCGCTTGGATCCGTCTGAGCAATCCATCCCCCAGGAGCGGTAAAGGTACGGGCATGACCCCGTGGGTCGACTAGAATCGGCAAAAGTTGATCCTCTCCGTAGTTGGGTGGGACTGCCGAAGTTTCGGGGGTAGGGGGTGGTGCATTGTTGCCAGCCACGAAGAAAAGGCTCTTGCCGTCTGGGGATGCAACAACCGCATGGTTACCATGTTCGCTCTTAGCATCGACTTTTCGCATCAGTTCGGCTTTGTCTAATTGACCGTCGCCATTACCGTCGATTATGCGAAACATACCATTCTCCGGAGTACCTTTGTTGATGCCCGCATAGAGAGTGCCATCAAGCCACAGCAGACCCTGTGCACCGCTGATTTCAGCAGGAATTTTTTCGATCTTCGGTTCCTTGGAACCATTGAGCGTTAAACGAAAAATACCTTTGTCTCCCTGGTCACCACAATACAACCTCCCCTGATCATCGACTGCCATCGATACCCAAGATCCTTGAGTCTTGGCGTCAACGTCGAAAAGTTTTTCGACCACAAACCCACCGGGATGTATTTTTAAACCTATTTCCCGTTGAGCTGCAATTAGCCGTTTTGCAGTTTTTTTCGCAGGCCCAGCGCTTGTCAGGATGTTTCCCCACGGCTCTACCCCGTGGCTGCCCACGATGGTTGCTGCGACCCAGTCTTTACCATCCGGGTTCGTGGTCATCCAGCCATCCGGATTGGTTTTGTTTACCATCCATTGCTCGTCCGTAACAAGGGTGCGTTTCAAGCCGCCTTCCTCGACGATTTCAAGAATGGCCACGACTCCGCCAAGACCTCCAAGATTGAGCGCACTTACGGCTATCACGTTGTGGCCTTGAGCGATACGTTTGGTAAGGTTCAGCTTGAGGGGTTTTTTCCAGCTCCTAACGGAGCCGATTTTATTGCCATTGAGATGCACGGCTAGCTGATCATCACCGGTAATTCTAAGAATTGCCGATTTCACGGGGACCTTCTGTTGCCACTGCCGGCGCAAAAAAACCTCGGCATCGCCGGTTTTGTCTTTCTGCCAAATCCACTTGGGCGAGATTCCTTTCGGAGCGGGGGATGACGCAAGGGATACCTGCAGACAAATTGCGAGAGCGTAAACAAATAGTATAAGTCGAATCATAACTAATAAATTACATGCATGTTTTTTATGCCTTTTCCAACCCTTTGCAATCATCTGCATGAAATTCACCAAGGGCATGCAAGCATTCTGACTCGACTAAGTTAGTGCGTAATCCAGTCGAAAAGAGTGTTTCGCTATGACGATTTGCTTACCGGCATAAGTTTTTTATCCTCACGAAATTTCAAGGATGCATTCTTTTGTTCCCATACTTCACTTTATCGGAACTTCACAGAAGGTGAGGGCCGCAAGGTCGTTGAAGCCCCAGATGATGGATTGATCCTGCCTCCACTTGCCCCCTCGAACGTAGGACAGGTTCTTGGCCGCGGTGGGCCCGGCCAGTTTCAAGGTGATGGTTTTTCCGGAGCCACCCACGGCGGTCAGCTCAGCCGAGCCGTCATCGAGATGAAACCGTTCGATGATTTCTTCCTCCCATTTCACCTCCTGATCAAAGACCAACTTGATTTCGTCTTTCCTGCCGCCGACGAAGGAGGCGCTCAGGATATTCGGTGGCGTTATCGAGGTCTTCGGTTCGACCCCATAGTTGTATTGGTTCACCAAGGGAAACAGTTGCCCGGCCATCGCCGCATAGCCGTCCGCCAGGAAGTGGCAACCACCACCCGGCCGGATGCCGAGGGTCGAAAGAACGCTCATGTTGGAGAACTGCTTGGGCAATTGCCTTTGCCGCTCCCGCAAGCGGTCGCCCTCGACCGACCGGCTGCCGCATGCCCCCGGCCAAATCTGGTGAATGTAGTAGTGTTTGATATTCGGATAGTCCTGCTTCCAGGCTGCCGACATGCGGATGAAGTAATCCTGATAATTCACCCATCCGAAGGTGCCGGTCGCTCCTGACTCTCCCTGATCGTTTTCCCCCTGATGCCAGAGCACGGCGCGGACTCCGTGCGTAAGTTTCGCTTGTTGCAAGCGCCACAACAACCGGCCGTATATGGTGGTCACGTCCGTCGGGTCGGCCTCGTTTCGCTGGTGCTGGTCAATCCGGGTTCCGCCCTGGGCCCCATTGATGATGCAGATAGGGATCTTGTGGGTTTCGATAAGCGTCTTGCCCAGCTCGACCCCCCAATAGCCAATTTGGTAATGATGATGATTTGGGCCGCCGTTGAAAGACAAGGCATTGCCCCAGACTGCGTCCCGGGCACGGTCCTTGTTCGTGCTCGGCGTACCGAAGCTGCGCAGCCAGAGACTCCGGTACGGATGCACGACTCGTTGGTCCGTCCAAGCTTCGGCATTGGACTGGCCCTGAATGACGAAGACGTCGCCACAGACTAGGTCGTTGGCCTTTTCCAGAATCGTTTCCACCCCGCCGCTCTTGATGCCGAACTCCGTGCGATAGGCGGTCAGGCCAGCCTGCAAGCTTGCGGACAAGGAGTACTTCATGTCGGCTCCAATCTTCTGGTTCTGTGCGTCGATCAGCTTGTCTCCGCCATAGAGCCTGAGGAAAACCGAATCAGCGTTTTGTTTGAGCGTTCCTTTGCAGTGAAGCGTTCCAAACCCTTTGTCGTCGCGAGCGAAGAACTGATGATCCACCGGTTTCTCATCGGCGAAAGGAATGCGGTTTACCCAAGCATCCTGCTTGGACTCGACTACTGCGACCCGGACGGAGCGTGATACGACGGCCCCGCCATTGTCGAGGGCGAGCTCAACGGTTAGGTCCCCGCTTTTCTGAGCCCGTTTCAACACCAGCTTTCCGTTGCCGGGTTCGCTGATCGTGGCCATGCCCGACACCTTCCATGAATAGTTCAGTTCATCGGCCCCTTGGGACTTCATCTCCTTGAGGTTGCTGATCAAGGGCACGATCTCCAGTTCATCCCTGCCATTCCATCTTTTGGGTGCATTGAGCGTGTACGCGGGATCCGGTACGGTCTCCCGGATGGTAACCGGAATGGTCCGGGTTTTCACACCGGAAGCGAAGAGGGCCTTGAATTGCAACGCGACCTTTTTGTCTTCGGCTACCCGCCCTGCGTCAAAGCTATGGTTGAAGCGGTCGACGGCGAGGATCTCCTCCTTGGCGCCATCCTGCAAAACCCAGTAGACCTTTCTAGCCCCTCCCGCTTTGCCCGAAAGGGCGATCGAAGCTCCCTCCTTAATGGTCAAGTTGGACTTCGAGACCGAGAACTCGTCCCCGTGCTGAACCAGTGGTCCGACCAGTGACTGCAAAGGCTTCTGGTTCTCGAATGACAGCTTCAGCCAGTTGGCCGAGCGGGCCACTGATTCAAAACGCACCTCGTCGAGAGCGCCATTGAAAGGTCCGCGCCCGTTTCCGTGATCACCCAGATCGACGGGCGTCGACGCCGGCGTTCTCAAGGTGCCGAGCTTGCTCACTTCCTCTCCGTTGTTATTAATCGTCCGCTGCAGATTGCCATCAACGTAAAAGCGGACCATGTCCCTGGAAACGGCAAGGGCAACGTGCCGCCATTCGTTACGGGGCAAGAGGCTGGCGCACCTTGGGTCAAAACCGTAGAGATGAAAGCGGGGCTGCCCTCTGCCGGTCATGGTGAAATAAGACAAGCCCATGTTCGGCTTCTGTCCGCGTTCAGGCTCACCCCATCCGCCGATCGTCGCTTGAGCCCAGTTGCGGCCCTCGAAGCTCGTGGGTTTTACCCAAGCCGACATCGTACGGTCGGCGTTGCCCGAGGGCATGCAGGTCACCCGACGACCCGGCTTCGCCCCGGGCGGGCGAATAACGAGAATTTGGTTTACCCCGAACTGCTGAGCGTCACCGATTATGCCCGTAGTATTGACGGTTGACTTGTCCGGTCTGTTGACGCCGTCCAGGTTGTTGGAAGTGGAGTCTTCAAGGTTGTCGCCCAAATGCCAGACCGCGGCAAACCCCTCAGTGGTCCGGAACACTTGCTCGCCTTTGCTCTCGCTGGAAACTTTTTCATTGCCCCAATGCATCTTGATCGCCTGCTGATCTTTTCCTTTGATGGTCGGGATCCGTACCCAAATGTCGGCCTCGCCTTCCTCTGCATTCCAGCGTTCGACCTGGTAGGCCAGTGGCTTGCCCTTGGAGGAGAAGCGGACGTCCTCGCCTTGGGGCTTCGCCTCGCTGAAATCGAAGTAGTTCTTGTTGAGCCGAACCAGCAACGGGAAGTTTTTCTCGACCGCCGAGGCCGGCAGGTCCGCACCGGCGGAGTCCGTGACGAGGTACCTCGAGCCCGAGTGTTTCCAGTCGCCGTACTGGGCCGACGCCTGAGAAAGCAATCCTGCAAAAATCAGGACAAGGGTCAATCGGGGTACGTAAAAGGACGCATTGATTTTCATTATTCCTCCCGCTTTGCAGGGCTGGACCCGTGCTTCGTTGATTTATTCCCGATGCGGGCAATGCGAACGAGCACTTTATCTCCCACGCGTTGACTTACGGCAACGCCCAAGGAGCGACTGGGGTCTGAATTCCGGTTGTCTTTTTCGACATGAAGTGAGCGACGGGATGAGACTAGCAAGTCTCCAGGTTCGACAGGTCCGCTGACTTTGGCCCAGGCGAGTCCGCGCACCATAACAAAGGTACCTGCGTCATCGACCTTCGCTACCACGAAAGGTAATTTCTCTGCGCGCTTGCTGACAGGCTTGACGCTCAACCGGTTGCTGGTGTCCAGGGCGACAACATCGCCTTTAACCAGACCATCCGGTGCATTCATAAAGACCACGACACCGGCAGGGTCGTCCCTCTGAGGAACGGGTAGTCCTAAATTACAAGATATAAAATGGGCATCTCCGATCCACAATCCACCGCCGGAAACGTAGAGGCCGGGCATGGTGAGTATCCCGTCATCGGCATCGTTAGTCCCCCATGTCAGCACGGGTTCGGAACCCGAGTCTATGTGGTGCAAGCCAGCGGAATCAGGAGAGCCTCCTCTTCTCCTGAAGTTGTAGAAATTACCAAATCCGACTTCCGTGTTATGCGTTTGATATCTCCATCTGGCTCCCACCAGTCTTCCATCCTTGTCGAGTTTCTCGATCATCAAAGGCAAGTTTATCTCTCCACCGCTTGGCATCGTATTAAGAGATAATGCAGGTTGAGTTGCATCCGCAAGAATCGTTCGTGGTTCGCGAGGATCGCAAATCGATACGTCGTCGTGGTCATAAAGAAGAACTGCTGCAGGGGAAAGGATGCGCAACCTGTATTTTCCGTTTGGAGCAGAGAAGCCATATCGTCCGCCTGCGTCGGCAGTGACGGGATTCGCAAGAGGTTGCTTGCCCTGCGAATCGGCAAATAGGTCAGCTAAGTCCATGGTGCCGGCACCCATGACAAAGACTTGCGCATTCGCGACCGCTGCCCCGGTCACAGGGTCGGCGACTCGCCCGTGATGCGTCTTCATTGCGTACCCATATCCGGGCAATATGAAGAATATTATGGATAAGACCAAACAGACATAAAAAATGGGAGTGGATTTCATCGCTAAAGATCCTCCTATTTCAAGAGTGCAAAGACAAACCCAGCTCTCTTCTCGCCGGAGTTCTCAACCGCCCAGCCGATAATTCTATTTATATCCATTTGGGTATTGTCCACTTCGGCGCATCCCGCCTGGGCGGACGCGATCAAAGTGTCACCTGGTTTAACGACTTCCCCGGTTTTAAGCTGAACAAAGGCTTCGCCTGCCGAGGCGTAATAGGTAAAGCCGACGGCTCTAACCACGGGGTGAAGTTCTCCTTTGCTGGTTGCAAGTTTGAACTCTCCGCTAACAAGGTCGACCACCCGCACCTCACCGTATATCTGGGGTTCCGGTAAGAAGGGTCCGCCAAAGGTGGTGCTAAATGCGAAAGGAGACGTGATGCCCCGGTGGCGGGATCGAAAGTGCCGGGTGTTCCCATCAAGTCCTTCGCCGACCTTTAACAGAGAGCTGGCAGTATAAACGGGACCGCCCGGAGCATGGCTTAGAGCATTATTGAAAACAGGAGCAGTGCCGGCCGGCCCGGCTGGCGCAACTGCATATTTGAGATATCCATCAGCCCAACCGCCGGCGGCAGTAGCCGTGGTCTTGAATAATATGCACACGTCTTCGACATCGCGCGGTACCCATGTCTCGTTTCCTGCCGCATCTTTTTGCAGGTCCGTATTGTACAGAAGCATGTAGCTGCGGGGGGGGGCGGGCTTACTGCCCGTGCCTACGTAATGCATGCGCCAAGGGCCCTTAGTCTCGATTTCCGGTCCATCCTCACGGCGAAGCACGATCGAACTGCTGGTTTCCACCTCGTCGGAATCAATATGCGTTAAGGTCAGGGCAACCTCTTCAGAGGTCGCTGTCAGCGTGTGAGGGTCGCTTGGGTCCAAGACATGCACCTCGGGGTTAATCATCCTTTTTTCATCCCCGATTTGCTCCACCGTGGCATAGCGACCGTTATCCGCATAGAACCAGTACACGCCATCGCTGGAAGTGGTGATGGGATTTGCAAGTGGGGCAAGCCCTTCGGAGTCACTGTAAAGAGTGGCTAACGCAGCACCCGAGTAAACAAGGACTTGGGCACCTGATTTCGGGGCTCCGGAATCGAGGAAGAGCTGCCCGTAATGCTTCGCTTTGCCAGATGCGTTCCCTGTCCACACAAGGAGGGCGATCGCACAAAGAACAATCTTTGATGAAAGTGACTTTTTGCTATTACGGTCTAACATCGAAAATGCTCCCTGCTAAGGTATAATGGTAAGGCGTGAAGTGGTGCTTACCGTCCCTATGACTGCCCGGGGATCGACTCCCGCGGGAGCGGCAACCGCCTGCAGCGAACCCGCTCCCTGGGTAACAAGTAAATCACCTATGCTTACGGCCCCTGCCGTACTGGGAGCCATTCTCCCCGAAATCATAACGAATACGCGGGAACCGTCCTTTTTGTAAACCACCGCGGGATTCTCATCGGCAAACTTGCGCGGCTTGATCACGCCGAAAGGATCGGAAGGATCCAGTACGACCACATTCCCAACCTTTAGATTTCCTCCAGTATTATTCTTCACTTCGATTGCGAGTCCTTCGTACCCCCCGTTAAAAGCTTTGGCTGACATCTCTCCGTCCGCGGACACCCGGAACAGGGTTTCCATGACAGGCGAAGTAAGGGTAGTAAAAGAGTCGTTTCCATACTCGAGGGAATGATCCTCTCCGTTGATTCGAAACACGTAAGATTGATTTTTGATGGTCCGTTTTTTCCACGTGTTGGTTGTTTCATCCCAATCGGCGTTTAACGTCTGCGCCCAACCCTGTTTACCCTTGTTGACGATGATCCGGTATGGCGTTGGGGGATTATTAGCATCCGTGGATCCAGGCCGACCAAGTGACAATGCGTTGTTCCCACCATTCGTTTTCTCCCCTCTCTCGACGAGAGTAAGCGGAGGCGTATTGGAAGAAGATCGAATACTATGCGGAGCGTTGGGATTGATCAGGGTGACACCGGTTGAGGAATAATTGACAGAGGGGTGGGAGACATGAATATCGTATTCTCCATTGGCAACGTAGAAACGGAATTTGCCGTTCGCATCCGTAGTTATGGGATTAGGTCGTTCGATGAATTCGTCCGTGGTCGTTGCATAAACCACACTCTTTAGAGGCACCTCGGTCGCGCCCGCTTCAGCTTCCACGGTGACGTCCCATATCGAAACATTTCCATAGGCGGTATCAGACGACCTCGTCACGTCGACCATGACGTAACGTCCGACTGGATTGGAAACATGGATTTTTGCAGTACCCTTCGCATTGTCAGGAATGACCGCCGTCCGGTTTACAAAGTCCCACTTGTCAGCGACTCCGTAGAATTTTCGGTTCGGACTTTTCACACCGCCAGGCAGACCTTTACCCGTCGCAATGGTCTTCCATTTTTCCGGACCGCCACCTGCCTTGCCGTTCTTCTTCAAGCCCATGGCCATGGCTTGGGCCTCCGTCAGCAACCGTACCGTGTAGTCAACTGCGGCGGAATTCTGGAAGTCGACCCAAACGGATCGCAACGTGACGTCCGCTCCGCAATCGACCCAAATCCATTGGTGGCTACTGGAGGGCCGCCCGAAGGGAGGCAAAACGCCTGCTGCAGACGACCACCGCGTTCTTGGCTTGTCGTCAAAGGTCTGCTGGCCAGACAGGTTCCATCCGGTCGAGGAGACGTCGTGCGTCGCCGAGGTCAAGTCAAGGAAGGAAGCAAACTTCGTTGTGCCTGCGCTTTCACCTTTGAATAATTTCCCTTTGATTTTAGTCCCTGCTTCATAAACAAGCACTGATGCACCCGGAACTGGAGTACCCTTCTTCGACAACACAACGTCCGAGTAATATGCATGCGGTGGTTGTGCGAACACGTTGTCCGCCAGATGCACCATCATTCCCAATAAAAGCAGCAACTTTGTTCTTACCATTCGTTTCATGAATGTTTTGCGCTTATCAGGGGTTTCTCGTTGGTGTCGCTACTTCTTCCCTCTTTGCGTATTCTTCTCGATGAAAGCCCAGGTGGCCACTCCCCAGGCGTTTTCAGTCATGCAAATCGGGTTGTGCAGAAATTTCCTGGTGGGGTCTTTCTTGTTCAGGCAACAGGATCCTGCTGGGTAAGCGGCGATATCATTAGGCAATTGAAAGTAGTCATAGGAAATCTTCAGCTGGTCGAGGGAGTCCCGAAACTTCCTGGTGTTGAGTCCCCCCTGTACCAAACGCAGCTTGAGGGATTCTTGGATCGCCTTGGTTTTCTTCCCATATTCAGGCACGTAATTGCGGGCCTGGGGATCGTTGAAACTGGTCCCACCTCCCGCGTCCAGAGCCACGGAAGTCGAGAAAAGATCAAGGTGCTTGGCTCCCCAATAGATCGAGCCGGCCGCCCCCATGGAAAAACCCATGATGGTTCGTGCGCCACGATTCCGGGTAAGAGCGTGTTCCTTTTCGAGATATGGAAGGAGTTCCTTGAGGACGTTGGTTTCCGGTCGTTTGTCCCTGGCCCCGTCCCGCCACACCGTACCTCCGTATTTTTCCGGAAAGACGACGGCGAAGTCTCCTATTTTGCCAGCCTTACGGGCGGCCTCGTAGCTTTGCATGACCTGGGAGGAGGCATTGCCCCCACCTGCGCCATGAAGAAAAATGATGAGCGGGTAGGGGCCCTTTTCCTTGGCGTGCTCAGGGGGGAGGTACAAGGTGTAGATGATCTCATCACCGGTGACGGGTCCGTTGTAAGTGAGATTCTTTCGGTACTGGCCCTGGTGAACGCCCGACTCGGCTTGAGCCTGCATGACGCAAAGCCCAAAAGCGGCGAAACTTAAGACAAGAAGAAATTTCATGGAACGATTAGTATCTCCACTCTTGCCCCGCCCGATGCTCTTTTAGGCCAGGAACTGTTTGATCGGGCCGGTTTGATCGTGGCCGAATTTAGTCAGGCCGGTATCCAGGGCTCCATAGTGCTCGATTGGGTTGCCATAGGCATTGAGCAAGGTGGTGTAAAAGTTTCCGAGGGTACTGTGACCGGCTTGCCCGTAGTTGGGCAGGCGAACGTATTGGCGGCGCAAGTCGACGCGGGTATTGTCTCCGGCCAAAACGACGAAGGGATACTCGGTTCCATGAGAGTGATGGGTTTCGCCACCGTCGGGAAAATAGAAAATCATGGTGTTGTCGAACATCGTTCCGCCGGCTTCCGGCACGCTCTTGAGACGGGTAACGATACGATCGACGAGGGTCATGTGATGGGTACGGGCCAACTTACGAATGGTCTCCGCCTTGAGGCCGCCGATCATCTTGTTGTGGCCGACATCGTGCATATTTACCTTTTCGCCTTCGATCCCGGGCAACCCAGTGTAGCGGTGACCCAACTCGTCGACGGTGAAGGCCACGACGTTGGTAAGGCCCGAAATGAGCGCCCCAAGCATTACCTCGGTGTGCCCAACCTGACGATCCAGGGTCGTCATGCCGGGGTCGAGGTATTTCGGGTCGAGTTTGGGTACGTGCCGGCGTATGACTTCGGACATGGCGTCGATTTTGCGGTTGCGTTCGCGGATCGCTTCCACCGAATCGGCGTAATTCCCGACCTTGGCTTTCTCAAAACCACCGAGAGATCCAGCCACGGCGCCTTCGTTCTTGGCTACGAACTCAAGCACATTTCGGTCCAGCTGGTATTGAGTCTTGGCGGACTGATCCGTTGAAACGGACTTGAAGAGTTCCTCCATGGCGACACGCGGCGAACCAAAGGCATAATTGGGTTGTTGAGGACCATGGGCCGAAAAACCGGTAGCCACGTCGTCCAGCGTACCACGAGCATTGCCACCTTCGAGAGGGAAACAGGCCAGCTCGATATGCTCGGCGGGAGAAGGAAAGAGTTTGGCCAACTCAAAGTCAACGGTGGCCCACCTGATTGAACTGGGGCGTTCGTTGGCTTTGAAGACACCCAACGATGAACACCAGGAATGATGGCCTGTCGTGCACATTTTGCCAGAGAGCCCTTGCAGGATGGTGAGGTTTTCCTTGTGAGCGGAGAGTGGATCCATCCATCCGGGAAGCTCGTGCGAATCAAGGTCGAGTTGAAAGGGCTCCTTTCGCTTTTCCTTTTCGAGGGATTTCTCATCCAGGCCGGGTGGCACCATTACGCGGGGCCAAAGACCGTTGCCTCGGTGCATGAAAATGAAACGCATGGGCGGCTTGGCTGTTTGTTTGGCCAAGGCTGAACCATTCGCGAACGCCAGGGCACCTGCTCCGAGAAGGGATTGCTTAAGGAAGTCTCTGCGTGTGTTCACGGTGAATAATCGATTATTTACGGTACATGAAGGAGTCGGAGGTTAAAAGGGAAATAATGACCTCATTGAAACTTCCTCCACTTCGGACATAAGCCAGATCGGCATCAAGCAGAGTCTGTGCATCGGAAATCATTTCGTTTCGTCCCATGTAAAAACGAAACGCATGCCTGATGATAGACTGGCGGACACGGGTCGACTTGGCCAACCGGTCGATCAAATCAAAGGGATCGGAAACTTCGCCGTCCAGGTTCGAGTCCCCGGTGCCCCACAACGCTCCCGAGGTGCGGACGGATTTGGTTTTGTAAAGGTTGGCTCCGTTTTTCTTCTTTGCCCTGGACACGAGCTGTTCCTCGGATTCCAAAGGTTCGTCGAGTCGGTAGCGACCGAAGTCATCAAAGGCCTCGAAGGGAAAACCAAGCGGGTTCATGCGCTCGTGACATTTCCGGCATTCGGCTTGTCCCGTAACCGACTCGACCCGTTCGCGCAGCGTCTTGTGAGGATCCTCCGGGATTTGCGCGTCCACGGTGATGGGCACGTCGGGCACGCTTCCGGCAAGGAGTTTTTCCCGGATCCAGCGACCGCGCTTGATCGGGTCGGTATGAAAATTGGAGGAATGAGCGATCAACCAGGCGGGATGAGTAAGCAAACCTTTGCGCTGCGAAACGTCAAAGGGCTGCTCGACCGGGTAGTCCCAGAACTCGACGTCGTCCAAGCCCTTGTGGTTTTTGTTCTCCACTCCCCCGTAGCGGAAGGGGTTGGGCGTGGGCGGCAGGTTGTAAAACACCGAATGGTTGTAGTAGTAGCCATGGGCAAAAGAAGGCGTGGTAAAGGGCGTGCGCCCTTTGCCGATCGTTTCCCCCCAGAAATGCATATAACGCATAAATTCGCGCTTGGATTTCGTACCCGAAACCCGAACGAATTTCTTGGTACTTAGAAAAACCAGATTCTCCTCAATGACCTTCTCCGGGTTCTCCTTCCAGTCCGTATCCTTGAGCCTTTCGTACGCTTGCGTCCATTCCGCAATGATCTTGTGACCCGTTTCGTTGTCTTTGTCATGGTAAACGAAATACTCTTCGGAGGTCAGCAAGTTTTCGAAAACCTTCTCATCCTTCTTAAGGTACCAATCCACCACCCGGTCGGCTTCTTTGATCAGGAACCCGGGGGTGCCCAAGGTGCCGCGCCCGGGATTCTGGTAATAACCGTCGCTGCGCTCTATATCCTTGAAAATCTTGGCCGCCTTAGGATACCCGAAGAATTCGCGAAAGAAGCGGACGATCTTAGGGTGCGACGTTTCGTGGGAGCGCATGTTCTTCCCGCTGATCTTATGGTCTACGGGGCCTTTGTAATAGTTTTGGTCGGCAAGCAGACGCTCGACTTCCCGGCGATAGTCTTCCTTGGATTCGAGACGACCCTCTTTGGCGGCTTTGGATAATTCGGGGTCGGGACTCCGGTCTCCCAAGGCGTAAGCAATCGCCAAACTGCCTTCATGTGGGGTGAGCTTGCGTCGCCCGAATTCGTCGGGTTCGCCACCTCCCAATTCCAGACGATAGAGAAAATCGGACTCCAGCAAGACGGCAAAGAGCATTTGCCGCAACCCTTCCGAATTCCCGGCTAGTTCAATGGAAGAGCGCAACAGTTCGACGTATTTGGCAACCTCCTCCGCCGTCGGTTTGCGCATCAATACGCAATCGAACTGTTCTTCGACCGCAGCGTTCATTTCATCGTCCGTCGGGGGCTCTGCCTTGAGGACGATTTTCTCGAAAGCCTGGGGCGTGACTTTGGGATACCAGCGGTCCTTGCGACTCAAGCCTTTCAGCAGTTCCTCTTTTTGCGGTGTCTTCAGGCGGGCGGCAAAAATTTGTTTGCCTGCTATCCATTTTGCGTTTCCCAGCATCACCAACAAATGTCCGCCGTCCAAGGTCGTGACGTCATAATCACGAACCCCCGAACGATCGGGTAACAAGAACGGATTCTTCACTCCATCAAACTGACGGGTCGAAAAACCTCTTTTCTCATGATCGCTCAAGCCCAGAACGTTCATCACCCTTTCATGGAAAATCCTCGGACTTACCAACCACCTCCGAGCGGGCGAGAACGGTTTGTCCTTAATTTCCCCGCTGAAGAGTTTATCATGGTCGACGTAATTTCCGTAGCTGGGGTAACGCAGCTTTTCCTCAAACCTGGAGGCCTTGTGCTTCCGGAGCTCAGCGGTCATCCAGTCATTCAACTGTTCACGCTCGGAATCGCTCGGCTGATCTTTTCTTTTTTTTGGTGGCATCTCCTTGATGAAGATTTGCTCCTGCACGCGATTCAACAAATCCAACCTGTCTTTTAGGGCCAAGGTGACGAGATTATCCAACCGGACCTCACCCTTCTTGGTGTCTTCGTCATGGCAATCGAAACAGTAATTCGCCATCAGGTCCTCCATCTTTTCAGGCATGACAAACGGAGCAGCCCAAAGCTCTTCCCCGCCCCAAAGAAAGGAGGGAATCAAAACCAAAAGAAACCTAATCCAAATAGTCATGCCGTGAAGATTTTCAATGGTTGGTCAATCACTTCGCTTTGACCAACTCGACCGCCGCCTCCACATAGCGTTTCCCCAAGGTTTCATAGCCCTCCGGCTTGGTCAAATGAAGGGCGTGCTTTTCTCCGTTGAGATCATCGGTATCGATCCATACTGCTCGTTGCGAGGCGTCGGCAAAGGCTTGCTGGGCCTTTCGGATTCCTTCCCAATGGGGGTTTTCGACCCTTTTCTTGTCCCGCCTCCTGTAGAAACCACAGTCGCTGAGCCTGCCGATGATGAAGTTGAGGTCGGTGCGCATCAGGTCTTTTTCGAGTTGCTTTTTCAAGCCGTTGAGGCTGGCGAGGTAGACGTCGCTGTTTTGGGCTTTGGAGTCGGCCTCTCCCTGCATCCATATGAAAGTTGCCGTGCGGATCTTTTCGCCCTCCATCTTGGCTTGGGTAGCTCCCATCATGGCATCGTATATCTTCCCTGCGCCCGGGTCGGTCTCTCCTTTTCCGCTCTTCCATTCCTTGTACCATTTGGAAATCGGTTGTCCACCCTTGGCATGGAAGCTCACGATGACGTTGTCGGCGCCGAGCGCCTGACTGATTCCCGGGGTAAACCATAACGCCGGCTTGAAGCGGGCCATGTTGGACTGACCGGAGAGAATGAACAAGTGCTTGCCGGACTCTTCGGCCTTCAGCAAACCGCACAGACCCACAAAGGTGAGGATCGCCAGTCCGAACGTCTTCATGCACTTCCGAGCATTCTTTCCACGGTCTGAGGATTCAGTGGGTCCGCTCCAGTTGCATCTGGGCGTAGGCCTTGATTTTTTCCCTGACTCCAGTGAGCCCGTTGCGGCGGTTGGGGGAGAGATGCTGCGTGATGCCGACTTCACTCAGGAAATCCGGCTCGAGGCGAATCACTTCCTCAGGAGTCTCGTCGCTGTAGAGTTCGCAAAGCAGGCTGGCGGTACCCTTGGTGATGGAGGCATCTGAATCGGCCTGGAAGCGGCACTTGCCCTCGTTGAAGTTTGGAAAGACCCAGAGCTGAGAGATGCATCCCTTGATCAGAAAGGTATCGATCTTGTAGTCCTCGGGAAGAGGATCCAGTCCCTTGGCTCGGTCAATGACGTAGGCAAAGCGCTCGAAAGGATCCTCGAAGGGCATAAGCTCCTCGATCAGTTGGTCGCGCTTTTCGTCAATGGTCATCGTGGTGGGCTGCGGGGTTGCCCGAGAACTCGAAGCTGATCTGCTCGTAGGTTTTGCCGAGAACCCCGAGGCTGGGGATGGTGGCCTTCAGGGGTAGGTCGCCGGAGACCCTTTCCCGGGAGGTAAAAACAGAAGTATCCCCGACCGTTTCACCGGATGCGGGGTCGGGGATCGCGTCGCAGACGAAGATTTTGCCGGAACCGTTTGTATCGGTCGTCACGACCTCGATCGTCGACTGAGCGATGCGTACGGCATTCTCGGCGTGGGCATCCAGGATGAAAACCTGGAGAAAACCGTCCTCATGGAGGAAGAGTTCCAAGTTATGGCCGGAGCCATGCTCCCCAAGCTCGATGAGCTTGCCGCCATTGGGCGCGGTGTGGACGTGTACGCCGGAATGGCCGTGGTGGTCGTGGTCGCCCCCGCAGGATCCGAGGAAAAGAGCGAGCGCGACAAATAAGGTGGAGTTGGATTTCATAGGAATTGTTTATCGGCTAAAGTTGGGTGGGGCAAGTGCAAGAGGGGTTGCGAAATGCATAAATTTCGTCATTTCGGGGTGGTCAAGAAGACTTCGGGCGCATTAGGTTTACGGGCTTATTTCAAACCTACTTAGCTTATGAACAAATCCATTCCTGGAATCTTCTTCCTGCTTATCCTTCAATTCGCCCTATTCGGCGCCAAGCCGAACGTCGTCCTGATCATTACCGACGACCAGGGTTACGGAGACCTCGGTTGCACGGGCAACCCGGTGATCAAGACTCCGCACACCGACAAGCTGGCTAACGAGTCGGTCTGGCTGGACGACTATCACGTCGCGCCTACCTGTTCCCCGACGCGGGCCGCCCTGATCTCCGGTCACTGGACCAACCGGACGGGGGTTTGGCACACCATTATGGGCCGCTCGATGCTGCGGGCCAATGAAGGCACCTTAGGCCAGATGCTCCAGGACAACGGGTACGAAACGGGCATGTTCGGAAAATGGCATATGGGGGACAATTACCCCTACCGCCCGGAGGACCGTGGCTTCAAGGAAGTCTATCGCCATGGTGGCGGGGGAGTGGGGCAGACCCCCGACGTGTGGGACAACGCCTACTTTGACGGTGGCTATTTTCATAACGGCAGGATCGTCCAGGCCAAGGGCTTTTGCACGGACGTCTTCTTCGATGAGGCCAAAAAGTTCATTACCCGCAACGCCAAGGCCAAGAAGCCCTTCTTCGCCTATATCTGCACAAACGCTCCTCATGGCCCCTTTCATTGCCCTCAGAAATACCTCGACATGTACAAAGGGCAGTCGGGCAGGATCGCCTCCTTCTTCGGGATGATTACCAACATCGACGACAACGTCGGCAAGACCCGCGCCCTGCTCAAGAAGCTGGGCGTACACGACGACACCATCTTCATCTTTACCACGGACAACGGCACGGCGAGCGGAAGGCAGATCTTCAATGCCGGGATGCGCGGGCAAAAGGGTAGCGAATACGACGGCGGACACAGGGTGCCTTTCTTCCTTCATTGGCCAGGGGGGGGGATGGACAGGAAGCACGTCGTGGATACGCTGTGCCATGCCGTGGACGTGGCGCCCACGCTACTTGAGCTTACCGGTTCGAAAAAGCCAAAGGGCTACAAATTCGACGGAATCTCGATCAAGGCTTTGCTCAAGCCCGGATCGAAGGCGAAGTGGCCGGAACGTTTCATGGTCACCGATTCCCAGAGGGTACGCGACCCGATCAAGTGGCGTAAGTCCTCGGTCATGAGCCAGCGCTGGAGGCTGGTCAACGGGCAGGAGCTGTATGATATCGAGAAGGATCCCGGCCAAGAGAAAAACCTTGCGAAGGAGAATCCCAAGCAGGTGGCGAAAATGCGCGCCTTCTACGACAAGTGGTGGGCCGAACTGGAGCCGACTTTCGCCGAGACCACCGAATTGCACGTCGGACACGAGGATCATCCTGTGGTTAGCCTGACTAGCCACGACTGGATTCAGGAGGCGGGAACGCCCTGGAATCAAGCGCACATCCGCAGCAGGAACCCGATCCGAGGCAATGCCAAGGGGATGAAGCACCAGGGGCACTGGGCTCTTAAGGTCCTCAAGACAGGCAAGTACCGGATCGAGGTCCTGCGCTGGCCGGTGGAGTCGGGTAAGGCGATCAACGAGGAGCTTGTCCCCGGAAAGGACGTCCCGGGAGCGAGCAAGGCCTTCCGGGCTCAGGTCGGACAGGTCATCGGGGCCAAGACCGCCACCCTTCGGCTCAACGGCAAGGACCTCCAATCCAAGCCGGTCGGCAAAGGGGCGAAATCCATCGTTTTCGAGACCAAGCTGACTCAGGGGAAGCACCGTCTTGCTCCCTTCTTCTCGGTTCCGGAGGGTGAGCTTGGATGTTATTACGCGGTGATCAAGACCCTGGACTGAAGGCCATGAGGTTTCTTCTTCCCGTTTTCCTGTTCCTTGTTTCGAGCGGTTTGCGGGCTCAGCCCAACATAGTGGTCTTCCTCACGGACGACCAGGGCTGGGGGGACCTGAGCATGAACGGGAACACCAACCTTTCTACGCCGAATCTCGATTCCCTGGCCAGGGATGGGGCCTCTTTCGAGCGCTTCTTCGTCTGCCCGGTTTGCTCGCCCACCCGGGCTGAGTTCCTTACCGGTCGCCATCACGTCAGGAGCGGGGTCTACAGTACCTCCGCAGGGGGCGAGCGCATGGACTTGGACGAGGCCACCATAGCCGATCTTTTCCGCAAGGCCGGCTACGCTACAGGGGCTTTCGGCAAGTGGCATAACGGGATGCAGTATCCCTATCATCCCCTTGGGCGCGGGTTCGACTATTTCTACGGTTTCTGCTCGGGGCACTGGGGGCATTACTTCGATCCCTTGCTCGAGCGCAACGGGAAGCCCGTGCGCGGAAAGGGTTTCTGCGTGGACGATTTCACCACCGACGCCATTGGCTTCATGGAGCGTTCCGTAAAGCAAATGAAGCCCTTCTTCGCGTACGTTCCCTACAACACCCCACACAGCCCGATGCAGGTTCCGGACCGGTGGTGGAACAAGTTCAAGGACAAGAAGCTCGAGGGCCTGATGCGCAACCGCAAGCCGGAGAAGGAGCAAAGGCTGCACTTGCTGGCAGCCCTCGCCATGTGCGAGAACATCGACTGGAACGTCGGCCGCGTGCTCGCGAAACTGGACGACCTGAGGGTGACCGACGACACCATTGTGGTCTTCTTCCACGACAACGGCCCGAACGGTCACCGCTGGAACGGGGATATGGAGGGACGGAAGGGCTCGACGGAGGAGGGAGGCACCCGTTCACCCCTGCTGGTCCGTTGGCCCAAAGGCATTCGGGCGGGAACGAAGGTCATGAAGATTTCCTCCGCGCTTGATCTTCTCCCAACCTTGGCCGATCTCGCCGGAATTCCCAGCGAGGTTTCGAAACCCCTCGACGGGCGCAGCCTCAAGCCCTTGCTTGCGGGCAAGGATGCGGATTGGAAGCCGAGAACTCTTATTTCGCACTGGAAGGGGAGGACGGGCGCCAGAAACCAGGGCTTCAGGCTGGACTTCAGGGGCCGCTTGTTCGACATGGCAAAGGACCCGGGGCAACGGGTGGACGTTACGGCCGATTTCCCCGAGGTCTCCCGCAAGCTGAAGAAGGCCGTCGCGACCTTCAATGAGAAGGTTCTGCCTGAACTGGGAAAGGACGAGAGGCCTTTCGTAATCGGGCATCCGGGCGTTCGCTGGACTCAAGTCCCGGCCCGTGACGGAATTCCCCATGGAGGGATCAAGAGATCGAACAAGTTTCCCAATTGCAGCTACTTCACCAACTGGACCAAGAAAGAGGACTACCTGACTTGGGACGTCGAGGTAGGGAAGACCGGAACCTATGAGGTCGAGCTTTGGTATGCCTGCCCCCGCAAGGACGTGGGTTCGGAGATCGTACTTTCCTTTCGCGGGAAGGAACTCCGAGTGAAGTTGGCCGAACCGCACGATCCTCCACTTAGAGGAATGAAGGAAGACCGGTCCCCCCGGGTGGAGTCCTACGTCAGGGATTTCAAGCCGATGAAAATGGGGGCGATCAAGCTATCCGCGGGCAAGGGGGAACTAAAGCTGCAGGCTACTGAAATTCCGGGCGAGCAGGCGATGGAATTCCGCCTGTTGATGCTGAGGAGAATCTAAGCGGCTTGGTCCAGCTCCTTCCGGGCGAGTTGCCTCTTGAGTTGCCGGAATCCGATCATCTTGCCGTTGTCCTCGTCCCAGAGGCGGTAGTTGATGGTTTTCAAGCTAGTCATGATATTCATTGGCGGCACCTTCTCGAAGTACGGGTCGGAACAATGGCACCTTTCCAAATTGTAGTTCGGGATCATTGGGTTCAGGTGATGCACGTGATGGAAACCGATGTTGCCCGAGAACCATTGCAGAACCTTTGGCAACTTGTAGAAGGAGCTTCCCTCCATTGCCGCAGTAGTAAAGTCCCATTCGTCCCCCTTGACCCAGTAGGCGTCCTCGAACTGGTGCTGGACGTAGAAGAGCCAAACTCCACAGCTTCCGGCTACGGTCATCATGGTCAATTGAATGACCAACCAGGGGACGAATCCGAAGATCCAAATGATAACGGCCGCCTTTGCGACTATGGCCAAATTCATGAGGTGAACGGATTTTTTCTCCCGTGATTTGGCTTTGGGATTGGGAAAGCGTTGAAGAATCAAAAAGAGAAAAAGGGGTGCAATCAGAAAAAGGATGACCGGGTTTCTCGCCATCCGGTAGGTAAACCTTCTCCAGCGGGTGGACTCGAGGTATTCCTTGACCGTCAGGGTCCAAATGTCGCCAACTCCGCGCCTTGAAAGGTCGCCTGTGGTTGAGTGGTGAATGGCGTGCTCCCATCTCCATTGATAGTATGGGGTAAAGGTGACAAGTCCGGTGATGAAGCCGAGGGCGTTGTTTGTCTTTTTCGATGCGAGAAAGGAACCATGACCGCAATCGTGAAAGATAATGAAGGCTCGCACGATTATGAGTCCGGCGAAGGCAGAGAGGAGAACCGTGATCCACCATCCGGTGGAGGAGGCGATTTCGTCGGCTTGCATGGCTGATTGAAGAAAATAAAGCCCGATCCAGATTCCGAGAAGGGATCCCATCGTATTAAAAACCTGCCACCAGGCTCGCCCGGCATGGGGCTTTTGAAATTCAGCAACTAAGGCTTTCCATTCGGATACGGACTTTTTCTTCCTTTTGGTTCCAGCTGTTTTTTCCACATTTTCCATCCTTACTCCATTACATCATTGATTTAGGCATTAGGCAAGGGAAGATATCGAGCCTGCAATACCCAGGGGATATCGATCTATTCATCTATCAGGACCCCGATCTCGGCCGCCGAAGCCCAAGGTTTCCCGGTTACCTCGGAAAGGATCCGGATTCTTAGGAAGCGTCCCTCTAGGGTTTTGGGGAAGCGGAAGGTTTGTGGGGTCTTCCTTTTCTTGAAAATGGTGGCCATGGGTTTTCCGTCGAAAACGTCCCTCTTGCCGGAAAGGTAGAACTCGGTTTTGGCAAAGGTTCCGTTCCATCCGGGATCCTGGCGGGCAAGATACTGGACGCCTCCCACTTTGCGGTTTTTCTTCAAGTCGAGAACGATCTCGTGTGGGTGTTTCTCGAGGCTGGGGTTGAATTGGGTATGCCAGATGGTCTCGGGTTTCCGGTCCGCGACGTAGCGGGCCCGCTTGTCGTTCCCTAGGTTCTGGCTGCTGGCAAAGACCAGTTTCATTTCTTCGCTGGACAGCAAGCCGGGATGATCGAGGCGGTGGTAGCCCTTGAGCGTGGCGAGGGAGCTCACGGTCGAGAAGCCGAACTTGGCCTGGCGGTCTCTTTGGTGCCTGACCCTCAAGGGATCATTAAAAACACCGGGCCGGACGGGTTCGTGCTCCTTCTTGGCGAAAGCCTGCATGCGGGCCAGTTGCCCGGGGTTGGTCGAGGAAAGGTCGGTCGTTTCGCTCGGGTCCTTGGCTAAGTCGTAAAGGGCCCATTGCGGACCTTTGCCAGCCTTGACGGCTTTCCAGGAACCGTGTCTTACGGCGACTTGATTGCCGTATTCCCAATAGAGCATTTCATGGGTTTGTTGCTTTCTACCCGTTTCCTTTTCGCCGAGGAGTGTGGGAAGGATGGAAAGACCGTCCACCTCATCGGGAGTCCTCGCCCCGCAAAGCTCGGTAAGGGTAGGCAGGACGTCGGGTTGGTAGAAGATCAGGTCGCTTACCCGGCCGGGCTTTATTCGACCGGGCCAGCGGGCGAGGAAGGGGATGCGAAGACCACCCTCATAGAGGCTTCCTTTACCCCCCCGGAACTCGGTCCCGGTCTTGGGGTCGAGGTTTGGCCCAAAGTAGCCACGGGGATGATTCTTGGTACGGAAACGGTCCTGCCCGCCATTGTCTCCGGTGAAGAAAACGATCGTGTCGTCCTCCAGTCCGAGCTTCTTGAGCAGGTCGAGGACTTGTCCGAGTTGCCGATCGATCATGGATACCATGACGGCATAATTCTTGGCTTCCTTGGAAACCTTCGGGTCCGCCATCCATTTTTCGCCCTCGTAGAGTTTCCACGAGGGTTCGTTTTCCGGGACGTCGTACATCCCGTGCGGCGGGGTAAAGGGAAGGTAGCAGAAGAACGGCTGATCTTTGTTTTTCTCGATGAAGCGAAGGGCCTCTTCCACGATCGGGTATTGGGCGTAGGTTTCGCCGGATCGTCCGCCGTCGTTCCCGGGCAGGTGGAACTCCTCGCTGTTCCGAATCAGGTAGGGCGGATAAAAACTGTGGGCGTGGACCTGGTCGTAGTAGCCGAAGAAGACGTCGAAGCCATGTTTCTCGGGTACGCCCGTGGAATCGCGCCCCCCGCATCCCCATTTCCCGAATCCGCCCGTGGCATAGCCTTTTTCCTTGAGCAGGGAAGCGATGGTTTCCTCATCGGCCCGCAGCGGAGTGCCTCCGTCGTTGGCCCGGACCGAGGCATGCCCGGCGTGCTTGCCGGTCATCAAGTTGCAGCGTAGGGGGGCGCAGACGGGAGACCCGGCAAGGGCATGGGTGAAGCGGATACCATGCTTGGCAAACCGATCGATCACGGGGGTCTTGATCTTGGGGTTGCCCATGTGAGAGAGCTCGAAATAAGCGAGCTCGTCGGACATCAGGTAGATCACGTTCGGCTTGGCCGGAGCAACCTGCAAAAGGAGAAAAAGTCCGAGTGGAATGATGGGTTTTCTTTTCATTGGATCAAGGTCGGTTTGCTTGGGAGGATTGAAGCAGGCGGACCGGAGCTTCCTCCATCAAGTCGAGCAGGACGGCCACATTGAGAAAGGTGACTTCTCCCATGTTTCTGCATTCCTCGAAGCGTGGGTCCTTGTGCATGCGGCCGAGTTCGGAGCGCAGCCTGGTCAGCTTTTCATCACTGGAAATGCGGTCTTGGCACATGCATTCGCGCAGCTTTTTTATGCGGGAGGGCGCTACGTTGAAGCGCCGCTTGATCAGGGTGCGTTCCTCCCGCTGGTACTGGTGACTGGTCTCGAGGTTGATGAGGCGGCTGCAGAGATCGACCACGGGAAGGTTGTTCTTGAAGAATTGAGGCAGGTAGAAAGACCTTCTGCCTTCGTAGCATTGCTGGTCGAAATCGATGGCTCGGACCCGGTATTGGTTCTGCTCGAAGTCGGGGGTCATTTCCACTACGTAGTTGTAAGCCCTCATGTCCCCAAGGAGGCGCACGAAGCAGCGCTCGTTGAACTTGATGAACTCTTTGGCCAGACGCACCTCGTTGAGGTCCTCCCGAGAGAGGAAATTATTGATGAAATCGTCCCCCGGAACCCCAATGATGTGCTCCTCCACGAGGGTTTCTCGGTCGATGTGAAAATTGATTTCGTTGGGGGAGAGGAGTTGCTCCAGTTCCAGTCCGTAGATCCGCGATGCGTCGGCCTTCTTAACGTAGAAGTAGTCGTGGTTGTCGTTGTACTGGTTCACGATTCTTACCCGGAACGGCTTGGTGTTTCCGAAGGTGCAGTAATCCACACGGTCGACGTAGAGGTTGGGGAGAATCTTCCTGTCGCCCCCTGAGCGGAGGAGGACGTAGATCTGCTTGAGCCCCTCGAAGATTTCCCTCCCGTAGTGCTGGTCGTAGACCATGGTCTGCCAGAGGGTGTCCTCGTTTTTGTCGTTCATCAACGGGTAGGAGTCGACCGTCTGGAGGAGGTTGTCGTACCCAACAGGCAGGGGAAGCTCGCGCTTGTAGTGGTTGAGGTATTCCCGAAGGGGGCCGCTGACAGAGTAAATCTCCTTCTTC
>TARA_B100000674_G_scaffold281581_1_pt1 | contig 23626 bp, 23 predicted proteins | sample TARA_B100000674 | Tara Oceans TARA_B100000674 (sample SAMEA2622759) | marine metagenome | biome: marine biome (ENVO:00000447); feature: surface water layer (ENVO:00002042); material: "saline water (ENVO:00002010), including plankton (ENVO:xxxxxxxx)" | depth 5 m
CGCTCACTGGCTCACCTCCACACCTGGTAGAGCGCAGTCGCCAACAGTGAATACGTTGTCAGTAACTGTACCGAAGCCTTCGAACTCAACTTCGTTTGGCATGCTTGAGCGCTTGACGATGTAGTTGGTTACATCCGCTAGCTTTCCAACGTGAGCACCACCAACAAGCATACAGCGAGTTCCTTCGCCAAACTTGATGTGCTCCAGAACTTGCTGGTCTGGTAGTGATATTTTCAGTGAGTCTCCAGTCTTGTGCTCAGAGGCATCATCAACCAGGATGTTACGTCCATCGTGAAGGTGAACTTGTGTCTTGCCACCCTTTATTGTGGACTTGCCTTCAACACGGCAGACCTTCCAAGTTGCTTCTTCTGGAGAAATTGGACGGTAGCGTAGGCGACCATTTGTGTCTAGAACACAGCGGTAGTTGTCCTCGCCTAGAGTTAGTACGTCCATTATACCAACACCACGGCGAGTATCCTTTACAATGCGTCCGTCTACCTTGACGAGGCCGTTGTGAAGAATAGTTCTAACTTCGCGAGTAGATCTTGCTAGACCGATTACGTCTCTGATTACAATATTTAGCGGCATGCATCTCTCAAGACTGTGAGCACCTGCACGTGGACGGGTAACCCAAATTGTAGTCTTTCGAGGAAGAGGCCAACTGCGAGGTATGGCCAAACGCTTCAAGTGACTGCTACTTCCCATTTCATTCAACTCCTATCTGCGGTCAAATGTTGCATTCGCAACTTGTCCGTCTCGTCAAGCTTGGTGACGACTACGTTAGAGGCATGGACCGGTACAGCCTCTTCTCTGTTGTCAGACTTGGTCGCTGTTGCACCCTCAATAGAGAGGCGACCTGTGTTTGAATCTACACTTAGGACCTTACCAGATAGTGGGTCAGCATTGCGCTTTCCACCAACTCTCTTGCCACCATGAGCGTAATCTCCACGAACTACACGGACTGTGTCACCCACGCGGATTGTTACAGACCTAAGACCTGCTAGGCGGTCATCTGGCTTGTCCAGTTGCAAGCGTGCACGTACGCGCTTGCGCTTGACATGAAGTGGCGCATTAGCCTGAGCCTTACGCTGCTTTCCTGGTTTGCTACTCTTTACCATTCTTTACACCTCATACAATTTGTTTTGCAGTTGCTGCAATACGAGGCCAGCGCTCTGCTGCCTCACGTGATACTGGTCCTTTGATATCAGAACCCTGAACATCGCCCTTTTCGTTAGTGATAACACAAGCGTTGTCTTCGAATTGAACCCAAGTTCCGTCAACTCTGCGGAACGGGCGGCGCTGGCGGATGACTACAGCGTTGAACATTTGGCGACGGGTATCTGGAGTACCACGCTTTACGGAGACCTTGATCAGGTCACCGACACCTGCTGCTGGATAACGACGCATTGTTCCACCTAGTTTGCGGACATTGATAACCTGTGCAATCTTTGCACCTGTGTTATCTGCAACTTGTAATCTAGCCATTGTAGGCAGACCACGAGTCTGCTTACCTGCAATTCCACGCATCAAGCTTCACCTCCGTTGTTTTCGATGACACAGAATGAAACTGTTTTGGATAGCGGACGGCATTCCATAATCTTCACTCTGTCACCAACTTCTACTCCACCGATACAGTTTGGTAGATGAGCAGAAAGAGCGCTTGTGCGCTTCTCATATCTCTCATACTTCTGCATGTAACGAACATTGTCACGCTCGACAACAATTGTTCCTTGCATTCCTACATTCGCTACTGTTCCTTCAAGCACCTGGCCGCGTAGGCGCAGGGACCCGTAGAACGGGCAGTTCTCATCTCCATCCCACTCACCGGTAGGGGGCTTCACATCAACTCCGATGTCACGCATCGTAATCACTCACTCCTTTTGTTACGGTATATTCTATCTTCAGAACGCTGCCGTACCAGCTTTCCGTCGATGGCAACATTACTGTCACCGATTTTGAATTCAATAGAATTCTTGCCAAGAGTAACCTCACGGTCATTCTCAAGCATTGTGATGGTTTCTCTGGTCTCGTCTACGACTAGACCGGAACGGCCAACTAGGGCCGCATCTGGGGAAGATGTGACAATCATGTCACGTCCAATCCAAGATTGATTCAGAGGAGCGCTAACCATCTTATCGCACCTCCACATTGAATCCGTTGTTTTGCAAAACAGCCGCTGCTTTCTTCTTGTGATCTCCTTGAAGTTCAATCACACGGCCTTTCACGGTACCACCTGCTGCACATCTGTTCTTGAGAAGCTTAGCAAGTTGGTTGATGTCGATAGCTGAATCATCGATTCCTTCGACTTTAGTAACAATCTTGCCATAGCGGCGGCGGTCGGTGCTGATTGTGGCTTTTTGCTGCTCCTTAGCGATCTCCTGACAGATGCATAATTCATCTGGGAGTCCACACATTTTGCAGATTGCAGCCATTCTCATTCACCTCCTTTGTTCCGTTAATCAAATTGTATCACTGGGATGCCATTTTGGTCTTGATTCGTGCGATTGAACGGCGGCATGCCTTGAATGCACCCATATTAGATGGGGTTCCACCAAGAGCCTGTTCAGCACGAAGTTGCAGAAGTTCTTCTTGCAACTCTTCTAGTCTGTCCGCAAGTGCTTCAGCACTCATGGATGCGATTTCTCTGTTTGATACGTGAGTCACTCAGAACCCTCCTCGGTTTCTTGCCCTTCGCCAGCTTCTTCGGCATTGATACGAAGTTGCTCTTCAGAGTAGATTGAAATCTCGTGCGGTAGTTTTGTGCCCTTGCGCATGATTGCAACGGTTACTCCAATTGTTCCAAGTTTCTTGATACATACTGAATAACCAACATCCATGTGCTGTAGTGCAGTTTCTCCACAGTACTTTACGTGTCCACGGATGAACTTCTGTGTGCGGTTTCTGCTACCGGTCAACTTACCTGCAAGTGTGATGATTACTCCACGCGCACCTGCTTCCATGATGTTCAGTGCTGCAGAATGTCCTGCACGGCGGTAATACCAACCGCGTTCCATAGCGCTAGCGATCTTTTCAGCCATAACCTGAGCGTTTAGCGCAGGGTTTTCGACTTCGTCGACCTTCAGTTTTGGATTCTCGATGCTGAAACGCTCGTTCAGTTGGTTTTGCAAATCGTTGATGATTTTTCCTTTCCTACCGATTACCATACCTGGTCTTTCAGCCTTTACAGTGACTTCGGTTCCAGCAGGAGTTCTCTTGATATCAAGTCCACCGAAACCGGCTTTCTTTGTGTTGTTCATCAAGAACTCCTTGACCAAATGACGCTCGACGTTGCGGTCGATAATTTGTCTTAGTGTACTCTTATTGTTGCTCATGATAATCGCCTCAGAAGTCGTCCTCCAACTCATCTTCAACTCCGCTGAAGTCTTCTAGGAATAATTCGAGATTTACTCGGTAGTGGTTCTTAGGAGATGCTCTTCCACGTGCACGAGGAGTCCAACCTCTCTTGATTGTTCCACGGTGTGCAGCGCAGTGAGTAATGACCATCTCTTCAGGGTCTATGTCTTCGTACTGGTGGCGAGCATTTTCCATGCAACTCTCTAGGAGCTTGATCATGATTCTGCTAGCCTTGACTGGGTAACGACCTGGTCCAACGCCGCCTTTGCGGTGTCCGACCATAGATGGTCCTGAGCGCTTGCGCTTCTTGTTACCAGAACCTAGTCTGAAAGGAACAGCTGCTGCCTTCTTTCTGATATCAGGCCTGTCGCTGTCAATCTTCAATACATTGTTCAGGAAAGTGATTGCTTCTCCAGCAGTTTGGTGCTTAATTGCACGTGCGATTTCGAAGCAGTGCTTGACGTGTACATCAACTTCAACCGCACGAGCAGTAGCGAGACGGCTTCCTTGAAGCAACTGTGTGTAGCCCTTCTGAGGAAGTTCCTTGCGCTTTGAACGGCGGTCCATTTCTGATTTCTTCCAACCCATCATAATCACCTCACTTCAATGCCACGTGTGAAGAAGAGCGGGTCGCACCTACACCCGGGCCAGAGTGAGTAACACTCTTGCGGGTCAATGCGAACTCTCCTAGATAGTGACCTATCATCTCTGGCTTGACATCGATTTCAACGAAATTCTGTCCGTTGTGAACAGCAATACGCTTGCCTACGAATTCAGGCAGGATTGGGACGTCACGACGGTGCGTGCGAATGGTGCGACCGGTTGAGCGGCGCACACGGCTGATGAAATGCTCATTTTCAACTGAAAGTCCACGAGAGATAGATCTTCGAGCACGGCTGCTTAGCAATGTAATTACTGAAGGAGCGCTTGGGTCCTCTTCTGATGGCCATAGTGGCATTGCCTTGAGTTCCTCTACCTCGTATCCCCTGTAGGTGAATTCTTTCTTCTTGCGTCCTGTTACTGTTGTGCGCTTCTTTCGAGCCTTTCTTCTGCTCGCCTTTGGTGTCATGAATGACTTCTTCTTCTTCGCCATATTATCTCACCTCAAATTTTCTTGCCGCGGCCTCTTCCTGTGCGGCTTGGAGCAATGTTACCGACCTTAGCACCCGGTGGAGTGCCACGAGCAACAGAGCTTGGTCCGTGAACAGCCTGATGGTTACCTCCACCGTGAGGGTGGTCAACAGGGTTCATTGCAACACCACTGACGTGTGGGTACAACTTTCCACGGGCCTTTGCCTTGTAGTGTGCTGCACCAGCAGTTCGTAGTGGCATTTCTCCACGGCCGTGTCCTGCTAGAACTCCAATAGTTGCTCTGCAGTTTCCTGACATGTCCTTGGAAACACCAGAAGGTAGTCTGACACGTACCTTTCCACCATCGAGGTGTGCTTCTACGGTTGCAGAGTTACCCGCTGTGCGTGCAATTTTGCCACCATCGCCCGGGCGGATTTCTAGATTGTTGATCGCAGTTCCTTCTGGAATGTTAGAGATAGATGTGATGTTACCAGGCCTTAGGGCGACGTTGTCACCAATTGCAACTGTAGAACCGATTGAGATTCCTTCGGTTGCAACAACCAAGTTAGTTTGACCATCTGGTAGCTTTACACGTGCTAGAGGAGCGGTGTGAACTGGGCTGTGTACCAACTCAGTAACTTCACCGACTACATCCTTTACACGTGGCATAGTGTTTGAACCTGGGAATCTGTGGCTCGCCACGCGGTAACGTGGTGAACTTCCCTTTCGCTGTGAACGTGTTCTCTTACCCATATTATCACCTCATCAGAATGCGCCTAATCGCATTGCAGCCTCATCTGCATAGTAGCCTTCAGCAAGTTTGACACTTGCTAGCTTGCCGTTCTTTGTGTTGCGAACGTTTACCTTAGCAACTTCAGCATCGAATAATGCTTCAACCGCAGCAGCGATATCAGCCTTAGTAGCACTTCGGCGGACAATGAATTCAAGGCGGTTGCCGGAAGTTCGAGCTTCCATAGCCTTCTCAGTAATCCACGGTAGCATAATTACATCATACGGATTTACCATTCATCACACCTCCTCAGTTCAGTGCCTCCACTGCTGCCTTAGTAAAGACAGTTAGACGACCTAGGTCTCCACCTGGAGCAAGATGCTCAGCGGAGAGGTCCTTAGCGGCGACAACATCGACACCTGGAAGATTTCTTGCAGCCTTTGCCAGGCCGTCCTTGCTTGCAACAACTAGTAAGACACTCTTAGGAGTCTTGTGGACTCTTCCACGCATTGTTGCCTTACCTGCACGAATCTTGCGACCGTTGCGAGCACGGCGTAGGTCATCTCCAAGACCCAATGCCTCGAAGATTGCGTTGACTTTGCGAGTACCACCGTTTAGGTTGAATGCTTCAATGTCAATCTTTTCTCCGTTTTCGGAGTAGTCTCCTAGTACAATAGGTAGTGAAGAGATTTCTTCAGCGAAGCGATGTCCACGACCGGATACCATTTCGATGTTGGTTGTTGCTGCTAGTGCAGAGTTGCGAGCTAGTCTGCGCTCATTGCGGTTTAGTTTGCGGGACCAGTCTTTCTCGACCTTAGGTCCGTGAGCACGGCGACCACCTAGTGTGTGTGGGTTTTGTGCACCACGGCGCTGACCAGTTCTTCTCATGATTCTGGACACACCACGACCCTTACCCCACCATTCGACGGAGTGCTTCATACCGCTCATTGGCTTGCGCTTACCAACGTGTGCGTTGGAACCGTATGCTTGGCGGCGGTTTGCACGAGCACTTGCTACTGCAAGTTTGACAAGGTCTGATCTGATTTCAGAACTGAATGAATCTGGAAGTGATACCTTCTTGCCCAATTCGACATCTATGTCGTAGACTTCTTGCAGGCGTCCAGCATCGAGTTCATCTTGCTCGATGTTGTTGATGATATTGTGAACTGCTACCTTCATCTTCAGACCCCCTGCTTGCTAGATGTACTAACATAAGTTATCTCGTAAGGATGAGCTACCTTGTCAGAACCACGTGTTGCATCACGGAATCTAACCAGACGCTTTGCCGGACCTGGAAGGCTACCCTTTACCAATACGTAGTCAGAATTGACCTCGCCATAGTGTAGGAATCCACCGGATGGTGTAATCGCCTTATCTTCAGCAGATGCGATTGAAAGAATTCTCTTGTTGTATTCGGTGCGCTGGTGATATCCAGTCTGACCACCTTGACGGATTGTCTTACGAACATATCCTGTTCCGAAATCACCCATGTTTCCGTGTTGTCGGCGCTTCTTGGAGTTCTTGTGAGATTGTAGTTTTCCGCCAAATCTCTTGATTACACCTTGCCATCCGTATCCCTTGGTGACTCCGACAGCGTCTACAAAGACACCTTCTTCGAATACATCGCCAATGGACAGTTCCTGGCCTAGGTTTTCTTTTGCCCATTCTAGTTTAGCCGCTGAATCGCCACCAACTAGTCCAAGTTCCATTACTTCAGGAGTCTTGGAAGGAGTTCCTGTGATTGAATGTGGTTGTGTTGCTGCAATGATTCTTACCTCAACTAAATCTGCTTCTCCTAAAGCATCTAGGTGCTTGTCAGAGTCGTGAACTTTCATTGCATTGTTGTGCATTCTGCGGAATAATTGCGGGAATGCTTCTGAAATTTGCTCAGCATCCACCCATGCTTCACCAGCAGCTTGCTTGCCGTATGGTGTCATTTTGTATCCACGAACGCCAAGTACTCTCATCTTAGGTACTTCAACTACGGTCACAGGGATTCTAATCTCCTGTCCTGCGCTGTTCGATCTTGGGTTTAGATCACGAGCCATGATGTGGGTCATCCCAGCTTTCCAGCCGGCGAACCCTTGCACACGGACCTCGGTCGCATCGGTTTCTGGCCACGACTTAACATGTCCAAAATGGCGTGCGGACCGCTTTCGCGGGCTAAACGCCATACTACCACGTCTTGGGTGACTTCTCTTTGCCATATGTTCGGCCTCCTATGTTTCGTTACTCTGCATTGGCCCCCCGATAAGGGGCATACAGAGGCTGTCAAGGCTAGGGAGTTGCCGTGACACCGGCTTCCAGTCCACGATTGGGACCGGTAGTGATGGGATGCTGTGCATTGCCCACTGTGTCTGGCCACTCGCCTATCGAGCAAGTTGCCGACTTACCTCCCCTATATGAGTGGTTCGGTTAAGAACGGCGTATAGGGCCGCTGAGCGTCTATGTGTATTGACAGTCTTCAAGCATTGTGGTCTTTGAGTATTATCAGACAAGTCTCAAATGCAAATCCTCTTGACCCCCCGCCTCCCAATCTGCTGTTATGACCCCTATGCTGTCTCACCCTCGCCTTAGCGAAGGAGTTGAGGCTAGAGCATACCAATTACTCGCAGCTAAGCAAGCGATTTCTGGATCCACGCTATTAGTGATGCCTACGGGCCTTGGGAAAACCGCAGTGCAATGGATGGCTATGGCCAATGCTTTGGAAGGTAGTGGGAAAATCGTATTGGTCGCGCCTACTACTGGATTGGTTGCACAGCAAGCCAGGATGGCTAAAGATTTCATCAACATAGATCCAGAGAAAATTGTCACTCTGACCGGCCAAGACAGGCCTGCCAAGAGAGAGAAAATTTGGGGTGATGCAAAAATTGTGATGGCAACGCCTCATGTTATCCGTAATGATGCTAGAAATGGTCGAATTTTGCTCTCAAGCATCGACCTATTGATTGTCGATGAGGCTCATCATGCAACAGGATCTGATTCTATGGCACAATTGGGTGACATGTACCTTGAAGCTTCTCCAAATGCTCTGATTTTAGCCGCAACCGCATCTCCTGGAGTAAAAGCCGGTAAAGTTTTGGAGGTCATTCAGAGGCTTGGCATAGAGAGACTTCATGTCACAAAGAGACAGGATGACCTAGTACAACCATACATCACCTCGATGGAGATAACAAAACATGAATTGAACATACCAGATAACCTTCATGATATTATCAGACCATTGAGAATACTTGAAGCAGAGGAATCTGAATTTCTAATCAGATCAGGTTTCTTGATTCGATCTGGCAGAATTACAACTGCAGCAATTGAAGAAGCGCAAAGAAGAGCTAGCGCAGCAATCGGTAGAGGAGATGTCAGAGGATATGATGCTGCAAAGAGGATTGGAGACCTTCGCAGATTGCACAGGTTACTGGATTTACTAGACACTCAGGGGCTCAAGTGTGCGATCAAATATCTCGAAAGAGCGAAATTCGAAAAGGACCGTAAAACCAAGAGATTCCTTTCTCTACCACCGGTTGCAAACCTCCTTCGAGAAAAAAAGGAAGAGGTTGAACCGCACCCCAAGCCTTCGCTGGTAGTGAAATTAGTAAAAGAGGGACTGCAAGGGGATGGAAAAGTAATCGTATTTACAGAATACAGAGACACAGTAGATAATTTACTCGAAATTTTGTCACAGGAGTCTGATGTAAAGCCCGGTAAATTCGTCGGCCAAGCCAGTAAAGGTAGCCAACTTGGAATGAAACAAAAAGAGCAAATCGCACAATTACAACGCTTCAAGGAAGGAGAAATCAATGTATTAGTCGCTACAAGTGTCGGAGAAGAAGGATTAGATGTACCAGCCGCAGACAGTGTGATTTTGTACGAGCCGGTTCCAAGCGCAATTAGGGCGATTCAGAGAAGAGGAAGAACTGCCAGACAAAGAGACGGTGACGTACACATTCTAATCGCTAAAGGAACCCGTGACGAATATGTCCAACAGGCTTCAATAAAGCGTGAGCAAGCGATGTATAGAACTCTTGACTCATTGCAAAAGCAATCTCGTTTACCAAAAAGAGCACCTCCTAAATCTGACGTTTTAGCAGAGTTCAAAGTAAATGGAGAGGATGTCGATTCATTCATCCAATCTGAAGAGCAAAGATTGTTCAGAGAAAGGCCTGACCCAGTTACTGAACGGATTGAACAAAAGCAGGTGAAGAAAGATACTGTGCCTCCAGCAAATAGACCACGAGCACAGAAATCTCTAGCAGATTTCTCAGGCAACCAAGAAAATAATGATGACAAAAAATGGTGGAAACCTGTCCTGGATGGAACTATTTCACATTCAAGAGATAATGAATCAAAGGCGTCAGCTGCTGCTCAATCAGAAGTTGTAGCAAATAGTCTAGAAAATGAGCCTCAAACGATGATTGTTGTAGATCATAGAGAAGCTAATTCGACTTTACCTGCAATGCTCAAGTTACACGGTCACGAAATCAGTCTGGAAAGCCTCACTGTTGGTGACATCAGAATCTCAGATAGAATACTCATTGAAAGAAAGACTGCGCGGGACCTAGTTGATTCATTAATCGATGGGAGATTGATTCATCAAGCTCGCAGATTACATGCCGCTGCCCCTAGACCCCTCCTTATTGTGGAATCCTTAGAAACGGACAGAGTGCACCCCAATGCAGTACATGGAGCGATGGCATGGGTAACTCTAGACTTGGGACTACCAGTATTAATGACTGGTTCACCGGAACAAACTGCTAGATTCATCTCGATTGCTGCTAAACGCGAAGCTAGAGTTCTAGATTTGCTCATTTCCCATGCCAAAAAAAGGACTAATGAAGCAGAAAAATCTGCAATTAAGGCTGCTTCAGCAGAAATAATGTCCATCATTGGAGGACAAAATGAAGAAGGTGCACTATCGAAGAAATGGAATGATGAAGTTCTCGAAAAGAGAGTCAGGCTGATTGCAGAACTACCGGGAATTGGCACTGCTACTGCCAAACGGATAATGACGGTCGCCAAGGACATTATGGGCCTATGCACCCTAAGTGAGCACGAACTGACTCAAATCGAAGGAGTTAGTTCAGTACAAGCGAAAGACTTGCACAAATTCCTGCATGGATAATCAAGATCCAATCAAAAGTGCACGGGTCTTCAACTGTGCAAATCTGTCTGGGAAGTGACCCAATGCGAATGCGATTATCTCGGTCAGATTAACCGCAGGAATATTGGTATCTTTGTTAGCAACCCTTCCTGCCTTTCCTTGGTATGAATCCAGATTGGAGTGTGACTGAGTACAAGCGCTGACAATTATTTGAGCACCTGCCTTCTTTGCATCATTTAGAACTCTAGCAGTCATTTTCATGACAGAGTCACCAAGAGAAAGAAGAGAAGGATTTCCAACACTGGAGGTCTTGGATTTGTATTCGACAGGTCTCCCACCAAGAGCCATGATTAGTTTCTCCATGTAATTTGGATTCCATGCATCATCTCCTCCGCATGCTCCAGCACGCTGCATGTGTGGACCATAGTAGCAAGCTACATCCATGTTTAGCGGGTTGATTACCGCATCTTCGACCTTGTCGAGACCAATTTCATCGACTAGCACATGTAGCAAGTGACTGGTTGTAATCTCGTCGACTTTAGCGGTTATTCCACAAGTCTTGGATAGGACTGTGTTTGCGTTTGCAAGGGCGATTGGATCGTTTCTGAAAGTTTCCAGTGCCTCATGAAGAATACCTTGTGCTGAAGCGCATGCTGTGATGATGTGATGACCATTCTTTTCAGCTAATGCAATGTTTCTAGCATTTAGAGTAAGTTGTAGGTCCTTGTTGCCTTGTTTGATTATGTTTCCACCATCACTGTTGTAACCAACAATCTCGAATAACTCGATTCCTAATGTCTTACAAAGTGGTTGGATTGTATCCTCGACCTCGTAAGAGGATTGTCGTGCCACATTTCCAGGATAATAAGAATACTTGACCATCACAAACACCTCAGAATCTACTATCCAGTTCGTTGAAAATTGCAACTACCTCATGGTGGTTTGCGACTTTGCCATTGAACATATTGGGAATCTTACCAATTCCTGCTGGAGGAACTAGCATGCCTTGGAAGCCACGCATAATCGGGCCACCGTTTCTAGTGAATCCAAGCATCATACGCAGAGAAACGCCGTTCATGATGTTTGAACCGAGGCCAAGAGGGCCTAGAACAGAACGGTAAAGGGTGGTCTCGTTGACATTTCCGGACAACTTGACCGAACGTGAATAGTTCTTGACTAGTCTGCCACTGCGACCGGTGAACTTGTATTCAGCCAGCAGTCTTGCTCTTGCAGCGTACAAGGAGTCAGCGGCTTGTGCACCATCAATACCGTGTCGCTGGATTGAAGAAATGTCAGCTTCATCCCAAACTCCTCCTTTCCTTTGCATCAGTTCAAACATTTGCTTGACGTGAGCGCTGCCAGAACGGGGGTCTTGGCTTCTAACCCATCTTTGCAGGGCGATTCCGGGACCAGTATATTCTTCATCAACATCGTATGTATCCGACATTGCGTTGACCAATTGAAGAGAACCAACATCTGCTAGAGTGTGCAAGTAAGTTGCTTCTGCAGAGGTCATTGTTCCCATTGCTGCTCCAGAGATTAGGCGCTCGCCTTGACGAGGGTCTGCTTCCATCCATGGCTTTGATTCTGCACGGACTGAATCATAACGGTCATAGGAGACCATGAGGTCTTTTACAACATCATAGCCAGGTACTGGCTCAATGGTTAATGTGTCACCGTCAGAAACAACATCACAGATTCTGGTAGTGTCTGCTGGTAGGATTCTGCCGTTTGCTTTGATTCCAGTTAGTGGGTCTTGTCCTGCGATTGAACCGCTTCTGAATGTAAGGGAACCGTCGACTTCTCGCTTGATTGCCACTAATGCGTCTTCAAGGGATGCGTGTCCGGGAAGTGCTACTGCAACTGTATCATAACCAGATTGCGCCATAATTGGGTTGTAGCGGAAGATGCGCATTGTAATCGACAAATCCGCCTGAACGATTTGTCCAGGTGTAAAATCACCTACATCTGCTTCTTCTTCTTCCCCAGCCCCAAATGCTATCATTGCTTCAAGCAGTTCTTCGTGGAAAGTTCCCGAAGAATCAACACAAGCGATCTTGGAAAGTGCCATTGGAGCCCATTCCAACCAAGGTGGTTCGAAATCGACATCGCAGAGCTTGATATCCTCGATGCAGGTTGCTCCAAGTGCCTTGAATTTCTCATCCCAATCTAGACCTGCCTTACAGAATTCATCATAGGAAGTATCTCCAATTGCACATACTGAGAAATGTACGTTTGAGAGAGGTGGGTTACTTGCCACTGTTGCATTCCACAGAGCATCAGCGTTGTCTGGCATCTCTCCCTCACCCCAAGTTGAGGTGATTATCAAGACTCTCTTGTGAGATGAGAAGGCCGCAGGGTCGTATCCATCCATGTCGATTACAGTCGGTTCTAGACCGTAGTTGACTGCCATCTTTGCAGTCTTTTCTGCTAGACCTGCAGCATTTCCTGTTTGGGAGCCGAAGAAAATTGCGAGGCTTCTATCTCCTGCCATGACCGGTGCAAGAACGCCATCATCTGCTCCTGCTACAGCCTCGATTGCAACAGGTGCAACAGCTTCTTCTGCTGCTGGCGCAACCTCTTCAGTCGCCGCCTCTGCACCAGCCTCATATTCGAATTTGATAATTTCGACAGGACAAGCATCCGCAGCCTCTTCGATTAGTTCAGAGAACTCAGAGCGGAACTCATTCTTGATTGCAGAAAAGCCAGTGTTACGGTCGAATGAACCGTCTTCTCTAACCTCTGCTTTGATGAAACTAGTGTCGTCGGTGACCTCGAAAACTTCTGGCAAAATATCCTGACATGCATCGCATGTAATACAATCTTCTTCAATCCATACCTTTGCGACGGTTGGCATGACATCACCCGTTGCTCACGCTGAGCGTTCTTTGCCACTTGGAAGTAGTCTTTGAAGGTTCGTGCCTCTCCCTAAAGGGAGAGAAATTTTGATGTCAAAAAAAGTAACTTACAGGATCACATGTGGAAATCGTCCATTCCACCCATCATGTCGTCACCAGATACGCCCTTAGACGAAATGACATCATCGATTCTTAGAATCATAATTGCGGTCTCAGTAGCAGATTGAATAGCTTGTTCAACCACTCTTTGCGGCTCTAGCACATTTGCCTCTCGCATGTCCATTACACCACCATCTTCAACATTGATTCCAGAATATCCCTTGCCATCAGCATGAGACTTTCTAAGTTCTATAATTGTGTTAACCGGGTCCAAACCAGCATTCTCTGCAAGAGTTCTTGGGATGATTTCTAGAGCACTTGCAAATGCTTCAATTGCCATTTGCTCTCGACCGCCTACGGACTCAGCGTAAGACCTCAACTCGCGAGACAATGCTGCCAGAACACTTCCTCCACCGGTCAAGACTGCGCCATCTTCCCATGCAACTGAAACTACTCCAACAGCATCATCGAAAGCACGGCGGATCTCGTCAACTACGTGCTCTGTTCCACCGCGCAGTAGTACAGAAACAGACTTTGCTTCAGGACAGCCGGTGATGAAGGTCATATCGGATTCGCCAATTTTGCGCTCTTCCACCTTAGCGGCAGCACCCAAATCAGCATCTGTCAAATCGTCAATATTTGTTACAACTCGTCCACCAGTAGCCTTCGAAAGTGCTTCCATGTCACTCTTCTTCGCTCTTCTAATTGCGAAGATTCCTGCCTTGGACATGTAGTGTTGAGCAAGGTCATCAATTCCCTTTTGGCAAATGATTACATTAGCCCCACTTGCCTGAATTTTCTCTACAAGCCCCTTGATGTAATTCTCTTCTTCTTCAAGGAATGAAGCAAGCATCGACGGGTCGGTAATCTGAATCTTTGCATCGACTTCGGTCTTCTTGACTTCAATTGCGCTGTTAATTAGCGCAACCTTTGCACCCGAGACTGAGCGAGGCATTCCAGCGTGGACTCTTTCCTTGTCTAGAATGATACCATCGACCAGTGTGCTGTCTTTGATAGAACCACCTTGGCGCTTTTCTACCTTGATATCTGAAAGGTCAACTAATCTTTCACCATCTTCGATTGTGCCAACTGAATTGACTGCTCTAACACAGATGTCAGCCAAAAACGACTTGACTGCGCCAGCGGATTTACCAGTCAGTGAGGTCTTAGCGACCTCCATCAGAACTGAATCATCATTTTCAGTTGAAATTCCATGAGATTCAAGGCAACCTACTGCCTTTTCAGCAGCTAGTCTAAATCCTTCACAGATGACTGTTGGGTGAACATTTTGCTCGATCAAATCTTCAGATCTCTTCAACAATTCTCCAGATAAAACGACTGCGGAAGTTGTACCGTCATAGCAGTGCTGTTCCTGGGTTTTCGCAACTTCGATAATCATCTTTGCAGCGGGATGTTCGATGTCCATTTCTTTTAGAATGGTTGCACCATCGTTGGTAATTACCACATCGCCCATGCTATCTACTAACATCTTGTCCATTCCTTTAGGACCAAGTGTGCTTCGAACCGCATCCGCTACAGCCTTGGCTGCTGCGATGTTGTTAGATTGGGCACTGCGACCCCTTGTTCTCTGTACTCCTTCCTTTAGAATGAAGATTGGTGCCTGTCCATTTCCATACATGTAACTACCTCGGCAGCCTATCCCACGGGAAGCCCGTCTTCAACCCATCGCAATTGAATCTCAGCGGTTATTGTCGAGCCATTGCTGACCATAGTGGTTCCACTGTTCCATAGTCCAACCTTCAGGAAGTCCTTCAGGAGGCACAGGTGGGCCTGATTGGACTGCAGGTTCTGGAGTTGGCGGAGATATACTCGGCACATTCTTTTCCATGGAACCAACATTCGGAGCTGCTGCGACTGCACCATAGGTCGCAGTCAGGTTGTCTTCGTATCCATCACCAGTCCAACTTTGCTCCTCTTCCTCTTCTTCAGAGTTAAGAACCATCAAAAGAACACCGAGCAAAGCAATGATAATCGCTCCACCTACTACCCAAATACCAATTCCTACCCAATCGATGGAACTACCATCTGATGATGCTGCGTCAGCATCTGTTGACGTTCGCTTTAGTGTGACTGGCAATTCCAGAGATGCTGCATCTTCGACGGAATTGGAAATCGCCCAAACAGTAACCGTAGTTTCGATGAAGTCTTCATCTAGGTTTTCAAGGCTAGAACTCTGAACTACAAACTTGATGGAAACTTCACGGTTTCCTTCAACCTCTAACCAGAAATCTCTGTCATTAGCAGATACTGAAGCACTATACCAGCGGTTAGTTTCTCCTTGGTCTAGATCCATAGTTACCGATTGACCGTCGTTGTATTGATTTCTCACGGTTACAATTACTTCGTATTCTCCAGCCTCATCAATGATTGTAGATTCAGTGGAAATGATTCTCAACCAGTTTTGGGAACCAACTCTGTAAGTGCACTTACCATTGCTTGAAACACTTGGGTCATTGACGCTTGTAGCGATTACTTTCAGGATTAGTTGTCCGTTTGTTCCTTCATCAAACGAAAATCTAACGGTTACATTGTACGAGGCTCCCGGCTCAAGGATTGGAGTTAAATCTCCATCAACAAGCTGGACAAATTCCGCATTCATTCCTTCTGGAAGTTCCATACTCATAGCGAATCTGTCATCCTGATTTCCATCATTTCTAACTTCGAAGCGCATGGATTGTGCTTCAGACCCAGGAATGTACGACTGGTCTGCATCTTCATCAGAAACGAAGACGGCAGAAGTATCTGTAACATCCACATTGATAGTTATCTGCTCGGAAACAGTCGGGTCGTCGACACTAGTTGCTGTAACTCTTGCAGTATACAATCCAGGAGCAAGACCTACTGGCATAGGCAGGTTCAACGCAATGCTAGTTTCTCCGTCCCAAGCGTCTAGTACTGGAGTTTCATCAGATGAAAGATAAGCTTGTAATTTCCAATTTGATTGTACTAAGTCTAAAGAATATGCTTCATCGTCATTTCCAAGATTCAACAAATCGATGTAAACAACTCTTGCGTTACCATTCGCTGGAGCAAGGATTTCCATATCCTCAGCATACATTTCCACTTCTCTTAGAACTGGAATTTCGATTTTCTTGGATATTACATCAGTACCGAACAGTGATTCACCACATGAAGGACAAACCGCTCTTAGTGAGAATGGGACCTCTCCCGGAGTTGCATAACTTGGAGCTGTTACATTGAGTAGTAACTCTACTTCTTCTCCCTTAGCCAAAGGCATTGGCATCTGAACAATGCTGTGGTTCAAATCTGTCACATAGGAAACCCAGCCTTCACTTTGGAAACTCGATGTAACAGTGTATCCTGCTTCTCTGTTTCCTGCATTCTGTAATTTGAACGGAATGGAGGTTGCTTCACCGGGATACAGACTATCTGCAAGTAATGGAGCTGTGGAAGATAGATGGACACCATACTGTTCGGTAATCGCAAGGTCGGCTGTTACACGACCCATCTCTCCTAACTGAGTACCTCCTGCGTCTTCCCACCATACTTGCCAAACTTGCTGCTGAACATCCGCTCCAGCAGGTACTGAAAGGTTGATCCACATTTCAGTAGTATTACCTCCCGGTATAGCTGGCAGCATAACAGTCGTTCCGTGTTGGTTAGGGTTTTCACTGTCGATTCTAATCGCAGGCAGGCTTGGATTCATCCAAGAAACATTGGAAACATTGGAATTGATTCTTACCTGCGCAGATTGGTAACCGTTGTTCTTGACTGTACAGTACATTGGAATGATTGTGTTCGGAGGTGTTGTGTAACCACCGGTTGGATTGTCACAGTTAATGTCTAATGTGAATTCACTTACTTTCTCGACTGCGAACAGGACGAAATCATCTACGTGCATACCACTAGTTGCCCCAGAGCCATCTGATTGGAACAATATACCATATGACCATGAGTGCCCTCCAAGTTGGTCTGTTGGGTCCCATGAAATATTACTCCATTGTCCCGGCGTGGTGCTAGGTGCATCCTCAACGAAATTGTGCGATATTGTACTCTCGGGAGCGCCATTTCCTCTCCACAATTCAAGAGCCACGAAATCCCCTGCACCCATCTGTCCCCATGTTTGTACATGCATTTGTGCCGACATTAGTCCTGCAGAATTGAGTTGCATCTTGCACATCCACTGGATGTATGCTTGAGATAATCCGCCATCCAAAGATGCTCCATATCCACAATTGCTATTTGTACCTCTGAAAGCAAATACTAGGCGGCTCCTTGATGCTGAAGGGTAATCTGAACCTGAGTTGGAATGTCTCCAATTCGCCTCACCGACTGCTGATGCTGAATTGTCTTCTTGCCAGATTCCGATTCCGGTTGCATCACTTCCATCGATTGGATATTCTCCACCGTAGAAAGTTGGAACAGAAGCTGTTGGAAGTTGCTGGTCTCTTGGGTCACCTTCTGCATCCATATCATCTCTTGAGAGTGCGACTGGTAGTGCCTTCTCCAGCATGTCATTTTCATTTCTGTCATCTGATGGATTGAATACATGAGCCCTGATGATTATTCCACCGGACAACTCATTGTTGGACACATCAAGATAAGAGTGAGCAACAAATGCTTCCCACTCGAAAGAATCGGTGAATGACTGACTACCCAGGAGAGGAGTAGTGCTCCATGAAGTTGTATTCATTACGAAACCAATTGGATGGACCATCTCCACAGTTACTGTTGCATTCGAGCCTTGTAGCGAAGCACCACCGCGCTTTACTTCAACTGAGATTTCAACAAGGTCGCCTTTGGCAACGTAAAGCATCACACTTCCATCAGGCTGAATCCATTGGCTTGAGGATGTAGAATTGATAGAAATTTCAGTAACTGAGAAATCATCGGTTGAGCCACCGCGTCCCATTGTTGCTTCAACATTCTGAACTGAAATTGACAATATAGATTGCATCAAAAGTAGGCTAACCAAAAACAATGGCAAGGACTTACGCATATTCATCAACGAGCATGCCACTATCACTCCGCATATGAATGTGGCCTTCACATGTCCCCGTAGGGGACAGGTGCGAATTTCCGGTTTAACCAATTTAATCGCCATTATTTGGAGTAAATCTAGGGCAACCTTTGAGAAAGCAAAGGGGCGGGATAATCTCGTGAGTGAGTATTCTGACAAAGGGCCCTTAGCGGCTCGGCTCTGGCTAACAGGGCTAGTTTTCTGTCAGATTTTCCTTACTCCGATGGCTGCTTTCTCTATTACATACCTCGTCGAGTTTGAAATGGCTTCCGAGAATTTCACCATGTCTTTTCAATCAGAAATGATACCTTGGATAGTAGCAGCATCTCTTGCATACGGAATGATCGCTCTGTTACTTGCGCTAATTTTCGGAGGATTTACTCCTGTATGGATTGTAGAAAAGGGCGGATGGAGAGCTGCTCTTGGACTTACTAGGGCAAAAAGAGATGCCGCAACCTTACGCAATACAAGAAGAAACCATGCCAACTCGCCTCATGCAAAATTAACAGTAATGGTAAGCGATAGAATCCACAAACGACATTCATTGTTATCAACGCACGGAGGTCTTGTTTTACTTGCAATACCATTCCAATTGATGTTGGTTGTAATTCCTCTTGGATTCGTGATTTTCATCCCAGATGAATGGATTAGATCGAATAGAAGATTGGAAGTAGCTCTTGCTTGCTATCTAATCGTACTGATTTTCGTTATGCGAGTATTTCCCAAATTCGCTAGAAAGCACATCACTATCGCTGCATTTACTCGAAGATGGCTAATCTCGATGACTAAGTTGTCTTGGCTGGCTCCGGTTCTAGTATTGTGGTTAATGGGAAGATTAGCTAGTGTTATCGTTCTTTCATGGGTAGGTGCCGATGTTTCAAACACATTACATCTCGAACAATCATTCATGGAAGATTTCCTACAAATCGGTAGTGTACCCGAGGCTTCGTTCTTAGATCTCCTAACTGCACTTGCAGTCATGCCATTGGCCGCATTTACAACATTAGCATGCTTAGGTGGTGGTTCTGGAACGCCTCCTGAATGGATGCGCATAGGCGATGAAGTAGCAATCAAAACACCGGAAGAAGAGGGAGATGGAGGAGCGATTGTATCCATAGGAAGGACGGTTGGAACAGTTACTGGTGCAGCGGTGGGAATAGGAGTTGGAATCGCAGCCACAACTGCTGCAGGATTGGCATCTAAGGCTCAAACCGCAGGTAGTTCGGCAGTTGCTGCTGCCAATGCTGCGCCTCAAGGAATCAGTAGTGGAATGGATGTTGTTAAGGCAACAGACGAGACATTCTCATTCGTCGACAATAAAGAAATTGTTTCTGAAGCACCTCAGTATATAGAAACTGGTGAATCTCAAGAAGAGCAAAGTGAGTTCGAAGGGTTCGGCTCAATGTTTGATTGATCACTCTTCTTCATCGCTCGCCATAATTGGCTTACCGTCAGAGATCACGAGTCGCACGAATCCCATTATCCAACCATCGCTTCTTGGACGGCCTAAATCTGGTCTTGGCTCATTTAAGAGAACTTTACCACACGCTTTGCACCTTACACATGTCACTTCCCACATTGGTTGGGCAAACGCGCAACAAGAATCTTCAGAGTCCGAAACATTCCGGGTTTGCTGTAAGCGCATAGCCATTTGTTTCGTGCATGGAGCCTCCTCTCCAGCAAAGAATCCTGTTACTCTTGAGAGAACTAACCAACCCGAAACCGTCCACAAACCGAATCCGAAAGGAGCAGAACCGTGAGCGAGACTGACCCAACCAAATGTTAGCGGAATGATTGCGAATACTAACGCCAGCCAGTAGAAAAGCCGCATATGTAGAACTCTTTGGATGAGGTGCGCATCAACATAAATTGGTTCAGGATGAGGAGGAAATTGCTCATTCCAAGATTTTACACGAGGGAAAGTCAAGAACGGAATCCTGGTAATCATATAGGCCAATACAGCCCCACTGAAGAACTCAAAAGATTCAATCCACATTTCAATCGCCGCGCAGACGCTTTAGGACAACTTCCGTCTTGTCCATACCAAGTGAGATGTCATCCCTAGAGATGGTGTATGCAAACCTAAGATGACCCTCGCCTGAAGGACCAAATGCACTACCTGGAGAACAAAGAACTCCGCCTTTTAGTAATTCAAGAGCGACTTCCTCGCTACTCATCCCGGGAACTTCCACCTTTGGAAATACGTAAAATGCACCCTCTGGAACATGGCATTGCACTCCCGGCATATCATTCAATCTAGAGCAGATTATGTCTCTCCTGGCCTTGAACTCTGCACACATTTCATCAGGATAATCATCAGCTTCATTGATTGCAGCAAGTACTGCGTACTGCATTGCATCATTAGAACAGGCTGTAATGTAATATTGCAATTTAATCATTTGATTCATTGCATCTTTGTTTGCAGACATAATGTATCCGATTCTCCAGCCGGTCATTGCATAGGTCTTCGAAAATGAATTGATGAGAATGACTCTTTCATCATCACTACCGACAAATGATACGTGCTCATTATCGAACACGATTCTATCATACACTTCATCGGTAATGATCCATAGGTCATGGCGTTGGGCGAATGTTAACAATTCATCTCTCTGTTCAGTTGTAATCGTAGCGCCTGTTGGGTTTGAGGGGAAATTGTATAGAATCGCAACTGTATTCTCGTCGACCAGACTCTCAAGATGCTCTATTGTTGGAACAAATTCGTTCTCGAATAGACATTCGTAAAATCTTGGTTCTCCACCCCAAAGCCCAACATCAGGGCCGTACAGAGGGAAGTATGGTTCTGGGAGAAGGACATTCTTACCTGGGTCAACTAATGATGCAAAAATATTGAGCAGAGCGTTCGTTCCGCTCATTGTCATGCATACATTGCCTTCATCAAGGCCCGGGCTAAGGTGGTGCCATGATTCTGCAATTCTCTTGCGCAACGCCGGAAGTCCAGCAGTGGTCGTATACTTATTGTGTCCATCATTCATAGCTTGGTACATCGCATCAATTGCAATTTTTGGAGGCTGAAAATCAGGCTCTCCTAAGCCGAATGAAATAACATCGTCACCAGCCATGTCAAACATTTTCCTAACGCCTGTAGGTTGGATGTCTAAAGCACGCTTGGAGAATCCACGCATGTAAGGACGAAAACGAGCCTACTTTTCAAGATGAGCCATCTTCCACGTCATCTTCCACGAGTACAGCCTCTAATGGCACCTCATCATCCGGAAGTGGAATGTCACCTGATTTTTCTGAAACAACCGCTAGTTGGAGAGGTTCATCTTCACGCTGGTTTATGGCAACCCATACTCCGAAAATGATTACTGCGAAAGTTACAGTAGCGATAAACAAAGTTCGGCCGAGAGAATCACCACTGCCCATTGCATCGACATTGCCGCCACCGACCACTGTATCCCATGAGATCATTGACGATGCTCCATCACCATCTACTCCTCTAACAATAATCATGTTGTAACCGCTTGGAAGATTATCTGTATCTACAGTGAACATGAATTCAAACGACTCGTAGGTGCTCATTGCGCCTTCAACGGATTCGTACATGACTTCAGTCCACGTTTCACCACCATCTGTGGAATACTCAATCTTCTCCATCGCTGCTCCTCGAGACCAAGCAAGGCCTGTGTATGTATTGACTGTACCTTGGGTTGAGATATTCTCGATGTGGACTTGTAAATCTAAATTCATATCAGAAGTAGAAATTCCTGTCATGTTTAGATATTGAGCTGTCCAAACCGCATCATGACCGTGAACTAGTCCCCATCCGAAGTCCTTGTTCCAATGTGGGTCGTGCTCAGGTTGGCTTGCTTCACCCATTCTAGTTGCAGTTGAACGGAGAATTTCTCTTATCACGAGAGGATTGATTTCATCATTTACTTCCATCATCAATGCGATAATACCAGTGACTGCGGGTGTTGCATAAGATGTTCCTGAACCTCTTCCAGTGTATCCATTTTGTGAAGCATCGCCTCCTAGGAAGTTGTTACATCCACCAGATGTAACACATGCTTCAGCTTGTATGATGTTAGTTCCTGGCGCAGTAACATCGGGTTTCATCTCATCAATTGGGTTTGAGTTCCCATTATCTCTTCTTGGACCTCGACTGGAATAGGAAGCAATCTCGTCATCATCTCTGTCGATTGTGTTCAAATCATTAGTTGCTCCAACCGTTATTGAAAGCGAGGAAGAGCCCATTCCAGACAAACCATCGTTATCAGGACCATCATTACCTGCTGCTACGCTCACAGTAACTCCTGCAAGGGTTGCTTCGTCAAGGATTCGGGAGTGCATGTCTTCGCCATCACTTCCACCGTTTTCATGGCTGGTGATTCCCCAAGACAGAGAGATGATATCGATGCCGTACAGGCTTTCATCTACGCCTGGCCATGCAGTGTCTTTGTTGTCAATAATCCACTGCAAACCGTTCATTGCGGACTCATAGAACTCTTGAGAAAGAAGATAATTTTCGAATGGTCCGGCACCAGCATCTGTTCCGATTCTTACATCGATAAGGCTTGCATTAGGGGCAGAACCTTCGAATCCAGTTTGCTCTCCATTTGCATCCAAACCTGTTGCTGCAGCCATTCCCATGCACGCAGTACCGTGTTGGTTTCCGTCATCTGGATCGAAGGAGCCATCGGTTTCACGACCACCTGCAAGGATACATTCTGGGTCTGTGTGTACGAAACAAACCGCATCATAGCCAGCTACGAACTTATCCTTCAGACCAGGGTGCTCGTTGTCTGTCCCGGTATCGACCATTGCAATGTTAATTCCAGCACCCTTCATTGGGCTGTGATTCCATGCAGTGTGCGGATATTCTTCTGACTGTTCAGCCAAGATGTTAGGAGTTTGAACGTCTCCCCAAAGTATCACTTGACCGTATCTCTCAACCATTACGACACCATCGATTTGAGACAAATCCCAAGAATCTGTTGAATTGATTACTCCCAATAATACTGCGTCTACTGCTTCGATAACATCTGTTATCTGATAGCCTAGAGATTCTAAGTGAGCAACATCGGAATCAGTAACATCTCTGGCATAAGAGAGGCCGATTCCTGCTGGACCATCCAATGTTTCTAGGGAATCATGGATTCCATTCCTGTTTGAATCTAAGGTGGTTCTTTCCCACCAATCCAACTCTTCGTGAATTACTGGAGTCATTTGTGGAATTACTGTCGTCCAACCTTCTTCGTGGTCAACTTCGTTTCCAAGCGAACCAGTCAACGGAGCCATGAACAAAAGCAGACAAATGAATGTGAAACCTTGACGCATACCTTTCCCCAACCTTTCTGAATATATCTCCAATCATCAATATGTTGGTTTGATGATTAATTGAATATGGTGGGAGCACAGGGATTTGAACCCCGACCGGCTGGTATCTTCTG
>TARA_B100000674_G_scaffold135991_2_pt1 | contig 23486 bp, 24 predicted proteins | sample TARA_B100000674 | Tara Oceans TARA_B100000674 (sample SAMEA2622759) | marine metagenome | biome: marine biome (ENVO:00000447); feature: surface water layer (ENVO:00002042); material: "saline water (ENVO:00002010), including plankton (ENVO:xxxxxxxx)" | depth 5 m
TATCTCATCATTAATTCTTCAAAGATTAAAAAATTTGCTTAACAAGATTTACACTTGATAGTTTTTTGTCTGCTGGACAATAAATCTGCAACCATTTATAGTTGCAAAAAAAATACATATTTAATAAATCAATGCTAAATATATTTGATGAGAGTAACTTAGTTGATTGGGAAGGAGAGAGACTCTTACCTACAAATGCCAACCTAGATACCTCTGTAAACCATATAATCAGATATCAGTTCGCAAAAAAAATAATGAAAGGTAAATGTCTTGATGCTGCTTGTGGAGCTGGATATGGAACTTATCTTCTATCTGAAAACCATAACGCAGATGTAATCGGAATTGATATTGAAGAGTCTGCAGTATTATGGGCCTCCAAGGCATATGCAGGAAATAAAAATTTATATTTCGAAGTGAAAGACATCTATGCCACCAAGTACCAAGAAGCATCTTTCGAAACTATTGCTTCATTTGAAACTTTAGAACATTTGCCTGAACTTGATAACTATTTTAAAGAAATCCATAGAATACTTTCACACGAAGGTATTGCAATCTTTTCAGTGCCAGACTGGGATACAAATAATGGAGCAGGGAATATTAACAAGTATCACTTAAATGAATTAACGTTTGAACAATTTAAAGAATATACAGGCAAATACTTTGGATCGTGTACATACTTCTATCAAGAAATACTAAAACCAAGTTTTAGAGTAAAGCTAAGGTCTGCAATAGCCAGTCTCTTGCCATTAAAAATAAAAGCACTTATTAAAAACTATTTAGCAAAAAAATCTACGGATGTTAGATTTAATGGAAAAAACTTTAATGAGTTACAAGAAGCTCATTCATCTTTATTTAATTCCTATAAAGTAAGAGAAATCAAAAGTTACTTTGATTCAAAAGACAAAAGAAATGACACAAGATATGTTTTTATTGCTGTATGCAAAAAGAACTAGTGAAATATATTTTTGTTAATACATATATTTGTCTTATCCAGGCTCTATTTTTTTATAAAAATGAGTCTAATTTGATAATTGTTATTGATGCTGATTACTTCACAAATGCAAAACAGATTGAACAAGCACTAATTAAAAATAATTTTAATGCGATTTTAGATAAAAAGGATCCATTTCTAAGAAGTCCTATTTCAAAAAATATAAGCAAGTTTTTAATATTCAATTATTTCAGATTTTTTCCGGAAAGGAGCATAGAAAAGATTTACTATAATGGCGACCCTTCAACAAAATTGAGACTTAAGGCGCTATCGAGCACAAGTGAAATTATTTACCTAGATGGCGGTTATCAACATTATTTTAAAAAATATATGCATTACATAAATTTATTTTATGAAAATAATATGAATAGTTTTACTAAATTCATTAATAAAATTTTTTACGGGCATAAGCTTAATTATAAAAATACTAAGATTAAAAAAATTATCTTTATGAATGATAAGCTTGCAAACATTTCCACTACCTTAAGTATTGTGAGCACAATAAATAAAGAAAAGAAGATATTTAATTATGTTGAGGAATTAAAAAATTATCCCAAGGCTATAAATTTTTTTTATGAATTGTTCCCAGAGATATCCGAAATCATTTTAAGTAAATCTGCAAAAAATATATTGATTATTTCACAGCCATTTTATGAAGATGGGCATGCCTCTCTTGAAGAAAATCTAAAAGTTTACAGTGATTATCTAGATTCAATTAATGATGATGGTCATAAGATTTTCCTCAAAATTCATCCAAGAGAAAATGTTAAAAAATATAGTGATATTATCTTTAAGTATAAATTAAATGTTTTAAGCTCTTTCCCGCTCGAAATGCTAGATCTATTTAATATAACTTTTGATGAAGCAATATCAGTAAACTCTACTGCAGGATACCTCAAAAGCTTCAATAAGCTAACCTTTATAAAAATGCAAGAAGATAATGAATCAACCTAAAAGCATGATTTCTAAACTAATCCAGTTTTTATATAGATTAAACTATAGATCCTTTATAAAAGAAAATATTAAAGAAAAGGATAGTGTTCTAGAAATAGGCTCAGGTCTTGGTTTTCTCAAACCACTTATTATTTCAGAGGGTGCTATTTATAGAGGGATTGAGCCTTCAGAGATTGCTTTTAAAAACTCTACAAAACTTTATGGAAAAGAGTTTTTTTTTAACGAAGAGTTAAAAGAAAATACTAACGATAATATTTTATTTGATAAGATTATTTCAATTACTGTTCTAGATGAAATAAAGGATAAGACAAACTTTATAAAAAAAATAAAATCATATTGTGATAATGAAACTCAAATTCTTCTCGCAGTAAGAAATGCTGACTTTCCTTTTAGAAGAGACATAAATGTAACATCTTCTTTCAATAATATTTCGACAAAAGATTTAGGCTATGATGAGTGGATTAAACTTTTTCTTTCTTTGAACTTGAATATCTTATCAGTCAAAAAAATTAATAGACCTCTGCTGACCTCTCTTACATTAAATGGGCTAAAGAATATTTTAGTAAGAATTCTTGATTTATTCCTAAGCACAAAAAAAAATTATATGCTTTGTTTTATTCTTAGCTTAAGCGATATGGACCAAATATAATCAATTCTCAGAAGTCCATATATAGTAAAATAGATTTATGAGAATATTTTGGTATTTAAGATTAAGGTTGTACTCCTTGCTATTTGGCTCTGTTAAAGGATCTGGTTATATAGGAAAACCAATATTTATAAAAGGTTGGTCAAATATATTTTTAGGGGAAGATTCAAGAATATTTCCGGGTGCTAGGTTTGAAGCTTTGGGAAAGGGTTCTATTAAGATTGGCGATCACTTTAGATCAGGTCACAATTTATTTATTTCTACATCAGATAATAATGTTTATATATCCAATTTTTGTATCTTTTCAGCTAACGTATTCATTGGAACCCAGGACACATCGAAAAATCTTAAAGATAGTTTAGATGATTATGATAAGAATTGGTTTAACAAACATAATGATGGTGATGACGTAATAATTGGTGAAAGATCATTCATTGGTTACGGAGCAACAATACTGCCAGGAACAATTTTAGGTAAATGTTGTATTGTTGGTGCGGGAGCTGTTGTTAAAGGAAACTACCCAGACAATTCAATTATCGCACCTCCTAAATCAGAAACTATAAATTAAATCCTTTTGAAATATGGACAAGATTAATAAAAAAGTTTTATTTACTGCGCATACCATTAAAGACGTTAAGCTTTATCTATCTTTATTCGAGCGCTCAATTACTGACCATAACTTATTAACTTTTAGGCTTAGTTCATTCCTTTTTGCAAGGATTAACGGAATCAAGGCTAAAACTATGTTCCATATTCCCTTACTAACTTCTATCATTCCTACTTTAAGTTACATAAAGCAGTCTAATTGTAATATCGATACTAGGTTTTATTCATCTTTTAAAATAAAAAAGAATTATTTCAAGAAATCTTTTTTTCTTTATAAAAAATATATTGATAAGCATATCCAACATTTAGCTTTTGATATTGTTTTTCTTACTGGCGAATCAAGGATAAATGAGCAAGCCTTGCTAGAAAGTATGCCAAGGTCAAAGATTTTGTTTTGGGAAGCTGGTCCAAAAGGACAAATATATTTTTCTAAATTTGGAGTTAATGCAAATGCAAGGTTCTCAAATGATGAATCTGGTTTGTCGCATAAATTTAACTGTCTTTGTGCTCCTACAGAAGAAAAGCTTAAAACAAATAACTCTATGAACCTTTACTTTAAAGCGATAGAGTTAATTTATATACTTTTTATGAGATCAATATTAATGAATAAAGAAATGAATGAGGTTTTACCAAAATTCAATCTTTTCCTTCCAAAAAAAGAAATTTTTCCCACCAATTATCCAGAGGAATATATTCTTTTTATAGACCAGGTTGAGCTTGATGTTAACAGTACTCATTTCAGTATTAGCATTGAAGAGATTGTAAAAAAAATAAATAATTTAATTTCTATTTTAAAGATTAAAAAGCCTAATATTAAGCTAATAAGAAGAGCTCACCCAAGACAGTTACATACAGAAATTTCTGAAAATTTATCAAAAAAGTTTAATACTTTATTCATTAATAGCTCTAAGGGTACACTGGATGAAGCAATTAATGGTGCATCTTTTGTTTTAACGGTTAATTCTACTGGCGGACTTGATAGCCTCCTTTTAGGTAAGCCAGTTCATATTTTGGGTAAAAGCTATTATCAAGATTTATATGGAGTTATAGATGAAAAAGATTTGAAGCCCTATTTGGAGGGCAAGCTTAATCTTGAGAGAGAGCTTGTTATTAAAGAAGCACAATCTTTTATTTCGAAGAATTTTGTACCAATTGATTTTAGAGGTGGGAATTTCAAATACTTTTCAAAATTTGATAATTTTTTAGTTAATTTAAAGTAACCTTTTAGAATAAATAATATGAACTGCAAAAGAATAGTGATAATCGGACCAGCGTTTTTTAATTATTTGGAGGCAATACAGCAAGAAATTAGTAAATCAAATATTGAATGTAAGTTTATAATAGAGAGAGGCTCTGAAAACCTATTCAATAAAGTCGTCTTTAGATCCGAAATACTAAAATATATATTCTCATTCATTATAAATAAAAGACATAAACAAATAGCCTCAGAATGTATTGATTTTCATGCAACACATGCTCTTTTTATTTCACCTGAATCAATGTCTTCAGGCCTAATAAAATCCCTAAGAGAAAATAAAATTAAATCATGCCTATATATGTGGGATGGATTTGATAATAAACCAGCTGCAAGAAGGTATGTAAAAGATTTTTCTTGCTCTGCTACTTTTGATCCTGATGACTCTAAAAAATATAAAATGGAATTAATAAATTTATTCGCAGAAGATATTTTTTTTAACAAAGAAAGACTTAATCGCTCTATTGATTTTTCTTTTGTTGGAACAGCTCATTCAATTAGGCCGAGATTTATTCTTGAATTAATTAAAAGATCAAAAGATTCCAAGCTAAATAATTTTATACACTTATATAGTGGAAATATTTTTTATCATATTATGGGACTGATCAAGACTTTTTTTAGGAATACTAAAATATTCACCAATAAAAGTATTTCAAAAAAAAGAGCAGCCGAATATTTTATAAAATCTAAATATGTTTTAGATATAACTCACCCAAAGCAAAAAGGTTTAACATCTAGAACATTTGAAGCAATATCCTCTGGAGCTATACTAGTAACAAATAATAGAAACGCTAAGATATTATTGCCTGACTTTAGAGATAGAATAGTGATTTATAGTGATATTAATTCATTGGAGATTAATAAATTACAACACGCTGAAAAAGACTTTTCTAAGGAACAAATATATAAACTTTCTTTGAAACGTTTTTGTGATGAAATTTTGCATCTTGTGAATAACTAAAATATGGGAAAAAGTAATATCTTAATTGTAGGCTCTAACTCTTTAGTTGGAAAATCTCTAAAATCTTTAAATCTTTTAAGTGGATTTGATATTTATAAAACATCTAGATCTATTTCTAAAGACGTATCAAATAATTTTATAGAATTTGATCTTAAAAGAAATGAGAATAAAAAAATTAATATTGATTTTGAGTGGTGCATCTATCTAGCTGACTTAGATCTTATAGATGGATTATTGAATGAAAAAGTAAAATTTAAGAACCTAATAGCTTTCAGTACTTCCAGTGTTCTAACAAAGATTCACTCTTCTCATAAAAAAGATCAAAAGCTTGTTGAAAGATTCCAAAATGCAGAAGAATATACGAAGAAGAAATGCATTGAAAAGGGAATCCAGTGTTTTATTTTTAGACCGACAATGATCTACTCAATTGGAAGTGATCAAAATATAACAGTGATAAGTAACTTTATAAAAAAGTATAAATTTTTCCCGAGAATTGGATCATATTCAGGGTTGAGACAACCAGTTTCTTCAGATTGTTTGGCAAAACTTATCTCAAATGTAATTGATAGCGGGTCTCAGTTGGATTCTCCAGAATCTTTTCAAGTTGCTGGCAAAGAGACAATGACATTTGAAGAAATGATAATCCGAATTTTTAAATATAATAGAGTAAAACCTATTTTTATACCTGTAAATAAAGCTTTCTTTGGATTTATGCTAAAAATTTTGAAATATTTTGGCTTTCTTCAAAACATAAGTTTTGAGATGATAGATCATGCCTCTATGGACTTTAACTTTGATATATCAGAAGTTATAGATAAATTTAATTTTAATCCAAAAGAATTTTTAAAGAGCTAAAAGATGATAAATATTTTCCAGCCAAAAATAACAAAGGAATCTCTAGAATTAGTTGAGAAAGTCTTTGATTCTAATTGGCTAGGAAGAGGCAGCTTGGTTTCAGAGTTTGAAATTGAACTTTCAAAATATCTATCAATACCAAAATCCCAACTAACTACAATGTCATGTTGTTCTGATGCAATCTTTGCAATTATAAAATTGTTAAGTGAAATAGATGCCCGCAAGACTATTATCGTTCCATCGATTTCATTTCCAGCAATTGGATCAGCAATTAAAGCCTCAAACTGCAATCTAAAAATAGTTGATGTAGATTCAAAGACTGGAAATATTTGCTTAGATGCTCTTAAAAAAGCAATTGATGATGATACGCTGGCAGTTTTTTATACACATTATGGAGGAATTCCAGTTGATAGCATAAAAGTAAGAGATATTGTAGGTGATGAAGTTTATCTTCTCGAAGATAGTGCATGCGCATTTGGTTCATTTGAAAAGAAAGGAGTTTCCGTTGGAGAAAATGTTGATTTTTCATGCTGGTCATTTGATGCAATGAAACTTTTGGTAGCAGGAGAGGGAGGAGCTGCTTACATTAAAGACCAAGATTTAATGAATAAATTCAAGGAATATTTATATTTGGGTCTTCCGTCAAAAGAAAAAAGTGGTCTCGATAAAGCGAGTGATGATATCAATTGGTGGGAATACGAGCTTAATTGTTTTGGAACTAGATCAGTATTCACGGATATTAATGCAGCAATAGCTCTTCCTCAATTCAATACATTGGATTCGTCAATAAATAGACGAAATGAAACTAGAAAAATATATATTGATGCTATTGATAAGAATAATTATCTCGATTACTCATCTCAAGAAGGATGTTATCAATACTCAAATTATTTTTTCACAGTTCTAACAGAATTTAGAGATGATTTAGCTCGTTATATGAAAAAAAATGAGGTCTATTGTACTTTTAGATATTATCCCCTTCATAGGATTGGCCTATTTAAAGATTCTTCAATGATAGAGAATGTTCATGGAGCAGAAAAATTTGCAAATACAGCATTAAATATACCTATTCATCAAAATCTTACTAATGAAGAGACTGCAAAAATAGCAAGCCTCTTGAAGGCTTTTTCTAAAAGTTCCCTATGAAGTTTCTTGTAACCGGCGGAGCTGGATTCATTGGAAGTGAAGTTGTTAAACAGCTAATAGGAATGGATGAGGAAGTCATTAACGTTGATAAATTAACATATGCTTCATGTATAAAATCATTAGAAGAAATAAGTAGCTCTCAAAATTATAAATTTTACAAAGAGGATATTTGTAACTTTGAAAAGATGAGTGAAATTATCTTTTCAGAAGAACCAGATGTAATAATGCATCTTGCTGCTGAAAGTCATGTCGATAATTCCATAACTGATCCTGATGTATTTATCAAAACAAATATATTTGGAACATACAATTTACTCAATGCATCAAAAAAATTCTTTAATGAAACTAGGCCAGCTAAATTTCTTTTTCACCATATTTCTACCGATGAAGTTTATGGTGATCTTAATTCTTTTGATACTCCTTTTAAGGAGACTAATCCTTATTTACCAAGCTCTCCTTACTCAGCATCTAAAGCTAGCTCAGATCATCTAGTAAAAGCTTGGGGAAGAACTTATGGGCTTCCAACCATAATATCAAATTGCTCAAATAACTTTGGGCATTTCCAAAATGTTGAGAAATTAATACCTAAAACGATTACAAATGCTATCAAGGGAATAGAAATACCGATTTATGGGAAGGGACATCAAATTCGTGATTGGTTATTTGTAGAGGACCACGCAAGAGCCCTTATCATGTTAGCAAAAAGTAAAAATTATGGTGAATCATACAATATCGGTACTAGAAATGAGATTAGGAATATCGATTTGGTCGAGATGATTTGCCAAATCTTGGATGAGCTTGTCAATGAAAAACCTAATAATATTTCTTCATTCTTGGAGTTGATAACATTAGTAGATGATAGGCCTGGCCATGATCAGAGATATGCAATTGATCCATCAAAATTTGAAAAAGATTTTAATTTTAAGTCTAAAAAAGATTTCGAATCTGATCTTATTACAACTATTAAGTGGTATATTGAAAACCATAATTAATTGAGATTTATCATATAATTTTTTTATGGCAAAAATTAAAAAGGGAATAATATTAGCAGGTGGCTCAGGTACTAGGCTTTATCCTGTAACAAAAGGTATTTCAAAACAACTTCTTCCAATTAATGATAAGCCAATGGTTTACTATCCGCTATCAGTTCTTCTTTTAGCCAAAATAAATGATATTTTGTTGATATCCACACCTGAAGATATTAGTTCATACAAGCGCCTTCTTGGAGATGGGAAAGATTTGGGGATCTCGATTAAGTATGCTGTTCAAGAGGAACCAAAAGGGTTAGCCGAAGCTTTTTTGATAGGAGAAAGCTTCATAGGAAATGATGGTGTAGCATTAGCTCTAGGCGATAATATTTTTTATGGGCAACATTTTACAGATAAATTAGAGAATGCTAGATCTCGAGATAGCGGGGCTTCAATATTTGCTTATCAGGTTAAAGATCCTGAAAGATTTGGTGTAGTTGAGTTTAATGAAGATGGAAAGGTTATATCTTTGGAAGAAAAACCTTCAAAACCAAAATCAAATTTTGCTGTAACAGGATTATATTTTTATGACAATAAAGTTGTTGAATATGCCAGCTCATTGAAGCCCTCCGGCAGAGGAGAGTTGGAGATAACAGACATTAATATGAAATATCTTGAACAAAATAATCTTTTTGTCGAGTATTTGGGAAGGGGATTTGCATGGCTTGATACGGGAACTCATGATTCATTAATTGATGCAGGCAACTTTATAAATACAATTGAAAAGAGGCAAGGAATGAAAGTGGCATGTCTGGAAGAAATAGCATTTCATAACGGTTGGTTGTCCAGGGAAAAATTGGCATTCATTGCAAATCAATTAAGCTCGTCAGACTATGGCTTATACCTTAGGAAGATTTTAGAAGATAAACAATGAAAATAAAAAATGCTTCAACTGACTTGTATGAAATTAAAATAATTGAACCCGAAGTATTTGAAGATAATAGGGGATTTTTTCTAGAAGTCTTTAATCAAAAGCGATACCAGGAAGAGTTTTTAGGAGATATTTCATTTGTTCAAGATAATCAATCTTTCTCATCAAAAAATGTTCTCAGAGGATTGCACTTCCAAAAAAAAAGACCACAAGGAAAACTAGTTTGGGTTAATTATGGTTCTGTATTGGATGTGGCTGTCGATATAAGGCATGGTTCAGATACATTTGGTATGTACCATAGTGAAATTCTTTCCTCAGAAAATAAAAAGCAAATGTGGATACCCCCAGGCTTTGCTCATGGATTCTTAGCTTTATCTGATTATACAAACTTTGCATATAAATGCTCTGATTATTATGCTCCTGAAGATGAACAAACCATTATTTGGAATGATCCAGATCTAAACATTGAATGGCAAATAAAAAATCCAATTGTATCTGAAAAAGATAAAATGGGATGTTTCTTAAAAAATATATAAATGAAGAAGATCCTTGTAATAGGTTTAGGTTATGTAGGCTTTGCTCAAGCTATTTTATTAGCTCAAAGATTTTCTGTGACATGTTTAGATAATGACCTAAGAAGAGTACAGAAAATAAATGATCGTGAATCATATTTAAATGAACCTCTAATAAGTGAGTTTCTTGAGAAAGATCTAGATCTAAAAGCTGTAAGCACATATGAGGAACTTACGGACTCTTTTGATGCTATTTTTATTGCTCTTCCAACCCCCTATAGTGACGAAATTTTAGGATTTGATACCTCAATAATAACAAATGAGCTTGAGAAAATTAATAAATTAAAACTGTCCGATACAGTGGTTATCAAATCAACTGTTCCAATTGGTTTTTGCGCAGGTGAAAACGAGAAATATGATGCTTTTGATATTATTTTTTCACCTGAATTCAGCAGAGAGGGCTTATCCCTTCAAGATACTTTGAACCCTGAAAGAATTATTTTAGGAGGAGAAACAAAAAGAAATATTATTGAAAAAATTTACAAAGATTGTATCAGTAAAGATGATATATTATTTTTACGAGCATCATCTAATGAAGCTGAGGCAATTAAGTTATTTGCTAACTCATACTTAGCAATGAGAGTAGCTTTTTTTAATGAGCTAGATAACTTCGCACTTTCTAACAATATGTCTTCTAAATCCTTATTGGAGGGGGTTTGTTCCGACTCAAGAATAGGTAATTTTTACAATAACCCATCATTTGGGTATGGCGGATACTGTCTTCCAAAAGATATAAAACAGCTTTCATTAAACTTTAAAGATATTCCGAATGATCTCATAACCTCAGTAATTGAATCAAATTCCTCAAGAACTGATTTTTTACTAGATTTTATTTTACAAAATGATCCATCAATAATTGGAATATACGGATTAGGAATGAAAAAAGGATCTGATAATTTTAGGGAATCAGCAGTTGTAAAGTTGATTGAAAGACTAAAATCGAAAGATACTAAAATAATTATATTTGATGAATTCTTAGATTATCCTGACAATAGTATAGAACAGGTTAAATGTTTCAAGGACTTCCATTCAAGATCAGATATAATCATTGCTAACAGGCTGGATAAAAGATTAGCAGCTTATCCTGAAAAAGTTTTTTCTAGAGATATTTTTTATTCTGACTAAATCCATGATAATTTTCGAGAATCTACCAAGTGAAAAACCCTACAAAGAGTTTTCTAGTTTTTACAATAAAGCCAAATCATTTGGGCAGACTCAGATTGAAGCCATGGCAATCTCTTCTTACAACAGCTCAAAAAAGCAAGTTGATTCTCGATATGTAAACCTAAAATATATAATAGGTGAGGAATGGATATTTTTTAGTAATTACAATTCTAAAAAAGCCAGTGATTTTAGTTCAAATAAATCTATTTCAGCCTTATTTTTTTGGCAAAGTATCAATCTTCAAGTAAGAATTAAAGGTGAGATTTTTAAAACTACAGAGGATTTTTCGGATAAGCACTTTTCAGAAAGGAAGCTAGATAAAAATGCCTTAGCAATAAGCTCAAGACAGTCGCAGAAAATAGAAAGCTATGAAATGGTCAAGGAAAATTTTTATAAAACACTTGATGACGAAAGCTCTTTAAAATCAAGGCCAAACTATTGGGGGGGATTTTCATTCAAGCCATTTGAGTTTGAGTTCTGGCAAGGTAATGAATCTAGACTAAATAAACGAGAATGCTATAGCTTTGATAAAACTAAAGAGAGCTGGAATTATTCTATACTTGAGCCGTAAATGAAAAATCAAATACTTAAACTAATTGGAAGAAATGAGAACTTGTTTGATGAAGACTTAAATTGCTTTGAGGATAAAATTTCATTGGAAATCCAAAACTCAAGATTTTTAGTGATTGGGGGTGCTGGCACAATCGGCCAAGCAACGACAAAAGAAATTTTTAAAAGGAATCCGGCAACTCTGCATGTCGTAGACATATCAGAGAATAATTTAGTTGAACTTGTAAGAGACATCAGGAGTACTATTGGATATGGACAAGGAGAATTTAAAACCTTTGCTATTGATTGTGGCTCTGAGGAGTTTGAGATATTCATTAATAACGAAGGTCCTTATGATTACGTGTTTAATCTGTCCGCTTTGAAGCATGTTAGAAGTGAAAAAGATCCATATTCCTTAATGAGAATGATTAAAGTAAACATATTCAATACAATCAACACCTTAAGATATACAAAAGAAATTGGCTGTAAAAAATATTTTTGTGTGTCAACAGATAAAGCTGCAAATCCAATTAATATGATGGGAGCAAGTAAAAAAATTATGGAGATGTTTTTAATGAGAGAGAGCCTTAATCAAAAGGTATCAATGGCTAGATTTGCAAATGTTGCATTTTCTGATGGCTCCTTACTTCATGGTTTTAAAAATAGGTTTTCAAAAAAACAACCTTTTTCAGCTCCAAATGATGTAAAGAGATACTTTGTTACGCCTCAAGAATCCGGCGAACTTTGCCTTTTATCAGGATTGCTTGGAAATAATAGAGAAATATTTTTTCCAAAACTTAGCGAAAAACTTCATCTGATAAAATTTTCTAATATTGCAAAAATGTATATACGGCAACAAGGATATGAGCCTTTTGAATGCTCTTCAGAGGAGCAAGCTAGGATCGAGGCTGATAATTTAATAAAAAATAATCTTTGGCCATGTTATTTTTTTAAAAGCGATACAACTGGAGAGAAAGATTTCGAGGAGTTTTATACAGATTTAGAAGATTTAAATCTTAGTAGGTTTAAAACAATTGGTGTTATAAAGAATGATGCTATATTTGAGGAAAACAATCTTTTACACTTTGAAAATGAGATTACTTCGATGATGGAAGAAAAATCTTTCAAAAAGGAGTTAATAGTTAATCTTTTTTCAACCTTGCTTGATGACTTTAGTCATGAAGAAAAGGGGAAAAATCTCGATCAAAAAATGTAATGCTTATTCGTTCATTTGATCTCTTCTTTTCCATAATTGCTCTTTTTATCTTGTCTCCATTGCTCTTCCTTACAGTGATAATCTTAAAATTCACTGGGGAGAGGGAAGTCTTTTATTTTCAAGAAAGAGTAGGTAAGAAATATAAATCTTTTAGACTTATAAAGTTTGCAACTATGTTGAAGGATAGTCCAAATTTAGGTACTAAAACATTAACAATAAAAAATGATTCTAGAATCCTTCCATTTGGTAAAGTGTTAAGAAATACTAAAATAAATGAACTCCCTCAGCTCATAAATATTATTAAAGGTGATATGAGTATCATTGGTCCTAGACCTCTTACAAATGAAGCTTTCGAAATTTATAGTGAAGAATCAAAAAAACTGATCTCAACAGTCAGACCCGGCCTTTCTGGGATTGGATCAATAATTTTTAGACATGAAGAAGAAATAATGCAAGGTGAAAATGCAAATACAGATTTTTATAAAAACATTATCGCTCCATATAAAGGTAGTCTTGAGAAATGGTTTGTATTAAATAAAAGTTTAATTATTTATTTCCAATGTATTTTAGTAACTATTTTTGTTGTCCTTAAACCAAAAACTCATTTACCTTGGAAGATCTTTAAAAATTTACCAAATCCACCAAGTGAACTAACTGAAGCTTTTAAGATAAACTCATGATTTTTATTGACTGATTAGATTTACGAAGATGTATAATTAGTTTAAAATTCTCATCAATTTGATGTCAAAAAATCTTGCTTTCTCAATAACCATTTTTTTTATCTAGTTTTAAAGGGGAATTCTCATAGCTCAAAATAAAAACAAATCACCAATAAATGAAAAAATAAGAGCTCAAGAGGTGATGCTCATAGATTCAGATGGAGTCAAGAAAGGAATAGTCCCGCTTCAAGATGCTCTTGAAGAAGCAAAAAGTGTCTCTCTTGATTTAGTACAAGTTTCTTCAACTGGATCTAGTCCTGTAGTTTGCAAATTATTAGATTATGGAAAACTAGTATTTACAAAGAAAAAAAATACTTCTAATTCAAAAGTTAAAACAAAGAAAAACACTCTTAAAGAAATAAAGTTCAGACCATCAACAGATGTTGGTGATTACAATATTAAATTAAAAAAAATTAAAAGCTTTATTCTTGATAAAAATAAGACTAAAATTAGCGTCCGTTTTAGAGGTAGAGAGATACTTAACAGTGATTTAGGCTTAGATCTTCTTAATAGAGTTAAAAATGATCTAGCCGATGTATCGCAAGTTGACCAAGAACCATCGCTGGAAGGACGTCAATTACTAATGGTGCTATCACCTTTGAAACAAAACAAATAGAGCTATGGGATATAAATTAAAAAAACATTCAGGCGCTTCAAAGCGCTTTAAAAGGACTAGTAGTTCTATAAAAAGTAGAAGTTCTGGGAGAAATCATATTTTATCCAAACAATCTACAAAAAGAAAAAGACATAATAGAGGATTAAATAAGCTTAAAGGCACCACCTTAAAGGCTGCAGAGAATTTAATTAATTAAGATGCCAAGAGTAACAAAAGCAAATTCAGCAAGCAAAAGACATAAAAAAGTTCTAAAAGCCACAAAAGGCCATTATGGTGCAAGAAGCAGGCTCTATAAGACCGCGAAGCAATCTAATATCAAATCTCTTCAATATGCATTTAGAGATAGAAAAAATAAAAAAAGAAGCTTTAGATCTTTATGGATTTCAAGAATTAATTCAGGAGCAAAAGAACTAGGCGTAACTTACTCTAGTCTTATTAGCGCTATGAAAAAGAATAATATTCTCATTAATAGGAAAATATTATCCGACATCGCCATTAACGATGTCTCAACTTTTGAGAAAGTAGTTAAAACTGCTTTAAAGTAGTAGCTTAATGTCTAGTTTGGACAATATTGAGCCACCCGTCATCAAAAAATATATTGGCTCTAAACATCCAATTAATCAGACTAAAGAATTTTTATTAAGGCTTTTATTTGAAATTGGCTTTAAAGAAATTCATGGTCCAGAAATAGAAAGCGAAGAATTTAACTTCGATATGCTCAATATCAAGAAATCTCATCCAGCAAGACAAATGCATGATACTTTTTATTTAGAAAATAAAAGAAAAGTTTTGAGAACACATACGTCGCCAGTTCAAATAAGAAGCATGCTTGAATCAAAACCCCCTTTTGCTTTTAGTTCTGCTGGCAAGGTATATAGAAAAGACGATGATGCCACTCACTTGCCAATGTTTCATCAAGTAGAAGCTATTTATGTTGATAAAGATGTAAATTTTGCAAATTTAAAAGATCTGATTCATCAAATTATCTTTAAAATTTTCGGTGAAAACGTTGAAATAAGATTTCGCCCATCGTATTTCCCATTCACTGAGCCATCAGCAGAAGTAGATATTTTATCTGAAAATGGGAAGTGGCTTGAAATTCTAGGATGTGGGATTGTAAATCCTATTGTATTAGAAAATTGCAATATCAATTCAAATGAGTATAGCGGACTAGCATTAGGTCTTGGTATAGAAAGAATCGCAATGCTTAAATACGGGGTTAATGATATTAGAGAGTTCTATAAGTCAAATCTTGATTTCTTGAGTCAATTTAAATGAAATTTATATATCAAGATATTTTAAGGTTCCTTTCTGATCAACCATCTAAAGATGATTTATCAAAAAAACTTTTTCAGCTTGGCCATGAGCATGAAATTGATGGTGAAATTTTTGATGTTGAAATCACACCTAATAGGGGTGACTGTCTCTCGCTTTTAGGCCTATCAAGAGATTTAAATAGTTTCTACAAAAGCTTAAATCCCTTCGACACTTATGAGGAAGATATAGATGAGCTTGATTTAAATTTTAATAACTTATCTGTCGATGCATGCCCAAAGATATCTTTCCTAGAAATCGAGATCGATGAAGAGGTAATACCTTATAAACCATATTTAGAGAATTATTTTTCTTTGCTTGGAGTAAATAAGACTAACTTCTTTGCAGATATTTCTAATTATATTTCATATGAAAGAGGCCAGCCAACTCATTGTTTCGATAAAGAACTTTTAACTAAGGATTTGACTTTTAGAAATAAAAATTGTCAAGAGAGTTTTAAAACGCTTCTTGGAAGCGAAGTTAAGCTTGAAGGTAAGAATTGTGTTTTTACATCCGGAGAAGAAATAATAAGCCTTGCAGGCATAATGGGAGGAGAGTCAACTTGCTGCTCATCAAAAACCCGAAAAGTTTTGGTAGAGTGCGCTTATTTTAATCCAGAAGCCATAATAGGAAAATCCATAAAATATAATCTAAAATCTGATGCTGCACACAAATTTGAGAGAGGAGTAGACAGAGAGTCACAAGAAAAAGTTTTGAGAAGATTTATTAGCGTTGTTAAAGATCATGCTTCAGTAAAAAGTTTAAGCATGAAAACATTTGCTGGAAATGATTTTGATGAAAAACATCTTCCAATAGAAACAGAAAAGATTAATAAAATTTTAGGCATTAATTTATCAAAAGAACAATATATTGGTTTTTTAAGAAAGTTGGGTTTTAAGGTAAATGATGAAATAAAGGTCCCCTCATATAGACATGATATTAAATCTCAAAATGATTTATCGGAGGAGATAGCAAGAATTATTGGTTATAACAATATTAAAAGCACGCCTTTAAAACTAAACACTGATTTTAAGTTAGAGCAAAATAAGATCTCAGAAATCGAAGATTTCTTGATTGAAAAAGGTTTTAACGAAGTTATTAATTTCCCTTTTACAGGAAATAAAGATAAAAAATCAATTCTTATTGATAATCCATTAGATTCCAATAGACAGAATTTGAGGACCTCATTAAAGCATTCATTAATAGAAAATCTTCTTTTTAATGAGAGAAGACAGAAAGACTCGATAAAGCTGTTTGAAATTAGTGATGTTTATTTAAATGAAAAACAGATCCTTCAAGAAAAAAAACTTGGCATAATAATAAGCGGTAGATGCGGACACAACCACATAGATTTTTCAAAGAAACTTGATAGAAAATATTTAATTGAGGTTTTGAATCTGGACCATGATGCTGCAGTTTTTGATATTGAGGAGATTCCAAGAGAAAGCCTTAAAACAAAAAAGAAAGAGAAAATCTTCTATACGGAAGTTTTGTTAAACAATATCCCGAACGAACTCTTAAGAAGCCCTAAACAAAAACAACTCCATACTAATTTTATAAAGTATCAACCCGTCTCTGATTTTCCATCAAGTGTTAGAGACTTTTCTTTCTCTATAGAAGATTTTGATAAATATAATCAAGTTATCTCCTGCATTGAAAAATTTGATGAAAAAAATCTAAAAGATTTTTTTATTTTTGATTTTTATGAAAACGATAAGCTTAAAGAAATAAAAGTAGGTATTCGACTGATTTTTCAGTCCTCTTCAAAAACTCTTTCTGAAGAGGATATTCAAAATAGCATTAGAAAGATTCTAAAACCAATCATTGATTTAGATGGAGTCTTTATACCAGGGCTAGAATTAAAGTAGCTTTTCATAACTATTTATAACAAAAAAAATGTAAAATATTTTAATAAACTTTTTTTAGCAATGATTATTAACAAAAACTATCTACTTTATAGCTTATATTTTTTTTCAGCACTTACTTTATCTCAATCAGTAGACCCTTCTTTGTTTCCTCAATTGTCTCCTCAGCAGATAGAAGCAGCTAAAGAAGTTATCGGAGATAGCAATCCAATCCAACCAGATTACGAAGAACTACCTGAAATAAATGAATCCTTGGTAGATATAGAATCTAAAAAGGAGAAGAAAGAAGATTATTTAAAGAAATTTGGATATGATTTCTTTTCCACGATGCCAACCTCTTTGACTGCTGTTGGTGATCTTCCTCTTCCTAATGACTATAAAATTTCTTTAAGAGACCAGTTTAGAGTAATTTTATCAGGGTCAAGAGATCAAATATTTAACTTAAATGTGAACTTGGATGGGACTGTTCTGTTTCCTGAGCTTGGATCGGTTTATGTGGCAGGCTTAACCTTTGAAGATGTTAAGGAAAAGCTATCAAATATGGTGAATCAATCTTATACAGGTGTAAATATAGATATATCTCTCCAAAACCTCAGCGCAAAAAAAATAACAATTGTTGGAGCCGTGGAAACACCTGGAACATATTTAATTAATCCATTTAGCACCATTACAGGAGCATTAGCTTACTCAGGCGGAATATCAGAAGTTGGATCATTGAGAGATATTAAATTAATAAGAAATAATGGGGAAGTTTTCTCATTTGATCTTTATGATTTGCTCATAAATGGTGATAGGTCTAATGATTTAACAATTGAAGCAGGTGATACGATCCTTATTAATGCAGCAACTCAATTTGTAAGAATAGAAGGTGCAGTTTATCGACCCGCAATATATGAAATTCTAAAAGATGAAGAAATTAGTGATATTGTTAATTTTTCTCTTGGATTCACGCAAACTGCAAACAAATCAAATATTTCTATTTCTTATCTTGATTTAAATAAAGCTTCAGTTGTAACAAAAACTAAAGTAGGCTTAGATCAAAGCTTAAAAGATGCTTTAGTTGTAAATGTTTTTAATTATGTAAATCAAGATAATCTAGGTATAAGCGTATCTGGTGCTGTCGAGGAACCAGGCTTTTATGATTTAGAAAAATATAACAACTTGAATGATTTAATTGAGGATTTAAACTTTATAGACGTTTATCCATGGCTTGCAGTTCTGGAGCAATTTGACGATGCTAATCTTGTAAAATCAATTGTTCTTTTCAGTTTAAATGATAAAAATACATATGAATCAGTGGAGTTATTTTCGAATTCCAGATTATATTTTGCTGATATTAATGAAATGTTATTTGATGTTGAAGAAATGGCTTTAAACTTGATAGATGAATACTCATTAACTCTAAATCACAAAAATGAAACCTTCGAACTTCCAGTTATTGGAAAATATAAGGTTTCATCCTTTGTTGATATGCTGGGCCTTGATATGAGCGATGTAGATAATGAAGCAACTTATATAAGCCCACTTGATAGCAATATAATTGTTGATGACTATAAGAAAATGAACTTTTCGGCTAAGAAATATCACAATATTTCATTTAGATCTCCTGTAAATGATTTAATTTCAGTCAATATTTCTGGAGCTGTTAGCTATCCAGGCACATATACACTCAAATCAGATAGTACGCTTAATGACTTATACAAATTAGCAGGAGATTTTAAAAAAGAAGCCTTTTTAAATGGCATTATTCTTACAAGAGAGATAGTTAGAGAGCGACAAATAAAAGCAATCGAGACTTCTGAAGCTGCCTTGAACAAGTCTCTTTTAATTGCCGTTCAGCAGGGCGATGACTTTGGAGATATTTCATCATTATCTGCTTTAGCTGAATCTATAGAACCTGAAAATCTTGGAAGAATTGCTGGAAACTTTTCTCCAATATCTTCAAACTCAGATGAAATAGCATTATTCGACGGAGATTCAATAATAATCCCCAAATCATCCAACGTAATAAATATAATCGGAGAAGTCTTAAATCCAATTGCTTTCGAATACACCGAAAGAATGAACATTGAGTCCGCAATCAGAAGAGCCGGCGGGTATCAAATATATGCAGATAAAAGAAGAGTTTATGTAATCAAGGCAAATGGCCTAGTTGAAAAAAAAGCAAGAAATGTTTTTATGGGAAGCTCTAATCTTGAGCCTGGTGATACAGTTGTAGTTCCAAGAAAGATTAATGCAAGTAATCCTATTCTTAGAAATTTAACACCAGTAACTCAAATCCTGTCTGATCTTGCTTTTTCTGCAGCTGCAATAGATAACTTATCCAATAATTAAAGCGTAAGATGAGAAAATATTTCTCTATCTTTTTTCTCTCAAGCTTTTTTATGCATAGCTCATATGCTGATAATTTCGCATACAATTCTTTCAATAATCATGGATCAATTGGTTTAATAAATATCCCAACTGCAAGATTCTTTAGTGAATCATCGTTTGGTTTTACAGTGTATGATGGTAATCCCGATCAAAAAGTTACATTGACTTCTTTTCCATTTGATTGGTTAGAAGCATCATTCTTTTATACGAATATTCAAGATAAGCCATATTGTGTTTATGATTTTGATCCAGTTTGTGCTCAGGATTTCAAAGACAAAGGTTTTAATTTTAAATTAAGATTAAAAGAGGAGGGTTTTTTGCCTGCAATAGCTGTTGGAATAAATGATATCGCTGGAACTGGTCTCTACGGCTCAGAATATTTTGTAGCTAGCTATGGGGTTAACAATACTGATTTCCATTTTGGTTTAGGCTGGGGACAACTAAATGGATCTGAAGAAAGCTTTAAAAACCCTTTTGGCATAATAAATGATAGTTTTTATGAGCGACCAGCAGATGCCAACGATAAGGGAGGACAGTTTCAACCCTCTAGATATTTTTCAGGGGGTACAGTATCTCCATTTTTTGGGATAACGCATGCAATAAATGAGAAATACTTAGTAAAGTTTGAATATGATACTACTTTAACTCCAGGAAAGATTGGCTATAAAGATGCTGAAAATGATTTCTCATTTGGATTAGATTTCAGCCTAACTAAAAATTTTACTATTGGTATTTCAACTGAAAGAGGAAACTCAACCTCAATAAGATTTACCTACAAGAATGACCCAAAAATAAGCAAACCTCGTTATCAATATAAAAATTCAAATCACAAAGATTCAGATAGCGATTATGTAAAATTTATAAGAAATCTGAGTGAAAATGGAATTGCCGTAAATAAAATTCTTGAAGGCTCTAATCAGTTAGGTATTCAAATAAGCCAATTTAGACACCCTAATTTGGATGTCATTGATGAAATAATTAATAGGGCTGCCTATAATGCAGGCCTAAATATGCCCGTAAAAGCCAACTTAACAATTGCAGAACTTCAGGCAAGAACAGAGTTTGATGAAAGCTTTGAAAAAAATTCAAAGCTTATCTATCAAAGACAAGTTAAAAAGAAGTTTAAGACTAACACGAGGCTTGACGTGAGACCATTCTTGGCCTCTAGAGAAGAATTTTTCAAGGGAGCATTAATGATTGAAAATATAAGTGAGTATAGTTTTTTGGATAACTTCTTTTTTTCTTCAAATATTAAATACTCTCTTGCAGATAATTTCGATGACTTAAAATATCCTCCTGTTGACATTTATCCAGCACAAGTAAGATCTGATATCAAAGATTACCTAATTAATTATGATGATGGAATAATCATAGGCAGAGCTCAATTTGATTATTATCTATCTCTAAAGAAAAATCATCATGTAATGTTAACAGCTGGAATCCTCGAGGAAATGTTTAACGGTATAGGATTTGAATATCTTTATTTTAAAGAGAGCTCAAATTATGCAATTGGTTTTGAGGTATTTGAAGTAAAAAAAAGAGATTATGAGATGCGCTTTGGAACTCTAGATTACAAAAATGTTACGAGTCATTTAAATTTCTACTATCGAAATTATAAGCGCATACCATTTGATGCAAAAATATCATATGGTGAATACCTTGCTGGTGATGAGGGAATAACGATCGATTTATCTAGATCTTTTGCAAACGGCACAAAATTTGGTATTTTTGCATCTTTTACTGATGTTTCAACTGAACAATTTGGGGAAGGATCTTTTGACAAAGGAATATATTTTAATATTCCTGTCTTTGGGAATCTAGTAAATTACTCTTGGAGACCTCTTACTAAGGATCCAGGAGCTAAATTAGTTAGAAAAAATACACTCCATGATTTACTTATAAGATTTAGACCCATTAATTAGCGTAAGTAATATGTATAAATAAAGAACATTTTGTTAAAATTATTGTGTTTAAATGAACTTTTATGCATAATCATATTTTAGAGGAGCTTAGTTTATGAGACGATTATTATTAGTATCTTTTTTTGCATTTGCGATATCTGCTGGCGTGATCTCTGACGAATCAGTATCAGATGAGAGAATCTCTGAAATTTCACAAAGACTCGAGACCTATAATACCGATAAGCTAATTGAAAGAAGAGATTTTTTAGTTTCATATCAAGAAGGTGATGAAGAAGATAGTAATGGTGTTCCTGCGGGATCAGCTTCTGAGAGGGCTATAGAAATATCAATAATAGAAGCTCTGTTGGTTGCTATTGGAGCTATTATGTTAGATAACGTAACAGAAGATTCAAGTACTCCCCCAGACACAGTTTTTCCTGTTATAACAATTCTAGGTGATAATCCAGCCACTGTTGAGTTAGGCTCAACATATACTGATGCAGGAGCTACTTCAGATGGAGGTGAAACTGTTTCTTCATCCGGATCGGTTGATACTAGCACTCTTGGAACTTACACAATTACTTATTCAGCTACTGATGCAGCTGGAAATACCTCAACTGCAACAAGAACAGTCAATGTCGTAGATACCACTCCTCCTGTAATTACTATAACAGGTGATAATCCAGCAACTGTTGAGTTAGGTGGAACATATATCGATGCTGGGGCTACAGCAACTGATCTTGATACTGTAAGTGTAACTCAAGCACCAATAAATGTAGATCCATTCGTATTGGGTACATACACAGTCACATATACAGCTACGGATGCATCTGGGAATACAGCAACAGCAACAAGAACAGTTAATGTTGTCGATACAACCGCACCTGTGATCACATCTTCAGACACTTTTGTTGCTGACGAGAATCAAACCGCAATTGGAACAGTTACTGCAACTGACTTGCAAACAGTTATATTTACCGTTTCAGGCACAGAGCTTCAAATTACTTCAGGCGGTGTTCTAACTTTTGTAACTGCTCCTGACTATGAAACTAAATCTGTCTACACTGCGACAGTTACTGCTACAGATGCAAGTTCAAATTCTACAACCCAAGACATTACTGTAAATGTAAATGATGTTGGTGGTATTGATGATGATCCAGGAACTGGAACTGGAACAAGTACAAGTACTGGAACAGGAACAGGCACAGGCACAGGCACATAATAGTTGTCCTTAATTAAAAAAGAACTAGCAAATAACATTTCAAAAAAATTAGGGCTATCTCAGAAAGATAGCCTTTTTTTTGTTCAGAACTTTTTTGAATTCCTGATTAATAATAAAACCAGCAAGATAAATATAAATAAATTCGGAACTTTCTTATATAAAAAAACACCTAAAAGGATTGGAAGAAATCCTAAAACCCTTCAAGAGTTTCAAATTAAGCCAAGACATAAACTAACCTTCAAACCATCAGAAGAAATCAAAAAATATATAAATTGAAAATTGGTCGGGATGGCCGGATTTGAACCGACGACCACCACACCCCCAGTGTGGTGCGCTACCAGGCTGCGCTACATCCCGTAAACATATTATATTTCACAACTTTAGATTTAATCTATTGTTATATAATATGAATCCTTTAGTAAAAGTATGAGTTTAGTTAAATGTAAAGCTGGCCAAATTGAGGGAGTGCTTCAAGATAGCTGCCACCAATTTTTTGGAATTCCTTATGCAAAATATGAGCAAAGATGGGATGAATCTATTCTCATTGATAAAGATCTAAATCTCAAAGTCACAGAGATAGGAGACTCAGCGCCTCAAACAAGAGCTATTGATCAAAATCAATTAGGAACAAGTTTTTTTCAGGATAATTCATTGTCAAAACA
>TARA_B100000674_G_scaffold499364_1_pt1 | contig 23467 bp, 19 predicted proteins | sample TARA_B100000674 | Tara Oceans TARA_B100000674 (sample SAMEA2622759) | marine metagenome | biome: marine biome (ENVO:00000447); feature: surface water layer (ENVO:00002042); material: "saline water (ENVO:00002010), including plankton (ENVO:xxxxxxxx)" | depth 5 m
CCCTGCCGGGTGCATGCCGTCTTCTGAAAAACCTGCTTTAACTGGTAACGCACAGTGCTTATCTTGCGCCCCAAGTGGTCGGCAATAGCCTGCAAATCCATGCCCGCTACCAAGTGCTCGCACACCTGTGACTCCGCCACCGTAAGTTCAAAATAGCCGGCAATTTGCTCGGCATTTGGCAACTGCCGGTGACCGGGCTCATAAATGGTAAGCAGCGCTCCGCCCGCCAACAACTCGCTGCTCTCTATCGGCCGCAAAACAAATATCAGCGGCTGGCGACCAGTACGTTTTAAGAATAAGGTCTCGGTGTAATGCCCCTCGCGACCAATACTGGCGCGCACAACCTGTGTCGAAGCGAGAAAAAACGCGGACTGCAGCGCCGTCTCTGAAAAACTCAGACGCTCATCACGTATCGCCAGGTTACGCTCGCGGTCAAGCAATGCTCGCGCGGCCTTATTGGAGTGCAACACCGTGGAATAGCTGTCCAGCACTAACGTCGCATCGGGCAATACATCGATGATCGCAGCCAGCGATGACGACGCGTCGCTACGCGATGCTAACTGCCGATTGAGGCCCACAGCCTGACGAATATAGGGAGCAAGACGGTTCAGAGCGCCAATTTCATGCGGCTGAAATGCACCCTGTTCCACGGTTCTTTGAATTGTCAGCAGCACACATTCATCCGCTGAGCTTTCAACAACCAGCCAAGCGGCATCGAGCATGCCCTGCTCTTCTTCCCAGCGCACAGAGCCCTCATCGGGGTTAGTCTCTTCGACATAGGTAAGCGCGGTCTGAAAAGCGCCTGGCGCCTGACGAATTGCCGTATTGATGACGATATCCACGGCAATCATGTCGCTGCCGATGTACCACTGCAACAACTCCTCAGAAAGGCCGTAGTACCAAACATTCTCCACCCGCAGGGGGTTGCGGCGAATAACCAACAGCTCAGCGGCTTCACCGCCAATAGACAGCGTCAACGTCTCGAGAAAGTGATGAAAACCCGCCGGATCAATCAGGGCACCGTAAAGGTGCTGAATCAACGCTGGCTCGTTGCTTAATGGTAGTGATTGCATCCCAAGTACTTGCGTAATGCCTGCTATAGCGTCCCGTCATCAGACCTGCCAGCTCATCCATGACGCTTGGGTCGATACCATATTGAACATTTACTGCCCCCACTCATCCACCGTGGGCAACGGCAACATGCCGCCGGATTATAGGCATGTGCCACTATGCTTGTCGCTGGCTTAGCAAGAAAAATTGAAAGGGGGTGAGAACTTACAATTGAAAAAGTAGGGGTTTCCTGCGACTGCGAGGACGCAAAAATAGCGACGAAGCGTCAAGGGAACGGTTCAACGCTCGCTGGCTGCTAGCATCTTGCACAAAAGCGCCCGGCCTCGGCGTGGCACATCCGCACTGTGCGGTCACACCAATGACAGCTAGCTGTTCGTGGCCGGCAAAGCCATTATCGGTGGAGACTATAGCGGGAACTATTGAAGTAAGGCTTCATAAAATCAATAACCCCAACCTCGTGTATTTATTTGGCCCCTTTTTTTGTCATGGCTTCATTAATTATGCATTAGTCACTCTATTGACTAAGGTCCGAAATCACTCTGCCAGCTTCCCGCTATCTGCCAGCGCCTCATATTTAATGGACATATAAGCGCAATTAGAAACCATATATATCAAATAAATAACATCAAATGGCCTCATTGAGACCAATGACTCATACTTCCCGTAGCAATAGCCAATCGAGCACGAATAGATCCCATAGACAGCCAGTAAAAATACCGACAAAAATGCCACCAGCTTCGGCTTCCTGCCAGGAAAGTAATATTTTGAGTAGAGCGCCATTAAAAATATAAAAAATATACCCCCGAGCAATACAACCTCTATATCATTTGATCGAAAAAATAATGGCAAAAGTGATGTCCAAAGCGGTACAGTAAGCTGCTCGCGCTCATTGAGAGCTCTCATTTATTCCCACCCCATAAATAAATAATCCCAGAGGTCTAGATTGACGCCGTCGCTGTAGGGCCTTCTACCCAAAAAACGGAATGAAGGGTGCATAGCCCAATACTTTTATTTCCACACCTGTATATTTTCACCATACACCTCCCTCGGCTAAAAATTAAACTCCATAATTATCGGTAAGGAATAACGCCACTATCCTAATACACCACCGCCGGATTGGGTTTCGGCGGCTCGCCTAAAGTCTCCCGGTAGGAGGGGCGGACACTGCCCTCGTCGGTTACGCCAAGTTCCCGCGCCAACTCTGCCCCGATCACGGTGTGGCCACTCAAGGCCTCTGCTTGGTTGCTGGTGGCCAAGGCATAGAGAATGTGACCGGTAAACTCCGGGCTCTCGGCAGTTTTGCTGAAGGCTTCGTATTGCGCTGGATTGACCTTGCTGGCAACAGCGGCGCGCTCAGTTTTGAGCGGCCCCATCCACACCGACAGGGTATTCACTCCCGATCCCCGCAAGTCTACGGCCATATCGTGGGCAAACTTATCCAGCCCGGCTTTCTGCGCGCCATAGGCGGGGCCGTGCATATAACAGGAGGCACCAAATGATGAGCCAAAAGCGATAAGGCCTCGCCCCTGCTCCACCATCATCGGCGCTGCATGCCAGCTGGCAATATAGGCCGAGCGCAATCCTACGTTGAGTATCTCGCAGGCCGAGATGTCTTTTTGCCAAAAGGGTTTCTGCTCAATGAGCTGCGGGTGCATATAGGTCGCGTTATTGACCAAGAGGTCAAGCCGCCCTTGCTCACGGCGAATTTGTTCAAACACCGCGGCCACGCGTTCGTCGTCACCGTGATCGCATAACACGGCAATACCCTTGCCACCCGCAGCCGTTACCGCAGCAGCAGTTTCCGCAACCGTGCCGGGCAATACCGAGCCATCCCAGGCTTTGGCATCGCCGGGCTCAACGGTGCGACCGGTAACATAAACCGTCATACCGTGAGCACCCAGCGCACGAGCGATGCCCGCACCAGCGCCGCGACTCGCCCCCGTGACCAGCGCTACTTTTATCTCACTCACCTCGGGCCTCCTCATACTCTGTTAGTCGTTTCGCCGAGAAAATTCGGTGCCTCACCCGCCAGCCCTGTGCGGTTTTCACCAGCCAGTCGTAATAAGAGCCGAAGTGTATACAGTAGCCATCGCGACTTTTATCCTCGCGCGGCACCGGCGCAATAATGCGAAAAAATAGCCGCGCGCCATCACCGTCTTCCCGGACATGGATGTTACACATCAAGTGGGCGAGCGGATGCTGCCCCTCCTCCGCCATATAACGCTTTATCTCTGCAACCCCTCGCAACGTCACCAGGCCGCGCACTTCAAATACTGCGTCCTTGGTGAAGATGGAATCCATTTGCGCCCAATCCCGATCGTCCACTGCGTCGCCGTACCGCCCTGGCAGTTCATGTAGCGCCAGTCGGTCAGCCAGGCTTAGCTCGTGTTTGCCTGTAGTCACCGTATTTCCCCACTCTCAGCTTATGCAACAGGCAATATAGCCATGCAGCAAGCGACACACATCGCCCAATAGCATCACAATTGACAACATTTCCATTCAAGACTGGCATCACCCCTTCTAGAGGGTAAAATTGCGCCACCTGCCCCCAGCAGCAGACGACACAAATAACCCACTGGAGCGTTTTATGCCGCTAATCACTTTTGGCGAGGCCCGCGAAGTCGAGGCCGAGAGCGGTCACAGCCTGATGCAAGCCGCACTCGACGGCGGTATCGATGACATTCTGGCCGAGTGCGGCGGCTCGTGCAGCTGCGCAACCTGCCACTGTTACATTGACGAACCCTGGCGCAGCAAACTGCCCGCAGCCGATGATATGGAACAAGGCATTCTCGACGGCGTACTCGAGCCCGAAGAGGGCAGCCGCTTAAGCTGCCAAATTGAGGTGCGCGACGACCTAGAAGGAATGGAAGTACGCCTGCCCGCCTCGCAATACTAAGCGTCTTGCTGACTGCCGCGATCGGCGTTACTGTGAAACGTAACAGCCGCCGACGCGGCCTTTAGTGGTATAGGCAAGCCCCTATAATGAAGCACCCGGCAAAAACAATAATACTGAGCGCCACATTGCTCTTGAGCAGCGCCTGCAGCACACAGCCCACGCAACTCGAGCAATTTATCGCTGCCCCGGATAGCGATGCGGTTGCACAACTGCTGCACCAGGAGGCGCTGTTCAACCGGCAACCCGCGCCCCTCAACACCCCGGACCAACACATTCTCGCGGTGACCGCAGAGATGCGTTACTTCGTCAACGAGCATGTACCGCCGGTACTCACCCCGCGCGCCAGACTCCGCTACTTAGTCGATGCCATGGTGCGGCCCCAGCAATTGGGCATTCGCTACCAACCGGGTATTACCCAAAGTGCCGCGGACACCTTTGACGACCCACAGGGCGACTGCTTGTCGCTGAGTTTATTGTTTATAGCACTGGCGCGAGAAGCAAAGCTGGATGTCTATTTTAATGAAGTCAGCGTGCCGCCAAGCTGGGAAATGCTGAGCAACAGCAGTTCAGCGATTTATAAACACATCAATGCCGTTGTCGACCTCGGCAATGGCCAACGCGAAGTTATCGACTTCAGCGTAGATATTTACGACTATCGCTATCCGCAAAAGCGAGTTAGCGACGATATCGCCGCCGCGCAGTATTACAGCAACCTGGGCGTTGGCGCACTGAACAGCAAAAATTACGGCGACGCCTATCTCTACCTGCGCCGGGCGCTGTACCTCGGCCCTGACGAAGCCTATATTTGGGGTAACTTAGGCGTTCTGTTCCGCCGAGAAGGGCATAACGACGAAGCCGAGCTTGCCTTTCTAAAGGCGCTGAGTCTGGACCCGGAGGAGTCCGCATCACTCTCCAACTTGGCCCGGCTGTACCGCAGCAGTGGCCGCAAGGATCGCGCTAAGCAACTTGAGCAAGTCATTGAATCTCGACAGCGCGACAACCCTTTCTGGCACTACAGCCGCTCCCGCGCAGCTTTTGAAAGAGGCGACTATCCCCAAGCCTTGAATTCCATCAAACGCGCCATTCGACTGGACAAAAACGAGTATCGCTTTTATCAGTTTGCGGCCATTATTTTTCGCAGCCAGGGCAACACCGACAAGTACCACGAATACGGCCTAAAGGCGGCTCACGCCAAACTCAAGCAGGGCAAATAGTCGGACATCGGCGAGTCGCGTATTAATACCGTATAGCAATTCCGGGCATAAAAAAGGCGCCTCAGGGGCGCCTTAGTAAGGTTACTGACTTTATTTAGAATTCATATTCAATGCTAGCGCTAAAGGTCGTACCCACTTCCTCGCGGAACGTGGTCTTACCGTCGCGCTCGATTTCCAGCTCTTCATCCAGAATATTTTTCACCTTCACCTTCACGATAACGGACTGGTTCGGATAGAAAGAATAGGTGGCATCCAATGAGTGGAAAGGCTGCTCAAAAGCGTCGGGCTCACCATTGCGGCCGGCAAAGTAAAGACGCTCGCCGAACACATTGTAAGACAGTGTTGCCGCGTGCATTTCGTCTGCCGAGTCAAACCCGAGAATCAAGTTCGCCGCATAGTCTGAGGCACCAACCAGGTCGCGCTTAGCGTTGGTGGGCGCATCGGCATTGCTGCCGGCAACCAGCTCGGTATCCAGCAGAGTCAAGTTACCCTGAAGGAAGAAGGGGATAAGCGCATCGGAAAAGTCACCGAGGCTCTTCATAAACTCCACTTCTGCACCCAAAATCGTCGCGCTTTCGGCATTGACGATTTCAACAGCGGTGTTGGTGTCACCCGCCGCAGCCTGGAACAGCTCAATCGGGTCACTGATGTCCTTGTAGAACAACGATGCGGTGAAGCTGTCGCTGTTGCTGAAGAACCACTCTGCACGCAGGTCGTAGTTTTTAAACTGCGCAGGGCGAACATCGGGGTTACCGAACACCAGCGCGCCAGTCACTGGGTCCACGTAGCTGGAGTCAGCAATCTCACGCAGGTCCGGGCGAACCGTCGTTTCACTGTAGCCAAAGCGCAGCTGGAAGTCCTCGGCCCAGAAGCCGGGCAGCATGTACGTTGCCGCGAGCGAAGCGAAGGTATCGTCGTCGGTGAAGACGGCATTTTCGAGCTCGTCGATGATCGCCTGCTGACCACCGGACTCATTGCTCACGACAGGAATACCATCAAAGTCGAGCGGATCCCAGGTCAAACCCACCTGCTGATAGTCTTCGTAGCGCAAACCAGCAACAACGCGCCAGGTATCCTGCCAGGTAACGTCGAGCTTACCGTAGTAGGCATCGACGCGGTTGGCGGCAATGTAACTTTCGGAGTTACTGCCAGCCACCTGGATTTGATAGCCATTGTTGGGGTCGAGAATATTCGCGTCACTGTAGACGCGATCCAGTGGGCCGCTGCGCACTGCATCCGATGCGTCCACTGAGCCCAGGCCGAACTGGGTCTGGCGATAGGTACGCGCCTTTTCCCAATACTCGTTACCACCGCTCAGCTCAACTTTCCAATCCATGCTGGAGAACGGCATTTTCACTTCCCAACCGTAGCTCTCAACTTCATCCTGAAGATCGGTAAAACGGTAGTCGGCAGCCGTCGCGTTTGCGGCAACGGTGGTGCTGCCATTCGGGCCTTCTACATGACGTGTCTGCACCGCAACTTCGTTGGGGATCTCAGTTGTCGATTCACTGTCGGAGTAGAACCAGTTAAAGCTCAAGCCTTCGGCAAAGGCCAATTGATCCCAGCCCAACTGCTCGCGGCTCAACTCACCGAAAGTATGTTCACCGCGAATTTGATTCACCACCAGCTCGCGCTGTTCAAAACGAATTCTGAATTGACGGTCCGAGATGTCCCCGCCCACAGGCTGATCGTTGTCATAACTATCGGTGACTGAGGTTTTGTCGTCGGTGTTACGAAGATAAAGGCTGGTTGTTTCCAGCGAGTGATCTTCGTTCAAGCGCAAACCAAAATTCAGGTTGGCAGCAATCGATGTGTTCTGCGTTGTCTCGTTTTTGAACTCGGCTTCGTCCTCGTCAGATACCGAACGCACTTCCGACGACTTATTGCGCCAGCTGCGGTCATAGGACAGCCCAGCCAACACGCCAAACTCAATCTCTTCGGCATCGCCAAGATAGAAACGGTTACCGGCGTTAACTTCAGCAGAGAAGTTATCGTCGTCATCAGTTTCGTAAATATCGATATTGCGATATAGGTTCAACGCCAACTCACGGTTGAGCTGTTCAGCATCGGCCAGTGTTGAATTGGGGTTTGACTGGCGCATATCGGCGAGAATATCGTTGCGATCAAGGCTACCGCCGTATTGACGCAGCGCTTGCTTGAGCTTGTAAGAAAGCGCTCGCGTGCCATCGTCGTTGCCATAAATATCGTCACTGCCGCCTTTGTAGGTCAGCAGCCGGCCGTCAGAGGCGCTGTTGTAGTCCGTGCCAATCTCAAGGCTAAACACCAGATCACTGGGAATGCCTTTGGTGCGGATGTCCACATTACCACCACCAAAAGCGGCCGGCATATCAGAGGAATGCACCTTCTGAACCGCCAGGCTCTCAACGATGGACGTTGGGAAAATATCCAGCGGAATAACACTGCGCGTCAGGTCTGGAGAGGGAACCACTGCACCGTTTAACAAGGTGCTTGAGTAGCGCTCACCCAAACCGCGGACAAAAACAAACTTGTCATCAATTAAGGTAACACCGGGCACGCGGCGCAGCGCGGCAGCAACGGTTGAATCACCGATACGACCAATCGCCTCAGCCCCGAGAAAATCCACCGCGACTTCTTGTTCCAGCCGTTCAATCACCAGGTTTTCGGCGGTGCTCTTAAGGCGGCCAACAACAACCACTTCTTCCAGTGGCTTGTTAAAACTGAGGTCGCTGTCGGCCTCTTGCGCCACCGCCGAAACGGCGAGGCTAAGAGCGCTCAGGCTAAATGCCGGCAGCAACCCTTTTTTAATCATCTGCTTTTTCATCAGTAAAGACCTACTCGTATTTGACCTGTCTTCAACAGAAAGGGCGCCGTAAGGCGCCCTCTGTTTTACGGCTCTGGCGTTAGACTCTGCGTTCGCTTATTCGAACCACAGGCCTTGGCCGCGGTTAGCGGGGTCCAAGCCGTAGGCCCAACCCGCAGTCCAGTCATCGTCTTCGGTGACTGCGCCGATGAAGGCACGACCATCAGCGGGTGTTACTGTTGGGGCAGCACCATTCACTTTCATGTCGGCCAGTGGCAGCGAGTAGAAGCCTTTCAGGATTTCCAGATTGGCATTCGCATCTGCAGTGGGATCTTCACCCGCTTCCAGCGACTGGTATGTGTCGTTGCTGGCCTGCAAGAACTGCAGCTGTGTGGTGCCGTTGGGCAGATCATCACCGTCGGTCAGATCCTGACAAGCAATGATGCTGCTCTCAATTTTCAGATCGCCATCTTGAGCCGCTTTCAGGCCTTCGTTATCGATGCGCACACAGTAGTTGTAGTCGTCATCCGCCAGCTTCACATCGCCTTTGTAAGCGGTGGTGATCAAGGCATTTTGGATAGTTGGAAAATGCGCTTCACGAATACGCATGCCCTGACCGGGATCATGGGTACCAGTACCGTTTGGCTGACCACTCACCTCTGTCGCTGACACAATACAAGTCAGGTTCTTGATGGTTGCTTGCGAGTTCAAGCCGCGAGCGATGAAGTCATCAATGGTTGCCTGGTCTTTGCTTGAGTAGCTGCCGATACCGTCAGACTCTACACAGCGGTTGCCATCGTTCTCAGACTGAATAACCAGTGCGTAGTCGATCGTGCCGCGGTAGCCTTCATCGATATCGATAGAGTCGTCACGCACGTACATGCCGATGTAGTGACCCACGTTTACCGCACCACCGAAGAACTCGATGCCGTCGTCGTAAGTTGAGTAGGCTTGCAGGTAATCAACCGTGGTGCCCGACCCAACAGCGTTGAAAGAAATACCGTTCAGCTCGTTGTCTTCCTCAACTTCGAAACCCGTGTGCTTAACAATGAAGTATTCCAGCGTACCCGAGCTATCTTCGTTGTTGTCACCGCCGTAATGCGTTTGGCCAGCGCCCGCTTTACCTTCTGCAGCAACGTGACAGTCACTGGTCGCCAAGTTGTTGTTCGCAAAAGAGCCGGTGTAAGAACACTTATTGGTGACACCGAAGCCGTTAATGATCAAACCGCCCCACTGTTGCACGTCCTCAGCGCCAACGGAATCTTCCACAGCATCTGACACTGACGTGATAGTGATGGGCGCGTTCATCTCGCCTTCTGCAATGATTTGTGAACCGCGGTTAATTACCATGTAATCGTCGCTAGACTGGAAGGCCAACGTAGTGCCAGCTTCGATCTGAATGCTTGCACCGTCACCACCCTTGGTGATGCCTGCTGCATTCAAGTCTGCATCGTTATCGTAGTTTTTACCCACTACCAGGCTATCGCGGAAGATATGCACACCGCCGTTGCTCAGCTTGGCAAATACAACCGGGTTGCCGGCAGGCGTTTCGATCGGGTTGGTCAGGCTCACGAAGTCAGGACCGTAGATGCAGTTCACACCGTCCAGGCTACCTTGCTGGGTTACGCCGTTATCGCTGTAAGACGCACAGGCATTGGAAGGCGTACCGCCACCATTCCCAGTGCTGTTGTCTACAGAGTTGTTTTGGGCGTTGATATTAATATCACCGCCACCACCACAGCCTACCAGCGCCATCGCTGAGGCCATTGCTGTCATTGCGAAAAGCTTTTTCATGGGAACTTATCTCCGGAACCTTTTAAATAGGGCATAGCTTGTTGTCGTTGAGGCGTATGTTAGGCAGGCAAAGTGACAACTCAGTGAATAAACTATGACGAAAATGTTTCAGCCGGTGTTTTTTGCTTATTTTTTAGACAAAGCTGCCATAAGGAGCTAATTTGTATTTGAATAACAAGGCCTTAGAGAACAACGCAGGGGCTAAGCGAGCCCCTGCGTTGTAAAAAACAGGGAGTAATGCCACCTGCAAGTCATAAAAATGTCATAAAACAGAAATACACTTGTCTCCGGTTTGTAACATAAGTGCCACTTCTTTCATTTTGGGTGCCTAAACAATGAAAACGATCTCTTCTTTAGCATGCAGCGCATCAATTGCAGCCTGCCTTGCAACCAGCCACGCCTTCGCCGATAACCAGCAGGACTCCGCCCTACTGAAGCTTCTACAAGAAAAAGGCATTATCAGTGCCGAGGAAGCGCAATCACTGCAGGCCGAACAAGCGCGACGCGCACAACAGCAAGCGACCGTCAGCATGGGTAGCAAAGGCCTGAAGATTGAAAGTGCGGACAAGCAAGCCAGCATACAAATTGGCGGTCGCCTGCACGCCGACTACGCCACACACGACCACGAAGCGTTCGCCAACCAGGAAGATGCAATTGACGGCACACAAATCCGCCGCGCTCGTCTCTACGCTAAAGGCAAACTGAACGGTCGCTGGAAGTACGTGTTGGAAAGTGACTTCGCGGGCAACAAGGTCAGCGTTAAAGACGCCAATCTGAGTTACAAGCTGACCTCTGCCCCGATCACACTGACTGTCGGTAACCAAAAGCATGCGGTCAGCATGGAAGTAGAAGAAAGCTCTAACGACATTATGTTCACCGAGCGCTCACTGGTTGCTGCACTCACCACGCCCTACTTTGACCGCGCCATTGGCATCACAGCAGCCAGCGGTGGCAGCAACTGGCACGCCAAAGCCGGTTTGTTCGGCGACGGCATTTCTAATAATGATGCCGATGAAGGCCACGGCTTCGGCGCGCGCGCCAGCTTCGCCCCGGTTCTGAATGACAATACCGTTGTCCACGTGGGTGCATCGTATGGCCTGCGCAAAACCAGCGACGACGGTTTGGCGAATGGCAAGAGCCCCTCGTTCTCATATAAAACCACTAACTTCTCTGACCTTAAGCCCGTGAACGCCAGCGTTGCCGACATGGACAAGGTCGAGATAGGCGTTTTCGAATTTGCCGCCATGCACGGTGCGTGGTCGGTACAAAGTGAGATTGCAGCGAACAATGTTAGCCGTGACAGTGGCGACGACCTGAGCTTTTCCGCGCACTACGTGCAACTCGGCTACAGTATCTTTGGTGGTCAACGCCGCTACAAAGCGTCTGAAGGCGAATTTAAGTACTTCAATGTGAACACGCCATTCAATGCCAGCACCGGCGATTGGGGCGCATTGGAAGTCGCTGCACGCTTTGATCAAATTGATCTGGAAGATGACAATATCAGTGGCGGCGAAGCCAAGCGCTTTACCCTGGGCTTGAACTGGTATCTGAGCCGCAACATGCGCGTGCTGTTTGATTACAGCCGCAGCTACGACCTGGACGGCGGCGCGATCCAGAACGATAAAGGCGAGGTTGCTGACAATATAGACAGCTTTGCTATCCGCACACAGTGGGCGTTCTAAGCTAACGACCCCGGAAACAAAAAAGGCCATGCAGCAATGCATGGCCTTTTTTTATCACTCGATCTTGGCAGCAAAGCCTGAGATCGCCGCCGCTTACTTAGGCGAAGGGGTGGCGCAGTACGATAGTTTCAACGCGGTCTGGGCCGGTGGACACGATATCGATGGGCACATTCAACAACGCCTCAATGCGCTTGATATAGGCGCGGGCATTTTCGGGCAGCTCATCCAGCGACTTGGCACCCACTGTCGACTCAGACCAACCTGGCAGTTCCTCATACACTGGCGTGATTTGATCGTAGTCCTCACAATCAAATGGCGCAGAAATCGACTCGCCCGCAGCGTTGCGATAGTCCACGCATACCTTCACGATATCCAGGCCGTCGAGCACATCCAGCTTCGTCAGGCACAAGCCGGTTACACTGTTGATACGCACTGATTGACGCAGGGCGACCGCATCAAACCAACCACAGCGGCGGGCACGACCGGTGGTTGCACCAAATTCATGCCCTTGCTTGGCCAGGTGCTCGCCCACACTGTCGGACAATTCCGTCGGGAACGGACCACTGCCCACACGCGTGGTATAGGCCTTGGTGATACCCAGCACGTAATCCAAATACAGCGGACCAAAACCACTACCGGTCGCCGTGCCGCCCGCGGTGGTATTGGACGAGGTGACAAAGGGGTAGGTACCGTGGTCGATATCCAGCAATGATCCCTGAGCACCTTCAAACAAGATGTTGGCGCCCTCTTCGCGGTAGGCGTGCAAGGCACTGGTAACATCGACAACCATCGGGCGAAGCTGCTCAGCCATTTGCAGGGCTTCTTCCAAGGTTTTTTGATAATCAACCGCCTCTGCCTTGTAGTACTGCGTCAGAGTAAAGTTGTGATACTCCATCACTTCTTTCAGCTTTTCGGCAAAGCGCTCGGCATTAAACACATCACCCAGGCGCAAACCTCGGCGCGCCACTTTATCTTCGTAAGCCGGGCCGATACCGCGGCCGGTCGTACCAATCTTGGCAGCGCCACGCGCTATCTCGCGGGCATTATCCAAAGCGATGTGATAAGGGAGAATCAGCGGGCAAGCGGGGCTTAAACGCAGGCGCTCGCGAACCGGTACACCGCGCTCTTCGAGCTCGGCCATTTCTTTGAGCAGGGCTTCTGGCGACAGCACCACACCGTTGCCAATCAGGCAGGTGACGCCTTCGCGCAAGATACCTGATGGAATCAAGTGAAGAACGGTTTTCTCACCGTCAATAACCAGAGTATGGCCGGCGTTATGGCCACCCTGAAACCGGGCGACCGCATTGGCCTGATCTGTCAGCAGATCGACGATCTTGCCTTTGCCTTCATCACCCCACTGGGTGCCCAATACCACTACATTCTTACTCATATCCGCATCTCTGGATAACAGGTTGTGACTTAACCCAGTGGCTGTACGTGCCACTGGCCGTTCTGTTCAATTAATTGGCGATCACACGCTTCGCTAGGCTGCTGCCCCGGCAAACCCGCGACGACCTTTTCGCCCGCGTCTCGCAGCTGCTGTATTGCTTGCCACTGCTCAGCCGAGTCGCTGTGCGCCGCAAAAATTCCCTTCACTTCAGCCGGTGCCGCAACCAATGACAGCAGGGCTTTTAGATCAAGACTAAAACCGATAGCCGAGCGCGCGCGACCAAATACCTTGCCAATATCGTCATAGCGACCACCGGAGGCCAGCGCCTGTCCGTGCTCACTCACTAGCGCCGAAAACACCAAACCGGTGTGATAGTGGAAACCCCGGAGTTCGGCCAAGTCGAAGTAGAAACTGAGGGACGGCATGCGCGCCGTGAGGCGCTGCTGCAACGACTGTAGAGCGTGGATGGCATCAACCGCAGCCGGAATATTGGCGAACAGTTCAAGGCCGCGCTGCAATACATCATCGCCGCCGTGCAGGGCATTCAGGCCACTGAGCTGTTTAGCCGTTTCGCCATCAACCGCCAGCTCATCAATAAAGGTCCCTAATTCGGCAACGGCCTTGCGCTGTAATATGTCGAAATAGCGCTGCTCTTGCTCGTCACTGAGACCAGCGGCATCGACCACCGCCTGATAGACCGCCACGTGACCGATATCTAAGGTCAACTCGCTGAGGCCGGCAACGCGCAGCGTTTCCAGCATCAGACAAATAATTTCCAGGTCACTGGCCTGACTGTTGTCGCCGTATAACTCTGCACCGAGCTGGATCGGCGAGCGCGAAGCCAGTGGCTTCTTCGGCCGGGTGTGCAGCACACTGCCCGCATAACAGAGACGCACCGGGCCTTCACGTTTTAAGCTGTGAGCATCAATACGCGCCGCCTGGGGGGTAATGTCTGCGCGCAGCCCCATCAGCCGACCGGTCAGCTGATCGGTGACCCGGAAGGTCATCAGGTCAATGTCGCTGCCCAAGCCAACCAGCAGTGACTCGGTGTATTCCAACATGGGCGGAACGATCAACTCGTAGCCCCAACGCTGGTATAGGTCTAGCAGTTTGCGGCGCAGGCTCTCTACCTGCTGAGCCTGTTCAGGCAGCAGTTCTTCCACTCCATCTGGGAGCAGCCAACGATCAACCAGGGTCATAAATCCACAATCTCTTGAAGTCAGCGCAAGACGCTCAGCATTAGCAGGCCGGTCACCATACTCAGCAGGCCCACCCACCTAACAGAACGGCTTTCTAAATCAGCCATGCGATAGGCCAGCATGCGCCAGCGGTCAGGACTCAGAAAGGGCAAAATGCCTTCAATGATCAGCACTAAGCTGAGGGCCACTGCCAATTCCTGCCACATTGATCCCACCCGCTAAAAACAAAAAATCCGCGCCAGGAAACGTGCTGCTTGCATGTCCCCTGCCCGGATTCGCGGATGATACCACAATCGCCGCCAATGGCGGCATTGGCAGGGCGCTTTCGACGCGCCGCTGCCAACTAGTCACATTACTTTACGCTGCCCTTTCTCAGATAGCGGAAGAATTCGCTGTCACTGTCCAGTACCAGCAGGTCGCCATCACCAGAGAATGACGCTTTGTACGCTGTAAGGCTGCGGACGAAGGCATAAAACTCGGGGTCGGCATTGTAGGCAGACGAGTAAATTTGTGCCGCCTGGGCGTCACCCTCACCGCGAATGACTTCCGCATCGCGGTAGGCGTTGGCTGCAATGATGGTGCGCTCGCGGTCCGCTGTGGCGCGAATTTTCTCGGCCAGCTCGCGCCCTGTTGAGCGCTGCTCGCGTGCCTCGCGCTCGCGCTCTGACTTCATCCGATCAAATACAGACTGACTTACCTGCGAAGGCAGGTCGATACGCTTCACCCTGACATCGACCAACTCGATCCCGAATTCCGCCATCGTAATCTTGTTCAGCTCAGTGGTCAGATCCGTCATCAGCATGTCGCGCTCACCGGACACCACCTCGTGGAAGGTGCGCTCACCGAATTTATTCCGCAGGCCGGTGTTAATACGCTGAGCCAGCAGGCCCTCGGCGCGAATTTCCTCGCCGTTGGTGGCGGTGTAAAACGTTTCCGTGTCGGCAACACGCCACTTGGCATAGAAGTCTACGTCCAAGGGCTTCTTCTCATTCGTGAGAAAACGCTGAGTTGGGGCGTCCAGGGTTAAAATCCGACGCTCAAATTTGCGCACCACGTGCACAAACGGGGTTTTAACACCTAAACCGACCGCCACATCGGGGTCGACAATCTCACCGAACTTGAGCATTACCGCTCGCTCGGTTTCCTTCACAATAAACAGGGAGTTATAGCCAACGACCAATACCGCCAGCGCTAACAGTAATAGCGTAAATTGACGATTTGCCATGATCAACGTCCCTCCCGGCGGCTAAACTGACTGTCCCGGCGCAACTGCTCTACAACCTTGTCGGTCAGCTGGCGAATATCCACCTCTTGGTCTCGCATAGGGCGAGAGGCCGCGCGCTGGTTGGCCAGCTTGTCTAAGGGCAGATACATCATATTGTTGCCACCTTCTACGTCGACCATCACCTTGCTTGAATCTGCGTAGAGCGCCTGCAAAGCATCGATGTACAAGCGCTCACGAGTTACCTTTGGTGACTTCTTGTACTCTGCCACCAACTCGCTAAAGCGCTGGGCCTCACCCTCGGCCTTGGCAATCACTTGCTCTTTATATGCCTGAGCTTCTTCTAGTTGACGTTGTGCCGCACCGCGCGCCTCAGGAATGATGCCGTTGGCATAGGCCTCAGCCTCGTTCTTGAGTCGTTCACGGTCTTCCTTCGCCCGCGTTACATCGTCAAACGCGTCCTGTACTTGCGACGGCGGCTGAGCGTCTTCGATATTCACTTTCGCCACCTGGATGCCGCTCTGGTAGGCAGTGAGGTAGTTCTGCATACGAGCCTGCGTTTCAACAGCGACCTGCTCACGCCCTTCAGTGATCACCTGATCCATTTTCGAGCTGCCCACCACGTGGCGGAGCGCACTTTCCAGCGCGTGTTCCAAGCTCAATTCAGGACGCTTCACTTTCAGCAAAAAGTTAGCGGGATCCGAAACGGTGTACTGCACAGAGACTGAAATATCGACAATATTTTCGTCCTCAGTCAGCATTTGCCCGCGGCTCGCGGCCGCACGAACCTTGGTGACGTTAATAATATTCACATCGTCGATAATCGGCGGCGCCCAACGCAGACCCGGCATCACCGTTTGTTGGTAGACACCCAGGCGCAACACCACCGCGCGCTCTTGTTGGTCTACCTGATAAAAACCAAATAGCGCCCACACTGCAACGGCCAACACCGCGAGGGCACCAATGCTGCCCATTCCCAGTTTTACGCCGCCGCCATTTCCACCCTGGCCGCCACTGCCACCACCGAAGAGGCTATTGAGCCGCTCTTGCAACTTTTTCAGCGCCTCGTCTAAGTCCGGCGGCCCTTGATTTTTGCCACCCCAAGGGTCGTTATCGCGACCACCACCCGGTTCATTCCAGGCCATAGTTTTCTCCTGTCCGTATGTCATTGCCCGCTTTCCGAAGAAAGCCAATGGCAGATTAAGACGCCAAGCTGTTGATTAGAGGGGCAGTCTAGCAGATTTACCCTGCCCTGCTAACGCCGTGTAGGCGACATTTCGTCACTGCTTTGCTGGGTGTTGAGCGACGCCTCGCTCAGCGACTCAGCGGCTAAAAAACGTTGCCAATCGACCGACGGTAAGCGCAATTTCAGGTGAAAGCGCCCCGCTTCATCGAGCTGCTCAGACTGAATCGCATTGAGTTGATAGAGCCTGGCACGCAAGCGGCCGTCGCTGGCATTGAGCACAAGCTCTGGCTCCACGATATCGCCACTGAGAATTTCTGCCAGCGCGTCACCCAACAGCTCCAGCCCTTGCTGGCGCTGCGCCGACAGCCACACCCGTGTCACATCACCGTGCTCGTTTCTTTCGATACGCGGCGTTGTACCCAATAGATCGGTTTTGTTATACACCTCCAGCACAGGAATGCTGTCGGCACCAATCTCTTCCAATACATTCTTTACTTGCCGGACATTGTCACTGCGCTCCGGGTCGGCACAGTCGACCACGTGAACCAACAGATCCGCCAGCGTCGCCTCTTCCAGCGTTGCACGAAATGCCTCCACCAGCTTATGCGGCAAGTGGCGGATAAAACCCACCGTATCTGCCAGCACGACCGGCCCCACATCGTCGACTTGAATGCGACGCAGCGTAGGATCCAGGGTGGCGAACAATTGATCCGCGGCGTAGACCTTTGACTCAGTGAGCACATTGAACAAAGTGGACTTGCCCGCATTGGTGTAGCCGACCAGGGATACCGCAGGAATATCGGCGCGCTGCCGCGCCCGGCGCGCCTGGTCTCGCTGACGCCGAACCTTCGATAAGCGCGATTGAATGCTTTTGATACGTGCACGCAGTAGGCGTCGGTCGGTTTCGAGCTGGGTTTCGCCCGGGCCACGCAGGCCGATACCGCCCTTCTGCCGCTCAAGGTGAGTCCAACCACGAATCAAGCGGGTAGACATGTGTTCGAGCTGAGCGAGCTCGACTTGGAGTTTCCCTTCGTGGGTACGGGCCCGCTGGGCAAAAATATCCAGAATCAGACCGGTGCGGTCGAGAACGCGACACTGGAGTTCGCGCTCAATATTTCGCTCTTGGCTTGGCGACAGCGCATGGTTAAACAGTACCAGCTCGCCGTCGTGGTCTTGCAGGGCCTGACGAATTTCCGCGAGCTTTCCCGACCCCACAAAAGATCGGGGGTCGGGATGCTGACGCTGCCCCGTAATGAACGCAACGGGATCACCGCCCGCCGAGGTAACGAGCTGAACAAATTCGTCGGCGTCTTCGCGCTCATCCTCACTATTAAGGTTCAGGTGAACAAGTATTGCCCGCTCACCTGAGTTGGGTCGTTCAAAAAGCAAGAATGAACCTCAATAATACCGCGCGAATTATTCGCTTTCTTGCTCGTCGTCTTCTGGCGGATGAGCCATCGGCAGGCGAACAACACGAGAGGGCACGACGGTGGAAATCGCGTGCTTGTAGACCATCTGGCTTACCGTATTCTTCAGCAAGACAACAAACTGATCGAAGGACTCAATCTGTCCCTGCAGCTTAATGCCATTTACGAGGTAAATGGATACGGGAATCCGTTCCTTGCGAAGAATATTCAGATAAGGGTCTTGTAAGCTATGCCCTTTTGACATGGTAAGCCTCCTTGTCGCCCAACGTGGGCCAAAAAAATCGAGAAAAGATGCAAGTTGTTGACTACTTAGGATAGAACAAGTTCGCGCATCAAAGTAATTAGTTGGCAGTATACCGCAAGTCAATCGCTTATAGCATTGCCGAGCGCCCTTATAACCGTTTTTAATTGCTGGTCTCTGCTGGCATTTGTATCGAGCCAACACAGCTCCGGCCACGCGCGCAACCAGGTCATTTGACGTTTTGCCAACTGCCGGGTCGCGATCAACGCTTTTTCAAAGGCCGTATCAAGGTCGAAATCACCGCGCAGGTACTGCCAAACCTGCCGATAACCCACCGCGCGCATGGCTGGCAAGTCATCTGTCAGGTCACCGCGCGCCATTAAGGCCCGCACCTCATCGACAAAACCGTGCTCGAACATGTGCTGCAACCTCAGCTCTATACGGCGGTGCAGCTCGAGCCGATCGGACGGTGCGATGGCAAACTGATGACAATGCCAAGGCAGGGCGACCGCCTGCTGGCGCGCGCGCCACTCAGTCATCGTAACCCCGCTGACGCGATAAACCTCCAGAGCTCGACTTAGGCGCTGACTGTGATTGGGGTGAATAAGGGCCGCGCTTTCCGGGTCGATTCTCGCCAATTCGGCGTGCACAGCCGGCCAGCCTCCCTCTTCGGCCATCAGCGCTATCTCGGCGCGCACTGCAGCGTCAGCGGCGGGCATATCGGCGAGCCCTTCGAGCAAGGCCTTGAAGTACAACATGGTTCCCCCAACCAGCAGGGGGATGCGCCCGCTATCCTGTATTCGCTGCATTTCGCGCAACGCATCGCGACGAAACTCCGCCGCCGAATAGGCGTGACTGGGCTCGCAGATATCAATGAGAGCATGGGGGTATCTGGCCAACTCATCGGCACTAGGCTTAGCGCTGCCAATGTCCAAGCCGCGATAAACCAATGCCGAGTCCACACTGATCAACTCACAGGGCAACTCGTCGCACAGCGCCATTGCAAGATCGGTTTTGCCGGAGGCGGTCGGCCCCATCAAACACAGGGCCGGCGGTAAATGATCAACGGCCACGCAGAAACCACTTATCGAGTTCAGCCAATCCCACTTGCACCCAAGTGGGACGCCCATGGTTACACTGGCCACTGCGCTCGGTGGCTTCCATGTCGCGAAGCAGAGCGTTCATTTCCGGGATAGTCAGGCGACGATTCGCGCGCACCGAGCCGTGACAGGCCATCGTGGAGAGGATCTCATTGATATGGGCGGCAATGCGGTCAGAGCTGCCATATTCCAACAGGTCCGCAATCACATCTCTCACCAGCTGTTCCACCTGACTGTTTGCCAGCATAACCGGCAACTCCCTGACCACCAGGGACTCTGTCGACGCCCGTTCCACCGACAAACCAAGCTCGGAGAAAACCGCCGCGTGCTGTTCTGCGCAGTCGGCCTCGCGCTCACTGACCGCCAGGCTCTGCGGCACCAACAGTGGCTGACTACGCAGACCCTCGCCCTCTCGGGCTGCTTTCATGCGCTCGTAGGTAATGCGCTCATGCGCTGCATGCATGTCCACCAACACCATGCCCTCGGCGTTTTCGGCCAGGATATACACCCCTTTTAACTGAGCCAAAGCGTAGCCCAGGGGCGGAATTTCCGCATCCGGGTTCTCCACCATCGGCTCTTGCAAGCGCTGGTAGGCCGGTACCTGATCGGCAACCCTGCCCGGCGCGAAGGCATTTTGGCTTTGATAGCCGCCGCTGTGCATTGGCGGGGTCGGCGCGGTTGACGGCGCACCACCCTCCGCTTCGCGCAAGGGCATCGCCGACTGCTGTTGGGGCATATCCCGCAGGGGTTCGGCAGTATTGCCAGGCAGCGCGGCATTTTGTGCCACGGTATCCGGGCGCACATCGGCAAGGGTTTTATGTAAGGTGCGGAAAATAAAGTCGTGAACACTGCGCCCGTCGCGAAAGCGCACTTCGTGCTTGGTGGGGTGCACATTGACATCGACCAATGCGGGATCGAGCTCCAGGTAGAGCACAAAAGCAGGGTGACGACCGTGAAACAGCACGTCGCGGTATGCCTGGCGCACCGCATGGGCGACAAGGCGATCGCGAATATAGCGACCGTTCACATAGAAATGTTGCAAGTCCGCCTGACTGCGCGAAAATCCCGGCAAGGCGACCCAGCCCCACAGGCGCAAACCGATCGCAGAGCGGTCGATGAACAGCGCATTTTCCATAAACGCCGGGCCACAGACTGCCGCCAAACGGCGCTCTTGTTCCAGCTGACTGGCAGCTGGCTTTAAACTGTGCACGGCCCTGCCGTTGTGGCGCAGCGAAAAGCCCACGTCAAAGCGCCCCAGCGCCTGCCGCTTCATCACCTCATCCAGGTGCCCGAACTCCGTCTTTTCGGTGCGCAGGAATTTACGCCGTGCGGGCGTGTTGAAAAATAAGTCGCGCACTTCAACGGTGGTACCGCGCGGGTGGGCCACTGGCTCAAGCACCGCGCTCATATCACGCCCTTCCGATCGCGCCGCCCACGCGCTCTCTGCATCTTCGGTGGCACTGCTAAGGCATAGCCGCGACACCGAGCTGATACTCGCCAAGGCCTCGCCGCGAAATCCCAAGCTCGCCACAGATTCCAGGTCGCTTAATTCCGCTATTTTACTTGTGGCGTGGCGACTGAGCGCCAACGGCAGATCGTCTTTCGCGATGCCGCTACCGTCATCGCGAACGCGGATAAGCTTAACGCCGCCATCTTCAACCTCAAGGTCGATACGGCGCGCACCAGCGTCGAGGCTGTTTTCCACCAATTCTTTTACAACAGAGGCTGGGCGTTCTACCACCTCGCCAGCGGCAATTTGGTTTGCCAGGCGAGGGTCGAGCAATCTGATATGGGTCATTTTGTCGCTGGTATTTGGATTTTTTGACCGACGCGAATACTGCTGCCGGATAAACCGTTGTGACGCTGGAGGTCAGCAACGCTGATGTTGTGACGCGCGCCAATGGCCGACAGTGTGTCGCCGCTGGCAATCACGTATTCTCTCGCCCCTTTAGGCTTGGCGGCATCGCCACGCTTCACCGCAGCAAAGTAAGTATCGGGCGGCGGGCTCTCGCGAAAATAGCGGTCGATACCTTCGAATATCGCTTGCGCCATTTGATTCTGGTAGCGGCTGGTCTTGAGCTTGCGGGCCTCACCGGGGTTGGAAATAAACCCGGTTTCAACGAGCAAGGACGGAATATCGGGGGACTTCAACACCGCGAAACCCGCCTGTTCAACGCGCTTGCTATGCAGCCGGGAAATTTTGCCCATTTCGCCCAATAGTTGCGCGCCAACACTCAGGCTCGCATCAAGGGTCGCAGTCATCGACAAGTCGGTCAGCACACCGGCCAGCACATGATCTTTGTCAGACAAACTGACACCACCCACCAAGTCAGCCTGGTTCTCGCGCTTGGCGAGAATTCGCGCCGACGCACTGGTAGCCCCGCGCTTGGACAGGGCATACACCGAACTGCCATTGGCGCTAGAATGGGTGAACGCATCGGCGTGAATCGATACAAAGAAATCCGCCTGCGCCTTGCGCGCAAGCTGCCGCCGCTTCGCCAAGCCCACATAGTAGTCGCCGTCGCGAATCATCACGACGCGATAACCGCGCTTGCTTTTAAACTTGGCTTCAAGCTTCTTGGCGATGCGGAAAACCACATCTTTTTCCTGCAGCCTACCTGGCCCAATGGCGCCCGGGTCTTCGCCGCCGTGCCCGGCATCAATGGCAATGACCACATCGCGCTGGGAGCTTTGCTCAACACTTTTGACTACCGTGGGCTCAGTGCCGCGTTGCTGGTCGAGAAAATCGACAACCAAGCGGTCACTTTGACCGGCGCTGGCGGGCAGCAGAAAACTGCGGACCTGCACACTTTTACTCAGATCGAACACTACCCGCAGCTTGCCGTCCGGCTTCTCTGCGTGACGCAAGCGCACGATGGGGCTGTTTTCGAATTCAGGAATGGCGCCGCCCACATTGAACCGCGCTTTAGATAGGTCAACAACCAGCCGGTCGGGCTTATCGAGGGTAATGACTTCATGACTAACGGGAGCAGACAGATCGAAGACCACTCGACTATGGTCCGGCGCCCGCCAAAAGCGAACGTCGCGCACCTCTGCTGCACTGCTCAGCGTGGCGACCAGCATAGTCCAGAACAGAACAACAATATGGATGGGTTTCATAGCGCTTTTATCTGCGTAACGATGCGACGGCCACGCTCACTGAGAGCTTGCACAACAAGGCGGCGACCGACTCCCTGTTGTTTGATGTTAACCTGTATATCCGGGCTTGGCAAAACACCGGCGCCGCGCTCCGGCCACTCAATTAACGCGATGCTGTCGTCGGAAAAATAGTCTCGAAGCCCCATATACTCGAGCTCTTCCGGGTCGCCTAAACGGTATAAATCAAAGTGATAAACCGTGACAGTGGCAAGCTCATAGGGCTCAACCAGTGTATATGTTGGGCTCTTCACGGCCCCGGTGTGTCCATAGGCATGTAGGACACCCCGGCAAAAGGTGGTTTTACCCGCACCGAGATCGCCGTCGAGATAAACCACCGTTGCCATTTCCAGACAGCGACCCAAACGCTCACCCGCGGCAACGGTTTCAGCTTCGTTTGCCAGCTGAATTTCAATGTCCATTCATCACTCCGCGTAATTGCGCTACTAAGTCCATCGCCAGTAAGCCTCGCTCACCGTGTTGTGCCGCTCGATCGGCAGCGCGGCAATGCAACGCCGCCGCAAGTCGGCAAGCAGTAACGGCGTCGAGGTGCTGGGCGAGCAGGGCCGCGATCATACCGCTCAACACATCCCCCATTCCACCGCTGGCCATTCCGGGATTTCCCCCTTCATTCACCCAGCAGGTCACGCCGTCGCTAATAACCGTGCCCGCCCCCTTCAACAACACCACCGCCCGATAGCGCTTGGCCAGGGCTTTGCAACTGCTAAACCGGTCTGCTTGCACCTCAGCAACAGCGCATTTCAACAGGCGCGCCGCCTCTCCTGGGTGAGGCGTCATGACGCGAATTCTATCTGGCTGCTGGGCGCATTGCTCGTCGAAGCGGGTAGCATCGGCAGCGAGAATATTGAGTGCATCGGCATCAAGCAATAAGGGGGCCTGCGCTTGCAGACAATCATCGAGCAAGGTCTTGCCCCACACCTGCTGCCCAAGGCCGGGCCCAACAGCGAGCACCGAAGCTCGCCCCAATGCCTCAGCCCATGCCTGTGCATCCGCCCCCGGGTATGCCATGACCTCCGGGCGCTGCGACAACAGCGGCGCCACGTGCTCTGGTCGCGTTACACAAGAGACCAGCCCCGCGCCGCAGCG